>Ga0129297_10001075_pt1 | contig 13651 bp, 12 predicted proteins | sample I18A1metaG_FD_94708 | JGI IMG/M metagenome (GOLD analysis project Ga0129297, IMG submission 94708) | Lake sediment bacterial and archeal communities from Gulf of Boni, Indonesia to study Microbial Dark Matter (Phase II) - ​I18A1 metaG | ecosystem: Environmental > Aquatic > Freshwater > Lake >... | reverse complement strand
GGACGGCGCTCCGAATCGCCCGAGAATGCAGGCAAGAAAAATATTTCCTTGACCTTTGGCAAACCTTACACTAGATAAATGACATGGTGAGGCTGGATAATCGTTACCCGGCGCCCAGGCCCCCCCTGACGCGGTTCCTGGCCCTGGCGTGCGTCCTGCTGCTGGGGTACTTCGCCTTCAACCGCCACTATGTCTCGTTTGCCTACCAGTACGCCCTGTGCGGCCTCCTGGGCCTCCTGGTCTGCTTCGCATTCGACGGGGAGCTCCTCACGGCCGGAAGGCTTCTTGCCTACCGTCGGCCGTTCAGGAAGCGCCATGTCCTTCCGGGAGCGGTCGCGGGGGCGGTCGTGGTGATCGCGATCGTCGCGCGGCTCTTTTACGCGAGCGCGCCTCTGCGCCTGTGGAAATTCCGCTCGCCCGTTTCGCACTTCGAGTATTTCATCATCATAGTGATCCTGGCGACCCTGATCGAGGAGATCGTCTTCAGGGGATTCGTGCAGTATAACCTTTCGAACCTCGTGGGCTCCATCGCCGGGTACGTGATCGCGTCGATCGCATACGGGGTTTTTTACGCGCTTTCGGGAAATGCCGGCGCGGTGGTGATGTTCACGCTTCTGGGGCTTGTCTCCGGGTTCATCTACATGAAAAGCTCGTCTGTCTGGCTCGCCGCCGCGCTTCGCCTTCCTGCCGTTCTGCTCGCGTACGTTCTGAGCTTTGCCTGACGTCTGCAGGCTCAATCCTTCATGTGAAGCCTGTACGGTTTCCTGAGAGGGAAATTGCAATACGTCACGTCGGGGTGGCCGAGCGCGACAGCCGCATACACCTTGTGCCGGTCAGGGATCCCCAGGTAGCGTCTCAACTGGACGGAGCCGTTGATCGACTCCGAGGCGTAGCCTATGTAGCAGCTGCCAAGACCCAGGGCATGGGCGAGGAGTGTGATGTTGTAGGACGCGTACTGGGCGTCGTAGTGCGGCATGCTTCCCCCGCCGTCGCTGTGGACCAGGATGAGGGCGGTCGCCCCGTGAAAGAGGAGGTCCTTTCCCTGCGCGGCTTCCTCAAGCCCCTTCTTCACGTTCCGGTAATTGTTCGCGTAGTAGCGCACCAGCTTCATGCCCAGAAAAGGCACCGAGCCCCAGCGCACCAGCGGGTTCGCCGCGAGGCCGTTCAGCCTGAAAAAAAATTTTCCGATCTCGAGCGCGAGCCTGTAGACGCTCTCCCTGGAGGAGAGCACCGTGAACTCCCAGTTCTGCGTGTTGCTGCCCGAGGGCGCGGTCGCGGCAAACTCCACGAGGTCAAAGAGCGTCTGCGCGGGGACGGGCTCGGGCGTAAAGCGTCGTATGCTGCGGCGCGAGCGCACTAGGTTGACGAGCATCCCCGGAGAGGCCTTCCCGGGGGCTATGTATTCCGGCTTATAGGGGAAGGACTTGATGGAGAGGCCGCACAGGGCCTTCCCGAAATCGACGGCGCCGAACCTGCACACGCAATAGCAATGAGCGCACATGATGCATCCCTCTCCGGTTGCCGCGACGGTGTCACCCGACTGCGTGATCACGGACTTGGGACAGGCACCGATGCATCTTCCGCACCCGGTGCATTTCACGAGATCTATTACAGGACGGTCGGGCGTAGTCATTGCGATCTTCCCTTCAGCGAGTGTACTCCCCGGTTCCGGGGATTGTGCAGGTGTAGTGTTCATCATCATCCATCCCACATGTCAAGCCATTCATCCCGCCTCGCGGACCGCAAAAAATCCTCGACAGGAAAGCAGGGTGTTCTATCAATAGCGCAGAGTACGGCCATGCAGGGCATGCAGACCACATTCAGCCGCGGGGATCTGGCGGCATTTGCGCGGGAATGCTGTGAAGGCTTCCGGGCAGCCGACGACGGCACGGCCGCGCTGGAATTCCTGTCGGGACGCGCCGTCGCGCGGCTCGGGGAGTATCTGAACACCTCCATGATCATTGATCCGGACGACATCGCCATCGCGTTCGTGGAGCTCCTGGACCAGATCATTTTTGAAACGGGCGAGAGGAAGCTTCATGGCGGCGAGCACGGCGAGGACTACGTCCTCGAAGACCTGCATGAGCGCGCCGAAATCTTCCTGGACGTCTACGAGGGGGCGGAGGTCTACAGGAAGAACCTCGCGGGCAGGATCCTGCGCCATGACGACACGCTCATAATCCGGTGCCTGAGGCTGGGAGAGATGGTGTCGTCGCTCGTAAGCGAGTTTTTCGAACAGCCTCACCTGCGTGTCGCGATCATGCGCGCCCTCATCTACTTTCCCAACGACGAACTGCTCAACTTTTTCTACGAAATCGCCCGCAACGAGTACGAGCCCGAGCTCAAGATCCTGGCGCTCATAGGCCTCAGGAGGAACGAGACGGTGTTCTACGGCTGGAAGCGGCTGGCGGGATCGGCCATGGGCTGGTACGACGCGCTCGTGTCCCACGCGGCGGCGTGCGACGGTACCTGCCGCCAGGTGGACGACGAGTCCGACGATCCGCACCTTTTGTTTTACAAGACGATCTGCCTGGAAGTTTCCCTGGCCGGCAGCGAGGACCAGTCGGGACTGGGGCGGCTCTTTGGCGTGTTGAACGGCATAGCCCGCCAGAACCTGGAAATTTTTCCCTACCGGAGTACCATCCTGGATTCCATTTCACGCATCCTCTACCGGATTCGCGGCGAAACCTTCCTTGATTTCCTGCGCCTGGAGGGGACCATGCGGTCCTTCGTGCACCTCATGGACTGCCTGCCCATCGAGGTCTTCGACCGGGTGCTGCTCGTCGTCGAATCCCTGGGCGAGCGGTTCACCTCGATGCTCGCCGCCATGGTCGAGCGCGGCGAGCTCAGGCTCGACTACCACACCTCGCGGCTGCCCGCCTACCTGTTTCCCTCGGGGCTCAACGCGCGCGTCATCTGAGAATGATCGTATTTTTGCTTTACAAAAATGAGTTCTGTATAAGGATAATCCCGTCATTTTGGTTCACAATCCAGTTTGAGTAAGGAGACATGGTATGAGAGATGTGGTAATAGTCGCGGCCGTAAGAACACCGGTCGGTTCGTTCGGCGGGACGCTCAAGGATATACCCGCGGTGAAGCTGGGAGCGATGGCTGTGAAGGAAGCGCTTAAAAGGGCGAAGATCGAGCCAGGCCAGGTGGACGAGGTGGTGATGGGCAACGTGCTCCAGACCGCGCTGGGACAGAACCCGGCCCGCCAGGCTCTCATACATTCCGGCATCCCCCAGGAAGTGCCTGCGATGACCATAAACAAGGTCTGCGCCTCGGGGCTGCGCACCGTTGCGCTGGCCGCGCAGATGATCAAGGCAGGGGACGCGGAGATTGTCGTCGCGGGGGGCTTCGAGAACATGAGCGCCGCCCCGTACGCGCTGCCGAACGCGCGCTGGGGATACCGCATGGGTGAGGCGCCCTTCGTCGACGTCATGATCAAGGACGGGCTCTGGGACGCGTTCAACCAGTACCACATGGGCATAACGGCGGAAAACGTCGCTGAAAAGTGGAAACTCACCCGCGAGGACCTGGACAAGTTTTCGTTCGAGAGCCAGCAGAAGGCCGAGGCGGCCGTCAAATCCGGCCGCTTCAAAGACGAGATCGTGGGCGTCGAGATCGTGTCGAAGAAGGGCAACGTCATGTTCGAAAACGACGAGTATCCCAAGTTTGGGACCACGCTCGAGGCGCTTTCCAAGCTCAAACCGGCATTCAAGTCCACCGGCGTGGTCACGGCGGGAAACGCCTCCGGGATCAACGACGGCGCGGGCGCGATCGTCGTTATGTCCGCGGACCGCGCGAAGCAGCTGGGACTCACCCCGCTTGCAAGGATTGCCTCCTACGCGTCGGCCGGCGTGGACCCGGCGATCATGGGCACCGGCCCCATACCGGCGAGCCGCAAGGCGCTGGAGAAGGCCGGCTGGAAGCCCGCCGACCTCGACCTCGTCGAGGCGAACGAGGCATTCGCGGCCCAGGCGATTGTGGTCAACCGCGAGCTGGGCTGGGACACCGCGAAGGTCAACGTGAACGGCGGCGCGATCGCGATCGGGCACCCCATAGGCGCGTCGGGCGCGCGCATTTTCGTCACCCTGCTCCACGAGATGAAGAAGCGCGGCGCGAAGAAGGGACTTGCCACGCTCTGCATCGGCGGCGGCCAGGGCTCGGCGGTGTGCGTCGAGATGTAAGGTTCAAAACGCGTTAAAGCGTGCACGAAGCCCCGTCTGCGAAGGCGGGGTTTTTTTACGTGTCTGCCTCTATAAAATCAGGGAGGGGGCCGAATTGCATGGCCGCGTGTGTGGCGCGCGGGAATGAAGTCAAAGCGCGAGGCTGCTTCCCGGAAAGCGCGGTAACTGCACAATGCAGGCCTGAAAGATGGAAATGCAGATCGGCCCCCTAAAAATAAAATATCTTGCAAAAACCCGCGCCCCCGCTAGGCTTACGGCATGAGTGACCAGTGTAAAACTGACGCGCTGAACACGCAGAGGCTCACCGAGTCCGTCAAGGGCGCGGGCTGAGCTTCCAAGATCGGGCCGGCGGAGCTGGCCCAGGTGATGAAGGCGCTCAACGTGCGCTACGACCGCAACGTGATCGTGGGCTTCGAGCACAGCGACGACGCGGGCGTGTACCGCCTCACGAGCGAGATCGCGCTCATCCAGACGCTGGATTTTTTCACGCCCATCGTGGACGATCCGTTCGTGTTCGGCCGGATCGCGGCCGCGAACGGCCTTTCGGACGTGTACGCCATGGGCGGGAAACCGCTCACGGCCATGAACATCGTGTGCTTTCCCGTGAAAAAATTCAGCCTGGACGTGATGGGAAAAATCCTCGCGGGCGGTCTCAGCGTGCTCGACGCGGCCGGGGTTCAGCTCCTGGGCGGTCACAGCGTGGACGACGACGAGCTCAAGTACGGCGTGTCCGTGACGGGCATCGTGCACCCGGACCGGGTCCTCACCAACCGGGGCCTCAGGGACGGGGACGCCCTGGTGCTCACGAAGGCGCTTGGAACGGGAATCCTCGGGACCGCGGTGAAGGGGATGAAGCTCGAGCCGGCCGAGATGGACGCCTTCGTTTCGTCCATGACCGCGCTGAACGCCCGCGCGGCGGAGATCATGGGCAGGTACGCCGTCCACGCCTGCACCGATGTGACCGGGTTCGGGCTTGCGGGACACCTGCTCGAGATGTGCGGCGACGACGCGCTCGAGGTGACGATCGACTCGAGTAAGCTTGTGCTTTTGCCCGGTGCGGCGAACTACGCGGACATGGGAATGATTCCCGGCGGGCTGTACCGCAACAGGGACTTTTGCGGGGCACGCGTTTCAGTGGGCGCCGCGGTCCCGCGCGCGGTCGCCGACCTCGTGTTCGACCCACAGACATCGGGTGGCCTGCTGATCGCGCTCGCCCCGGATGAGGCCGAATCGCTCGTACGGGAGTTGAATGACAATGGAGTGTCTCATGCACGGATAATAGCGCGCGTTAAAGCAGCTCGACAACAGCGCGTGCTGGTCGTATAAATTCGTTAGCCCGCGTCATGGGCGGCTGATTTCACTACAGGAACAAACGATGGCACAACTGATTGCGGACCCCCGCGAGGTCGCACGGGGACATCACGAGCTCGCCTTTGCCTGGGACGGCGCCGCGCCGCTTCCCGGCCAGTTTATAAGCATAAAGGTAAACGAGGGGAGCGACCCGCTCATACGGCGTCCCTTCTCCGTGTACGATTTCCGCGAGGGCGTGCTCAGGATCGTGGTAAAGAGCGTGGGGCGGGGGACGCGCGAGCTGTCCCGTTATGCGAAAGGCGATGCGCTCGACGTGCTGGGCCCCCTGGGAAGGGGGTTCTCGGTTCGCGAAGGCGGGAGCGTCCTGCTCGTGGGCGGGGGCGTGGGGAACGCGCCGCTGTACTTCCTGGCGCGCGCCCTCGTCGCGAAGGGAACGGCCGTCACCTGCGTCTACGGCTCAAGAGACGCGGGGCAAGTTTACCTCTCCCACGAGTTCCTGGAGGTGTGCGACAGGCTCGTCATTACGACCGACGACGGCAGCGCCGGGCAGCAGGGGACGGTTGCCGACCTTCTCCCGGGAGTGCTCGACGGCGGCGCGTTCGACATGATCTGCACCTGCGGCCCCGCGCTCATGATGAAGGCGGTGACGGAGATCGCCGTTTCGCGGAAGGTCCCTGTGGAGGTTTCGCTGGAAAACTATTTTGGCTGCGGGGTGGGGCTCTGCTACGGATGCACGGTGGACACGGTAAATGGTAACAGACGCGCCTGCGTGGACGGGCCCGTCATGGACGGGAGCGTGATCAGGTGGGATTCGCTTGATTGAAGGAAGGCTGCAGGTCGACTTCAGCTGATCGAGATGACCCAGGACTCACAGCGAGCTGATCGGCCCCCGGCTACTCAAGCAAATCCTTCCCAATATTGTTGATGATGGGCTTGTCGCCCTTCTGCTGCTGGAGATTTTCCAGCACCGCTCCCTTGCGGCTCCCGGAGATGTTTTCGCCAGGGCTTCTTAGCAGCATCTTGGCGTTCCTCCCGCCGTCCTTGCAGACCTTGCACTTTTCCGTGGGCTCGCTGCCGGGTATAAAAATCTCGCTCACGGAGTTCTTGCAGTCGCCTGAGAGGGCCATGCCGGAGAGCGCGCATACCTCTTTCTTGCTGAGACCCGCGTATCCGGGAAAGTCGGAGGCGGGCGCCCCCTGCATGGCGGCCTTCATGTACTCTCCCCACACCGGTGCGACCACGCCGCCGCCCGTCTGGTTGAGCCCCAGGGAAAGCCCCATCTTGTCGTAGCCCATCCACATGCCGGTGGTGAGCTGCGGGGTGAATCCCACGAACCAGGCGTCCTTCCAGTTGTTCGTGGTGCCGGTTTTTCCCGCGACGGGCCTGCCCAGGTTCGCCGCGCCGCCCGTACCGCCCGTGATCACCGACTGCATCATGCTGATCATCACCTGGGCCGTTTCCGGGCGTATGATCTGGATGGTGCCTTCCTTCGCCTTTTCTTCGAGCTGCTTCTTCACGTCCTGTTCGTAGTTTTCCAGTGTGTTTCCCTTACGATCCGTGATGTACCTGATGCTGAAGGGAATCACGTCGCGCCCGCCGTTGGCGATTATGCCGAAGGCGCGCGTGAGCTCGTAGGGGCTCACCTCGATTGAGCCAAGGGCAATGGAGAGGTCCCTGCGTATGCGGCGCTTGGCCTCGTCGTCGTTCATCTTGAGGAGCTTCTGGTAATAGTTCGCGACGCGCGATATGCCGATGGTGTCGGCAATGCGGATGGAAACGACGTTCACCGAGAGCGCGAGCGCCTTGCGCAAGCGAATCATGCCGGTGTAGTCGCCCTCGTAGTTTTCCGGTATCCAGTCGCTGCCATCGGTCTCGATGAAGACGAGCGGGGAGTCGAGCACGCCCGTCGCCGGGGTGAACTTTTTGGACTCCATCGCGGCCGTGTACAGGAGCGGCTTGATCGAGGAACCGGGCTGGCGGTAGGACTGCATCACGCGGTTCAGCTGGTTGATGGAGGTGAACTCGCTTCCGCCCACCAGGGCCTCGATGTACCCGTTGCGGTGGTCGATCGAGATGAGGCACCCCTCCACCTTCTGGAACTCGCGGTCCTCGCTGTAGTCCTTGCGATACACGTCCAGCATCTCGCCCAGGCGGTCGGTCCCCGAGATGTAGTTGAGCATGTCGGTTTCGTCCACGACCTGGTCGCGCAGGGCGTCGTTGAGGCGCGCCACTTCCAGCGAGCCGGTGCGGCGTATGGGATTGATCGGGAAGAAGTGGGAGAAGATGTCCACCAGCTCGGCGAAGTTGTCCTGGATGATGTCGTCGCGCTTCATCATCAGGTTGTTCGATATGGAGGTCTGGCGCTCGAGCGCGTTTTTAAGGAGCCTCTGCCCCGCCATCTGCTTGTTCACGTCCAGGGTGGTGTACACGCTCAGGCCGTCCTCGTACACCTTCTCCTCGCCGTACTTCTTGACCAGCGTGCGGCGGATATACTCGGTGAACCACGGGGCCTTGTCGACCCGGTTCGACATCGCGTTGATCGTGGGCGGAAGCTCGTTGATGTAATAGAGGAAATCCGGCCAGAAGGCCAGGAACGATTTTTCCGCCTCGGGAATGGTGATGAAGCCCATCTCGACCATCCTGGCGAGCACGATCTTGTGCCGGTCCAGCGCGCGCTCGGGGTAGCGTATGGGCGAATAGGTGTTGGGCGACGAGGGGAGGGTCGCGAGCAGCGCGCACTCCGCGAGGTTGAGCTTGCCCACGTCCTTGTTGAAATAGAACTCGGCCGCGGATTCAACGCCGTAGGTGCCGTGACCCAGGAAGATCTGGTTGAGGTAAAGCTCCATGATCTCGTCCTTGGTGTAGAACACCTCCATCATGAGCGCAATGATGGCCTCCTTGATCTTCCGGAAGATGGTGCGCTCGCCCGACGTGAGCAGTATCTTGGATACCTGCTGCGTGATGGTGCTCCCGCCCTGCCTGATCCTCCCGGAGAATATGTTTATGAAGAAGGCGCGCACGATGCCCTTGATGTTGATGCCGTGGTGCTCGTAGAACTCGTTATCCTCGATGGCGATGAAGGCGTGCACGAGGTGCGGGGACATCTTTTTGAGCGGGACCACCTCGCGCTTCTGCTTGAAGAGCTCGGCGACCAGCACGTTGTTCTTGTCGTAGATCTTGGTGGGAACGTTGGGCGCGAACGATGCGAGCGAGCGAACCCTGAAAAAATCGACCACCACGATGACCGTGAAGGCGATGACCAATCCCACCACGATGCCTATAGCCACCGCACGGCGCTCCCTGAGCCCCTGGATGACCCCGAACACCAGGTCCTTCGCCAGTCCAACCAGGCGCGGCTCATCCCCCGAGGACGAGAAACGCCGCGCTGCTGCGGGCTTTTTCAACCGGGATGATGGACCTGGATATCTGCGAATCATGGATTTGCGGAACCTGTGACAACCAAAATGATTACAGCGCCACCGTGTGCGTGCACAGGGGGAGAATCGTTCATTTGATGCAAAACAGGGCTATAAGGTCAGCAATCATCGCAAAATTCAACAAAAAGAATCGGGGGTTAAAATTTTTTCGAAAAATCCAAAAAGAATACCTAACGCATAAAATGAATCCATATTTACGTATATAAGCCTATATTTACCATTATTCGGCCCTAATCGCTATTTATGAAAATCTCTTAAATGACGACGAAGCTAATGATAAATTCGAACTCATTTTGGCTATCAAGGACGATAGTCTGAACTTTCAAGGAGGAAACAATGATTATTAACCACAACGCCAGCGCCATTTTCGCTCACAGGACGTTGAAGTTTCATGACTGGAGCATGACTAAGGATATAGAAAAGCTGTCCTCTGGCATGAGAATCAACCGCGCCGGGGATGACGCTTCGGGCCTGGCCGTTTCGGAAAAGATGCGCTCGCAGATCCAGGGTTTAAGACAGGCCGAGCGGAACACCGAGGACGGCATGTCAATGATCCAGACCGCTGAAGGCTACCTGCAGGAAGTACACGACATTCTCCAGCGCGTAAGGGTGCTCGCCGTCCAGTCGGCGAACGGCATCTACACTCCCGAAGACCGTCAGCAGATCCAGGTTGAAATTTCCGAACTGGTGGACGAGGTCGACCGCATCGCCTCCCAGGCCGAATTCAACAAGATGAAGCTCCTCACCGGCGCCTTCGCGCGGCTCCATCCCACGGCGTCCATGTGGTTCCACATGGGGCCCAACATGCACCAGCGCGAGCGGGTTTTCATCGAGACCATGACGACCGCGGCCCTGGGACTTCGCAATCCCACCGTGCTCACGTTCATCTCGATCTCGACGCCCGGAAAGGCGAACGCGGTCATAGGTATAGCCGACGAGGCGCTCCGCAACATCTCCAAGCAGCGCGCTGACCTTGGCGCGTATTTCAACAGGCTGGACCACGCGGCGAAGGGACTCATGAACGCGTACGAAAACGTGCAGGCGTCCGAAAGCCGCATCCGCGACACCGACATGGCGGAACAGATGTCCTCCTTCGTGAGATACCAGATCCTCACGCAGGCGGCGACGGCAATGCTCGCGCAGGCGAACACGAAGTCGCAGTCCGTACTACAGCTCCTGAAATAAATACTGAGCCAGCATCGCAGTACCACTATGAAAAGCCGGGCACTCCCACCCGGCTTTTGCATTTCTACGCGGCGGCTTAAACCTCAGGCACGTACAACATCGCTTCAGCGCGAGGTAATTCTCTGGACAAGGCGCCCCACCGCCGCGAGGTAATCCTTCATCCCGTAATAAAAAATCGTGTTGTGATCGGCGCGCGGTATGGTGCACAGCTCCTTCTCCGCTGAAAGCGATGCCTGAAAGAGCGCCACGCCGTCCGCGTAAGGTATGATCTGGTCGCGCTCCGCATGGATAATGAGGGTGGGGCCGGTGAATTTTTTTACTTTTTCCGCGTTTCTGAACACGGGATCATCGCGAATGCCAAGGGCCGCGGTGTTCACGCTCAGGAGCCTGAGGAGCGGTACCGCGTTTGCGAATCCGCTCTCAATGATGAGGCCCTGTATCTCGCCGGGATGCGCGGAGGCAATCTCCAGGGCCGAGGCGCTGCCCAGGGAACGCCCCATGATCACCAGGGGACCGGTAAACCCGTTATTGCGGGCGTATTCTTTCACATAAGAAAAGATCTCCAGCGCGTCGCTCATCATCGTGGACACCGAGGGGGTCCCGCCCGAGCGTCCGTATCCGCGGTAATCGACCGGAATGAAGGTGATGCCCAGCTTTACATACAGGGGGCCCAGGTCGTCATAGTCCTCGACGATCTCTCCGTTGCCGTGGAAAAAGAGGAACAGGGGAGAGCTCTTTCCCGCGGAATAAACCCGTCCCCCGATGACTATGCCGCCCTGGACGGGGATGAGAAGCTCGGCGAACTCACTTCCGGAGGGGCCCCCGGATTCGGGCCGCGGATGGAACAGGATTGAGGATATGGACGGGTGGTCGAAGGCGGAATAATCGGCGCTCATGGTTGTTCTCCCGGATGAAAAAATGGACAGCAGCATTGCAGATAGAGCCGCTACGGCCATGGCAATGCGCACGGAATTGCGGGGGGCGGATCGATTTGAATGTCGAATACGAGCGTATTTCATGGATTACCCTTATTGTAAGGCGAATGAGAACGGGACGCAAGCATTTCTCCCGGGGGATCGGGACGCGGGAATAAAAAAGCCGCCGTTGCCGGCGGCTTGTTCTGAGTGGGACTATTTCTTCTTTTTGGGAGCCGGTTTCTTCGCGGCCTTTTTCGCTGTAGGCTTTTTCCCGGAAGGGGCGGCAGACTTCTTCGCGGGCTTCCGCTTTTTCATATGCGAAACGATCCAGGAGCTCACGAACGAAATCACCTTCGTTTTGGCCGGCTCGGCCTCGTTCATGGTCTCGTGGTAGAGGTCGGTGAATATCTGCAGCGTTTTGTCGGGCCTGGGCGTGGAGGCCTTTTCGAACACGATCTCGCTTCCCCGGTAGTCGACGATGGCGTCGGCCTTTCCATGGAACACGAGAAGGGGCATGGTGAGCATCGACGCGCGCTCGAGGCATTCGGCCCCGGCGGCCATGAATTCCGTGAAGAAGCGCGCGGAGGCGAGGTTGTGCACGAGCGGATCGTTGACGTAGTCGTCCACCACCTTCTTGTCGTGCGAGAGGTCGTTCGCATCGAGCCCGTTGGGCATCTGGAGGCCCGGGATGTGCCTGGAGAAAAATCTCCCTGCGGTCTCCTTCCACGGGGGTATCTCCGCCGCGATCTTGAGCCCGGCCGAGGAGAGCACGAGCGCGTCAATGTCGTCGGGATAGGTCTGAGCGTACCTGCACGCGATCAGGCCGCCCATGCTGTGACCCATGAGCATGAGGGGAATCTTCTCCTCGTCGCCCCGGACCAGGTTGATGAATGTTTTCAAGTCGTAGATGAAATCGGTGATCGAATCGATGTGACCTCGCTTGCCCGCGGATTTTCCGTGTCCGCGGTGGTCAAGCGCATGGATCGAGATGCCTTTTCCCTCGAGCGCGTTTATGATGTTCATGTAGCGGCCGGAATGTTCCCCCAGGCCGTGCGCCAGGATCAGGATGCCCCGGGGTTTTGCCGCGATCCAGCTCTGGAAAAATATTTCGAGTCCGCCCCTGCCCACGAAGGTCCCTGTAATATGCTTGAAATTGCTCATCGATGCACCTCTGCATGAAAATGGTCTATGGCACGACAAGGAGTTTTCCCACGCAGCAGGTTAAAAATCAATTACTTTCTCCAGCCTGCCTCATTCCGGCTAAAAATATTTGACACTGCCGGCATTAGCGGACATCTTCAGAGTCATGGATATACGCCGGATTCGACTGTCGCTGTATCTTCTCCTGGGCATCATTTTGTTCGGGACGTTCGGATACCACCTCGTGGTGGGAATGAGCATGTTCGAATCCTTCTACATGACGGTCATCACCATCAGCACGGTGGGTTTTTCCGAAATACAGCCGCTCGGCGTCTCGGGAAGGGTGCTCACCGTGTTCATTATAATTACCGGGACCGCGACGCTGGCGTACACCGTGGGAAATATCGTGAAAATGTTCGTCGAGGGGGAGCTCTCGAAGACATTTGGGAGGCGCAAGGTGGAGAAGCAGATCGCGGCACTGCATGATCATTATATCGTGTGCGGATACGGACGGATCGGGGGGCTCATCTGCCGGGAATTGAAGGCGCAGGGAATTCAATTCGTGGTGATCGAGAACAACCTGCAGGCGATGCAGGCGATCGAAAAGGACAAGTTCTACTACGTGCCCATGGATGCGACTTCCGAGGAGGCGCTTTACCGGGCCGGCATCGAGCGGGCGAAAGGCATCGTGACCGCCGTCGAGTCCGACGCCGACAACGTGTACATCACGCTCACCGCAAAAGGGATAAGGCCGGACATCTATATTCTTTCGCGCTCGTCGGACGAAAAGTCCGAGGGAAAGCTCAAGAAGGCGGGCGCCACCAGGGTGGTCACGCCCTACCTGATAGGCGGGAAGCGAATGGCGCAGGTCCTGATTCGTCCCAACGTGGTTGATTTCGTCGATATCGCGCTCATGGACGCTCACCTGGGCCTGGCGATGGAGGAATTCAGGATCAGGGAAGGTTCGTCCCTGGCCGGTAAGAACCTGATTGAAAGCAATCTCCGAAGGGACTACGGCGTCATTATCGTCGCGATCAGGACCCTGAACGGTGATATGATCTTCAATCCTCAGCCCCAGGAGGTCCTCAACAGCGGGGACATCATCGTACTGCTGGGGAAGCGAGAGGACCTGCTGCGTATGAACAGGAATTTATAAAGGCTGTCGCCTGGTTTTCAATACCCTAGATATCTCGCGAATGAGATCGTCGAGTTTGAAGGGCTTGGCGAGGTAAAGGTCGACCACGTTCTTGTACGCCTTCAGATCCGTAAGCATCCAGCCGGAGAGAAGCACGGTGACCACCTTATCGTCTATTTCCTTGACGCGCGCGGCAAGCTCTATACCGCTGATGCCCCTCATGCCGTAATCCGTCACCACGATATGATAGCGTCCCTTTTTGAATACCTCGAGGGCCTCTTCGCCCGTTTCGCAGAGCTGGACCCTGTTTCCCATTGAATCAAACAGCTCGTGGAG
>Ga0129297_10001074_pt1 | contig 13653 bp, 10 predicted proteins | sample I18A1metaG_FD_94708 | JGI IMG/M metagenome (GOLD analysis project Ga0129297, IMG submission 94708) | Lake sediment bacterial and archeal communities from Gulf of Boni, Indonesia to study Microbial Dark Matter (Phase II) - ​I18A1 metaG | ecosystem: Environmental > Aquatic > Freshwater > Lake >... | reverse complement strand
GCCAAAGGCCGCCGCCAGGCGCGCAACCTCGCGGCCGATCGCCCCCATGCCCAGGATGCCAATCACCTTGTCCTTCAACTCGAAGGTGGGCCAAGCGCCAAGCGTGAAGATGGGCGAGCGGCTCCACGCACCATCGTGGGTGGCGGCGTTGTATTCCGGGAGGCGTGTCGCCAGCGCAAGTATGAACGTCATGGTGAATTGGGCTACCGAAGAGGTTGAGTAGTCGGGAACATTGGCTACTGCGATCCCGGCGCGTGCCGCGGCATCTATGTCGATATTGTTGTAGCCGGTTGCGGCCACGGCGATCATGCGAAGCGCCGGGCACGCTGCAATGGCTTCCTCGTCAAACACTACTTTGTTCGTTACGGCGATGGCGACGTCTTTCATTCGCGCAGGAAGGTCCGCCTGGCGAGTGAGCTCGTACCTTTGAAGAGAGCCGATCGATTGCAGCGCCGCGAGACTGATGTCCCCGTAGTCGACCGTCGATGCGTCCAGGAATGCGATGGAGGTATTCATGTCATGTCTTCCGGCGAGGATATACTTAATAGCATCACGCGCCATTTGGCAATTATTTTATGGGAGAACCGAAGGGGAGCCCCTTGTCAGCCCAAAAGGAGCCTGCGGGCATTTTCTCCCAGGATTCCCGAAATGGCGCCCTCGTCCAGGGAGGAGGCTTCTATTGCGTGTACATAGCGTGCGGCCGAAAGGAGAGGAAAATCGGTACCGAACAGGATCTTTCCGGGGCCCGCGATTCCCGCGGCGGCGGCATAGACATCGTCCCGGTAAAGGTATGGTGAGGCTGCCGTGTCATAGTACACATGCGCGAACGCGGCACGCACCTCCGGCATGAGCTCGTAGAAGAGGATGCCGCCTCCCCAGTGCGAAAGTATGATCGGCACCCCGGGATGCTCCAAAACTATCCGGTATATGCTTGAAAAGGGGGTCTGGTATTTCCCCGGGTAGTCATGGCCCAGGGGTTCGTTAAGGTGAAGGCAGACGGCCAGGGCGCATTCCCCGGCAGCCGAGATGACCCCGGCCAGGAAATCTTCCTGCAGGGCATTGAATCCCTCGTGATAAAACGCGAGCTCGCCTATCCCGCGAAACCCGGCGCGCGCGAGATCGCGGGTGTACGCAGTGATGCTGGTGCAGGAACGGGGCACGCAGGCGAAGGGAACGATCCTGCCCGCGGATTCCCGCGAGGACTCCAGCAGGTAGTCGTTGTGAAGCCCGGCGGACTCTTCGTCCGTCCAGGGAAAGCCCATCGCGACCGCCGCGTCGATACCGTCGCGATTCATCGCCTCCAGAAGGTCTTCATGACCGGCCATGCGCGACGGACTCGTGGAATACAGCGCGGAAAAGCCCGGATCATGCAGGAACGAAGCGCGCCGCTCCCGCGCTCCCGGTGGAAATATGTGCGTGTGAAAATCAATTCGCATTCCGGATACCGCTTATGAGTGTCCACGTCCCGCCGATCTATGCAATCATTTTATGGAGCACGTGGCGCCGGGGACCGATTTACTGCTTGCAATGGAGGTGACTCGTGACTATTATCGTGCACGGAAAGATGATCATGCGAAAGACAGTGCGATACGCGATACTCCTGGCCGCCGCAGCGGCATCGCTCATCTTCTTCACGACAGCATGGACGCAGATGGTGCGCGTGGACAACGCGGTGAACCTCGGTCCCCCCATCAATTCCGCGGGAGACGACTTCTCGCCCTCGTTTACTGAGGACGGCAGGGTCATGGTCTTCAACTCAAAGCGAGGCCAGGACAAGTACCAGGACATTTATATAAGCACCTTCGAAAACGGCGCGTGGACTGACCCCCGGCCGTTCGACGAGATAAATTCGTCTTACAACGACGAGACGCCCTACATCACGCCCGACGCCGGGTTTATCTTTTTCGCGAGCGATCGCGACGGGAGCCTGGAGATGCAGGGCGCACGCCCCGGCGAGGTGCTGGTGTCGTACGATATCTACGTCTCGAAAAACCTGGGGAACCGATGGGCGAGGCCCATACGACTGCCGGGCGCGGTCAACACGCCCCATCATGAACGCTCACCCAGCCTGAGCCCGGACCTTCTCTCAATCTATTACACCACCTGGCCGTTCGGCGACATTACGCGAGCCTTCATCATGAAAGCCGATTACGTAGACGGCGAATTCGTAAACCCGACGGCCCTCCCGTCACCGGTGAACGTGCGCGCCTCGGATACCGGGCCCATGCCCTCGCCGGACGGGAAGGGGCTCTATTTTTCTTCACTGCGCCCCGGCGGCCAGGGAGGCTGGGACATCTGGTACGTGACCGTGGAAAAAGGGGCGTTCGGGACGCCCGTCAACCTGGGGACGGGCGTGAATACCAAATATAATGAGGTGCAGCCGGCGTTCGCGGGAAATGACTTCTATTTCTGCTCGAACCGGCCTGGGGGGCAGGGACTTTACGACATTTACGGAGCGGGGATCCAGGATACAGGGATCAAGGTGATCGTGCGCGACAAAAAAACCGGCGCGCCCCTTTCTGTGGAAATGAATATCGCATCGAAAATCCGCAAGAGCGACGAGGAGACGCTGACGCGCCAGGTGAAGAAACGCACGGATGCGCGCGGTGAGGCCCTGTTCAAGCCCGGGCCTGGCGAGAACGACATCGAGATCGGCATCACGGAGAAGGGATACCTTCCGCTTTTCAGGGCGCTGGGATCGGCGGACCTGAAGGGTGATCCACTGCTGCTTGAGCTCGTACCAATCGAGAAAAATGCTCGTTTTGACGTACATGCCATCCACTTCGACTTCGAATCGTCGCGGATCAAGCCGGAATCCTTCCCCTACCTTGACGCGCTCTCCGAGTTCCTCCGCGCCAATCCCACGGTCAAGTTCGAGATCACGGGCCATACGGACCTGCAGGGGGACGACACGCTCAACGATCGTTTGAGCCTCGAGCGCGCGCAGGCGGTCAGGGATTACCTCGTGGGAAGGGGCCTTGACGGGAACCGTTTCACGGTGCGCGGCGCGGGAAAGCGCGAGCCGCTCATTCCAAGGATGGGGGAAGAGTTCGATGCACGGAACAGGAGGACCGAGTTCAAGGTGCTGGACAAATAGGAATAAAGAAAAATCGGGTGTTTTTTAGCGCTGCTTTTGCCGAATCATAATGATAGGAAATGCAGCACTTTAATGAATAGTACAAATTTACACCTGGAGGCCATAGAAGATGAGGGGCAAGGCAAAACCTGCGAAAAAAGCGACGGCTAAAAAGGCAACGGCAAAAACCGCTAAAAAGGCAAAACCTGCCAAGGCGGTAAAGAAAGCGAAACCTGCCAAGGCTGCTAAGAAGAATACCGCTGTCAAGGCTGCGAAGAAAGCGAAACCGCCCAAGGCCGCGAAAGCCGTGAAGAAGGCAAAACCTGTAAAAGCGGTAAAGAAGGCGAAACCGGCAAAAGCGGCAAAAGTCGTTAAAAAAGCGAAACCCGCGGCCAGGAAGCCCAAGGCAATAAAGCCCGTCGTGCAGAAATCCGCAGCGCCGGTCAGCAGCACTCCGATGACCGACATCATCATTCAGCGCATCAGGCTGTACGATAAGCGCAGGTAGTTCATCACCGGGTCGGTTATGAACCGACACGGGCCATCGTATTCCCAGGGCGGGGGCTTCCATTTTCAACCGGGAATGTCAAGCCCCATACCCGAAGGCTTTTCACCCTGAAGGGGCGGGCTTTTCAAGGAACGCGCTTTTCGTGCGTTCAATCCGGCCTGGAGAATTCTTCCGGTCATGAGTGGACGCCACCAAGGACCTTCTGAAATAAAATCACATGGACACCCGCTCCCATTACGAACAGCACCTAGCCGCTCATTATACCTGGATTTACGGTGGATTTGACCGGCAGCGGGGAAATAACGAGGAGTTTTTCTCGCTCCGCGGCATAACGCCACGAGGCACCGGCGTCGCGATCGACCTGGGGGCAGGACCAGGCTTTCAGTCGGTTCCTCTGGCGGATGCTGGATTTCGGGTTACCGCGGTCGACTTCAGTCCTACCCTTCTGGAAGAGATTCGCATCAGAGCCGGCACGCGCAGCATAGAAATAGTCAATGCCGACATGATGGATTTCACGGCATATGCGGGGAAAAGCCCCGAGCTCATCGTCTGTATGGGAGACACCCTTACCCATTTGACGAGCATGGATCATGTGAGAGCGCTGATCGCGAACTGCCACTCGGAGCTGGTCGATGCGGGCCTTCTCATCCTCGGTTTCAGGGACCTCACCGTGGAGCTCGTTGGATCCGAACGCTTCATACCCGTACGCAGCGAGAAAGAACGCATTTTTGTATGCGTTCTCGACTATCACCGGAGCCATGTAACCGTAAACGACCTGGTGTATGAATACGATGGTTCAGCATGGAGACAAAGCGTGAGCTCCTATGAGAAACTGCGCATCCCCCCGGATACCGTCCGTGACTGCATGGTCAGGGCAGGATTCACGATCGACGAATACACGGTAACGCAGGGAATTGTCATGGTGAAGGGAACCAAAAACTAAAAAGCTGCAGCCATATTCAGATGGCTGGATGTTCTACTCGTGCAGGAGGGTACCCACTGAAAACTGTGAGCTTCCAGTGTGGTTTGATCGCGCTCATAATGGCGGTATGCATGCTCCCCGCGTACCCGCAGTCCGGCCCGGCCGATCCCGGGGCTATGAGCGCCTTTATTGACGGCGTCATCATGCCAGGCCTTGAGAAATACAACGTGCCCGGTGCGGTCTTCGTATTCGTTAAGAATGGACGCATTTTTTATAAAAAGGGATACGGGCTCGCCGATCTGGAACGAAAGATCCCCTTTGACCCGGATCTCACCGTGGTGCGGGTCGCATCAAATTCAAAGCTTGTTACTGCAACGGCGGTAATGCAGCTCGTTGAGCGCGGGAAACTAAGCCTCGATTCGGATGTAAATGCATATCTAAAGGAGGTGAAAATTCCCGGTACGTTCCCAGTGCCTATTACGCTCACTAACCTTCTCACGCACACGGCCGGATTCGACGAACGGAACCTCGATACTGCGACGCTGGATGAACAGAAGATCATCCCCCTGGCTGAATTCATGAAACGCGCAATCCCGGAAAGGGTGATGGAGCCCGGAACGGTCACGAGCTATTCGAACATGGGATTTTCCCTTGCCGGGTATATAGTGGAACTGGTTGCGGGAGAGCCGTTCCATGCGTACGCGCGCACCCATATCCTGAAACCGCTCGGGATGGACTCGAGCGATTTTCTTCCGAGACCGGAGCTCCTGGCGCGTATGGCAGTCCCTTACCTTTACCGTGACGGCAGGCACGAGGTACTTCCCCTCGAGCATGAATACGGCTACCCGGCGGCCACCCTTATGACAACGGGGTCGGACATGGCCAGGTTCATGATCGCTCACCTCCAGCAGGGACGCTATGGCGCCGCTGAAATCCTGAAGCCCGGAAGCGCCAATTCCATGCATAGAAGAGAGTTTTCGAATCATCCAGCCCTCCCCGGCATCGGGCTGGGCTTCATAGAGTCCGAGTATCGCGGAGAGCGGATGATCGAACACGGCGGCTGGGTCGCCGGTTTCAAGACGCTGACGGCGCTTCTCCCTGAGCGGAACGCGGGTTTCTTCATTTCGTACAATATAGAATACACGGGACCGGGTTCCAGGCACTACATCCTTGCGAAAGACGTTCAAAAGGCGATAATAGACCGCTATTATGCCACGGACGCAAAATCGGTCACAACGTCTCCAATCGATGGTTCGTTAACAAAAAGACTCGAGGGAGGCTACCGGACCAACCGGATTTCTCGGAAGGACCTCACCAAGTTCGGCGTCTTCATGGCTGACCTTACGATCAGGGCGCTCGACGATGGGAGCATTACGCTCGGGAAGGATCGCTACCTGCCGTCCGGAAGTCTGCTCTTCAGGAAAGAGGACGGTAGCGAGATGCTTGGATTTCGCGAGGATGCCAGCGGAAGGATTACGCACCTCTTCCTGGGATCAGTTCCCATACTGGCATTTGACAGGCTTGCCTGGTACCAGACCAGCGCATTCCATGCGGTACTCATTGGCTTCAGCTCCATCGTATTCTTTGCAGCATTTGTGGCGTCAATAGCCGTCGGCATCTGGAGAGGACGCAGGGGAATACCTGCAGAGCTCCCGGTTCGATGGGCTTGGCGTGTTATAGGTGTAGTAAGCTTTTTCAACGTGTTCATGCTCGCTGCAACGATACTCCTGCTCCTTAACTCGATTCACATCTCATTCAGCTGGACCCTGCCTGCTGGGCTCGTAGAGCTCCTGGCGCTGGGAGTGCTTTCGACGGCGCTCTCCGCCGGTTTCGTCATTCTTACCGCATACCTGTGGTTGAAAGGGATTGGCGGATTCTTCGATCGTGCTTTTGCGGGCGCCGTATGCGTGGCCATGGCGGCATTCACCTGGTTCATGCATTATTGGAACCTGCTGGGATTCAGGCTGGGGTGAATGGCGCAAGTGACCCGGGCGGCTAAGTTAGAAAGCTATGGTCCCGTTGCGGAGCGAATGAAGTGGAAAAAAAAACGGGGCCATTTGGCCCCGTTTCTTTTAAGTACGTCAGGTATCAGCAGACTTTAAAGGTGCCGATCTCCCTGTCCCCTTCGACCACGTGCACCGCACATGCGATGCAGGGGTCGAAGCTGCGCACCACGCGGGCCGCCTCAATCGGATTCTTGACGTCCGCGATCGGAGTGCCAATGAGCGCCTGTTCGACCGGTCCGGGGGTACCCTTATCGTCGCGGGGACCGCAAAACCATGTCGTGGGAACAACGCACTGATAATTCGCAATCTTCTTGTCTTCAACCACGATCCAGTGTCCCAGGGCGCCGCGGGCGGCTTCTACGAGGCCTTCGCCTTCGCCCTTGTCCGGAATCTCGTAGCTGGTTCTGGGAGCTCCGCCCACCTCAAGCTCGTCGAGCCATTCCTTCGCCTGCCGGCAGATGAGCTTTGCCTCGATCGCGCGGCTCGCGTGACGGCCGAGCACCGAGAACACGGCACCCAGGTCGGCACTGAAGGTCTTTAGGAGCGCGTCAACTTCCTGCTTGACCGCCTTGTTGCCGGAGACGTAGGAAACCACCACGCGGGCGAGCGGGCCCACTTCCATCGCCGCACCGTCGTACCGGGGGGCCTTGAGCCAGGTGTACGCGCCGCCCTTGTTGGGGTCCGGCTCGGTCTGGCCCTTGAGCGGGTGCAGGTCGGAGCCGGAATTGTAGCGGGCGTAGCGAACCTGTTCCTTGATGAGCGAGGTGTCCAGGGCTTTGATTTTCCCGTCCACGTATGCGCCCCTTTCCATCCAGAATTTGGTGCCGTCCACGTTGCCGTCGAACAGGCCGTATGAAAGCATGTTGCTGTATTTTCCGAGCTTGAAGTAATCCGAATACTCCTTCGCGACGGCGATCACGTCCTTGATGTACACGTCGTTGACGAATTTTTCAACTTCCTTGAGGTTCTTCCTGTACTCGCTGATCTTCTCGCGGGTGGGAACCTGCGTCACACCGCCGGGAACAAGCCCGATCAGGTGCGGCACGCGTCCGCCGAACGCGGTTACCATCTTGTGGGCTTTCATGCGGATATCGAGCGCCTGCAGATAATGCGCGATGGCGTCGATATTCAGATCCTGCTTCTTGATGTAAAAGTCGCCTTCGTAACGGGGCAGGAAGGGAGAAGCCGCGGTTATCTCGTCGGGCTGGCCCTTCTTGGTCTTGAGCTCGTCGAGCACCCAGTCCCTGACTGCCGCGAGCCTGCTGTCGCTTCCCTTGTAATTCACGATCGCCTTGATGTCGACAAAGTCGAGTGCGGCGAGGTGGTAGAAATGGAGTATATGCGATTGGAGGAAATTCGCGCCAAGCACGAGGTTCCGGAGCAGCATGCCGTTCTTATTGGGCTTGTTCTTAAATGCGGAATCCAGGCACTTGCTGGACGCGATGCCGTGCGAAACGGGGCATACGCCGCAGATACGCTGGGTGATCTGGTTTGCGTCAACGGGGTTTCTTCCGCGGAGGATTTTCTCGTACCCGCGGAACATGTCCCCCTTGCTCTTCGCGTCTACCACCTTTCCCCGCTGCACGTCAAGCTCGATGGAAAGGTGACCCTCGATTCTCGTTATGGGGTCTATCAGTACTCTAGCCATTAATGGTACCTCCGTTTTTCAGGGTGAGTACGGCGGTGCGGATTTCAGCGTTCTCGATGTTCCTGATCTCGTCCGCGCTCGCCTTCAGATGCTTGTAAATGCCGCGGCTACCGGTATCGGGGAAAACGGTCTCGGTACAGCCGATGCAGCCGGATCCGCTGCCCGTGCATGAGTTTACGCCGCCCAGCCATTTGCGTTTGGGTATGTCGCAGTTCGAATCCATTCCAAGGCAACCCAGCAGATACAGGCAGCCGGGCTCGCCCCATTTTTTCGCAAAACGCCCGCGCCTGTAGTCCGGAAGCTGCTCACACTGCTCGTGTACGGTCTTGCCGAAGTACATTCTTGGACGATTGTATTCGTCCAGGTCAAGCTTGCCCTTGGTGAGGAACTCGACCAGGGAGCCGATCATCCAGTCCGGGTGGGGAGGACAGCCGGGAATGTTGACGATGGTTTTGTCCCTGAAGAAGTGCTGCACGCCCTTCGCACCGGTAGGATTGTCGCCGTTTTCGCGCAGCTTTGCGCCTGGAATGCCGCCGTACGCGGCGCAGGTCCCTACCGAAATAATCGCCTTCGCGTTCCTGCCGAGCTCGAGCAGCCACTCGCGGGCGCCCACGTACTTCCCGTCGATCTCGCCTATGGTGCAGTACTCGTCGGACTTTGTCGGGATTGAGCCTTCGATGATGAGCACGAAATCCTTCCGGTGCTTCTTCACCGCCTCCTCGAGCACCTGTACCGCCGCGTCACCGGTACCGCCTGAAAGCGTCTGGTGATAATTAAGGCTGATGTGCTGAGTGATAACGCTTGCGATGTCGGGGTCGATGGTGTTGATCAGCGATACGGAACACCCTGAGCACGACTGGGCCTGTATCCAGATCACATTGGTCCTCTTTGCCGCCTCCATGAGGGCCTTCTTGCATCCTTCGAGCACCACGCCGGAAACGCCCAGGGCAACCGCGCTTCCGCCCATGATTTTAAGAAAATCTCTCCTGTTGAATGACATCAAAAACCTCCTCGAATGTTATTGCCGCGCCGATTCCATGATCACGTCTATTACACGGGGGACGGATCGCAGGACCGACGTGCTTATGGTAATGTCGAATGTTGCGATGTCCTCGGGGACGATACCCACGATCTCGACCTCAGGATTCTCGCCCGTGAGATTGAGATGGCGAACAATCTCGGCGACGCCGAGCTCATGCAGCGACATGCGGGACGAGCTTGTCTTGCTGAGCGCCGCGGGAAACCGGTACACGCTCCCCGGCTTGTCGTCGACCTTGAGCGCATCCACGATGATGATCCTGTCGAAGCCCTGGAGATAGGGGACAAGATCAAGCCCCGCGGTGCCGCCGTCGAGCAGCTCGACGTGCGCGGGAAGCTCCATTCCCGATTCAGCGATGTGGTTGACTATGTACACGCCAATGCCGTCATCGCTCATGAGAATATTGCCTATCCCGAGGATTAATATCCTTTTCATGATTCGAACTAGTTTTCTGCGGATTCGATCTTATGGCAGTCCTGGCACATGGTAGGGGCTTCTTTCGACTTATCCTTCATGTGGCAGCCTATGCAGAAATCATGCATTGTCTTGTCACCGGCCTTCCCCTTGTGGCATGCCGCGCACTGCTTGATGCGATCGTCGTTGCCGTTCTTGTGATGGCACAGTGTGCACTCGATCTTCCTGGCCTCATGCTTCTGGTGCGACATGCGCACCGGGGAGACATAGTTGCTGGTCCGTTTGACCCCTGCCTTGATGTCGGCGTCGGTCACGAACTTGTTGATGTTCGTAACGGTCACCACATCGGTGGTGCTGGGGTTGATCGCCTCGATGGGCCCGCTGCATGCACAATAGGCGAACGCGCAGGCGGCAAGCATCACCGGTGCGAAAAATTTCATAAACGCTGATAATGAGTTCACGCACATACCTCCTTGATAAAATGGGATGAGTCCGTATATGCACTTCCGGGCATTAGTATGCCCTTGGGGCCATGTGAACATTATATGACAGGTTTGAAAAAGAGCTAAGCCTGTGTGGATAAAGGGGGAGTTTCGCGCTTACGCGCACACGCACGCAGAGCGCGTGTAGCTGTTCGTTCGAACCCCTTTCCAAACACGGGAGGCGGAGCGGTTTCCCGCTTCACCCTTCAGTTCATGAATCCATGGTCCCGGGGACCGAAGAATTCGTGAATCGAGGTACGATTGAATCTCTCAATGGCTAGGTTTTTTTGTCAATACAATTTTAACAGAACAACTGCAAGTGTTTACATAAAATAGGCCGGACTAGTATCAGCTCCGATGAAATAGTAATAATTAATTAGTTTTTAAGTTGCCGCATGATAGATTTCATACCCATGTGTTGAAAACAGGATGATTGTTTCCAGGGAAATAACTATCAGCGGTATCGTGCAGGGAGTCGGATTCAGGCCGTATATCTACCGGCTTGCGCGACTGCACGCGATACGGGGCGGCGTAAAGAATGATACGCGCGGTGTGCAGATTATCGCCGAGGGCGATGAGCGCGATGTTGATTCGTTCATCGACGCCATTTCTGCAGAACCGCCTCCCCTGGCGTTCATAGAATCACTCTGTGTTGCCGCCAAGGAACCCATCGGGGCGGATCGGTTTGTAATAGAACAGAGTCGGGAAGCTCTCGAGAGAACCGCTTTCATCGCTCCGGATACTGCGTTATGCGACGATTGCCTGTACGAGTTGCTGAGCGTTAAAGACAGGCGGTACCAGTATCCATTCATCACCTGTACGAATTGCGGACCGAGATTCAGCATCGTGCGCGATATTCCGTACGACAGGAAGAACACCTCGATGGCGGGCTTTACCATGTGCGTCGCGTGTTCCCGCGAATACGCCGATCCCGATGACCGCAGGTTTCACACGCAGCCCGATACGTGCGGCGAGTGCGGGCCGGCAATGGTATTCATGAGCGCCTCGGGGGAGGTGCTGGAGCGAGCCATTGACAGGGTGACGCAAAGGACCGTCGACGCCCTCCGGGACGGTGCGATAGTCGCCATAAAGGGCGTGGGGGGATACCTCCTGGCATGCGACGCGAAGAACGACGCCGCGGTGGCGATCCTGCGCAGCCGCAAGGGGAGGCCGTTCAAGCCGTTTGCACTCATGGCAGGGAGCATGAAAAGGATCGAGTCATTCCTTCATGTGAGCCCGGTTGAACGGGAGCTGCTGTGTTCGCGGGAAAGGCCCATCGTCCTCCTGAAAATAAAGAACCGGGAGGTGTGCGAGGGGATCGCTCCCGGACTCAGCGATATCGGGATCATGCTTCCCTACGCGCCGTTTCAGCATCTTCTCTTCAAGGAAGATCCGGACATGCTGCAGGTCATGACGAGCGGAAATATCAGCGATGAGCCTATCGTCTTCCGCGATGGGGAGGCAATCGAGCGCCTGGGCCGTATCGCCGATTATTTCGTGAGCTATAACAGGGCGATCGTCGCATTCAGCGACGACAGCGTGCGTTTCGTGCAGGATGAGATTCCCTGTTTCATCCGGCGCTCCAGGGGCTATGTTCCGGTTCCTTTCAAATCATCGGTCGTTCCTGAAAGCATCCTGGCGACGGGGGGTGATTTGAAAAACAGCTTCGCGTTCTCCCGCGACGGGGTGATCATACTTTCCCAGTTTGTGGGAGACCTTTCGACCCTTGCGGGCAACGACGTCTACACGGAGACTATCGCGCACCTTGGCCGGATATACGCGTTCACCCCGGAAACGGTGATATCGGACCTTCACCCGGGATATTTCACCACGCAGTTCGCGGATTCGCTGGAGGAAACCGGGCTTGGGAGATTAAAGGCGCAGCATCACCATGCGCACATCGTTTCCGTGCTCGAGGATGCGGGCAGGGAGGGCCCCGTCCTGGGGATCGCGTTCGACGGCACGGGGTACGGCACCGACGGGAAGCTGTGGGGAAGCGAATTCCTCGTCGCGGACAGGACGCATTTCACGCGCATGGCGCATTTTTCGTACTTTCCCCTGCCCGGTGGCGAATCGGCGATTCGGGACGTCTGGAAGATAGGGACGGCGCTCCTGAACGACGCGTTTGGTCCCGGTCACGAGCTGATGCGCCGCGGGCGGGAGGCGGAGAGTGTGCTCGAGATCATCGGCAAGAACATCAACTCCCCCCTCACCTGCAGCATCGGGAGGCTCTGTGACGGCATGTCCTCCATCCTTGGAATCCGCGACCGGGTCACCGCCGAGGCGGAGGCGGCGCAGCTCCTCGAAGAAGCGGCACTGAGAGGTTCCCGCAATGCCCGGGATGACGGGTTTATAATCCCCATGCACGGGGATGGGGAAATTGAAATCTCCACTACAGGGCTCGTGCGCTATTGTGAGGGACTACTGAAGCGCGGATATTCCACGGATGAGACCGCGTACCGGTTCCACGCGGCCATCGTGCGGACGACCGTCGCGCTTGCCGAGTCGCTCCGGGAGCGCACCGGCATCAATGCCGTCGCGCTTTCGGGCGGCGCCTTCCAGAACAGGCTCCTGCTGGGGCTGTCCATGAGGGGACTGCGAGAAAAAAAATTTGACATACTCATTCCGCGAAAAATACCCTTCAACGACGGTTGCCTGGCCGTGGGCCAGGTCGCGATCGCCAAGGAGATTTTGAAGTGACTGCTGCCCCTAAGCTCAAGGAAATGGCGGAGGCGTTTTCGGCGCGCGTCCTGTCCCGCGACGTGCGCATCATGGAGGTGTGCGGAACGCATACCACGGAATTTTTCCGCACGGGAGTGAAGGACATCTTTCCCGCCCGGCTCTCGCTCGTCGACGGTCCCGGCTGCCCGGTGTGCGTGACGCAGAACGAGTACCTCGACCGCGCCATCGAGATCGGGAAGGTGCACGGCGCGATCATCGCCACCTTCGGCGACATGATCAAGGTGCCGTCGTCCTACAGCTCGCTCGGAAGGGAAAAGGCCGAGGGGATGAGGGTCGAGGTCGTCTACTCTCCCGTGGACGCGGTCGATCTCGCGGAGCAGAATCCCGGTTCGCAGGTCATGTTCCTGAGCGTGGGTTTCGAAACGACCGCGCCCGCGGAGGCGATCGCGGTGCGAACGGCGCGGGAGCGTTCCATTAAAAACTTTTCGATCCTTTGCGGGAATAAGGTCACCGTTCCCGCGGTAAGGGCGCTCCTGGACGCGCGGGAGGTAAACATTGACGGCTTCATCCTGCCCGGGCATGTGAGCGCGATCATTGGCGTGAACGCGTGGAAATTCATCGCCGACGAATATAAGAAGCCGTGCGTTGTCGTGGGATTCGAAAACCATGACCTCATCAGGGGAACGCAGATGCTGCTCGACCTTATAGAATCCGGAAGGCCGGAGCTCCTGAACGAGTACACGAGGGTGGTGCGCGATGGCGGAAACCTTAAGGCTCAGGAGATCATGTACGAGGTCTTCGAAACGGTGGACACCGAATGGCGGGGAATCGGGGTAATCCCCGGGAGCGGCCTGGCCTTGAAGAGCGGGTTCGCCG
>Ga0129297_10001068_pt1 | contig 13696 bp, 13 predicted proteins | sample I18A1metaG_FD_94708 | JGI IMG/M metagenome (GOLD analysis project Ga0129297, IMG submission 94708) | Lake sediment bacterial and archeal communities from Gulf of Boni, Indonesia to study Microbial Dark Matter (Phase II) - ​I18A1 metaG | ecosystem: Environmental > Aquatic > Freshwater > Lake >... | reverse complement strand
CCATTCGGCCTTCGGCTGAAGATAGAAATACTTTGAAAGCCATTCTGTTGGTTGTCTGAGATTTGTGACCTAGGCCGAGTCGTGGGAACCACGATTGAATCATGGTTCTCGGCGGCCGCACCAGAATTTCGGGTTCAAGATCATACATAAGATCGTGCCGTGGCGATGTCGAACTATGCCTTACAGAGGAATGGCCTTCTAGCAGAAGCGCCGCTGGACATTAGGTTACGGTCTCGCCACACATGCACCTTATCACAGCACTCCTTCCACCGGACGGTCAGAACAGTTGTTCCTGCGTCATATGTACACCCGGACGTCTGTTTGCCCTCTTGTGAGGCACGTGATGAAAAGGGGCCGTCATGAGAGGTCGGGACATACGCATCTTGGCCGTCTAAGCCTGTTCCGTCGTGGGGACCCGACCTCAACTTGGGACCCGGAGTTGTTGCAGGATTGCAGCGCTAGCCGAAAAAGCCCATCTGGCCCGCCCGAGTGAGGATCAACTTGACTGCTACCCTTTCCGGGGTGCTCGGTGCCTGAGCACATCGGCCACGCAGATCCTTGCTCATTGTCGGGCCGGTTTCACGATCTTTTCAGATCCCACTCGCTCGCGGGTGACGTACCTGTGGAGCTCCAGTTTCGAGAGCAGTCTGCTCATGGCGTAGGGTTCGATTCCCAGGTGCTCAGCGAGTTGATCCTGTGTTGTTGCGCCCTGCTCTTGAAGCTGGATGAGTGCCCGAACGGCTTGTAGCCGTAGGTCCGCATGCTTCGGATACAGCTCGGAAAGCTCGAGCTCCATGTCCTCGGCCAATCGGTCGACCGACACGGCGTCCTTAACAGTCGTGACGTCGATGCGGTCTTCTCTAGACTGCCGGGTCCGCCACGCCTTGACGCTTAGCATGATGTATCTCTGGAATCGCCTGAAGATACCTTGGCTCATCCGAGCCAGCGTCGTCAGCGCGTCTTCCGTGAAAGGCCCTGTGCAGTTGAAGCGCTTATGGAAGGCCTGAACCATCTGGGCGGGTTCCAGCGGTTCAAGCTCGATCTTGTGCATCTTGTCGAAGAAGAAGTGGCTGCCGAACATTTCCTTCTGCACGGTGACAACTATGTTTGGGCTAGCCTCGGAGGTTCTTGCCAGATTATTCCACAGCCAATATATGTCGGAAAGATCGGTAGCCATCGCTCGCTTATCCGTCTTGGAGTAGTCTGGCGTGTCTATCAGAATCAGCTTCTTCGTTCGAAGAAGGTGTATCCAAACCGCCTTGCGAAAACTCTCAGTCCTTGATCTCCCAATCTTCTTCTGCATAAAAGAATCGAGAGCGACGGGGCCCACGTCCTCCTCAGTCCGCTTGAGGATCTCGGCGAGTCTGAGGCCGTAGTCCTTCAAGAACGCCTCTGAGGCCTCGTGGCTTCCGTCGAGAAGTGATTTGAACAGCTCCTTCTCTTTTCGCCACTTGAAGAAGACTACGTGATCGGATTCTTCCCTGACGCTTTCGGTTGCCTCCAGCACCATTAGTGCGGTGCTCTTACCGATACCCTGAAGGCCGATGACGGCAACGAGGCCCCCTCTCATCCCACTTAGCAGTTCGGTGATCCCGGTCAACGATTTCGGCCAAACATACGACTGCAGGATAGCGTCGCGGTCGCGGCTTTCGGCGGCCAGCTGGCTTGCCCAAGAGCAAATTTCCTCGACGGATACCGAGCTATCAGGTGCTTCATCTACGCTGAGCGGCGCGCGTCCGGATCGAGACAGGTCTGCATGCTCCAGACCCATGAGGCCCTTCTTGTTCGGCGCGCTATTTCACGTTGGGAGGTAGGCGAACGTATTCCTCAAGGACAGACCAAGAGGGCGCTGATCAGCGAAGAGGACATGGAACGGGAGCGACTGAACCTCACAGAACTGGAATTTCGCCGAGTATCTGGACGAGTTCATCGAAGAGGTAGATGTCTACTATCCACTCGACTTGATCGAGCCCTACGCGTATCCAAGATTGGAACTCCTTGGACACGGAGAATCAGGTGAGACGTACATCATGGGAGTGGACTTTGCTAAGCAGAGAGAGATGAAACCGTAGTCATCATCCTAGAACCAGCGAAGGATGGGACGCTTGTCATTCGACATATCACAGCTTGGCGCCAGATGGCCTATTCCGACCAAATCGGACTCATCGGAGAATTCAGCACAGGCTTCAAGATCGTTGAACTCGACCACCTTCGTCGTCGTTGCCAGATCATGCGGTGGGCCTATCGCGGGCCTTCGCACGACAACACTGTTCTTGAGCTCAACGAGTGCCTCCTCTACCGTGCCATGGTAGCAATCGTTAGAAACTAGAATCCGTTTTCTTTTGGTCGCCCCCCGTGCCAGCCCAATTGCGAATCTGCTAGCATCTGTTGTGGCCAGAACAATCTGCCAGTACGGTAGGCCGAAGAGCTGCACCAATTCCTCTCCTACCCTGATGGAATCTTTCGTGGGGAGCACCATCGTAATTCCGCCGCGCACCTGTTCAGCAGCAGCATCAACTACAGGCTCGGGCGAGTGACCAAATGTCGCTCCGCTGTCTCCCATGCAGAAGTCCACGTACCCATGCCCTTCTACGTCAATGACGTATCTCTCCGCTTCCTTTGCGAAAATCGGAAACGCCCCGGGCCAATAGGCCATCCAGTTCATCGGCACTCCCCCGAGTAGGGATGATTTCCCCCTTTCAGAGAGGGCGTTCGACTTTGGATGTTGCTCCATGAACCGTTTTTCTTCTCGCACATTCAGTTTCCTTACCCGGTCGCGATCAATCTCTCTGTTTGCACACATGTACTGCCTCACCCACTCTTTGCGTCACATTCAGCTAGAGTGCTACTGACACAGCCAACACTTGACCATACGATTCTCAACATTAGCCAGCTGCGGCTCGTCACGTACACATTTCTCTTTCACGTAAGGGCATCTGGGGTGGAACCTGCAACCGGACGGGAGTGACACCAGACTCGGAATTTCGCCTTTGATCAGTATCTTCTTTTTGCTTCTGGCGATCTTTGGGTCAGGTATTGGCACTTGTGAAAGCAGTGCTTGCGAGTAAGGGTGCAACGGCTTCGTGAATACTTCCGCAGAATCGCCTATCTCCGCGACAGATCCTGCGTAGAATATCGCTACTCTGTCGCTTATGTACCGGACCACGCTCAGGTCGTGAGATATGAACAGGTAAGTCAGACCGATCTTTTTCTTGATGTCTGCCAATAGATTTAGCATCTGAGCCTGAACAGAGACATCTAGTGCTGAGGTGGGCTCGTCCAATATCACGAGCTTTGGGCTGAGCACCAATGCTCTCGCCATCGCGACTCTCTGAGCTTGTCCACCGCTAAGTTCATGGGGATACTTGTAGAGTTGTTCTTCACCTAGTCCCACGAACGACATCAGTCGGGCAATTTGATCATCAATCTCCTTATCCGCCATTCTCATGTGAGTCCTGAGCGGTTCCGATATGATGTCCGCGATGCTCCACCTTGGGTCCAAGGACTGGAATGGGTTCTGAAAGACAGCTTGGATGTGCCTCCTGAATTCTCTTATTGCTGCTTCATCGAGCTTGGTCATGTTTGCACCTTCGAAGAATATCTCTCCAGCGGTTGGGTCGATCAGCTTTAGAATGCATCTCGCTAGCGTTGTCTTTCCGCTTCCCGACTCTCCGACCAAGCCGAGAGTTTCTCCCTTGTCTATGTCGAGCGTTACGTCGTCCACAGCTCTGACATAGCCAGCGACCCTGTCTAACATCCCTGACTTCAGGGGGAAGTATTTCTTCAGGTTCACAACACTGACTAGAGCACTCATACTTCGCACCTATCGCTTTGTGTGAGCGCAAGCGTACCGGTAGCATGCTACCATGTGCCCGGAGTCAAACTCGACTGGTTCCGGAGGCGTCACCCTACACTCAGGCATCACGCAGGCACATCTGGGGTGAAACCTGCAACCTGAAGGGGGATCAATCAGACTCGGGACTGTTCCTGGAATGTCCTTCAAAAGCGATTTCTCGACAACCTTTGGTACCGCTGCGAGCAAGCCAGAAGTGTATGGGTGCAGCGGTGATTCAAAGACTTGTTCAACACCGCCCTCCTCTGCAATAGTTCCGGCATACATTATCCCCACCCTATCGCATGTTTCCGCTACGATTCCAAGGTTATGCGTGATGAGAAGTATAGAGAAACCTATCGTCTTCTTGAGTTCCAAGAGGAGTTCGAGGATTTGGGCCTGGATTGTGACATCAAGCATCGTAGTCGGTTCATCGGCGATAAGGAACCTGGGCCTTGTCGACAAGGCTATTGCTATTACGCATCTCTGCTGCATCCCCCCGCTCAGTTCGTGAGGATACATTCGGTAGACCTTTTCAGCATCCGGCAATCGAACTTCTCGAAGCGCTTGCATTCCGAGCTTCTTCAGTTCATCCTTGCTTTTCTGGCTGATGTGGGATTTGATCGTCTCGGACAACTGTGCACCGATTGTGAAAAGTGGATTTAGCGCAGTTGACGGGTCTTGGAATATCATGGATACTTGCTTCCCACATATCTGCCGTCTCTCCTTTTCAGATATCTTCATCAGGTCTATGGTGTCGAGGATTATGGAGCCACTTCGAATGACAGCGTTTGAGGCCAGCGTCTGAACTATCGCTAGACCCAGGGTAGATTTCCCGCATCCGGATTCGCCGACCAACGCAAATGTTTCTCCCTTCTTCACTGAAAGCGAGACGTTCTCCAGGGCTTTGACAACACCCTCTAGTGTTTGGAAGTCTATCTTCAATCTGCTGACGCGCAGTATGTCCTCTCTCATGATTCTCACTTCACGTTGCGGTTCTGACTCTTAGTCGTGGGTCCATTGACTCTCTCAGAGCATCACCGAGCAGATTGAATCCTAAGACGACGACAAACAGCACAAGGCCAGGGAAAACGGTGATCCACCAAGCTCTGTTTATGTAGATCCAGCCCTCGCTTGCCAGTAGGCCCCATTCGGGGGTCGGCGGTTGTACTCCGAGGCCCAAGAAGCTCAGTGAAGCGGATTCCAGCACTGCAGAGCCAACATCAAGTGCGGCCTGCACCATCAAAGGTGTCAGCGTATTTGGTAGCAGATGTTTAAAGATGATCGAGAACCTCTTCACCCCGACGACCTTGGCCGCTTCCATAAACATGGAGCTCTTGACTTGATTCGCCTGGACAAAACCGAGTCTTGCGTACCACGGCCAATAGGACACAGCCAACGACAGTATGACGTTCTCCAGTCCACGACCTATCACCATTACCAGAGCGATAGCGATAAGGATCGGGGGAAACGCCAGGAACATATCGGTTATCCTCATCAAAAGGGTTCCAGATCGTCCGCCTAGGTAACTCGATGCTACTCCAAGAGGAACTCCCACACTGAAGGATAGAGCCACAACTGAGACTCCTATTATGAGCGAGAATCTGCTCCCTAGAACAACACGGCTAAAGATGTCTCGCCCGACTTCGTCGGTTCCGAAAGGAAGCTCAAATGAAGGAGGCAGGAATTGTCTTTCCATAATGACAATCTTACCCCAAGCATCCAGTGACCTAGGGGTTATCCACGGTGCCAGTATTCCCACTATGACGAAGCAGACCACTATGGCAAGCCCTGCCGTCGAAACTTTGTTGCCTCTGATCATTCGCAGGACTATTCTTAATTCTCTAGTCCTGGACGGCGACAGAAGCCTTCTTGGAAATTGCCTACTCACTGTCTTCATAGTGTTACACGGACATCTATGATTGAGTGTACAACATCCACAAGTACGTTGATCACAGAATAGAAGACCGCGACAACTACAATGCATGCCGTCGCGGCAGGGAAGTCGTTGCTCATGAGAGAACTTGCTGCATAGTAGCCAATACCTTGCCATGAGAAGATCAGCTCTATCATGAATGAACCGACTATTGCATAGCCGAAGCTCAGGCCGAGAGAGGCTATCACGGGTGCCAGAGAATTCTTGAGAGCATACTTGTACCTTATCAGATTCTCGGGTATGCCCCATGCTCTGAAGCTTCTCACGTAGTTTGATTGCAGTGATTCAGCCATCATGGCCCTGGTCATTCGTGTTGTGAGTGAGAGTGGATAGGCCGCGAGGCCTATTGAAGGAAGTATGATGCGGCTTAGGACGCTGACGAATACAGCAAAGTTGCCCTCGAGGAGACTGTCTAGAAGATAGAAACCACTTATCGGTACGAAACCCGTTATCAGTGCTAAGACTTCGTCAACTCTCCCTCCAGCAGGCAGCAGCTTCAGCCAATTGCAGAAAGTGAGTTGGAGGAGCAATGCCAGCCAAAAGACTGGTAGAGACGCGCCTGCGACGCTTCCTATCCTGACCGCATGATCGATCGGCTTGTCTCTTCTCGCAGCCGAGATGACCCCAAGCGGTATGCCTGCGAGGATTGCTATTGCAAAAGCAAAGAAGAGGAGTTCAAGAGTAGCCGGTAGCGCAGTGCTGATATCCTGTGCTATGGGCATCTTCGTTCTCCATGATACTCCCCAGTTGCCTCTGGCGAGATCCGAGAGATAGTAGTAGAACTGCACGTATATTGGATCGTTGAGATGCAGGAGCTCTCTCGCCTTGGCGATGTATTCCTTCGTAGGTCTAGGACCTGTCCACAGGATCTCAGGGTGGGCAGGCATAATTCTCGTGATCAAGAAGGTGATTGTCAGTACCCCGAAAACAACAAACGCCAACATGATCAACCGTTTGACTATGTACCCTTTCCTAGTCACACTCACCTACCTCCCCCTTCGTCTTTCCCGTTCTCTAATGACGCCAAGAAAATCCAGTATCAGTCGAGCTGCAAGCTGAGCTGTGATCCCGGCAGGATCGTAAAGAGGGTTCACTTCTACAAGATCGAATCCTATGATTCTTCCCTTTTCAGCAACTCCCGCAAGCATCTCCTTCATTTGGAGATAGGTGAATCCACCGGGTTCAGGCGTGCCAGTTCCCGGAGCAACCGAGGGGTCAAGCGCGTCAATATCTATGGTCACGTAGAGATTCTCAGCCTTGGGAATCTGTTTGAGCACCCATGCGCTTCCAAGTCGTATTGCTTCGGTGGCCGTAACTACTCGCGCACCGCGCTTCTTCGCTTGATTGACAAAAAGATCTTTCGGATTCAGCAATCCTCTAATCCCGATCTGAGTGATCTCGCCCACGTTCTCTAACTCAGATGCCCGCTTGATCGGACTTGCGTGACTGGTTGAGGTTCCCATGAGCTCGTCCGCGAAGTCCATGTGAGTGTCAAAATGCACGATGTCGAGCGCGACGTTCTTGTACGCTCGTATCACTGGGTATGTGACGGAATGATCTCCTCCAAGAACAACCGGGAAAGCCCTGTGGCGGAGTATCTCTCGTACTCTGTGAGTGATTGGATCCAAGTTTTCTTCGCACGAAGTTGGAGCAATGGAAACGTCTCCGTGGTCAGCTATCCTGGTCTTCGCTAGCTTGTATCTTCCGAGTTCCACATCATAAACGCCAAGCTCGGGCTGCATCACATTTGCGTAGATCTGGGATCCGTCTCGAATAGCGCGTGGACCGTATCGAGCCCCTGTTCTGTTTGTTGTACCTAGGTCAAGAGGCACGCCGATTATTGCAACATCAACGTCCATTCCTTCCAGTCTAGATATGAGAGGGAATTTGCAGAAGGTTGGGATCCCAGTGAACGGTAGGCCTACGCCTTCCTTCAAGGGCTTGGTTGATCGCCGCGATACGCGAGCTTGCGACGCACGCGCAACCGGGATACTATGGCACCTCCTGACTCCACAGAGATTATCTTACTGAGTACACAGCGCGTATTAGTCCTTGTCGAAAGGATTCCTCACATCCCTCAATTGCTGTCTATCTGACGGCGCTGAATCCAAAACGCACTCCGACTTCTGCGATCTCTATTTGAGTTCCTTCAGCACTTCTTCGATTATGTGAAGGCCCCTATCTGCCTCCTGCTCTGTGAGAACGAGAGCAGGAGCGATCCTGACGACATGCCCGTAGACGCCGGTGGTTATCAAGGCTAATCCTCTCTTCGCAGCCTCAGGCGTAATCTTCCTAGATTCTTCGACCAGTGGCTTCTTACTCTTCTTGTCTTCGACCAGTTCGACTCCGACCATCAGTCCTTTCCCACGAATGTCACCGATTACGGGGATCTTATCCTGCATTTCCCCTAGTCGCTTCATGATGAAACTGCCGACCTTGGCGGCGTTTTCTACGAGACGCTCGCCTTGAATGACCTCTATCGACGCAAGTGCTGCTGAACAGCATATGGGGTTTCCGTTGAAGGTCCCAGCATGTGTGTGTGGAATGAACGTATCCATGATTTCCGGTCTTGCGACAATAGCTCCTAATGGCAATCCGGCTGCAATCGCTTTCGACATCAACATGATGTCCGGCACAGTATTGGTATGTTCACACGCGAACATTTTGCCTGTCCTTCCGAAGCCCGTTTGTATCTCGTCCATCATCAGCAGAAAGCCTCGGTCAGTGCACAGTTTCCGTAGTCGGTGCATATACTCGTCTGGGGGGGGAACATATCCAGCCTCTCCTTGGATCGGTTCGATAAGGACCGCCGCTACATCTTCAGGAAACATCACGCTTTCGAGAGTCCTGTCAATAAAGCCGAAGCAAAAGACATCGCAATCCGGGTACTCTTTTCCGAAAGCGCATCGGTAGCAGTACGGGAAGGGAACGTGAGTGACTCCTCCGAGCAACGGTGTTTGAAGGCGCCTATACTTGGAGTTGCTTGCTGTCACCGATGTAGCGCCGAGAGTTCTTCCATGGAACGAACCCATGTAGCTGATTATCCCAAGCTTCTTGCTGTATAGCCTTGCAACCTTCAAGCCTCCCTCGACGGTGTCTGCGCCGCTGCTACAGAAGAAGACTTTGCCCTCCTTCAATGGACCAATCTCTTTGAGTTTCTCAGCTAGGGCAATCATCGGCTGCTGGAGGAAGAAATATCCTGAAAGACAGGCATGCAACGACTTGTCCACTTGCGCCTTGATCGCCCCCGCCACCTTTGGATGGCAATGGCCTACGTTGCAGACTGCAATCCCGGAAAAGAAGTCCAAGTAGCGCTTCCCCTGTATGTCCTCTAGTACTGTCCCTTTCGCCTTAGACAGTACGAAGTCCATTTCACAGTTCGATTGACTCGGAGCGATAGAGCGCCTAGCTCTGTCTATGATGTCGCTCATCGCACCAACATTACTCATCTCCATCACCATGACTACCTTTCTCTAGCGTTTTCCAATTCTGAGACCATTCTTCACAATCTGTCTCATTATTTCGACGATGTAGCAGCTTATCTCTCCCGGCATCCCGTCTTCCCAAGGCCTGGGGTCGGCATAGATTCCGTCGATGGCTCCATGACGAACAGATTCTTGGAGCATCGCGAGTTCTACGTCCCTGTTGTGAAGGACATCAGGATTGTTCAGCAGAGCGGACATGCAAGCCGCCACTCCATAGGCGCCCCAGTTAGATACCAGCATGATGACGTACGTGTCGACGTTAGTGCTGTTCGCGATGCCAGCGCCACACGGGCAAGTGCATTTTGCGTATAGAGGATTGAGATGCTTCGCCTTCTCCTTGATCTTTCCAAAGCCACTCTCCATTCCACATCCGTCAGCGATGCCTATCGTTAGGATGCCTCGGCTGATCGCTTGGTCGAAGAAAGGCCCCGTCTTGCCTTCGTATTCCGACATCGAGAAACCTCGAACCGAGTGGTAGATCCCTTTCTCATTCGGGCCCCGTCTTTCGACAGCAATCATTGCCTTCGGACCATACTCGGCCATCACGCTTTCAGCGAGTTTCTTCGCCTTCTCCTCTTCGACCGGAGAAACAATAACAGACGCCCCACGCCGCACCTTCGCCAGTCGCTCGTGAGGAAGCACAACAAGGCCCGCGGCTCTTGCGACTGCTTCCATCATCCCAACGTAGGGTTCGTCTACGAGGAAGAGCGTCTTAGCTGCAAGCCCTACGTCCAGTGCCCGCGCAAGAGCAGCTGCCCCAAGTGGGCCGTCAGTTTCGGGGAGTAGAGTCCCCGGCATGACTATGCCGGTTGCTATCACAACGTAGTCTCCAGCTTTCACTCTCTCTACGAGTTTCTCGGCCGCGAGAAGTGTAAGAGGCCTCTTCTGCAGCTCACGTGCGATCGGATAGAGTTTCGTCACTCGGCCTCTACCGTTCACATCCACGGAAAGAAGTCTGTCGACATTCTCACCTATGTTCTCAATATCTTCACTCAAGCCGAACCCTCCGTGGACTCGTTTGATGAGGCATCAACAGGAAATTCTGCATAATTGGATCCGATCAGAATATCCGGCTTCTCAAGGAGACTTTTGACTCTCTGCAAGAATGGCAAAGCCTCTGCCCCATATATGATCCTGTGGTCGTACGATAGGCAGGCGAACATCATTGACCTGATGGTTATCCTGCCCTCGAGGACGACGGGTCTTTCAACGATCCTTCCTGCGCTGAGGATAGCAGCCTGAGGAGGGTTCAAGATCGGGGTGTCCAAGATCATTCCAAGCATGCCGGGATTCGTGATCGTAAACGTCGCTCCAATCAGATCCCTTGGTGAAAACTTGTTTGCATCGGCTTTCTTTCTCAGCTCATCCAGTGCCTTCGATATCTCCGGAATCGTTTTCCCATCGGCGTCATGGATGACGGGCACTATCAGTCCGTGTTCTTTTCTCGCCATCGCCACTCCAATGTTGTATCTCTGTGAGATCAGGATGTTATCTCCGACCAGAGATGCGTTGAGTAGAGCATGGTCTTTCAGCGCTTCGGCGACGGCTTTCACAAAAAAAGCGGTGTATGTTATGTGGGTGCTAAACATCTCTTCAAGCTCAAGACGCAGCTTAACAATCTCGGTTGCGTCGATTTCTGCTATAGTTGTGACGTGAACTGCGGTGTGCGCGCTCTCGGCCATGCGCTGGGCCATGGTCTTCCTCCAGCCCGCGAGTGGTACTACTTTCACGTCCTCTGGAGGAACTGCGGCTATGCCTGTCATGTCGAGATCCGGCTTTACTTACTCTCGGGCAGCTCGTCTCCTAGCTCACCAATCAGCGCAACTAATTCGCCAACTTGGAGTTTCGTGCCTTCTTTGGCTATGATCTTCCTGAGCACTCCTGATCCAGGTGCTTCCAACTCGACCGTGGCCTTTTCGGTCTCGACTTCGCAGATAACTTCTCCTTCATTGATCGAGTCGCCTTCTTGCTTCAGCCACTTGAGGACAGTCCCCTCCGTAGTGGTCCACCCAAACTTCGGTAGCACGACTTGCGTTACCAATCGCATCATCCAAACTTGCGTCGACATCATGATGCCTTACGAGAGGTTCTCTTGACGGCTGCGACTATGTCTGCCTCGTTGGGTATGATGAATTTCTCCAAGGGTGGACTGAAGGGTATAGGCGCGAATTTACAGCCAACTCGCACGATGGGACCGCGTAGGTAGTCAGTCGCTTCCTCAGCGACTGTCGCGCCTACCTCGCCGCCGAATCCGCCTATCTTCCATGCTTCATGCACTATGACTAGTCTCCCCGTTTTCTTGACCGAGGACTTGACTAGGTCCTTGTCCCATGGGAGTAGGGTGCGCAGATCGATTACCTCGCATGAGATCCCGTCTCCTTGGAGCTGATTGGCCGCCGCCAACGCTTTGTGAACCATCAAACCTGTTCCTACAATTGTGGCATCGCTACCTTCTCTCCTGACGGCCGCCCTTCCAAATGGGACAAGATACTCCTCTTCTGGGATCTCTCCTTTTGTCGAGTAGAGAACCTTGTGCTCCAGAAAGAGTATCGGATTGCCATCCTGGATCGAGGTTCTCAGCAACCCGGCTGCGTCGTAAGGAGTGGTTGGCATAGCCACTTTGAGACCTGGCACGTGAGTGAAAAATGACTCAAAGCTCTGGGAGTGATGGCAACCCAGTCCTGCTCCAACAACCGCGCCATATGGAGCTCTGATCACAAGATGGAGCGATACTTGGCCGTCATGCACGTATATTGTCTTAGCAGCCGAGTTCACTATCGCATCCATCGCGACCGTGCACCAGTCCATGAACTGAAGTTCAACGATAGGTTTCATTCCCAGCATCGCTGCGCCAACGGCTGCGCCAACATAGCCGGACTCCGAAATGGGTGTCTCAAGAACCCGGTCTGAGCCGAATCGTTCGTGCAAGCCCTTTGTGACCCCGAAGAGTCCTCCGAGTGGTCCGATGTCTTCGCCCATAAGGAACACGGTCTCATCTTTCTCCATTTCTTTGCGAAGCGTCTCGTTTATCGCCGCGGCATACGTGATTGTCCTAGTTCCCATATGGGATCTCGCCCACGTATACATTCTTCACGGCATCTTCCGGTTTCGGATACGGAGCTTCCTCAGCGAACTTCAATGCCTCACGATACTCTTCTTCTACCTTCGCTGCGATTTCGCTGACGAGTTGCGGCGTTAAGACCCCCTTTTCTATGAGGACTTTCTCGAACCTCTTGATTGGGCACTTGGCCTTCCAGATTTCCACTTCCTCTTTGGATCTTTGGTCGGGTCTCCCCTCGCGATGACCGCGCCACCTGTAGGTCTTGCACTCAATCAGAGTCGGTCCTTTTCCTTCTCTCGCTTTCCTGACAGCTTTCTGTACTGTTTCATGGATTGCCAGTACGTCGTTTCCGTCAACAACGAGACCCTCAAAGCCATAGCCAACGGCACGATCGGCAATGTTCTCTATTGCAAGATATTTCGCGTGGCCTTCTGAGAGCGCGTACAGGTTGTTTTCGCATATGAACAACACAGGCAGTTTCCAGATGGCGGCCAGGTTGGCTGCTTCGTGGAAGTCTCCCCGATTGCTCATTCCGTCTCCGAAGAAGGACAGCACCACTTGGTCTTTCTTCTTGAACTTCAATGCGAGCCCGACTCCCACGGCTATCGGTATTGAGGCCCCCACAATTCCGGAACCCGCTATAACTCCGAGATTCAGATCGGGAACGTGATGAGTCGATGTCTTGCCTCCTGCCTCTTTGGTCCACTTTCCCATTGAGATGGCAAGTATTGTCTTTGGTGACATGCCTCTGACGATAAGACTCGGCCGAGTGCGAAGGTGAGGAACAATGTAGTCATCCGGCCTAAGTCCGTAACATGCCCCGACCCCTACGGCTTCCTGTCCGATGCTAGCGTGGACAAGTTGGACTGCCTTGCCCTGCCGATACGTTTCCACAATCCCTTCCTCTAGGCGTCTGGATAGGACCAGCAGACGATACAGTTCGATGAGGTTCTTGTTGGTCAAGTCCACGGTCAACGCGCCTCGCGTTACTCAGGTTCTTGATCCCCTGATTCTCTCCAGACCGGTCTCTATCGCGGCGATGAGCTTCCGTGTTTCCTTATCACTATGCGAGGCACTGAGTCCCGCCCAACTTAGAGGGTCAGGTCTTATGAGGATATCATTCTCCAACAACGCATCCCAGTACATCATGAACTTCTTCTTGTCCGACGTTCTGTCTCTAGGGTTGACTATCTTCTTGCTAGTGAAATACGGGGTGAATATTCCGCCGCCTGTGACCATGTGACCCAGCTTCGACTGCTCAGCTATTTCATTGAACCTCTTTGTGAGCATCTCTGCATCATTTTTCATCTGTGCCTGAACTCTGCCGTCTTTGATTTCGTCGAGGCATGCGGAAGCCGCGGCGAGCGCTATTTGGTTGGCAT
>Ga0129297_10001067_pt1 | contig 13700 bp, 11 predicted proteins | sample I18A1metaG_FD_94708 | JGI IMG/M metagenome (GOLD analysis project Ga0129297, IMG submission 94708) | Lake sediment bacterial and archeal communities from Gulf of Boni, Indonesia to study Microbial Dark Matter (Phase II) - ​I18A1 metaG | ecosystem: Environmental > Aquatic > Freshwater > Lake >... | reverse complement strand
TCTTTGGCGTGGGCAACGCCTACTTCTACCAGGGTCAGTACCTGAAGGCCAGGCAGTATTACGAGGACATGCTCCGCATAAACAAGAAATCGGTCGAGGGGCACGCGGGGCTCCTGAACCTCTACATTGAGCGCGACGTCCTGCCCGAGGTGGTCTCCGTGCACGTGACCCTTCAAGACAAGGACCTGCTCACGCAGGTTCCCTCGCCGCTCCTGTACAAGCTGGCGAACTACTACCTGGGCAAGAAGCGCACGGACAAGGTCAACATCCGCCTGGACTACGGCATCCAGTCTCCCCGTTTCAAGGACCTCGCGGACAACCCGTACCCGGCGGTCCGCACCGTGCTGAACGCGCTGCACCAGCGCGATCCCGAGTACCCGCCGCTCTATGTGGGCTTCGCGCGGTTGTGCCGGGAGGAGAAGAACCTGAGCCTTATGGAAAGCTATCTGCAGAAGGCGATCAAGACCGAGCCCGGGTATTTCGCGGCGCTGCATCTCATGGGCGAATACTTCTATATAACCAAGCAGCCCGTGAAGTGCTATGATTACCTGAACAGGGCGGTGCAGGCCTCTAACGCGCCGCCGGAATTCGCGCTGGAGGACTTCTACCGGGAGACGGAGACCGTGGGCAAGACCTACCACATGATGGGCAATGTCTTCTATTATTTCTTCGACAAGGTGAAGGCGGCGTCCCGGTTCGGCGACGAGCTCGAGGACGAGGAGGACCAGGAGAACGAGGTGGAGCAGCGCGCGAACTACGAGATCGCGCAGACTAAATACGAGCTGGCGCGCGACGAGGGGTATGCGTCCTCCGAGCTCTCGTACAACCTGGGCCGCGTGTACTACCTGAAACAGCAGTACGAGAAGGCGCTGGAGCAGTGGCTCGATCTCTACGAGGACTTCGTGGACAACCCGGAGATCATGTTCGCGCTCGGGAACGCATTCTACCACCTGGACAATCTCGAGGCCAGCCGCGGGGAATACCTGAAGCTCATCGATTCGTTCGAGCGGAAGGCCGAAAAGATCAAGACCGTGTACGCCAGCCGCGGCGACCACCTGAAAACCTTCCAGAGCCTCGCGGCCGCGTACAACAACATGGGCGCGATCTACCACCGCCGCGGCAACGAGACGAAGGCGAGCGTGAGCTACTGGAAGGGGATCGATTACGCCAGGCGGCTCGAGCGGGAGAACGAGTTCGCGCGCGTGAACCTCGCGCGGCTCCTGCGTCCCACCGGAGCGCCCGGGAAGCCCGTCCTGGACGAGGGCATTCCCTTCAGCATACCCTATTACGTGAAGGAGCTGCGCCCCTGACGGGCGCCCGCCTGCCGGCGTGCGCGTGGTACGCAATGACGCGATTCGGCCCCCTCCCTTCGTTTATACACTTGACAACGACCGCACCTTCTGCTTGTGTGAAGCCTGATGCGCCTTCCGGCCGCCGGCCCGAGGGCGCGTATTGCAAGGGCGCACCAGGACCATGACGATGAATAAAATAAGGATCGGCACCCGCGGCAGCGAGCTCGCGCTCTGGCAGGCCAGGCACGTGGCCGCGCTCCTGGGGGCGGAGCGCACGGAGATCGTGATCATCAAGACGCAGGGCGATCGCGTGCAGAACGTCTCGTTCGACAAGATGGAGGGCAAGGGGTTCTTCACCAGGGAGATCGAAGAGGCGCTCCTGGGCGGGCGCATCGATCTCGCCGTCCATTCCATGAAGGACCTTCCCACGGAGAACACCCCGGGGCTCGCCGTCGCCGCGATCACCAGGCGCGAGGACCCATCGGACGTGCTGCTGGTGCGAAGCGACCGCTGCGTGCGGGGCACGGCCTTTCCCCTGCGCGAGGGAGCGGTGGTGGGGACGAGCTCGCTTCGGCGCGCCGCCCAGATCCGCGCGGCGCACCCGTCGGCGGAGCTCAAGGCCCTGAGGGGCAACGTGCCCACCCGCGTGAAGCGCCTGGCCGAGGGGAAATTCGACGCGGTGATACTCGCGCGCGCGGGGCTCGCCCGGCTGGGGATCGACCTGGGGCCCTTCGTGGATTTCACCCTCCCGTTTTCGTACTTCCTGCCGGCTCCCGCGCAGGGCGCGCTCGCCCTCCAGGTGCGCGCGGAGGATGTAGCGTTATGCGAAATTGTAAAGGCCCTGGGGCACGACGAGACGGCGCGTGCGGTAGGCGCCGAGCGGGCGTTCCTGAGGGAGTTTGGCGGCGGCTGCCACATCCCGCTGGGGGCGCTTGGAATAGTCCAGGGGCCGCGGGTCCACCTTTCCGGGGTGATAGCCTCGAGCGACGGCAGGTCCATCCTGCGCCGCTTCACGGCTGACCCTGACCCGGAGCGCGCGGGGGCGGACCTCGCGCACATAATGAAGGAAGAGGGGGCTGGCGCACTCATATGAAAAGGGGATTCGTCTACCTGGCGGGCGCGGGGCCCGGAGATCCGGGTCTCATCACCGTGAAGGCGATGCGGGCGCTCGAAGGGGCCGACTGCGTGATTTACGATTTTCTTGCGAACCAGGCGGTGCTGGGCGCGCTCGCCTGCGAAAAGATCTACGTGGGGAAGCAGGGCGGCGACCACACCCTTCCGCAAGACCGGATCAACCGCCTGATCGTGGAGAAGGCGCTCGAGGGCAAGGTCGTGGTGCGCCTCAAGGGGGGCGACCCCTACATATTCGGGAGGGGCGGCGAGGAGGCCGAGGAGCTGGTGAAGCACAACATACCCTTCGCGGTCATCCCGGGGATCTCTTCCTTTTACAGCGCACCGTGCTACGCGGGGATCCCGGTGACCCACCGTGATTTCGCGAACGCCTTCGAGGTCATCACCGGCCACAGGCGCGCGGACGCCGCCGGGGGCGAGGACGTGAACTTTCCCGACTACGACCCCGCGAAGACGTACCTCTTCCTCATGGGAATGAAAAACCTCGCGCACATCGCCGGTTCCCTCGTGAAGCTGAAATCCTTTCCCCCGGAGACGCCCGCCGCGGTGGTGACCTGGGGAACCACCGCGGCGCAGCGCACGGTCGAGGGGACGCTGGCCGACATCGCCGCGCGCGCCGACGAGGATGGCATGACCCCACCCGCGATCATCGTGGTTGGGCGCGTGGTGTCCCTGCGCGCAACGCTTCGCTGGTTCGACACGCTGCCGCTGTTCGGGAAGAAGATCGTCGTCACGCGCACGAGGGAACAGGCCTCGAAGCTCGGACGAAAGCTCGCGGCGCTGGGGGCTCAGGTGGTGGAGCTTCCTTCCATAAAAATCGTGCCGCGCGCGGACCGGGCCGGGCTCCGCGGGACGCTCGAGCGGCTGGAGTCGTACTCATGGATCGTATTCACGTCGCAGAACGCGGTGGACATTTTTTTCAGGGAGATGCGGGATAGCGGCATGGATGCGCGCAGGCTGCACGCGTGCAAGATCGCCGCGATCGGACCCGCAACCGCCTCCGCCCTAGCCGGGCACGGCGTCACCGCCGATCTCGTACCGGACGAGTACGTCGCCGAGGCGGCGCTCGAGGCGCTGGCGAAGGAAAACGTTAAGGGCGCGCGCATCCTCCTGCCCTGCGCCGCAGAGGCGCGCGAGGTGTTGAGCGCCGGCCTCGCGAAACAGGGCGCGGCGGTGGACCGCATCCACATCTACGACACGGTCGTCCCCGACGACCTGCCGCCCGAGACGCTTGCCATGGCGGCAAGCGCCGGCATAGTCACCTTCGCGAGCTCTTCGGCGGCGCGGAACTTCTTTGCCCTAGTGAAAGACACCACCGCGCGCCTTGCGTCGATAGGGCCCGTTACGAGCGAAACGCTGCGCGGGCTGGGGAAGCGCGTGGATATCGAGGCGAAGGAATACACGATCGACGGGCTTGTGACGGCAATAGAGGAGTGGTGCGCCGGAGACGGCGCGGGGCAGTGAGGCCGCCCGGCACCGTTATGCGCCATCAGTTTGTACCGCGCTCACGCCGGCATGATGTCCATGCATATCACGCAAACATCGTCCTCGAACGTGTCCTTTCCCTGGAACTCGGTTACCGCCCGGCATAATCCCCCGATCAGGTCTTCCGCGCGCTGGTTCCCGCACATGGATGTGCAGCGCATGAGCCCCGCCTCGCCAAAGAACGCGCCGCCGGGGCTGCGCGCCTCGATGAGCCCGTCGGTGTAGAAGAGCAGCCGGTCGCCGGGCGCGAGCCGCATCTCTGCTTCCGCGAACTTCATGTCCGGTATTCTTCCAAGGAGTCCTCCCCCGACGCGAAGCTCCGTGAAGGATCCCCCGCGCACGAGCAGCGGGTAGTTGTGGCCTCCCCTGGAATAGGTAAGGACGCGGCTTGCAGCGTCGTAGAGCCCGTAGAACGCGGTGACGAAATGCCCGCTCGTCTGGCCCGTGAGCCTCCTGTTCAGGTATTCCATTATGAAGCAGGGAGACAGTTCCAGGTTCTTGAGCGTCGTGAGGTGGGCCTTCACCATGCTCGCGATGAGCGCGGCCGAGACGCCGTGGCCCGACACGTCGCAGATGAAGATGCCGAGCTTCCCCTCCTCGCGGTACTCCAGGAAATCGTAAAAGTCGCCCCCGATCTCGATCATGGGAGCGTACAGCGCCGCGATCTGCGCGCCCCTGACGGATGGATTCCCGCGGGGCAGGAGGTTTCGGTGTACCGTGCGCGCGATCGCGAGCTCGTTGGCGAGCAACGCGCCCTGCGTCTCGATGGTTTTTCCCGCCCTGAATTCCCTGAGCCTGGAGTTGTTCTGGACCTGGGCGAGCATGCAGCATACCAGCGCCGTCGCGACGGGATTCGAGAAAATGATTATTTTGCCGGCGGGAAGCGCCGACCAGAGCGAGAGGTAGAGCACGGTCGCGGAAAGCGTCGTGCCGTAAATGAGCACGAGCGCCTTCATCCCGAACAGGTTGCACAGGTAGACCACGAATATGCAGACGGTCGTTCCCATCACGTAGGTTTCGTAAAGGGGCGTGGGCGCGGTGATGCAGACGAGCCCCGCCATCATGGCCATGATGCTGAACTGCGAGAGGTAATAGAGCGAGAGGACGAGGGACCTGGACCGCCTGAGCGCGGTGATCAGCGCGGCCAGGAACAGGAAGCCGGACAGGACGGGCATGAGCCGGAATACGAGCGCCGCGGCCGGAAGGCCGTTTACCCACAGGTCCTCGTAGACGAAGTACAGCGCTCCCGCGATGAGGATGAGGCATGCCGCGGGACCGTACCGGAGATACGTTTCGATGGTCGCGTCCCGGTATGCGGAAAGGATTTCCTGGTTCCTTGTTTTTTCCTTAGTGTTCACGCGTACACGTCCGGCGTCATGCGGTCCTTTTCTGAATGCACTCTACGGGCCCTGCCGGTGGAATCAAGCATCTTTTAGGCCGGTACGCGATTCGGCCCCCCGCCCCGGAAATGAAAAAGGGCCCTCAGTGGAGGACCCTTTCCCGTCGTGACACTGGATGGCGTGCTGATTACATGGCCTTGACGAGCTTGATCTCGGCAAGCGCCGTGTCCTGCCACTTCATGCCCTTGTAGACGCCGTCGATGATGAACTTGAGCCGCTTCACGTTCTTGTAGGTCCCGGCATTCTGAAGATCGCGCTTGTTGTCCTCGAAGTTGACCGCCGACGTGAAGGTGTTGCCGTTGTCCGCGGTGATCTCGATCTTCATGGCCTTGACGCGGTTGTTCAGCACGTAGAGGTCGCCGTCCGCGCCGTCCTTTGCGAACGCCTTATCCTTTAAAACGAAGCCATTGATCATGGAGACGGTGACCGACGTGGATTCGGGGAAGCTTATCGCGATCCACTGGCCTATGCCGTCGTTGCCCACCTGCCATGTGGTGTCGGCCCTGCCGTCAAAGAGGTTCGCCGCGCCAAAGGTGTAGGGGCTGCTGTCCGGGAGCGCCGATGATGCCTCGTACTGGACCTTTCCTATTCCCGCTATGGTGATCTCGTTGCCGGCCTTGGTCTTGGCGTCATCCGCCTCGCGCGCCGCGGATTTCTTCACCCAGCCTATCATTTGCATGTTCACGTGCGCCTTAACCCAGTCTCCCTTCTCGTCGATTACGATTGCCTTGGCGCCCCTGGCGATCTTTCCCTTGACGGGGGAGTCGGAGTCTGGCTGTTCGTTGAGCTTCGTTTCCGCGCCGAACTCGATCACCTGCTTCTTGCCCTGATACACGAACTGCTTCTGGATCCAGCCCTTCGTGGTCCCGTCGAGAAGCACGACCTCCATCCAGTCGCCCTCCTTCTGCACCTGGACAACCTTGAGCTCCTGCCCGCGGTTTACCTTCGCGCCCCATTTGAAGGCGCCCGCTTCAGTGGTGGGTTTGTCCTGGAGCGCCGTGTCGATGAGTATAACCCCTCCGATTTCCTTCTTGCATCCCCATGCGAACGCCGTCGCCGCGACGAGAAGCGTTATGAAAAGCCTGCGTGCCATTCGAAGTACCTCCTTTCTCCTGCTTGCCTGGTAGTTTTTGCCCGATTTTAGCGCGTGAAGAGCACACGCACCGCGCGCGCTGCCGGCTCGAGTCTAACCCGTAACGGCGTGGCGCGTCAAGCAGAAATGGGGAAGGTTCGATCATTGTGGTTGACGCCTGAAGGGCGGCGGCGCACATTATTCCGCGTGCGCAGGCAGTGCGCCGGGGAGGGATGCATGGCGCGTTTCGTCGACCTGAGTCACGAGATCGAGGACGGGATGGTGACCTACAAGGGGCTTCCCGCCCCCGTAATCACCGAGTACATGGGCTTCGATGCCTCGCACGCGCACTACGCGCAGGGGACCGAGTTCACCATTGGAAAGATCCAGATGGTCGCGAACACCGGGACCTACCTGGATTCCCCCTATCACCGGTTCCGCGCCGGGAAGGACCTGGCCGCGCTCCCGCTCTCCTCGCTCGCCGACCTGCCGGGAGTGTGCGTGGACGCCACGGACGGGATGACGGCGATCGACGCGTCGTATTTCTCCGGGCGTGCGCTCGCGGGAAAAGCGGTGATCGTCCGGACCGGGTGGGACGAGCACTGGCGCACCGAGCGGTATTTCTCGGGCCACCCGCACCTCACCCGCGGCGCCGCGGAGCTCCTGGCGCGTGAGGGCGCCGCGCTCGTGGGGATCGATTCCTGCAACATAGACAGCTCCGCCGACCCCGCGCGCCCCGTGCACACGGTCCTCCTGGGCGCGGGTATCCCCATAGTGGAGCACCTGTGCGGACTGGATCCCCTCGTGGGAAAAGCATTCCACTTCTTCGCGGTGCCGCCCCGCGTGAAGCGCATGGGCTCGTTCCCGGTGAGGGCCTTCGCGATCATCCAGGGATGAGACCGCTTTTTACGGGATGCATTGCATAAAACCGCACCTGGTACAATGAGCTTTAAGTGCCGGGAGATGGATGCATCGGAAGAGATAAAGGCGGTGGGGTCCGATGGTGTGGCTCGTAACGGGCCACCGGTAATTTTGTCGCTCAACTTTTATTCAAATCATTTTCATTATCTCCTCATCTCTTCAAATCCCCCTCTCCCCTTGGGTTCTATTCTGGCTTGAAAACGCCCGGCAGCGGCTGCAGTGGCCGCTGAGCTGTGCTAATATTACTTGATATTTTCCCGTGCGCGGTGTTCCTGTTATCAGGAATCATTCATACCATATGCATTCACGGAGGTGCCGATGAAACCGCTTTTGCGATTATGCCTGTGCGCAATTGCATGCGCGCTGGCTGTCGCCGCTCCCGCCTGTAAAAAGGGCGAGAAGGCGATCCTGGAGGACAGCTGGAAGCTCTCGGAGAAGGCCGCGATCAACCAGGAGCTTAAAAAACTGAAAGACTCGCTCGCGGGCGCCGTGGACGATTTCGAGCGGGCGTCCATCCACCGGAAGATCTCCTCGATCGAGTCCGAGAAGGGCGACGCGTCGAGCGCCATGAAGTCCGCGCTCGAATCCATCAAGTACTATCCCAACAGCGCCGAGGCGCACTACCTGCTGGGCAAGACCTACCTCGCCGGCGGGCGCTACAAGGACGCCGAGGGCGAGCTCATGACCGCAGTCGACCTTGACCCGAAGCTCGCCCCCGCGCACTTCGAGCTGGGAAACTACCACTACAAGATGCGCAACTACCAGGCGGCCATCGCGAGCTACCAGAGCGCCGTGCAGCTCGACGGCACGAACTTCCAGGCATTCAACAACCTTGGCGCCATGTACTACCAGACCGGGAACGCCGCCATGGCCGAGCAGAATTTCAGGAAGGTCCTGGAGCTCAAGCCCGACTACGCCAGCGCCTACAAGAACCTGGGCATCCTTTACGAGCTCAAGATGGGAAGGAGCGCCGAGGCGCTCGCGCAGTACAGGAAGTACCTCGAGGTGAGCCCGAACGCGCGCGATCGCGGCGCGGTGAAGCTCTGGATCCACAAGCTGGGGGGTTGACCATGAAAGGTAAATTTCGTATAACGCTGATCGCACTTGCAATCACGGCGCTCGGCGCCGCGGCATGGTCGCAGGCGAAATCCATAAAGATCGCAGTCGCCTCATTCGAGCTCCTCACCGCCGAGGCCGACGCCGAAAAGCCCGGCGAGGCTGCCGCGCAGCTCATAGAGTCGAACCTGGGCTCGCTCAAACAGTTCCAGCTGCGCAAGTCCGGCGAGATCGAGGGCTACGTGAAGAAGCTCGAGCTCGCGCAGGCGGGCGCCGCAAATCCCGACGAGCTCAAGGGCGCGGGCGAGGCGCTCAAGATCAACTACATCGCCGTGGGCTCCATTTCGCGGTTCGGCGCGCTCTACCAGGTGGACGTGCGCACCGTGAACGTGGACGACTGGAGCATCGTGCATTCGTCGGGCATCGATTCCTATGCGATCGACTCCGCCTGCCGCTACGTGAACAAGGACATCCAGATCACCTTCACGGGCGAGGAGCTCGCGGGCAAGGAGAAGCAGGGTGCCGACAAGACCACGGTCACCGTCTATGCGTTTGAAGATTCGAACGTGATGGCCCAGGGTGCGGGTTACGGCGGCGCGTTCGCCGAGATGCTGAACAGCGAGTTGGGCGCGCTCAGGAAGCTTTCAGTCATCGAGCGCACGCACTCCAAGGCCCTCATCAACGAGAAGGCCCTCGAGATGGCGGGAATCATAGAGAACAACGACGCGGACTCCTACCTGCGGGTGCGCGGCATCGCCTACCGGCTCACCGGCGGGATTCGCGTGTTCAAGGACGTGACGTGCATCGCCTACGAGCTCGTGAGCACCGAAACGGGCGCTCCTGCGCTCATGGGATACACGGAGATCGCGGGGCTCGACGCGCTGAGGCCCGTTGCGCGCCATATCGCGCGGTTCGTGGAGGAGGCGCTGAACAACAGGATCGGGACCCTGAAGCTCGTCGCCGACCCTGCGAACGCGGAGGTCCTCATAGACGGCCTTCCCGCCGGGACGGCGCCGGTCCTCACCTTCCTGGCAAGGGGCTCCCACCAGATCAAGGTATCCTACCGCGGATACGAAACCGCGGTGAAGGACGTCGCGGTCGAGCCCAAAACGGTGAACGTGGTCGAGGTCAAGCTCGAACGGCTCTCGCGCAAGCTCCTTGACGAGGCGCTCCTCCTTGAGCGGCTGAACAACTGGGAGGCCGCGGTCGCGAAATACCAGGAATTCATCGAGCGCTACAGCGAGACCGAGGAGGCCAACGAGGCCTATTATCGCAAGGGACACGTGCTGCAAAACTATATGGCGAAGTACCAGGACGCGCTGGCGGTATTCGAGGCGCTCATAAAGCGCTACCCGGATGCCATGACCCGCGCCGAGGCGTACTTCGGGCTCGCGAAGACGTACACCGCCATGGGCAATACAGCGAAGGCGCGGGAGTCGCTTTCCATTCTCATTGAAAAATTCCCCGATTCCTTCGCCGCGGAGGAGGGACGTCTCATGCTCGGCGGCCGGTAGGGACCGAGGATGAATAATAAAGTATAATTATCTACTTACCATCCATTGTGTGGAGAACTATCGCAAACCCGTGCTGCGATAGTTTTTTCTTTTTCGAAGTAAAAATTGTTCACCAGGCAAGCCCGCGGATCGTAGTAAATGCAGTGAATCAAATAAACATGCAGGCACGTTGGAACAATGGTAACGACTTCGATCAATATGAGCCCTGGAACTCGGGCTGCGGTTGCCGCCCTGGCGGTTATGCTCGGTATCGCTCAGCGCGATGTGATAATTGAACTCCTTAAAAGGCTGATGAGGGACGTAAACCGACGTCTTGGCGGCTTTACCGGGGTCAGGTATCAACCGGCGCTCAAGGAGGGTGAATGGTATCCCTTCTGTATTCGATTCAAGAAGGAGGAGTACGAATTTTATACCGATTTAAGAAAAATCTGCAAGCTGACGGTTTCGTACCTGGTAGCGATAGCCGTGCAGGAGTACATGCTTGAAATCCTGGGGAGTAACCGCAAAAGAGTAATTAACTATATCTTTCCCCGCGATTGTGCGCTCAGTATTCGAGTTGTTGACCAGGTAAGATGCTGGCAGTTTTACTGGGGAAAACCGCCCCCACTTGCACGAGCCCGCCCGCCCGAAAAACGTATCCGATAAAACCGCCCACTCCGGAAATGCTTATCGGCACTTCTCCGGAAAGGGCGCTTGGAACGACCCGGTTTCATACGCCGGCAGCCACTTCGCCCGGAAGTTCCTCGCGGAGACGGGCCACGAACCCGTTGAAACCTTCAACGCCCTGGTCCGTAAGCAACTCGACGAGTCGTGTCCCCATTATAAAGCCGTCGGCATGTCCGAGCGCGGCCTTCGCGTGGGAAACGGTGCGCACTCCGAAGCCGAGCACTACCGGCACGGAGCTCGCCGAGCGCGCATGCGCGATAACCGCGGACGTGTCCGTGTCTATCGACAGGTCTCCCCCGGTGATGCCGCGCATTGACACCGCGTAAAGGAATCCCCTGGCCTCGGCGGCATACCGTGCGGCCTGGTCCGGAGTGTTTTCAGGAGTGATGAAGTGAACATAACGGATGCCCTCCGCGGAAAGCGGTTCCTTGAACCGCGTGCTTTCATCGAAGGGAACATCCGGGATGATCACCCCGTGAACGCCCAGGTCGGCGCAGGTGCGCGCAAAGCGCGCAGTGCCGCGCGCATAAACATGATTCGCGTAAAGCATGAGGTATATATGCTTTCCCGAGGGCATGCGCGCGGCAATCTTGCCCACGCTTTCGAGCACCGCATCAGGGGTGACTCCGCGCTCGATCGCGGCGTGAGCCGCATTGCTGATAACGGGGCCGTCGGCAATCGGGTCCGAAAAGGGAATCCCCACCTCGAGAAAATCAAAGTATTCGAGTCCGGAAAGCGCGGCATCTATGAATTTTTCACTATCAGGATAGTTGCCCATCAGGTAGCAGCCATTGTATGGTTTCATATTCCAGCCTCCTTTAATATCGTGTCCAGGTCCTTGTCGCCCCTTCCCGAGAGGTTGACGATGACGCTCCGGTTTTTAAACTGCCTGCGGTTGGAGAGCACATAGCCCAGCGCATGGCTCGACTCGAGCGCGGGGATGATTCCCTCGGCGCGGGTGAGGGCGAGGCACGCCACCAGCGCGTCGCGGTCGCTGCACGTCGCATAACGCGCGAGCTTTTCGTCTTTCCAGTAGCTGTGTTCGGGGCCCACCGACGGGTAATCGAGCCCAGCGGAAATCGAGTGCACGGGGTCCATCTGGCCGTGCCTGTTCTGCAGCAGCATCGTCAGGCAGCCGTGCAGTATTCCCTCGGTGCCGTAGGTGAGGGAAGCGCTGTGGTCCCCGGGCGCGTAGGAGCGCCCTCCGGCCTCGACGCCTATGAGATCCACGCCGCTGCCGATGAACTCGTGGAAGAGGCCTGCTGCGTTGCTTCCCCCGCCCACGCACGCTACCGCCGCGTCGGGGTCGCTCCCGGTCTGGGCGCGCATCTGCGCCCGCGCCTCACGCCCTATCACCGACTGGAAGTCGCGCACGATCATGGGAAAGGGATGCGGCCCCGCGACCGAGCCCAGCAGGTAATGTGTACCTGTGCAGTTCTTTACCCAGTCGCGCATCGCCTCGTTGACGGAGTCCTTGAGGGTCTTCCCGCCCGCGGTGACCGGAACGACGCGCGCGCCCAGGAGCTTCATGCGCTTTACGTTGGGCATCTGCCTCTCGATGTCGGTCTCGCCCATGTAGATGACGCACTCCATGTCCATGAGCGCGGCCACCGTCGCGGTCGCCACCCCATGCTGGCCCGCGCCCGTCTCGGCGACGAGGCGTCGCTTGCCCATGTAGCGCGCGAGCATCGCCTGCCCGAGCGTGTTGTTTAGCTTGTGCGCACCCGTGTGGAGCAGGTCTTCCCTTTTGAGATAAATCCGCACTCCCGTGGCGCTCGAAATGTGCTTGGCGTGATACAGGGGCGTGGGCCTTCCCGCGTAGCTGGAAAGCATGTCGTCTAACGTTTTCAGTGCGTCCGCGTCGGCGCGGAACGCGGTATACGCCTCCTCAAGGGCGGCGAGGGTGTTGGCGAGCGTCTCAGGAACGAATCGGCCGCCAAAATTCCCAAAGTATCCGCGCGCGTCAGGCATGGTGAGTGCGGTCATGGTGAGCCTCCTGTACTTGTTTAATAAGCGATGCCATTTTCATGGACGATTTTATTCCAGGCGCGTCTTCAATGCCGGACGAAACGTCGATGCCGTGGGGACGGGCTACGGACAGGAGAAGCGGCAGCGTGTCCGGCGATATGCCCCCGGCGACGATCGTCGAGTCCAGGAAGGGGAATCCGGCGAGCATCCCCCAGTCGAACGGGCGTCCCGTCCCGCCGTGGGCGAGCGGAGAGAACGCGTCCAGCAGGATGAGGTCGTCCTTTTCGGGGGGCGCGATCCTCATCACATCATCGGCCCCGCGCACCCGGTAGGCCCTTATGATCGGTCGGAATCCATGAAGGCAGCGATGCATTTCGTCGTCGTAGACCTGGATATGCGAGATGTTCGCGCACTCGCAGATCTCGATGACCTGCTGGGGCGTTGATCCGACGAACACTCCCACGGTGGCGATGGCACTGCCGGCGATCGCGTCGGTAAGCGTGCGTGCCCGGCCGGCATCCACGCAGCGCGGGGAGCGGGGGTCGAACACGAACCCCGCGGCCGACACGCCCATTGAGGCGGCTGCCGTTATGTCCTGGATGCGGGTGAACCCGCAGTACTTAACGAACATCGCACAGCTCCCTGATTTTCTCTCCCGGCGCGGTTGATCTCATGAGCGCGCTTCCCACCAGGAAGGTCTCCGCTCCCGCGCCCCGGAAGAATTCTATGTCGGTCCGCGATTCGATTCCGCTCGCCAGGATTTTGGTGATCCATGTCGGCGTCGCCTCAAGCGTACGCGCGGCCTCGTCGCGGTCGATTTTGAGCGATTCGAGATCGCGCGAGTTCACCATGATCACGGAGCATCCCAGGGAGCGCGTGCGCGCGAGTTCCTCCGCGCGGTGTACCTCCACCAGGGGGAGCATGCCTAAAAACTCGATCCTCCCGTAAAGGGCGCCGAGCTCTGAATCGGTGAGGGCGCGCGCGATGAGGAGCACCATGTCGGCGCCCGCGCGGCAGGCGCATTCAACCTGCTCTGGAAAGTAGACGAATTCCTTGCACAGCACCGGGAGGTCGACCGCGTCGCAGACGGCCTGCAGATCATCGAAGCTTCCCCCGAAGAACGAGCCGTCGGTGAGCACGCTCAGGCCGCAGGCGCCGCCGCGGCGGTAGGCGCCGGCCTGAGCGTGCTCACCGA
>Ga0129297_10001065_pt1 | contig 13706 bp, 18 predicted proteins | sample I18A1metaG_FD_94708 | JGI IMG/M metagenome (GOLD analysis project Ga0129297, IMG submission 94708) | Lake sediment bacterial and archeal communities from Gulf of Boni, Indonesia to study Microbial Dark Matter (Phase II) - ​I18A1 metaG | ecosystem: Environmental > Aquatic > Freshwater > Lake >... | reverse complement strand
GGGCTTACTCGTTGAGCCAGAGACAGTTTGTACAGATGGTCAGTTCTTTTGGCGGCTTCAACGATGTTAGGCTTGACTATGCGGCTCAAGAGGTCAAGGTACATCTCTGTATCCTTTGGCAGACAGTGGCCGTCGATACCTCTCTGGGCCTCGAGGATCTTTATGTTCCACTTCGAGTTTATGGCGTCACGCAACTGCCTATAGTCGAGGGCGTACGCGTCACAGAACATTTTGAGCTCTTCGGCGAAGGCGATCTCTAGGAACCGGTAAGCGTTCTCGGCTATCTTGCTCACTTCCGCCAGTTCAATAGAGCTAACTAAATGCAAGGGGATGCCCAGCAGGTCTCTGTAGAAGAATATTGCCTCACGGGTGCAGCATTCTTTACACCCTCCGAGCACTCTGACTTGGTTGACCCCGTGCTCTTCCTTCTCCTTCGCGTAGAACCGGTGGGGAAGATGTGCGACATGCAGCCTGTGGTTCAAGACTTGGTTGACGTTGCCCGTGGTTCCTTTTGTTACTGTGCTCTCGATCGAAACAAGGGCTCCCGTCTTTCCCTCCTTAGACAGCCTACGGGCGATGTGCTGGATTCCGTCGAACGACGGCGAAGATATGTTCCCGGTCTTGTGGGTTGAAATACAGATCACGTAGTAGTCGTAGCCCTCGAAAGTCTTGGCTTTTCTGTCGATCACTCTGTCGCTGATAGCTCGTTCCACAGCCTTGTGCTCAATGTCATACCCGTCAACGCTCAGTCCACGGCGGGACATGTATTGGGCGTTGCTGTAGCCTATCTGACCGAGCCCGATTATGAGGATCCGCGGATCTGTCCTTGCCAAAATCATCCCTGTTCTGGCAGATTGCATTTGCAGTAGATAATAGAGTTATGAAGTCGAGACTAGTGTCCAGCAAAAGTATTCCAGATACTAATGCTGCCCTTGCGATCATCGCATTCCCTAGGCCGCCATCTTCTTTGCGGAGAGCTTTTGATTCCACGGGTCAAAGGAAGTTCCTCTATCCCAGTCAAAGCCACGAATCAAGAACCCCTTGCCCTGAATCTTTCCGCTGTGAAGACGCTTCTTGCCATCACAGAGGAGAGGCCTAGAACGGCTCAGTCAAGCTCAACTAGTATAGACCGCTGTCTGCATCAGGTCGCCTGCGTCCCTGTGATGTTTATGTCGAAGCTGAAGCTCGTTAGCCCTTGTGCGCTTTCTGAAACCACTAGGGCAAAGGTTACGGGCAGGACCTGGTCAGGCTGAACCTGCGACCCGTCATAGTCCCATGAAAGAGCTATATGGGCATTGGCTGCTGAGGGGTTCCAGTTAGTTGTGTTGAAGCTCAAGGTCAGAGGCACAGTGCCTGTGTTCTTGACGTAGACCGTCACATTTTTCGATTGCCCGGGATCAATCGTACCCCAGCTGATGTAAGACACATTGTTGGCACATTCGCTTTCCCAGCAGATCCGGATATTGGCTGAGGCTACAACTCCCGCGGTATCAATGGGGAATACTGCTGAGAGCAAACCGTAGATCATATGCATGTTGGTCACGACAACGCCGATGGCTAGAGTCACACCCACGATGCTCAGAATCGCCCTCCTTCCTGAAGAAGTATTGCTTCGGTCGCGTCTAGGCCGACTTCTGCCTGTTGTGACTTCATAATTCACCCGTTGGTGTTGGATTCGTCTCTGATCATCATTCAAAAGCGCATAAGCTTGGAGTATTGTCTCATCAGCCTGCTTCTCTGAGTTCACGCCTTCAAGGTTACCGTCTAGTTCATAAAAGAGTTAGGAACTACTCGCATCATGCGGAAAGCACGGTTTGCCAGTCTGTTCCCAGGTTTCAGGTTCAAACCTCATATTTTTCATGAGTGAGACCATGGGAAGGGTGGTTCAGACCATTTTGGTCCTGTGCAACTGGGCATACAGATGGCTGCTAAGGGATTATGGCTTGAAGAAGAGAAGCGAAATAGGCACCCGTAATATTTGTCTTCAGGTCCGGGCTTGCTGCCACTGCTTCTATGGCGTTGCCGTCCTTGAAAAGCGCCCTACATACGCTATGGTCCATTCGTAGGAGCTTTCTAGAAAAGAGTTCCGTAAGCTTTTAAGACTTCAGATTCATATTCCAGATACGTAATGAACTACAGTATCAGAAATTCATATGCCATATCCTGGATGCTTCCGTTCGTCCTTGCCATCGGCGGCGTAATCCTGGATTACGTGTCAACCGGCATAGGGCTGGGAATGGGCTTCTACGAAATCCATCCGCAGTATAGCCCGTTGTGGGCGCTGCTATGTTTCCTTGGAGCCTTAACAGTACTAACCTTGACCTTGCCAGAGGGGAAGGTATGGAGGCTCGCGAAGAATGGGCTGGCGCTGGCTTCCTATCTGGGCTTCGTGAACAACATGCTTGTAATCCTCGGAATCTTCCCCGGTCTGACCTGCCTATGACTGAGCTGCAATCTCTGCAGACATGAGACAAGAGGACTTCCCATTTTTGGAAAAACTATACATGGAGTTGCCAATATTGGCGAAAACGCTAGATTCTTGAAAAAGATAGGACAATTGTGTCTTTTTCCGTTAGAAAACCCTAAAATAGTCGGATTCGGACAAAGATCGATTTGAGGTCAGAAAGAATGTTTAGAAAGCCACCTGAGAGAAGGAATAGCCTTGAGATAATCGCTGAGATTCTGCGCCTAGCCAGGAAGGGAGCTAGAAAGACCAGAATAGTCTACGGCGCTAACCTGAATTTCAAGATGCTGGAAGAATACCTAACAAGGCTTGAGAGCAGAGGGCTCGTGAGTTGCCCCGGAAACAATGGCGGCCTCATAACCACTACTGAAAAGGGAAGAGAGTTCCTTAGGCAGTTCCAGGAACTCAGTAAGCAGCTCGAAGAAAGCCTTAGTGTGGCCTGAAGGGAGAAAGGACTAGGATGAACAGATTTCAGGGAAAACGTGCGCTCGAAGACGACAAGATAGAAGTTGCCGCCCAGAGGACTCTTGAAGGCTGGAAGGCAATAGGACAACCTCTGGAAGAGGAAGAGCCAGAACAATCCCACGAGACAGACCGAGAGGAAAAGATGCCAGCAGATGAGCATTTGCAGGCATCTGCCAAGGTGGCAACTATCACTGACATGACAGAGCCACCGAAGACATTCGTTCAAGGGGAACAAAGAAAGGAAAAACCAAAGTCAGATGCTGAAGCGTCCCTCGAGAAACTGACCGAGCAAGCTCTCTCCCTTTTGGAGAGCTAGCCCTATTCCAGCCTATTTTTCGCCCGAGTAGGAAACTGGGTAGCTTGACCCGTGCTCGCTCGGTTCAATCTTCAGAACGGACAGATAGCCGAGAGAGGGGCGGAAAATTGGTGAGCTTCTTAGCCTCTCCCGCGCAAAAAGATGGAATGATGATAGCTTGAGGTCGACCGGAAGGGGCTAGCCTTCCAATGTTGCTAGCAATTCCTGGGCTTTCCGTCCTATGCGCTCAGCAATGCGGTTGGCGATCTTCTTTCCCAGTTCAGGTGAGGCGTGGGTTCTGGGGTCAAGTCCATAGATGCCAGCTTCTTTCCTTCCCTCCTCGGTTTCTAGGTCTTCCTTCTCGATTCTGCTCATGTTCACAAGTTCGGGTCTCAGATGCATCATAAGTGACGTCTCCCAATGGGCTGCATGATCCATCCTGTCCCCGGTCAAGTCGTAAAGGTCTCCTTCCATCATGGCGAATCCTGTCGCCTTACCAGTCTTTTTTATGGCTTCTACAGCCTTTTGAATAGCGTCCTTCTGCGGTTCGACATCATGCCCCGTCACACCGATGACCACCCTGAACCCGACGTCCACGAGACCTAGGAAGATGCTTTTGTAGAGTCCCTCAATAAGCGATTTCCGGGATTCGTCAAAGAAGTTCATTGTCCACGGATGCCACTTGCTGAGGAAACCCCAATAGGTTGGAGGTACAACCACGCCTCCGAACTTCTCTGCGGTTTTGATGAGGATATGATAGGCCTTTAGAGTATCGTTTCCTAGAGGCAGATGTCGTCCATGCCATTCCAACGAGCCGAAAGCACAGTACCCTACCGGAAATCTTGCCACAGCCTCATCCAACTCATGAGGTAGCATTTCCTCATAACAGATTTTCCGCTTCATCAGAAATCATCCCTTTCACAATTGTCCTTTTTCAGTCTGGAAGATTGTTCGCTATCGCCCCTCAAGCCACTTCTTGACTTCAGAAAGTGCTTCAGGATTCTCGTAGACGTAGGGCGGATGAGTTGCCCAAGGTATCCTTCTCGCTATTGGGTAGATTGGACACTTACTCGGTTGACCCATACAGAGTTTCAGCACTTGATCGCGGGTCACAGGACGGCTCAAGTCAGAGCCGGCACATTTCGGCCCGTAGGTTTGCAGGGAGATCTGTCCCCAGATGAGGTGCGGGCAGATCTCCGGACCCCTTTTCAGACCGAAAGCTTTCAGGAAACCTCCCAAGCGAACCACCTTTCCCTCAGCCTATCTCCTCTATCAAGCTAGTGCGAATCTGTGCAGTGAAACTGTTGATGTTCGCCGATCCCTTATCCACAACTTTGAGATTGCCTGGACTGTCTAGAACTATGTCTTTGTATATTCTGTACGAGCCCGAGTCCCATCTCACAGTAGCCATGCTCCGTCCTGAATCTACGATTGTTCCTTCCTTGCCATAGTCCACCAAGATTTCGTCAGAGAACCCTGTCTGTTGAGGACCGTACCTGGCTGGCCAGTCTCGACGGCAATATCGTACCCTATCCCCCTTGGAAAACTGCTTGCCAAAAATCTTCCCTAGAATACTCATGTCCCTCGCCATCACCAAGTGGGCATGATATCCACTTAACGTTTTCTGTAGATGACATGCCGCATCTTCGTGCAAGCTTGCCTTTCCTGCCCGTTCACAGTCGAAGGCGCGCCTCCTATGCTAGAAGCCTTTGATCTCAGAATCATATCACTCTTAGAAAGCTCCCTGCTTCTGCTGACTCGCGCTTGTCTGAATCCAAAGAAAAGGCTATGATATGTAAGTTGTTTTCTCTTCTCCCTTTCTTCTTCGCTCTAGATCGTAGATGACCCCGCTAGGCTGGCTCATAGCCTCTTTCTCGAAGATTTCGGCTCTCGTCTTGAGGTCGCTTAAGTCTAGTCTGATGTTGGTGAGCTCCAGCAGCTTCCTAAGCATGTCATATGCGGCTTTCGGATATGCCCCCTCAACATAGATTGGAACTGCAACCCACAGGCTGACGACATCTATCTTTTTCTCCCTGGACCTCCAGAGCAGCTCGCTATATATGCTTGTGGGACCATTGTAGTCGGTGAGCTCAATGCCGGCCTTTTCGAGTTCTTTCAGGATCTTGCTGTTGTTTGTTGATGACGTTATGAGAGACTCGTCCGTGTGAGAGATGTCTGCAAGATATCCGCCTATTGTGTAGATCCGCTTTACGCGGTATCTTTTGGCGAGACCGAGGACAGTTCTAGCATACCTTGGCCAATCGTGATGCGGCTCGAAGCCTAGAAGGAGTACCAAATCGTTCTCGCCCTTCTTGCCTTTCCAATAGAAGAGCTCGTTGCTAGGAGGAGTGTACGACTGAACCAACCCCTGCTTTGTCGAGACTAGGGGTCTTTGAATGAAGTAATCGTGAAACCTCTCATGCGGGATCTCGCCGAACCTCTTTGCACCTAGCTTGTCTACAAGATACTTGACCGTGAAGGTTGAGACCTTACCAGCGTTCCCCCAACCGTCAAGGCCTATGATCATTGTAGGTTTGAGAAGCTCAACCTTTTCATTGACTCTTATTCCGGTATTCATATTCTCATCCTTTTCCGCAGGCACCGATGACTCCAGACTCCTCGTTGTCAGAACGCTTCAAAGAGGATCTCTTCAGTAACGCTCTAGATGGGAACATGATTCTATAATCCCCGTACCCCAAAGTAGATCATAAGAACTCCTATCACCAATGCAACTGCGCCGCCCACAAACAATGCCAGACCGATTGTAGGCAACAATGGGACCTTCGCTCCAGCAACAACAGTCAGATCCACACTAGCAGATCCATCCTCGTTCATCAACACGATCCAGTAGTTGCCAGCCTCAGGATTCCATTCCAACGTCTGAGTTCCGCTTCCATGCTTCGAAGCTACCCAGAAGGTTTCAGAAGTCGGGCTTGATGGTGCAGCGCGTCCTCTGTGACGGGTATATTCCACAGTAACGACCCCTGATGTCGAGACGTCAAACCGAGTGACCTCGTCATAGTCTACATTGCTGAGATACGGCAAGGCGTCCGCCTCTCTGGCGATCCCTATGAAAATGTCTCTTGTTGGATCGTTAGAAGAGCCGGATATTTTGATAGTGACGAAGTCGCCTGGAGACGGCCTCCATAGTCCCCACCCCGCCATACTGTCACCCCAGTCAATATCGATGTGCTGAAGTACAATGGCGTAGGAGTCTGTTGCCAGCTGACTGCTCTTTGTGGTGATGAATCCACCGCTGTCTGTGAGGCTTGTGTTCAGCCAGAGCAGAGCTCCGCCCCCGACGAGCAGACCGAATGCGATCAGCAGGGATATGCCCCCTGTGACCAGTAGAACAATTCTCAAAGCGCTTAGCCCTCCTTTTTCCCTCCGCACCCGGGTCTCGGAAACATAGACAGGAGTCCCGCAGGAAGCACAGTACTTTGCATCGTCTTCCAGTTTGGCACCACACTTCTGGCAATACGGCATCTCTTCGTCCCTCTCCAATTGCAAGCTAACTAGTGTATCCACCCGTAAATAACTTCTCCTAAGGAGAGAGATGGGAGTTATGTTGACCATTTGTTCCAGTTGTTTGGAGTAAGGCGCACGGAACTCGGTATCGAGCGACCAGTGAGATGTCAGTACCTACAGTCTTGACTTCTCCCCCAAATCTTAAATCCGTGATCCATTTCTCTATCCGACAGAGGTATGATGTAATCAGAGAAAACTCAAAGTCATGAAAAAGACGTAAGCGCGGAAACCTGATGGCATGGAGGGGATCGTGTTGAGAGCAATAGTCTATGATGGTCCGGGAAAACTCAGTGTGAGGGAGGTCCCCAAACCAAATGTCGAGCCTCTCGAACTCCTGGTAAAGGTCAAAGCTGCGGGTATATGCGGTAGCGATCTCGAATTGGCGCGAGGGCTTCGTCCGGATGTGAATCCACCTCGGATTCCGGGCCACGAGATTTCGGGCGAGGTTGCTGAACATGGAGTACAAGTAACACGTTTCAAAGTAGGTGATAGGGTTGTTGTGGAGCCAATCATATCCTGCGGGAAATGCCGCAACTGCGCTGTCGGAAGATATAACATCTGCCAAGATCTGAAATTCATGGGCGTCCACACTGATGGCGCCTTCGCAGAGTATCTGGCCGTCCCAGAACAGCGCGTCTACAAGATCCCCCGCAATCTGCCGTATGACGAAGCAGCGGTCTTGGAGCCTACGGCTGTAGGCGTGCATATAGTCAGCAGGGCTAGCATATCGTTGGGTGACATAGTTGTCATCCTTGGGGCTGGCCCCATAGCGTTGCAGATTGCGCAGGTAGCAAAGAAGAGGGGTGCAGGCTACATCATCATGACTGATATTCTGGACTACAGGTTAGAGTTGGCTGAGAAGTTGGCCGCAGACCGTGTAGTCAATGTTGGCAGAGAAGATCCGTTGCAGGTTGTGAAGCAGGAGACTGATGGTGAGGGAGCTGACGTGGTCATTGAGGCGGTTGGGAGATCGGAAACGATCGCGCAGGCAATGGATCTTGTGCGCAGGGGCGGAACAATACTTGTAGGCGGTCTCAATGTGGAAAGGTTTGTTTCCGAGCCCCCAACTTTCTGGATGAACTTGCTCTATAAAGAGGTGACCGTTCAGTCTTCCAGATCGTACGCCGCGGGGAACTGGAGTGCTGCAATAAGGCTAGCGTCAAGAGGGGAGATCAACCTCAAGGCGTTGGTAACCCACAGGTTCCCGCTGGAGAAAGTCTCGAGGGCCTTCGAGGTGGCTGGCGGGAAGCTGGAGAACGCGGTAAAGGTTTTGTTCATGCCGTGAGAGCTTGGAGGTGTTAAATGATGATTGTTGATGCCCACACTCATCTGGGACGTGATTACGCCTACGAGGAGGATTTCAATGCTGAATCGCTCTTAGGAAGCATGGAGCGGAACGGGATTGACATAAGCATCGTGCAGCCTGGCACCGTGTTTGATTTGGGAGCAGTCTTGAAACAGCACAACAAGATCGCGGCTCTCGCCAAGAGGATGCCAGGCAGAATTCATGGTATGGCTAACCCGAATCCTCACCTTCCGGCTGGAAAGTATCGAAGGGAATTAGAGAGATGCGTGAAGGATCTGGGTTTTGTTGGGGTGAAGCTTCATCCCCAAGCTCACGCTGTCAATCCTTCATCGTCTGCGGCTAGGAAGGTGTTTGAGACAGCCTTGGACCTAGAGATACCTGTTATGGTCCATACGGGAGAAGGAATCTCTTGGGCTCTACCATCCAGGTTGATACCTATAGCCATGGAATTCAGCACCCTAAGGATCATTGTGGCACATTGCGGTGGTGCCATGTTTGCGTCCGAAGCCGCTCTAGCTGCGAGACTATGTCCTAACGTATACTTAGAACCCAGCTGGTTGCCAGGACCCGCTATTCGTGGCTTCTGCAAAAACATCGGAGCTGACCGGGTTATGTTTGGCTCTGACAATCCCGAAAATGTGGCGCCTGAACTTGCCAAGTTCAGGTCGATAGGTCTCACGGACGAGGAATTGGACTGGTGCCTCCACAAGACTGCGGCAAAAGCGTTCAAGCTTGCTCAAAGCTGATCTTGTCCGTAAGGCTTTGAGTCCGGTTCGAAATGCGACATAGTCGTTGAGTGACTGGGTTGATTGGATGAGGCTCGGAGTAACTAGCTATACATTCAGATGGGCCGTCGGGGGAGATTCCAGATTCGGAGACAGTTTCAGACCGAAAAGGGCCGTAGACGCCTTTGGTCTGGTAGACAGGGTTTCGAAGCTCGGGTTAGAGGTTCTTCAGATAGCCGATAACATGAACATTAAGTTGACCGCGCCGAACTACAGGAAACTGCGGGAAACTGCAGAAGCGAGGGGGATCGCTCTGCAATTGGGGACTTGCGGCATAGACAAGGCGGTTGTGAAGAGATATGCGGAGATTGCTGAGTTGCTGGGTGTGAGCCTGCTCAATGTGTACGCCGCAGAACGACAGCCTATTGGGGAGGTTGTTGAGAGGATACGTGGCTTTCTGCCCGAGCTGAGGGACCAACAACTGGCCTTGACCTTGGAGAATGAGGATTCGGGAATCTACGCATGTCACGAGCTCGCGGAGATTCTGCGGCGTGTCGACGATCCTCTAGTCGGGGCCTGTGTCGACACCATGAACTCTACAGTGATCCTGGAGCATCCTTTCGACACTGTCAGGGTTCTCGCTCCTTATGCCATGTGTTTCCATCTCAAAGACTTCATTATCAGGCGCACGAGCGTCAGCGGATTCTCGATCGAAGGCGTCCCCGTGGGCACGGGGATGTTGAACGTGAAGGCGGTGCTTGACATGGCTAGGGGAACCGGCCGTGAGCCGGACATTCTTCTGGAACAGTTCATGGGCAGGAGAGTCGATGAGGAGACGACCCTCGAAGAGGAAGCAAGATGGGTGAGAACCGGCGCCAGATTCGTGAGGTCACTCTTGTCAGACGTTTGAGTCATGCTACACTGGACGCGAAACTGCTGCTTGGAGGAAGTGAGAGCCCGCGGCTTCCACTCGATGGGAGTTTGAAAGGCTGTAGAGGGGGCTGTTGGCGGTTGATAGCGTTGTAGCGTTCCATAGAGGCTTTGGACCTGCAGAAGATTCCATCCAGCCCGCCCACAGACCGATTGGTTGAGCCGCAGAAGATTTCGGACGATGAAATGATCCTCGCGCTGGATTTCGGATCCGGGGCTTGGATTCTGTGGCTTCGGGGGGATGCACCTTGGGGCGCATCCTAGCTTGTGTTAGCGTGGGAGTTGCCACAAGTCTTCGGTAGAATAGTGGAGTCGCCTAGGATGCGTCTAGAGGAAGAGGCCTTTTCCAAGATACCTCAATGCATAGATAGCCCCTAGTAAACCGAAGTATATGATGGCAAATATGGTTATCCCAAACGGATATGCGGGGAAAGCCTGCTGGTAGCATTGGTGTATGTCCCCAAAGGGGAAGCGGGCTGTTGCTACAAGCACTATAGCATACACTATGCACAGTGACAGAAGAACGATTAGAGGAGCCCTTCTACTGATCAACTTCTGAACACCGCCACAGCCCGCGGTATTCAATGATGGTTTTCACTGTCAGATCTCGGTATTTAACTGCTTGAGAAAGTATCTTATGAAACAATGTTCTCGAACTCTACCAAAGGGTTCCCATCTCGCGTAAAGCTTTCATCTCTTCTTCTCCGTTCTTTATTGGTCAAGGTCCAGAAATCCCGCCTCAAGGTTTGTTAGCGGGGTCTTTGTGGCTAACCAAGTTTTGAAACATCGTCTTTCCCTTCATAATTTACATAAACAGAGTTCCTCAAGAGCTAATAGACGGCGGATGTTCATTCCATCACGAAAGGGGAGGGCACGCGTTTGGAAGAGCAGCAACGGAGGTTAGTAAGTGTTCTGGTGAGTAAAGAGGGGAGTCTCCGGATTCAGGGGCTTCCTTTGGATGATCTCATTGATATGCTGGAACTGGTTAAGGATGTTGAGGTAGAGATTGGAGCCGAGCCTTGCCCTGTTAAGGTCCAGCGATGGATAGAGGGAAGTCTCCTCGAATCTAATGGCGCTCTGACTCAGCAAACACCAAACGCGCCTAAGGAAAAGAACTCGCAGGCAAAAGAGTGATTGCCTAGGCATTGTATGGCAAGATGAGAGCGAGTTGCAGGTCTGGCAGTGCTTCTTGAGGAAGACCTGAGATAGGCATGTGCCTAAGTTTCCCTTGTTCTGTCGGTTTATGTTTTTCTGCCCGGGTGCAGGATTGTGGCAACGATGGGGTTTGATAACAGGTAGGCTAGCAATACGTAGGGCCACATGTACCCTGCGAATATGTTCCATCCGATTAGGATTTCCACGACTGGACGCCCTATGGCAAGGCTGCCCCCCCATTCGAACAGAAGTGTCAAGCCCAGCCACAAGATCCCGACTTGAATCGAATCTTTAGTGTCATACGCCTTAACGAATCGCAGGAGGAAGTATGCGAAAATGAAGATGTAGACGATTCGGGTGGACATTCCGATTTGATGTGCTACGAGCGTACCCCAATTCGGTTCATAGACGAGATTCATAAGGACGAAGAAGTTGAAACCTGAAACTAGGATCTCCATCAACCAGACGCGAACTGCAGTTTTCAATAGGGGCGTATTTATGGGTATCCCAGCTTCCTAGGTGACGAGAGTGCGGGTCGGTCTGACGCGAATTAGGACTCGGTTCTGAGCAGCCTTTGCGACCTCTTCGGGGTCGGGCTGACCATCGGCGTCAAGAGCCACTTTGAAGTACTTGGCGTATCGCGGAAACTTCTGCAGGTAGGCTAACAGCCCTGCAGTAACATCTTCCGCATCTTCTAGGGATTCTCCGATAGCCTCCAGGTTCTGTCCTCTGATTCGCAATGTCACTGGGGCGCCGCCTCTCAGGTTTTTCCACCAGACGCGATTGCGCTGACTGAAGATAGTAATGCTATCGTGGTTGGCGACATAGTTTACTGGCGTCGTGTACATCTTGCCGCTCCTTCGTCCAGTAAAGGTGATCAGCATGGTGCTCTTGCTCATCAGGCTGTGAAAAGGTGAACGCAGTATTGTCTTCACGATTGGGTTATAGAGTTTGCTGAACCCCGAATTGGACCCTTTGGTAGATAGAGAGTTCTGCGCATTCGGTTTGGAGGTGTTCCTTCCTGGAGTTCCCAGCATATCTGTTTCCTCTTTCTATCGATTTATTGGATATCTCACTTTTGCCCCTCCAATAACGGCGTTATTTATAAACTAGCTGGTCTGCAAGGACAAACACGCCTTTCCTGTCCGGCAGAGTCCTGAATGTGAGTAGAACTGAAACATAGCAAATCTCGTTTTTCTTACTCGTGCAGTTCTACGCTCATCAGATCCCAGTCGGCTTGCCATTCATGATCTTGTTGAGGGAACATCAGCAGCTTGATCCATCGGACGATTAGCTGAAGGAGGAATGGATTTGGGCTGACTGAAGAGTAGTTACAGCATTTGAAGGGTATCTGGTCAAAATAGAGTTTCTTTCATATGTCAAGGTAACTCAAAAGAAGAAAGATCATATCTACTAAAAAGTGTGTAACTTGATGGAGAGATGACTATTGATGAAAGTCTTCGTCGTTTATGACACAAAGTACGGCAACACAAAGCTTGTAGCAGAAAAGATTGTGGAGGGATTGAGAGAAGCTAAGGGAATAGAAACTGCTATCAGTGATGTCAAGGATGTTGACACCAAGGCAGTGGCCGGTTCAGAGGTAATACTCATCGGGGCACCAAATCATATGGGCAGACCAGCTGGAACTATTGTGAAGTTTATTGATGATCTTAGTAAGATGGACCTGAAGGGTAAATGGGCTGCAGTCTTCGACACATATCTCGGAGGGGACTTCGAGAAGGCTGTAAAGAAAATGGAGAAGAGAATAAGCGATAAGGTTCCAAACATGAAGCTGATATCTCCCGGCTTATCGGTAAGGGTCAACGGAATGAAGGGTCCAATTGCAGAAGGAGAACTTCCCAAGTGCGTGGATTTCGGAAGGAAAATCGCAAATCAACTCAAAACTCCACAAACCCTAGAGAAGGTTGGGCTCAACTAACGAGAATTGGAAAGTGGTGAAAAAGGGGTAGGGAAAAATGGGAAATTCAGGAAAACTAACGAAAAGTGTAATCTTTGTGGCATTCCTATGGATAATCCAGTCTGCTGGAAGATTCTTCTTTGGATACTTAAGTGCGACTACGCCAGGAGGCCTTCTAGATGTGGAAGTTTCACAGGTGACTGTTCAGATGGTAGACACGATGTTTTTCCTACTGGGAATTCTGGGATTCATAGCTGTTACCGGATTGTTGCTGATGAAAAGGTGGGGATTCTGGGTTACTCTCCTTGTCAGTGCTGCAACAATAGTGTTCGACATATGGGGGGTAACAATACAGTATACCGCTGCCATTGGATTTGTGGTACCAGTGATATCATATCTGATGCTTGGCGCTAGGAAGTCTAGATTACAGAAGATAATGAGATAGGTGAACCAGCCTTGCTCCTGCTGGAAGTCAGCCGCAAGAATCATGCTTGATTCTGGATATGCATACTGGAAGAACTCGTTAGGCCTCTGTTCAGCCATTGGTCCCAGCTGATTGATACCTGCCACTATGCGGACATCGCATAGAATGTGAAGATGAATGCATCTGGAAGAAAGTGGATCAGCCAAGCCCAAAAGAACCCCTTTGTTTCCAGCAAGCTTTTCCCTAGGAACCAGCCGAGGAACCCCGATAGAAGTACGCCCAACACCCCATTGGGCACACCGTAGAAGTGGCCAAGGCCAAAATATACTGTTGTAACCATGAGTGCCTGCTTTTTTCCGATGACAGGTGATAGTGTCGAAAGTGGCGCGGCGCGTAACGTGAACTCCTCGTTGAAAGCGTTTATTGCTGCAATGACCAGGGCAACCGGAATCAGTGGCAATGCGTTGGCAAACGCGTCTAATGAAGTCTTCCATGT
>Ga0129297_10001064_pt1 | contig 13714 bp, 10 predicted proteins | sample I18A1metaG_FD_94708 | JGI IMG/M metagenome (GOLD analysis project Ga0129297, IMG submission 94708) | Lake sediment bacterial and archeal communities from Gulf of Boni, Indonesia to study Microbial Dark Matter (Phase II) - ​I18A1 metaG | ecosystem: Environmental > Aquatic > Freshwater > Lake >... | reverse complement strand
TTGGGCGGCAATTTGAGGAAAATAATATGTCTCATGAACGGAAGCGACCCATCCGTTGAACTGGGCCGCCTGGTTCAGAAGGTCAACGAGAACGCCAACATCAGACTGCACCTCGGCTCGAGGATAAAACGCGTCGAGGGCTCCATCGGCAGGTACACGACCGTGATCGAGAAGAAAGGGGCGGAGACCGAGATTCACCATGGAGTCGCAGTGGTCGCCATCGGCGGGAGAGAATACACTCCCACCGAATACATGTATGGAGAGGAAAAGAGGGTTCTGACGCAGCGCGAGCTTGAAGACCTCGTGGCAAGCCGGCCATCCGAGATGAAGCAGAAGAAATCCGTGGCGATGATCCAGTGCGTCGGCTCGAGGGACGCGGAGAGGCCCTACTGTTCGCGGATCTGCTGCTCCACCGCAATTAAGAATGCCCTGAAGATAAAGGCGGTAAGCCCTGACACTGCGGTGTTCGTCCTCTACAGAGACATAAGGGCCTACGGTTTCAAGGAGGCGGACTACCGGAGGGCGAGGGACAAGGGGGTGATCTTCCTCAGGTACGAGGATGATCGGAAGCCGGAGGTATCTAATGGCAACGGCAGCCTCAAGGTACGGGTACACGATCCGTTGCTCGGCAGAGACCTCGTCCTGGCCTCCGACCTTGTCGTTCTTTCAACCGGGATTTTGCCTGCCGAGGACACGAAGGAGATCGGCCAGCTCTACAAGATATCGCTGAACCAGGAAGGGTTCTTCCTCGAGGCACACCTGAAACTGCGGCCCGTGGATTTTGCCACCGAGGGCGTCTTCCTCTGCGGTCTCGCTCACTCCCCGAAAAGCGTGGATGAGACGATCATTCAGGCATCAGGGGCCGCCTCAAGGGCGAGCACCATCTTGGCGAAAGATGAGATATCTCTGGAAGCGACGATTTCCAGCCCCGTGGATGAGAATTGCGACGGCTGCGCCTATTGCATCGACCCGTGCCCGTTCAAGGCTCTCACCCTGGTCGAGTATATGAGGGACGGTGCGATAAGAAAGACCGTTGAGACCGACCCATCCCTCTGCAAGGGTTGCGGCGTGTGCCAAGCCACTTGTCCAAAGAAGGGAATATATGTGAAGAACTTCAGACTCGAGCAGCTGTCGGCGATGGTCGACACTGCCCTGGAGGTTGCATGATGTCCGACTACGAACCCACACTGATCGGCTTTTGCTGCAACTGGTGCTCCTACGCCGGCGCCGACCTGGCGGGCACATCGCGCATCCAGTATTCCCCGAATTTGAGAATTGTCAGAGTGATGTGCTCGGGAATGGTTCACCCCAATCTCGTGATAGACGCGCTGACCAAGGGCGCCGACGGCGTTCTTGTTTGTGGGTGACACATCGGCGACTGCCATTACCTGGAAGGTAATGTAAAAGCGAAGGCAAGGGCGGAAGCGATAGGGCTGATGCTCCAGGACTTCGGCCTGGAACCGGAACGGTTCCGGCTCGAGTGGGTGTCGGCATCCGAGGGGGCGAGGTTTGCTCAGGTCGTCGACAGCATGGTGCAGGACCTGAAGAAACTCGGTCCGAGCCCGTACAAGGTGTAGCGCAGCGAAGGCCAACTCCCGCACGGCGGACATGCCGGCGGCAGGAGCGTGCGCGTCTCGCTTGATGGAGGAGGTTGATCTTGCCAATCCTCAGATCAGAGAAATTCGACGGCATGAAATTCATGCAGGACGGGCGAGTATACGACTCGAGGGAGGATGCCGAGAAAGCAATGGACTCCTATAGGAGCAGCGGCTTTGACGTGAGACTGCTGGAGGAAGGCGGCAAGTTCCTCGTGTTCAGCAGACGCGTCGTAAAGGAAATAAAGGTGGAGCAATGAGCCTTGGTCTGTTTTCAAATCCCTGCTCCCTCGGGTATCGAACTCTCCTTGACGTGAGACGCACTCCATGATAGAAGGGACGCGATATGCAACCATTTTAACCACAACAGATACGGCGCTCTGTCACTTGATGAGAAGTAACCCCCCTTTTCCTTCTAATGCCAATACAAGGAGGCCCTATGGCCGTAGGAGTATCTTCGGAATGGTTGAACGCTTGCTCCGGCTGTGAGATCTCCATTCTCAACATCGGCGATGCCCTGCTCGACCTCATCCCCTCGAAACTGACGCTGGTCCACATTCCCGCACTGGTGGACAGCAAGTACTATGGCCCTTTGGGGGACGGAAGCCACGTTACCTTGCCGGAGGCGACGGTCGGCTTTCTCTCGGGCGCGGTGCGCAATCAGGAGCACAAAGAGGTGGCCGAGGAGATGAGGAAGAAAGTCAAGATCCTCGTCGCCCTGGGAACCTGCGCCACAAACGGCGGGATTCCAGCCCAGGCCAACATGTGGCCGAACCAGGATATATTCGACAAGGTATATAAGAACAGCGTGACCACAGAACCGGTGGAGACGCCGCAGGATACGGTCCCCTCCTACACCGACAGGGTGATGGCCGTAGATGAAGTGGTGAATGTCGATATTTACATGCCGGGCTGTCCGCCGCACCCCGACCTGATAGCCGAGGCCGTCCTGGCCCTGCTCGATGGCAAGACGGAATGGAAGCTTGACGAAAGAAGCGTCTGCGACACATGTCCGGTGGTCAGGGAGAAAAAAGCTGCAGGGGGGGCGGATATCAAGAGAATGCTGCAGAATGTGACCTACACGCCCGGGGAGCCCGTGTCCCAGATGCGATGCATCATGGAGCAGGGCGCCCTCTGCATGGGTGCCGTAACAAAGGCAGGCTGCGCCGGGAAGACGGGGATACCGAGATGCATCCAAGCCTACATGCCCTGCGAAGGCTGTTTCGGGCCCATTCGGAAGACCGCCAATCCGCTGATAGACATGGTATCGGCGCTCTCCTCCATCGGGCAGAACATTAACAGCCTGCTGGATAGGCGGGCGGTTTTGAACCGCTTCTGTGGCGCCCACGGGAAACTGAGGCCACTTCCGACACCTCCAAAGAGATAAAGAAGGCATTCGACAAACGGGAGCGAAACCTATGAGCACGCTTATCAATATTCAGCCTGTAACAAGAATAGAAGGACATGCAAGGGTCGCAATTCACCTGGATCAGGACGGAAACGTGGCGGATGCCAAATTCCATGTGATGGCCTTAAGAGGCTTCGAAAAATTTACCGAAGGGAGGCTAGTCGAGGACATGCCTCGGATCGTGGCCCGAATCTGCGGCATATGCCCTTGGAACCACCACCTGGCATCGGCCAAGGCAACCGACAAGGTTTTTGGAGTCGAGATTCCGCCCACCGCCGAAAAATTGAGACGGCTGGCCCAGCACCTTGCGTGGATCCCGGACAAACTCCTCCATTTCTATTTCCTGGCGGCGCCGGACCTCCTCATGGGGCTCAACTCCGATCCGAGCGTAAGGAACATCGTGGGGATAGCCGTCCAGAATCCCGATCTGGCGAAAAAAGTCGTCCACATGCGGCACAAGGGTGCGCATCTCCTCGAAAAGTGGCTCGGCAAGGTCATCCACCCGATGGCCGCCGTTCCCGGCGGATTCAGCAAGCCGCTCCTCGAGGACCAGCGAGTCGAATTCCTCGGGGAAACCAGGGAACAGCTCGAATTCGCCAAGTTCACGATCAAGTTCGCCAAGGAGAACGTCTTCCCCAAGTACATGGATGAGATCAAGACGCTCGGCGTCATTAAGACCGGATTCATAGGCACGGTGCGCTCCGACGGCACCCATGATATTTACGACGGCAACATCCGGCTGATGAAACCGGACGGCGCTTATGACGACTTCTCCTACGACGAGTATACGGACTACCTGGGGGAGCATGTCGAACCGTGGTCCTACGCCAAGATGCCCTATGCGAAAAAATGGGGCGCCTTTTCCATGGATCTCGACCATCCGGTCGGGATCTACAGGAGCAACGCTCTTTCGCGGATCAATGTCTGCGACAGAATGCCCGGCCCTGAGGCTCAAATGGAGCTCGAGGAGTTTCGCAAGAGCTTCGGCCGACCCGCGCAGTACACCCTACTTTACCATTGGGCACGGCTGATCGAGCTGGTTAACAACTGCGAAGAGGCGATCCGGCTCCTCGAGGATCCCGAGATCACCGGAAGGGAGATCCGGACACCGGTGAAGGTCAAGGCAGGAAGAGGGGTTGGCTGCGTCGAAGCACCCAGAGGGACGCTGATCCACGATTACACGGGCGATGACAAGGGCCTGATCACAAACGTAAACCTCATCGTGGGAACAACCCACAACCAGGCCCCGATCAACATGTCCATCAAGCAGGCCGCGAAGCTGGTGATTCAGAACGGCAAGTATGATCAGGGGACGCTGAACCACATAGAAGCTGCCATACGCGCCTACGACCCTTGACTGTCCTGCGCTACGCACCGCCTGGATGGCGGTCTGGCAATTGAAGCCGAGATTTTCGGTCACAGCGGTGAAAAGATCGATTCGATCCGGAACTACTAGTCAAGAAGCCGTCAATCCTCCCGGCAATGCCTGATCCCAGCGAGGGGCATTCCGGGAGGCAGGCCTTAATCACTTCTATCAAGCCGGATTCCCGCTTCCTTCGAGAAAGCCCGGGGACTTCTTTGGATGGGCATAATAGGAGCGATTCAAACATCGAGGATCCTCATCCTCGGATGCGGGAATGTATTGCTCGGGGACGACGGCTTCGGCCCCGCCGTGATCGCTCAGATCAAGAGCGAATCCCGCTTTCCCCCTGACGTCCAGGCCGAGGATGTGGGGACAAGCGTTCGGGAAGTTCTCTTCGACATCGCCCTCTCCGAAAAAAGACCGGATCGCCTCATCCTTGTCGACACTATGAACAGGGAGGGGAAAAAGCACGGGGAAATATTCGAAGTAGATGTCCACGACCTGCCGGAAGAAAAGATCGCGGACTACTCTATGCACCAGTTCCCCACCTCGAATCTGCTCAGGGAGATAGCCGACCTCTGCGGAGTCCGGGTGACGATAATTGCCGCCCAGCAATCCGCTCCTGCGGCTGCTGTGACCATGGAGCTCTCGGAGCCCATGAAGAATGCCGTCCTCGCCGCTGCGAAAATGGTCTCTGAGCTGTGCTCTGGCGCATGACGCTCAACCGGGGGATTGGGGTAGGGCGTCAGCTCTTCTTGCTGGCGAGCATCTCTCCGAGCTTCTTCAGCAGGATTTCGGGCGACACAGGTTTCTCGAGGTAGATGTCGACCGGGAGAAAGACAGGGTCGCGCGGGTCATCCTTGATCGGCTGGAATCCGGTCGCCTCGCGCATGCCTGTGAGCATCAGGATGGGGATACTCCGGTGGGCGGCGTTTTTCCGAATTTTGCGCGCAAAGATCATGCCCTCTCCCTTTCCCTCCATCATGATATCCAGAATCATGCCATCTGGCAGAAGCCCCTGGTCGAGAATCCTCTCCGCCTCGGAGGCGTTCGCGGCAGAGTGAACCTCGTATCCCCCATCCTCGAGGATCAGCTTTACCGCCGACACAAAGTCGCGGTCGTCATCGATGAGCAAGATTTTTTTTCGCATTGCGATACCTCTGCTGAGCAACAGTCACCGAGGGAACTATTTCCCTGTCAGCGCCTTGGTGGCCCGGCGGGCATCCGCACGGTTGCGGTAGTGCCTTTCCCCTCGACGCTCGTGATCGAGACTGTCCCATGGTGAGCATCCACGATCTTCTTCACGATGGCCAGGCCCAAACCGGTCCCTTCGGCTTCTACGCGCCGGGCGTTGGAGGCGCGAAAAAACTCCTCGAACAGGAGTCCCAGCTCCTGCCTTGGAATGCCGATGCCAGCGTCGGAAACCTCCAACACTACCTGGCTACCATCGACGAATCCTCTGACGGAGACCAGTCCGCCGGGGTTTGTGTACTTCACGGCGTTGTCGATCAGGTTGCTGGTGACACTGTCGATCATGTCGGGATCACCAATCCACGACGGGAGGTCCTCCAGGCCCGAGATCTCGAGGCTAATCCTTCTTTTCTCGGCCTGCGCGCGTGCAGTGTCCAAGGCCTTGCGCACCGAGCTGGAAAGAGACACCTCTACGCGAACCGGCCTGGCGGTTCCGGCCCGCAGCTGCTCGAGGTCAAGCAGATCCGAGATAAGCCGTGCCATCCCACCGGTGCGGTCTTGCAGGCTGACGAGCATGTCCCGCTGGGAGTCCGCAAGCGGGCCCACCAGCCCGCCGGCGAGGGCTTGGAGCATCATGACCACCGATTGCAGCGGCGCCCGCAAGTCATGGATCGCCTTCTGGACATAAGCTGACTTGGTTCGATCGAACTCGAGCAGCTTGGCGTTGGCAGCACGCAGTTCATCGTTGGTCCTCCGAATCTCCTCGGTGGCTCCGGCAATGCGCTGTTCCATGCCGTGCTGGATGTCGTCCAGTTCGAACCGGGTCCGGCGCAATTCACGTGTCATGCGGTTGAAGGCCGAGTTGAGCCTGCCGACCTCGTCGATGCGCCCGTCGCGGATCTCGGCTTCAAGTTCGCCCGCGCCGACGCGTCCGACCGCAGCCTCGAGGATCGAGAGCGGCCGCCGCACCATGTGCCAAACCAGAATCGCCACCAGGGACACCAGCGCCACACAGGCAGTGCCTCCCACCGCCAGAGCGTAAATGCGGCGCGCAGATCGCCGCGCGGTCACATCCGCAAGCGAGGTGACCATCTGGAGCATGCCGAGTGGCGGGGAGGCGTCTTCGCGTGAGACCGCATCGAGGTCCCTGAACAGGGGCCGGAGCAGCTCCAATCCGCGCCCATTTCCCGTGCCGATTTCCCGGAACTCGGCCCAACTGTTCCGCCGCGCCGCGGAAGCGCCGTGACAGGAGGCACAGGCCGGCTCGGATCGAGGCACTGAAGTGCCGATCTCCCGAGGGTCGGTGGAGGCGAGCACGCGCCCGTCCTTGGTCATGACACGGAGCGACAAGCTACCACGCTCCCTGCCCAGTGCCTCGACCACGCCCTGCAGCTGGACGGAGGCCCGGTCGTCGCCAAAGCGGAGAGTGCGGCAGACTGTGTCCGACACCGCCTCGGCCTTTTCACGGGCCAGGGCTGCGTCATTTGCGTCTGCGGACCGGATCATCCACCATGCCAGCGCGCCGCCGCACGCCATGAAGACGAGCGCGGCGACGACGGAAACCTTCGCCACGAGGCTTTTGCGCAGGGGGCGCAGCAGCCCCGCAAGGCCGCGCCCTATGTAACCCGGGCGTGTCTGAGATAGCCTGTCGCCGATCATTGCGAACATGCGCCGGGATTGGTCATCCGAAGGGTCTATTTCTATCGAGCGGGCGAAATGCCTGGCAGCCTCACTCATGCCGCCTGTCGCATAGTAGGCCATGCCGAGGTGGTAATGGGCCGCGGCGTCATCGGCGCCGGCTTCTGCGATGGAGTTGAGCGTCTCGATCGCACTGCGAAGGCTTCCCGAGCGCGACTGCGCCAAGGCGAGGTGGTACCGGGCGACAATGTTGGCAGGATCGAGGTCGATTGCGCGTGAGAACGATTGGATTGCAGGGCGCGTCAGCCCGGCATGGAATTCCGCCAGGCCCTTCAGATAGTGGGTTTCGCTCCGGCTTGGTTCAAGCTCCAGTGCCTGCCGGAATGTCCGGATCGCCTTCCTGAAGGCCCCGGTCCGATAGTATAGCGTCCCGAGGGCGTGGAAGAGCCTCGCGTTGGGAGTGCTGAGTTCCACCGCACGCTCCAGCGCCGCTATGGCCTTCTCAGTGCAGCCCATGCGCTGGAACAGGTCGCCGAGCATCTCGAAGGGCCACACCGAGGCCGGGTCGCGAATGCTTGCCTCCCGGCAAATAGCGATCGCGTCGTCGAGCTTTTCGCCCGCCACTGCCTCCAGGACTCGCCCGTAATCCGCCGTATCCGTGGAACGAGAGGTATCCACGACCATGCCCATCGCTAGCGCTCAGATCGCCGGCGTGGCTCCCGCCACCGGGACTTCGCCAGCCGCTGCCTGCATTTCAGGTCAAGAGAAGCGCAGCCGCCGCTTTCCCCCGCGGGCCATTCCAGAAGACCCCCTCCCACCGTCGCTCATGGGCTGCAGAGAGAAGCGGTTCGTCATCATGCCGATCATTCCAGCAGATCTGCGCGGCCAGGTCAAGACCGAGACCTTGCGCCGCTGCTGCCCGAGCGCCCCCCGTTCGTTGACACGATTGCTGCCCTGTAATATCGTGACTGTTTGATGAGTATTGTTTCTATTGAGAAAGGGAGATGCAGGCGTTGCTATAACTGTGTCAGAAACTGTCCTGTCAAGGCGATACGAGTCAAAGAGGGTCAGGCGGAGATCATCGACGAGAGATGTATCTCCTGCGGCACCTGTGTACCGCTCTGTGCCCGCAATGCGATCACGGTCCAGGATGATACTGACCTGGTTGAACAAATGCTCACAGACGGCCAGCCTGTCGCCGCAGCCGTATCCTCGACGTTCCCCGCCGCATTCGAGAATATAAGGCCCCTCCAGTTCCCATCGGCGCTCAGAAGGCTCGGATTCAGGTATGTGACCGAGACATCGTTTGGCGCTCAGCTGGCAGCCAGGGCTTATGCCCTCCAGGCCAAGGGGCGTCCGCAATCGCGCCCACTGATCGCCTCCCCCTGCCCTGCAATCACCAAGCTCACCGAGAAGTACTTTCCCTCGCTGACCGCTTCTCTGGTGCCCCTCGTGTCGCCCACCGTAGCCATGGGCAGAGTCATCAAGCAGACTTATGGCAACCATGTAAAGGTTGTTTTCGTGGGTCCCTGCGTTGCCAAGAAAATGGAGATCCTGGATCCGGATTGCCGCACCGTAGACGCATGCCTCACCTATCCGGAGATCTCCAGAATGCTTGCGAAGAAGGGGATGGACTTGTCAGACTTCGACGAGAGCGAATTTGACGGGCCATTCGCTTCGCTCGGACGCTCCTACCCTATCATAGGGGGATACTGGAAGAACGCGGCGTTGGCCGGAGGCCTTTCGGAATCCGACACCCTTGCCACGGGCGGCAGAAAGAACTCCATAGAAGTCTTGCGTTCCCTGGCAAACGGGGACCTCTGCATTCCTTTTGTGGACTTGCTTTTCTGTGAGGAGTGCGTTAACGGCCCCATGATGACCGCCGGGATAAGCATGTTTGAGAGGCTCAAGCTCATCAGAGAATTCGCCTCTCTGATCAGTAATCCGCAGTACGCCCAGAGAGACATGCTCCTCTTCAGGCACATTGATCTCGCCCGCACATTCAAGCCAGATCCGGTAGAGCTTCCCGTGCCCACGGAGGCCGAGATCAGGCAGGTGCTCGCCGACCTCAATATGCTGCATAGCGACGAGGAAAGGAACTGCGGCGCATGCGGCTACGACACCTGCCGCGAAAAAGCCGCTGCAGTCGCCCAGGGAATAGCGGAAAGGGAGATGTGCCTCCCCTTCCTCATGGAGCAGCTCCACGCGTCGTACAAGACGCTGATTCACCTCGAGAAGATGTCGTCACTGGGTCAGATGGCCGCCAGCGTCGTCCATCAGATAAACAATCCCATCCAGGGCGTGCTTACCTATATTAGGCTTTTGCTGAAAAATCTCCGGGATGACAGGATCGATGCGGCGTTTTTTGAAAAGCGGCTCGTGATGATCGAGGAAGAACTCAATAAATGCTGTAATGTCACCAGGTCGATTCTCGAAACTTCTCGCCAAGAGGAACCGACCTTCCGTCAAAGCGATGTCAACAAAGTAGTCGAGCACGCTATTAACTTTTTTGAGCATGAGGCGAAGCTGAGGAATGTACGCCTCGTGAAGCGCCTTGACGCCTCCCTGCCAGCGACAAAAGCGGATCCGGACTGTCTGCAGCAGGTTTTCAACAACATTGCTCTTAACGCCCTTCATGCCATGCCTGGCGGCGGAAGCCTCACTGTATCGACTTTCATCAGCCCAGACGGTCGGAGTATAGGAATATCATTCGAAGATACGGGTGTCGGTATACCCGAGCAGAACCTAGAAAAGCTCTTCACGCCCTTTTTTACGACCAAGAATAAGGGTATGGGGGTGGGCCTCGGCCTCGCTGTCTGCCAGAACATTATCAAGAAGCACGGAGGCCAGATCCAAGTGGAAAGCGAGCTGGGAAAGGGTGCAAAGTTCACGGTATGGCTGAAGTGTCAAAGCATCGAGTGAAAGCAGGAGCCAGAATACTTGTGGCTGACGACGAAGAGATCGTGCGCGAGTCCCTGCGAGAGTGGTTGACCGGTGCCGGGCACCGCGTCGAAGTGGCTGAGAGCGGAAAGGCGGCGCTGGCCCTCCTGCGTGATCAGGCGTTTGACGTGATGATCACGGATCTGAAGATGCCCGGCATGGATGGCATCGAGCTGGTGAAGGAGGCGCACAGGATGGCGCCCGATCTGGAAGCGATCATCATGACGGCATACGGATCCGTTTCCTCCGCTGTTTCCGCCATCCGCGAGGGCGCCTACGACTACGTTGAAAAACCGTTCTGCCCCGAAAGGGTGGAGATCCTAATTGACAAGATTCTCAGACAGAATCAGCTCCGGGAAGAGATCATCAATCTGCGGGATAGGCTGGAGAAGACCTTCACCTGGCGGAACATGGTCGGAAAAAGCGCCCGGATGCAGGCTATCATCAAGCTGATTTCGACCATTGCGCCGACCGCCGCAACAGTTTTGATCGAAGGAGAGAGCGGAACGGGGAAGGAGGTGATCGCCAGAGCCATCTGGTCCGAAAGTGATCGGTCGTCCGCGCCGTTTATCGCCATCGATTGTGCGAGCATACCCGAGACGCTCCTGGCAAGCGAGCTGTTCGGGCACGAGAAAGGCGCCTTTACGGGTGCGCTCGCCAGAAAGGCCGGCAAGTTCGAGCACGCCGACGGCGGCACGATCTTCCTCGACGAGGTGGGAAACATCCCGGCCAACGTTCAGCACTATCTCCTGCGCGCCCTTCAGGAAAAAGAGTTTTCGCGCATCGGAGGAAATGAGGTCGTCAAGGTCGACGTGCGAATCATCGCGGCGACCAACAGAAACCTGCAGGAGGAGATAGAAAAGGGAACCTTCAGAGAGGACCTCTACTACCGGCTCAATGTCGTCAACATCAGAGTCCCCCCTCTGAGAGAGAGAAGAGAGGACATTCCGCTTCTTGCCAGGCACCTGCTCCAGAAATACTGCATCGAATATAGGAAGGACATCCCGTCGATATCAGACCCAGCTCTCGAGCTCTTGATGAGATACCCGTTTCCCGGAAACGTTAGAGAGCTGGAGAACATCATCGAAAGGGCCGTCATTGTATGCCAGGGAAAGAGCCTCGTCCCAGAAAGCCTTCCCGAGCAGGTCTCCGGTTATCAGTCAGACGTAGAGGTGCCGGCCAGCGGCTCACCGGTGACACTCGAGGAATTGGAGAGGCAGCATATAGCGCGCGTTTTGACCTACACCAAAGGTAATATCAGCCAGGCGGCGAAAATTCTCGGGGTTCAGAGAAACACAATCAAAAACAAGATCAGACTCTACCGCCTGGCCTCCGACTAGCCGCGCCGCAACTCCTCATGCCCGACGACGGAAGCTTGGTTGAAAGTCTGCACAGGGACTGCAACCGTTTCAGGCAGCCGGTACCGAGTCATTCGCCACCCGATTCGAACCGAAGACCCCTCTAGGAGCTTCAGAGCCGTCCCACCGCCTTTCAGGAGGCTGCTACTCCCTTTACCTTCTCCTTCTCCTTTTTGGACTTCACGACGGAGATCAGCTTCAAGGCCGTCTGATCGAGCCGATCCTGAATGGCTTGGTCAAACGAACACCTGGAGCACTGGAACGTATTGGGGCACAACTTGAATGATACATCCCCGCTCAACATATATCTGCACTGTCTCTCTGATCCCGCTTTTTCCCTCAGCTTCTCCAAAAGCGCATTGACCCCGCTATCCTCTCTGACGACGCCGTCTGCTTGACGATCGATCATCGTCTGGGCAAATTCACATCTTTCACACTTATAATTGAGCGTGCAAAGCCTGTACGAAACAACCCCTGCTTTTGCCCAAACACATTCCCTCGGCTGGAGGGTCACGACAGGCTCAGTTTTGGCAGGCTCCCCGACTTGCTCCTGGGGTAAAGGGAAAGGGATGATCTTCCCGATGGAGCTCTCGAGCCGTTCGGGGGGGAAGGGTTTTGTGATATAGTCGGAAGCGCCGAGTTTCATTGCCTCCACCGCGTTGTCTATGGAACCATACGCGGTAATGGCTATAACTCCTATCTTGCGGTCCGTCTGTCGGATGTTTTTCAATACATCAAGCCCGTCCATCCCCGGCATCTTCAGATCGAGCACCACGACCTCAGGCGGACACTCACTGATCATTCTCAAAGCTTCGTATCCGTCCTCTGCCGACGACACGTCATAGCCCGTCTCTGCCAGCCATTCCGCCAGGGAGTCCCGCACCACTTTCTCATCGTCAACGATAAGGACCGCTCGGCCTGCTTTCATGGTTTCCTCCTTTGTTACCAACGTGGGTATAGCAATTGCCGTTCCAGACTCCTAAACCCCGATTCTCCCAGGACTTTTGCCGTCCGGCGTGTCCAACCCTGACTCTGAGATGGACATTTGTTGACCACCTGCTGGTCAATAATCGATCATTTCAGGTGAGATCGAGCCGGACGGGCGGACCAACAACTCCAGATCTAGTATCGGGCTTTTTCGTCAGGATGCCGCCGCGGCGCAGCGCCAGACGGACCCTTTGACCTTTCCCGCCACTGCGTACTTTCTGTTATAATCGCGCGGGCTTCGTTGGCCTGATTGCTTTCTCTGGAAAGCGAACTGGGTATGCGCATTTCCACCAAACTGACTCTCAGCTTTCTCCTCATTGTCTTGCTCTTCGGTGCGATGTTCGTAGTATTGGGAGTGAAACTGATAAGCGGCAGATTCTCGGAGGAGGCGCAGGAGAAGGTACGCAACGACCTCAATTCTGCGCGAGAAATATATCTCACGCATCTCAATGGCGTAAGGGACTTGATCCGCTTCACGGCCGATCGCTATACCATAAGGTCGGCCCTCGCCTCCGGTACCATCATCAGAGAGTACCCAAAACTGAAGAAAGTGAAGGAAGAGGAGGGGCTCGATATCCTGACCGTTGCCGACGCCAAAGGAACCGTTCTTGTCAGGGTTAACAACCCAGGCCTCTCAGGGGACAGCCTGGTCCATAACGCGCTCGCAAGGCAGGCCCTCTCCCTCCAGCGGCCGCTTGCCGCCACCGAGCTCGTGCCTGCATCCGAACTGCAAAAAGAATCCGCTCACCTCGCAGAGCGGGCCCGTTTTAAGTTCATGCCCACACCGATGGCCCGACCAAGAGGCGAGACGGAGGAGACCTCAGGCATGACGCTCAGCGCCGCCGCCCCTATTCTGGATCTCAACAGTAACTTGATAGGCGTCGTCTATGGCGGCATTCTCTTGAACAGGAATTACACCATCCCCGACAAGATAAAGCAGACCGTCTATCAGGGGATGAAATATAACAGCAAAGATATAGGAACGGCGACCATCTTTCAGGATGACCTTAGGATCTCCACCAACGTTCTGAACGAAGCGGGAGAGCGCGCTGTCGGCACCCGGGTGGCCGCGAATGTCTACCAACAAGTGGTTGAAAGAGGCATGCCCTGGATAGACCGCGCGTTTGTGGTGAACAACTGGTATATCACCGCCTACGAACCCATAAGATCCTTGAGCGGAAGCGTTATAGGCATTCTTTATGTTGGCATCTTGGAAGAGAAATACTCCGATTTG
>Ga0129297_10001062_pt1 | contig 13716 bp, 8 predicted proteins | sample I18A1metaG_FD_94708 | JGI IMG/M metagenome (GOLD analysis project Ga0129297, IMG submission 94708) | Lake sediment bacterial and archeal communities from Gulf of Boni, Indonesia to study Microbial Dark Matter (Phase II) - ​I18A1 metaG | ecosystem: Environmental > Aquatic > Freshwater > Lake >... | reverse complement strand
GCGGAGAACGTCGCATCGACTGCTATCATTCTGCCAACCGGAGAGAAGACGATTGTTGACCCCAACTCGGGCTGGGTTGCCCCTGATCAACTGTTCGGCTCAGAAGGGACGCTCTGCATATTTGGAGAGCTGACGCTTAGGCTTGTGCCTAGGAGACCGTCATCAGCTCCATTCTTGGCCTACTTTCATGAGCTGTCCAAGGCTGTCGAAGTTGCCAATGATCTGGTCCGAAGAACGAGACCGTTCAGCTTGATCCTGAGAGCCTTCGGTTTCGTTAGAGCCCACGAGAGGGATTTGCTCAGCCCCGAAGATGCTGAATCTGGGGCCATCATCTTTGGATGCTACGCGGGCGCACCCGAGCAAGTCGAACAATCTCTAAACCGCCTTGCTCGCATGGTCGCCGACGGAGGTGGAATCCTCAGGCCACGGGAAGAGGCTGAATTTGAGTGGAACGAGCGGTTCTACCCGCTTCGAATCAAAAAGCTCGGACCGACGGTGTTGACCTCAGATGTCTTGGTACCTTCGAGTCGTCTGATTGAGATGATCCAACATGCGTGGCAGCTCGGCTGCGAGGCCTCCATGGATGTGGAAATCGAGAACATCTGGGTTTCCAGAGATCAAGTGCTCTTCTTTCCACTATTTCTGAGCGATGAGCGTCGTACCTTGCGGTACCTCAGCCATTCCGCGATCGCAAAGAAGCTGATTGATCATGCGATTGCGATGGGCGGGCGCTCGTATGGTTACGGGGTCTGGAATTCCTTCCACTTCGCTGCTTCGGAGCCGACCAGAAGGAAAGAATTCGCCAAATTGAAGATGCTATTGGATCCCAACGGCGTTCTCAACCCGGGCAAGACCCTGACAGCAAAGACCAGGTTCGGCTTGTCCCTCCCCAAGGTCATGTACGCCGGGTTCCTCGAAACACTATGGGGACTAGGAGGGTGGTTCTAGATGTTGGACACGATGCTATCTAAGCTTCAGAAGGAAGACATCTTTGCTTGCGCTCAATGCGGCTACTGCGTAAAGTGGTGTCCGATCTATGACCGATCCGGCTGGGAGTCCACCTCACCACGAGGGAAAATCTTTCTCCTGAAGAAGATGCTTGAGAAAAAAGGGCCTAACCTCTTCACTTCAAACCCTGAAATTGCATCGGAATTTGTGCGCCGGCTGTTCGACTGCACAACCTGCGGGCGCTGCAAGGAGAAATGTCATCTTGAGCTAGACCTGCTGGATCTTTGGGTTAGACTCAGAGAACTTTCGGTAAGACAAGGGCTTGCACCGGAATCGGTGGGCCTCATGGAGAAGACGCTCTTCGGGCCGAAGAATATCTTCGGAATGGACAGCCAGTCACGCAGAGATTGGGCGACGTACACCGGCGCAGAGGTCAAAGTCCAAGACCAGGCGGAGATCGTTTACTTTGTTGGGTGTGTCACATCCTATTCAGGTCGAAGCCAAGGCGTCGCACAGGCCATCACTGCCATACTCAACCACGTAGGCGAAAACTGGAGCCTAATGGCTGAGGAATGGTGCTGCGGCCACCCTCTCCTCGTTAGCGGTGCTACGGAAGGCTATCGAGAAATCGCCGAACACAACGTGCGAGCCATCGAAGACATGCATGCTAAGACCGTGGTTAGCGGATGCCCCGGTTGCTGCCTAGCCTTAGGCGAAGAATACCCTCGGGTGCTTGGCAGGAAGCCGAACTTCGAGGTCATACACTTCGCCCAGCTTCTCGACCGATACATCACTCAAGGCAAGATACAAGTTCCGAAGCTTGACGCCGTTGTTACCTACCACGACCCCTGCGAACTCGGCCGTCTTGGAGGAGTCGTGGACGAGCCTAGAAGAGTGCTCGGCTCCTTTGTCGGGAGCCTCATCGAACCTGAGGAAAGCGGTCGCTTTGGAAGATGCTGCGGAGCAGGCGGACTGCTCAAGGCAACCAACAGCGCCATCTCCGGCGAACTCGCGGAGAAACGCCTAGCAATGCTCTACAACACAGGCGCGGACCTTCTCATTTCCGCTTGCCCCTCATGTGATCAGAACCTCGGGGAAGCCTCGTCGAAGGCCCCAAACTCCAAACGAGTCCAAGATCTCGCGGAACTCGTAGCCCAGCAGATTGGTCTGACCTAAACAACCATCCCGACGACGAAATTCCTCGTCCGACTTCCCTATCGTGTTCACTTTCTATTGTAGCGCTTATTTTTTCCCCAGGTTGGAGTTGTGTGTTGATACCTCTAGGTGGCGGCTTTCAGCCTCAGCCAGTAGTTTTGAGTCAACTCTTATTGTGAATTCTTCGTCTGTGTTCTTCAATGCACCAAAGATGTTTCCGTTTGCTATTTGGGGTCTCGTGGTGCGCCCCCCGGAAAATGGACCCAACCACCAATCGTTAGGCGCACGAATCTCCCTAACGACCCCGTCTTTCCTTCGCGACTGTTATCCAAGAGGAGAAATGGTCCAGCGTGACATTCGTAACTTGAACCTTGACCACGTCTACTCTGCCATATGCGACTGCGAACATCAAGCTAGAAGAGTTACACCAGAACTGAACGCTGGGACGTACTGTTACGTCATTCAGATCAGCCACGTACTCAGATTAACTGAGGTCAACTGCAGAGTGGCAGGTTGTCTTTTCATTGAGTTTTGGGTATCGCTTGTAGAAGTCTCTAGTGACTTCGGCCTTAGATCGTTTCGCATATGCAACAGCGTCTGTTCCCGTCTCCTAACCAACTCGACAATTCATATGATATCCAACTCTATTCGGGCCAGGGACGAAATGGAATGCGGCGATGTAAGACATATTGCCCTTTGAGATATTTTATTATTCCTATCATACTATTTCCAATCCGTACACTACCGAAAGGGTCAAATCCTGCACGAAGTCCCTCCTGTATTGGCTTTCTGAGATTCACTGCTTGGCAGTGTTTGGTAGTTCGCTGCTTTCCGCGATACCGGAGCGCCGAGGAGGGGCGCGATGAAAAAAGTACCCAATTACAGGAGAGTGAAGAAAATTCTCAGACACTCAGATTCGAATAGTTTTCGCCTTAAGCACGTGATACCTGCAATCTCTCTTTTCATGATCCTAACGGCCGCGGGAATGTCTTCTATTCCGCCTGTCGCAGCCATTACACAGTACACGCTTCTTGTGCACACGATGTGCAAGAACGTCACGGATGAAATGGTGTGCCAGAAGGAGACGCATGCCTTCGACGCGGAGGATGAGTATGCTTTTGTGTGGTTCAAAATCCAGATGGGTGAAACCGGTCAGTTCGGAAATAAGAAAGCCGTCTGGTACTATCAGAATGGGGTCGCAGAGAAGACCATCACATGGGGTACCCATGATGTCGAGAAGGGGCAGACATGGACTTCTTCGGGTAGAATCTCGATTCGAGATCAGTATGCTAGTTGGAGAGGACACTGGCGCATCGAAATCTTCGGCCCTCAAGAAGAGCTCCTGTTCACGGATGAATTCACCATAGGGCCATACTATGATGCCCGAGTTGAAATACAAGGCTTCCCCGAAACTGTGAGCATTCCCATCAAAGTCGACGGAGAGAACTACGGTGAGATCAAGAGAGAAGAAGTAAAGAAACTAGGATTCGCGCCCGGGACCTCACACAAGCTGACCGTCCAGCAAGAGATCACAGGGAACGAGGGGGTTCGCTGGCTCACTCAAGAGAATACTTGGGAGTTTGGCGAAGAAGGCAGCCATTCCTTCACGTACCAACAGCAGTATGAACTGAGGATCGTGACAGATCCAATCGGTGCCGTCTCTGTCACCGGTGCGGGTTGGTACTCGAAGGGAGCCACGGCAAGCATCGGCAAGATTCCAGAAACCGTGGAAGTCACCGCCGGCACACGATTCATGAGAAAATCCATAGTAATAGACAATGAGGAAGTTACAACTCCTCCCGCTACCATCACCATTGATAATCCACACACGATCAAGCTCCGGTATCAGAAAGAGCATTTCATGAAGGTAGAATCTAACTATGGAAATCCCGAAGGCGAAGGATGGTACGACGAGCGCTCGTCCGTCACCTTCTCAGTCACCTCACCATGGCCCGTCGAGGGCTTCCTTGGCACGCTTGGCGGGAAGTATGTATTCGACCACTGGAGCGGAGACTCGAGCGGAACCACGGCAACCGCGTCGGTTGTAATGGATGGACCAAAGGCTGTGAGCGCTGTCTGGCGTACGGATAACACGATGCCGTACCTCATGACGGGAGCTATCGTGGCCGGAGTCATCATAGTCGTCGCGGCCTTGCTTCTTGCGAGGCGAAGAAGGGCTTCTGCACCCGTCCCCACTTACGGACCACCACCAGCCGCGGCAGTCCCTCCATCAGCCCCTCCGGTGGCCCCGACGCTGTCTCCACCGGCGCCATCTGAAGCTCGGCCCGCTGCCGGGAAGTTCTGCATCAGCTGCGGCGCTCCCTTGCCGGCACATGTGACTTTCTGCAACAAATGCGGCACGAAGCAGTAGCCAGCGGGAAAGAACCGGGAGAGGGGGGCTTCCTCACCTCTTCACAGTGAGAAAGCGAGTCACGCTCTCAACCGATAGGAAGAGCGGGGAGCTCAGGCCTTGTCTCCCATTCATTTGGGCAACGCTATGCTTGTTTGGCTCCGCAATGTTCGCAGTAGACACTCTGCGGCATGATCTCATTTCCGCATGAGCCGCAACGGCGGAGGGGCTGAATGTAGAGCGGCGTCTTTGCTGACTCCTTTGCACGCCCTACCTGCCTTCGCATGACTAGGAAGATGACTACCGCAATAACTAGCCCTGCTCCGAGCCCGGCAGTGAGGTAGAGAGGAAGCTGACCATTCGTCGCCAACTCACTCTCAAGATGTGATGTCTTCTGCTCCAAGGGAATCGTTGGTTCGGGTAGGTCTTTGGCTTTCGCGAGAGCAGCCTTAGACGATTCTCTAGCCTCCAGAGCTTCTTTCAATGCCCCTGCATAGTTCATCTTTGAATACTCAGCACTAGCCTCTCTCAAGAGGCTCTCACCTTTGGCAACGAGCGCTTTCGTCTCAGGTGACTCAATCTTGGTTTGTAGGACAGTTCGTGTGTCTTGGATCGAGGAAGATGTTTCCATCATGACCTTGTCTGCGTGAATTCGCTGCAAAGCGTCCTTGTCATTCTGGCCGAAGACATAGTCGTAAGTGAAGTAGCTCATCGCTGTGGAGCAGAAGTCTCCAATCCATCCGTAGCTGTGGGGATGAGATAACCCCACCATGTGTCCGGCCTCGTGGATCACTATCTGTGTAAGGCCAATGCCTTTTCCTTTTTGTCCTGTCTCGTCGCCACAGTGGAAATCCAAGTGGCTTTGGCCAATCATCACCAGGTCCCCTTGGGCCACTCCACCGTAGGTTCGTTCGCGATCTTTGCTGACTTCCCATTTGTAGCTACTGCCGAAGTGGGCATCTTTGCTCAGGAGAAAGACGAATATGGGAATGGTCAGCTGATTCTCGTCGTGAAGGATCTGGGCCACAAACGAGTAAAGGTTCTCTTGCAGATATTTGTAAACTGGTCGTTCGTCTACATACTCATATTTGTCGCGTGATACATCTTTGACAATGTATGAATCTAGAAATCTACGATTGTCCTTAAGTAGTCTCTGCAGCTCCGGATGGTTCGAGGTGTCGTCGAACTTTGTGTCCACCTGTATTGTGGCATACGGGACAAGGTCTTCGAAGGCATGTCTTATCGCATCGTTATTGATCGTTTTCTGAATTGGGATTTCCTTCTTCTCGGCAACATCTCTGTCGTCAAGGATTCTTATGACGAACCTGTAGGTCGAGGTGTAGATCGGGTCATAGACGAACTCAGGAGCTGCTATGTTGTACACCATTTCCCAAGTGTGGTCTGCAAGAAACTGGGTAAGCCATTGCCTACCGAACGAGCTGCCAAGGAGGATCTTTTGATCTTCGATAATCGTGTTAAGGGGAAGGTCATCGTATTCGGACCACCAAGTCGGACCGGCCGTCAGATCTACGAACCACATCCGTTGGTGCCCTCCATAGCCGTTCATGAAGTCCCTCCACCGTAGCTTGTATCCCAGGTCGGTGTCCACAGCCTCGGCTGAGTAGTAATGCGGCAGCACTCCGGTGGGAACCTTTGGACTGCCAGAATAGACGCTGGTCCAGTAACCCTTGTATTGGTCCGCCGTGAACTTCGGCAGTTCGGGCAGGTACATCAGCACAAAGGTCCATCCGTTTTCAGGATATCCCCCGTAGTCGGAGCTGTGTAGATTTAGCCACTGCTCGACTTTGGCGGCGTCGTAAGCTACGTAATTAGTCTTGAGCCACTCCTTCACGAACATTTGATCCTTGTCGCTGTAATCCCAATAGTAGAACCATCGATTCTCTCCCGTTCTTTTCTCGCCTATGCTCTTGAGATAGCCAACAAGTTCGTCTTTGAGGCTCGCAGGTGCGAAAGTCAGATCATAGTTGATCTCGTACTCGACACCGGTTTGTTGGTAGTCCCACCAATTCCATACATTATTAAGTCTGTGATCCGGCGTCTGGAACCGCCATGAGAAGTAGTTTGCATCAACCCATTGCTTGTCAAATCCTATCAGCACAACCTTGACCGTGAGAGGAACCTCGCGAAGTGCAGTCTGCGGCTGAGTAGATCCAGCTGAAATGTACTGCGAAGAGACTATGTACAATATCAGGATCGATGCGAGAACCGAGTACCGCTTTCTCACGCTAGTGTTACTCAATTGGTCACTCTCCTATGGGCTGGGTACTTCTCTCATCGCGCCCCTCCTCGGCGCTCCATGACGAGCAAGAGAAATCAGTGAACCGTAAATAGGTCTTCAGTGAATCCCTGAGAGCAACCAGAACATGCCGATTGCTAAGGATTTGAGGCTTTGCTTGTCATTACAGACCTGGCAACTTGGCGATAGAGGGCTGTTAGCGGATCCCTCCCCCTAACTCGTCGTCGTCCACAGTAGTTGTGTGTGCGGGTCTCTTGGCGCGCGATGACGGCAATCCCTGTTCCTCTCGTCCGTCTCTTGATGACGTTGGAAACTCTGCAAACTCTTTCGGGGCAGTGACCTTCTGGATTGTGTGCGTACCAAGGGTGGACAGACGAAAGAAATTAAGAATACGAATCATAACGCCTAGACCAGCCTACTGGGTCAGGGTCACTTCGGGCCTACCAACCACAAGAAATCATTCACGCCAAAACTTGAGACTTTTCATCCTTTCACGCACAAATCAAGATTTCAAACTCGGGCGGTTAAGTGTTCGTTCTGGTATGGTGAAATGCAGCGTAGTGAAAATCGTCGCGACAGCTTTATCGGAGCGACTCGAATGATAACGCGTTGGTATTGTTGTGAAGGATTTGAGGTTGTCTGGAATTGCCTGGTCCGGAATTCTATCGGTAAATCGGTAGTATCACCGATGGTCGGCGACTGACTCTCTAACTATAGGTTGAATCAATTTGCGAGAAACTCATGCCGAGGACCGTTTCCTGTTCTATTGTGTGAAATGCGGACGCACATTCGACTGCATGGAGCACTCAACAAGGTGTGTTTGTGGCGGACTAGTGGATGTGAAGTATGCTTCGGACAGTCTTCCTGAATGGGTCGACAGGTCTAAGCCGGGAATCTGGCGCTACTGGAGGCTCCTCCCAATCATGGACCCGGGTCAGTGCACTGACCTAGGGGAAGGCGCTACTCCTCTCTTCAAGGCTGACAAGCTCGGAGAGGTCTTGGGGCTGCGAAACCTGTGGGTGAAGGATGAGAGCAGGAATCCCACTGCGACCTTCAAAGTCAGGGAAGCGGGTCTCACTTTCGCTCGTTTCAGAGAGATTGGAGTCCACGAGTTCGTTGTATGTTCGACAGGAAATACTGCAGCAGGATTTGTCCGCGGGGCCAGTCGTTTCTCAGAGCTAACGCTGCATCTTCTGATTCCGTTGCTCGGGAGGGAACGAATTAACTTCCACATACCGAGTAATGTCAGGGCGGGTTTCGTGGGTACGGATTACTTCAGAACCATGGAAATAGCCAACGAATATGCTACTCATCTAGGTATTGCTTTCGAAGGCGGCTTCGAAAACCCGTGTCGTAGAGAATCCATGAAAGCAATATCGTTTGAAATCTTTGAGGCAGGTGTTCGACCAGATTTCTACGTCCAATCTGTTGGCAGTGGTGTAGGTCCATATGGGGTGCACAAGGGGTTCACGGAACTCGAGAAAACCGGGATGCGAATCAAGCCTCCGCATCTAGTTTGCGTTCAGCCCGAGAATTGCGCTCCCATTGTAGAGGCTTATAGGAGAGGACTGGAAGACTTGCCACCAGATCTGATTGTCCCAACGCCCAACACTATGGCTTCAACAATTGCTAATGGCAACCCGAAAGGATACCGCTACTTGAAGCCGGTGTTAGACGAGGCTTGCGGCATCGCGGAAGCTGTGACGGAAAAGGAGATCGTCGATGCCAAAGGATTGGTTAGACTGGAACGCCTGAACTCGGAACCAGCCGCGTTGGTGGCGGTCGCCGGCTTGAAGAAGGTTGTGGAGTCCGGCTACATCGACCGATCAGATGTTGTGGTGCTTAACAACAGCGGCGGATACCGGAACGGACCACCGAAGATTCTATCTGTTTTCTCGACGGAGGATACGCCCCTGACGATTTACAGAGGTCTGACCGGGGGACGATAGCAAATCCAACGAACACACTTGGTCATTGCTCTATTGAGTGCTGGCTTGGAAGTCCCAGCCCCCATGCAAACATCAATCGACGAACGAAGGCTTGGGGGAGGAATCCCACAGCAACCCACCTTTCATCGCGTAGACTAGTTCTCGTCTACTTCCCCGGCTTTCTGCCTGGCCCAATCAATTCAATCCAGATGCCGTCGGGGTCTTTCACGAACGCCAGAGTCTCCGATTCATCTCCAAACGGTTCGGCGGCCGATCTTGCACCTCGCTTGATCAGAAGTTTGAACCACTTCACGGCATCGTCCACGATGAAACCGACGTGGTCGAGTTCGCTCCCGTTCCTGTACCTCTCATAGAAGCGGCTTCCTTTCGGATACCAATTCAACTCCAACCTCTGACGTGAGGACACATCTTTCATCTGTACCCATTTACCGCCATGGGCCATTGAGCCACGACGGCTAACCTTCAGTCCGAGCGAACGGTAGAATCTCAACGACCTAGTGAGTTCGCGAACCTGTATTCCTGTGTAGTGAAGCTTGATTCTTCGCTTATGCATGTTTCCGACTCACACGGACGTAGAGAAACCATTTGATTAACTCATAGCTCTTTTCATGGCCTGTTGATACGTTGTGTCTGTGCTTGTCGCCGCATGAGTTGTTGTTCGTCGTTGGGTCACCTCGTACCAGCGTCCTAGTCTGAGCCATTGATCTGTGTGGGTCTTTGGTGCGCACCACCGCCCCACGAACGTTACGACTCATGCCCAGACCATCCTTCACCTATTGTTTCCCGAAAGGGTCGGCTATCAGGCATTGAAAGAGGGGCATGTTCTCGACCGGGTTCATGATAACGAACAGTTTGATGACGGCCTCGACCAAGTCTGTGGGAACCACCAAATCGCGACCCCGAGCAATCACGGGATCGGCGGTCAGTTTTCAGGCTTGTGTTGGCTATTCTTGTCATCGCCCCCATCGGTGTTCCAATAGCAGGGAGAGCAGCGAGCTCGGAGCAGGCAGTCAGTTTATCTCCGAAATCCAGTAGAATGGCACCTCGACTCTTGATTTCAGACTCCTCCATCGTGTGCAGCGGCCGAAGAAGAGTAGGAGTAGGAATTTCGTCGTCGGGTCTCTTGCTGCGGGCGTCGTAATTTGAACTTTTGTTTTGTGTCTGTCCTCTTGTCTCTTTGCCCGTGTGTGCCTCAGTGAGACGGCCGTCACAAGTTGAACCATCCTCGTTCGTTAGGCATTACTGATGCAGTCTATTCAGGGTGTGTTGGTCTTGAATCGTATCTTCTCGTTCTTGCATAGCAGCTTGACTGTTCTTCTCGCGGAGAGAGCCGCGCCAGGTAACCCGCCGCCTGGGGCGAGCCATTGGCCGGCCATGTAGAAGTTTGAAAGGGAAGGCAGTGTCGGTTTCATTTTCAAACGCATCGTATCTCTTGTGAACTGCCAGCCCTCGTAGGATCCGCACCAGTTGCCTGTGTAGCGCATGAACGTTAGCGGTGTCGCGACATCAACAGCCTCAATCTTGGATCTAATGTCCGGATACCGCTCGGCGACTGCGTTGACGACGGCTTCCTCCACGTGTGCTTTTTCGGCATCATACTTCTCCCTGTCGTGACCGATTTCTTCCCAGTAGTCGTAGTCAGTTGGAATCATCAAGCTCAGCACGGTCTTCCCTGCGGGCGCAAGGGTTGGATCGATAGTGTGATTCCTGAGGGCGATTCTCTCATGTTCGCCTTTGCCGATTCTGATCGGATTCTTCAGTGGGAAACTGGTCATGGTGGGTTCTTTTGTGAAATCCGCAGCGACTCCCAACGCAACGAAGACAAGCGGAGGGAACACAGGTAGCTTGCCGTAGTATCCTCTGATTTCGTCGTCAATGTATTTGCCGTCTAGCCACTCGAAGATTGTTGAGTGACCATCCGCTGCAGAGACAACGATGTCGGCTCTTTGCTCTGTCCCGTCTGCCAGCCTAACGCCTACAGCGCGATCGTTCTCTACAATTATCTCCGACACTTTCTTTCGGTAGCTGATCTTGCCCCCCAGCCCGAGGAACCTCTCTTCGATCGATTTCGCAAGAGGGAGGGAGCCTCCGATCGGGTAGCTAGCGGCTCCAGTGCTCATCCAAGCCAGCGTCATCATGAGAAAGATCAGTGACATCTCGTGCCATTGGAGCGCCGCAGTGAAAAGGTTCCGCAGAACAGGATTTCTGATCTTGCCCGCGAACTCCCGAACTGACAAACTGTACTTCGGGAAGAGCCTGTAGACCGGCAGCATCCTGAGTAGACCCAACAGCGACGGCGATTCGAATGGTACTTCATGCTTTGACAGCGTGCGAAGATCCCCCGTGAAGCTCCTTATCAGTCCTGAATCTTCTGGCGCCAGTCTGAGCATTTCTTCTTCCAATCGGTCCGGGTTGGCGTATGCTACGAACTCGTTTCCTTCCTTGTCTATCGCGCGAGAGAAGTAGTCATAGTTGCGAAATTGCCTGCCCTGAATGAGGCCGAGCTCCTCCCAGACGCGATGGAGCGAGCTTCTGGGAGAACTGCCGACCAGCCAGTGAATGCACAAGTCAAACGTGTAACCTTTCTTCTTCCAAGCGGTGCACAGTCCACCTGGTATGTTGTGCATCTCCAAGATCTGAACGTCGAAATCATTCATGGCACAGTAGCATCCAGTAGACAGACCTGCGATGCCGCCCCCAATCACGATGATTCTCTTTGACATGTCACATCCTCCTACTTTCCTTGAATTCGAGGCTTACGCCAAGACATGAACGCTGAAACCACTGGAAGCTCGATGGCGGGATTTCGACTCATTCTCATTTCTCCTTTCATGTATTCGGTATTCGCTTGTCATAGCGCCCCTCACCGGCGCTCCTCGACGAGCACGAGAAATCTCAGAGAACTCCAAACAGGACGCGCAGTGAATCCCTAAGAGTATCTAGAACATGCCTACCGTTCAGGATTTCAGACTTTGCATCTGAATCCCATGCTTGCCGACTTTCGATCTGCCGTCTTTCAATCAGGAAATGCGTTGGAGTAGTTCTTGTGTGCGTGGATCCCTTGGGGCGGGCGCCCGAACTTGAACCCTCATGCGGGAGGCGTTTGTCCTCGTCGTCGCTATACAACTCTCCTCCGGGTCCTGACTGGATCTTGGCCACAAACTGAGCGTCGGACCGCGCCTCTTATCATGCAGCTGGTGAGACGCGGGCAAGTTCAGATCTTACAAATTCCTCTCGTCCGTCATCCGTCATTCCGATAGCAAGTTCATGCGTCCTTTGAATGAATTCTACAAGTGATCGGACTCGTATCCTGTATGATGAAGCTAGCTCTTCAGGATCGTTTTCAGCTTGTGCTACTGCTTCAGCACCTGCTATACCACTCTCAATACCCAGCCGAACACCTTCACCAGACATGTGATTACAGAAACCTGCGGCATCTCCAACCAAGATTACGTTTCCCTCTCCGCATAGTGGCGGGCCGTACGGGATTGCTGTGGCTTCTCTCCTTTCTAGCTGCGTGGGATTGAAGCAAAATTCCCGGCGTAGCCACTCCTTGAATCTTCTGATGCAATCTAGCGCGGCTACATGATGCTCATACGGAACCCCGGTTCCAACCAAGAGGCTTCCGTCTTTGGGTACCACGTAACCGTAAGTGGGTGTGATATCGCCCTTCAAGAACGCGTAGAAATATTCGCCAAAGTCACCCTTTCCTGACCAACGCTCCTGCAGAACCTGCAGACGATCCATCCCCAAACTAGGATACAGTTGTCGTTGCACAGAGGAGAAAACGCCGTCCGCTCCTATGAGGTACCCGGTCGAGTATCTAACTGCATTTCCGCCCACACGTATCAGAGCTTTGATGTCTCCGTCTCTCTCGAAACTTACAAACTCAGCTTCATGTAGCACGGTTGTGCCTGATTTCTCGGCTGATCTGCGCAACCATTCGTCGAATCGATCACGATTGACGTTGAGGAGTCTATAATTCCTCACATCCCCGCCATTATTTTTCCCGCTGGGCGGAACGTAGAATAGTCCTATTGTCGGAGGAGACGACATGACCTCTGCGGGAATCTTTAGTCCGAGATCATCTAAGATGTCGATGCAGACGAGAGGGAGCACGCCTCCACATGCCTTATGCCGAGTCGGGGTCCCCTTCTCCACGAGAAGGGTGTTAAATCCTAACTGCGAGCACTTTAGGGCTGCTGTGGCTCCTGCGGGGCCTCCTCCAACAACTATGACATCTAAGTTGCGCATTTCTCAACCACGTCATGAACAATTCTGTTCCTGCCGATCCGGTTGAGAAGTTTAGAAAGAAGCGCTATCTTGAGTTGCGTCTGAGCTTCAAAGTTTCCCTTGTATGCGTCCTCCATCTTACCAAGATCGTAGCATGTGCTGTCGTCGATGTCCACGATTATGCCTGGCACTCCCACTTCCTCAAGCTCGGTTCGATGCTTGCAGTAAAAGGCGTTGCAGCAGCAGCCCACGTACCCTTTCGCGCTATGCTTCTTCATAATTTTCAAGATGTCTATCAAATGCTGGAAGTTTTGGATTGTAACAGGTTTCAGGCCGATTCTCTCAGCGAGCTCATACATCTCTCCAAACGAGCATCCTGTGCACTTTGTGCAACCCTCCTTCTTCCTGTATTCGCAGGATAGCGGTTTTGCGCAGTAAGGTAAGAGTACATAATCGCAACCTCCACTCAACACGCGTTTTGAGTATCTTGTGATTGGGTATAGGTGGTCTGCTTCAGTCAAGCTGATGCCAAAGCCTTCATACGAGGTTTTGTCAGCAGCTTCAAGGATCAGATCCGCCAGATCTTCTGCGGCTACACCTGGCATGTGAACTTCATTCGTTGCGAAGAAATCCTGGATGATACTTCTAACCGAGTCCTGATTACAAGGAGCAAACTTCAGAGCCGCTTCAAGATCGAGTACCGCCGTTGAGGGGAATGTGAAGAAATCGCCTGTAATGAGAATGCTCTTGATACAATGGGACCTTCTATCTAAGGCAAGGCACACTCGGATCAAACCCCCTGGCCGCTTGTCGACAGCCTGTAG
>Ga0129297_10001061_pt1 | contig 13722 bp, 15 predicted proteins | sample I18A1metaG_FD_94708 | JGI IMG/M metagenome (GOLD analysis project Ga0129297, IMG submission 94708) | Lake sediment bacterial and archeal communities from Gulf of Boni, Indonesia to study Microbial Dark Matter (Phase II) - ​I18A1 metaG | ecosystem: Environmental > Aquatic > Freshwater > Lake >... | reverse complement strand
GGGCAACTCAACGGATTGGACATACTGTTTCATGAACATCCTGAAGCTGAGGAGAAGCGAGTCTTTCCCTATGTCGTGAAGACGAATAGGGAGCGGTTGGAGAAGCGCTAGTAGCGTATTGTCAAAGGGCTCTGCTGGGCGGCTTCTCAGATTCTTCTGCAGACAGCCGGTGTTACTTTTGCTTTGCGACTGACGGAATGAAGAGGCCGATTAGGGTTCTCAGGTCGTAGGTCTTGATCAGGTTCGCCAGGAATGCTAGGTAACCGAAAGCAAGCAGCAGACCGAAGAAGGTCGCCGTGTTCATGCATGGCAGGTAGAGTTCGACGCCGGGGTACAGTGTTCTTCTGAGCATGCCATCTCTCCAGGCCAACCCCATAGAGAACGCCATCCCGATCCCTCCAATCGTCCAGAGCCAGAGATGTAGATTGCTAAGCCTCTCACTCCTCAAACCCGTTCCGGTAAGCATTGGCAGCAATGCGTAGAGTGCAGCGAAGAGTATGCTGCTCAAGCCTGTCAGAAGCATCTGATGGATGTGAAAGCCCGGCACCCATTGCGTGTTGTGCATGATTACGTTAACGGCGAAATTCGCTTGGAGAAGCCCTGAGCCGCCCCCAAGAGCGAAGCCCACTATGCCCAGCAACATGAACTTCAGAGGCATACTCAGCTTGACAGGTCTCGCTAGCCAGAGAGTCATAAGGGCCGTGAAAAAGGTCAGACCCATCGTGAAGAATTCACCCCAAGTTATGAACTGCCCTGAAAGGAGCCTCATGAGTTCAGGTTGAGGCCTATCAGAGAGTAGATGTGGCTCCAGACACCCATGGAGACGATCAAATCGGCGAGGATAACGTAACGAACTACGGGCTCCCCGTAGAGTGGTCTACTAGCCAGCATTGGTGCGAGTAGGTAGAGGGTTCCAGCGACCCAGATCAGGACGTCTCCGTCCGCCACCATGTCAAGACCCCACCAGAAGACGTTCTTGTAGACAAGAGGGTCCACAACTAGTGGGTTCATCCTCAATCCCATGAGCAACGTCGGAAGGGCGAAAGCCAACATGAGAACACCTGCACCCGCGATGACCACGGCGTTGATTACGGCATCGACAGACCCGCGCATCACTGCCACTACGAAGACCGGAAGCGGTTCAGTGCCAGAACTTTTCGCGCCTCCGTCTAGAGCTGTCTTCCGTCCCAACAGCCCATCAAGGTATCTGGCTATGGTATCCAATCCGAACGATGCCATCAGTAGGCTTCGTAAGGCCACACCTTTCGACAAGAGATTGCTTGCGCTTCGACTCAGTACGGTAGCGAAGATGTTCAAGATGAAACAGAGCACGGACAATTCTACCAAAGCGAGACCCACGGCGAAGACGATTACACTGATGGCCGAGAACCGAGCTATTGGAAGTGGCCAGTAGACAGTGTAGAGGGACCCGAACCTAAGGAAGTAGCCCGCTGACCAAACCGTTAGGAGACCTATAATGTGCATCCACATATGTGTATTCGCAAGTCTGATGCTGTAGAGTCGCTTCTTGAGCAAAGTTGGCACGAGGTAGTAGAAAGCTCCGAAAACGGCCAAGTAGGCCCAACCGTAAGCTCCAACCAACGGGTGGGCCGTAAGCATCGAGTAGTAGTGTTCTGGTGCCATCGGGATCGACAGGACGAAGGGTATGTTGAGCGCGATGTTTGAGAGCTGAGTTCGCATGAAGAGCCCTTCTATGCCTGCGAGACCCAGAAAGCCGATAGCGACTACCGCATAGCGCAGACTAAGCACTTCGAGTTTCATTGGTGCCTTCTCCATGACTATGCCACCACCACTATTGCATCCGGAAGAACCATGGACGAGTGCTCAGGGCCAGAGTACTCCGTCGATCTAATCGTGTATGATCCGGGTTCGTCGAAGATCCAGATGATCTCGTTGTTGTAGTTCGGCAGTACTTGCATTTGGAAGATCATTCTGCCACTCTTGTGAAAGACTCCGAAACCATATGTTACATCGCAAGATGTCGCCACAAACTTGACTGGTTCGCCAACCTTTGCTTTGATGCCGCCTGAGGGTAGAGTGAACTGATAGTTGCATATACTGATGTTGAACATGGCTGCCGCAGTTGGTTTCGACCAGAAAAGCCAGTTCTGCCAAGGAACGAGCGGGGCGACGGTTACCCCATTTATGATGACCGCGATCACAACGAGGAGGAGCAGGTAACGCTTCTCCTCTCTCTCCATATGGACCATTTTCCGTCACTTCGATTCTCGCTTGGTAATCTTGTAGGTGAAGTAAGCCACGAAAAGGAAGACGAAGGCCGCATATGCCATGTACAAAGCATCAATAGTGTCCACTACAGTCATACTATCCTCCCAAGAATCCATGCGACGTGAGCTGAGTATGAGGATTTTGCAAATACGACATATACTCTAGATTGCCTTCGTAGGAGTCTCGTTTTACTCCCTACTGAATATACCTTCATTTTCAGAAACTGGAGCTCTGAAATCGCAGAGAACACAGAAACGCAGAGAGACAGCAACCGAGGTTCACCAAGCTGCTGCCAATTGAACCGGCAAGAACCCTTTTCATAGCGGAAGGCTTGGCTAATTGATTCAAGGTGCGAGTGAGGTTAAGACCATGAACCTCTTGAAGGACATTCCTGCGGGGGATCATCCTCCTGAACTGTTGAACGCGGTGATTGAGGTCGGAAGTGGCACGAGGGACAAGTACGAGTTCAACTCGAATTGGGAAGCATTTGTCTTGGATCGAGTGATCCCTTCGTCTGTCGTGTTCCCGGTCGAATACGGTTTTGTCCCGCAAACTTGGTTTGACGATGACGACCCCCTTGACATTATGGTGTTGAGTTATGAGCCTCTTGAAATCGGATGTGTAGTGAAGGTTAGGGTCATAGGGGTTTTAGTAATTGAGGATGAGAAAGGGGAAGACCCGAAAATATTGTCGGTTCTAGTGAATGATGCGAGGTTCGATGGCTGGACGGACATTGGCCACGTTCACCCGCACAAGTTGAGGGAGATTCAAGAATTCTTCGAGACCTATAAGCGGCTTGAGCGGCCTAAATGGGCCAAGTTCAAGGAATGGAAGGATTCCAGTCGAGCCAAAGAGATAGTGGGTTATGCCCTTCAAAAATACAAGGAAAGGAGCATAGCAGCCACTAATGAATGAACCTCTTTATGAGCGTGGAGCAGCTCGGCGCACGCAAACTGGGCGAGGCGACTTCTGGTATTCTCGAATGTGTCTTACGCCCAATATCTGCCTAGAAATCTTCTTTACGGAATCTAGTGGCTTATACGGACTGGCCTATGCTGGATGCGTCTTTCTGGGGGCGTGGTCTAGCATGGTCTAAGATTCTCGGCTTGGGCCCGAGAGGTCGCCGGTTCAAATCCGGCTGCCCCCACCATTCCGGAGACGCGAGCCTTACCTCTGATCCACAGTAAGGACAAAACTGCTTTCGCTAACGGGAACAATGCGTACAGGCCCACGAAGGCAAAGACAGCGATCGATGCTGCAAGGGTTACATAAGGGAAGATTCGTTTCAGTCCTCGCAGCTTCAGCAGCCTAACGGCAGTACCCGAACCGAGGATATAGAGCGCAGTGAAACCTGCACCTGAAAAGAGGAAGAGTTGATCGAGCTTAGCGCCAACCAATACAATCATGACTAGGGTCATCGCCGAACCGGCGAAGAGAACTAGCAGAGCCCTCCCAGGCGCCGCGTGCTTATTCAGTCTAGTCAGAGACGATGGCATGCCTCCATCGCGGGCCGGAGCGTAAACGAGCCGTGAGACTCCAATGCTGTATTCATGGTACCGAAGCTTGTTCTTAGAGCCAAGAATAGCGTGATAGCAACAGCCCCAACGCCAAGCGACTTCGAGAACATCAAGGCGACCGGTGCGTAGAGGTTCTGTTGAATATAGATGGCCGTTCCAATGGTGGCGAACGACGTCAAGATATACAATAGGTTGGTGATGGCTGCGCTGATCGCGACGCTCAGCTGGAAATCTCGCTGAGGGTTCTTGAATTCCTCTGCCATATGTGAAACGTTCTCGTATCCCTGAAAGGACCAGAAGATGACCACTGAAACGACGCAGACTGCAAACCATCCTTTCGGAGCAAAGGGTGTGAGATTGCTTTGTTGATAACGGCTAGGCCCTATCGCTGGGTGAGGCATACAGGCATCTGATGCGCGCTGCTGGCTCTCTCTTTATGCTAGGTTTGGCAGTCCAGTCAGTCAATTGGCAGGTCGCATCTCGACAATTGGGAGAATCTGGGAAGTAGGAAGCCATGACGGTCGAACACCGTGAATACCGAGCCTGCGCGAAACGTACGCTTTCTCTCTCTCACTTGGTCACGAAATCCTTATGAATCAACTGCAATCTCTATTGCACTTCGTGTTTCGGATTGTCTGAAGAGATCGAAGAACAGCAGGTTGGACAGGAACCGACTGAACTCGAGATCATCTTGGAGGCACCTGTTGCCGAGGGCGGTAGCTACCTTTACGTTTGCTCCGAATGCGGTAGCGACCTTACCGAGATCCCGTACTATAACAGATTCTACTGCGAAAACTGCGGACTGCATTACTGAGTTCAGCTGGTAGGCTCTCCAGAGCAAGCTTTGCTTATTTATCGGCGATTCCGTGCGTCCCGCGGTTCGTATTTGCAGCGGAAAATAGTAGTTCGGTGTAGGCTTCAGGCCTCCTGCTTAACAATTTGTCTCGTGCTCGCAGTCTTAGCTTTCAACATGCTACTTCCACGGACTTCGGCTTCCGGCGGCGTACCGCAATACATCGAAGAGTTCGCAGTCCCGACAGCAAATTCTGCGCCGCTTGCAGTAACGGTTGACGAGCGGGGCATTGTGTGGTTCACGGAATCGAACGCGAGCAAGCTGGGCCGATTTGACCCAAGCAGCCGCATTTTCCAAGAGTACGCGGTTGGAGGAGTAGGTGACATGTGGGGCGTGACAGTAGACGGGAGAGGTTACGTTTGGCTTACACAATATTCTGGGAAGGGTTCAGTCAATCCTGGCGGGGGCAATCGTTCCAGGAGGCCAAGGTCGGCTTGTTCGTCATTGTATCTCTGCTTGCCGCAGCTTTGGGCGTGTGGCTTTTTCGGGCGCGTTCTACTCGTCCTCGGAAATCACACTGACGGCTACGTTAGATCACTCTACGAGAACGCGCCTTGAGGTCTAGTTGACCGATCATAGACTTCACGGATCTTGCTAATCATTTCGGAGTTCGGCGAAGGGATGTGACTGCCTTGACATTATCATCAACCTGTTCAGGTCGTTTGGCTCCAGAGATCGTGCACGTAAGAGTGTCGAACGTGAGGCTCAAGCGCAGAGTAATTTGTGCCAAAACGGCGCCCGCTGGGAGGATTCTTCTCAGCTCCATCAGTGAAGCCTTTCGAAGAGGCTGGCATCAACGAAGCATAGAGAACGCCATGAACTGACGGCATTTTAAGCATGGATGGGCGACATGGAGGGTGAGGGAGTCTCATGGCTTTCTCGGAAAGATTGGGGTCTTTTAGTGACTCGGTCATTAGTGAGATGAGAAGACTCGGCGATCAATATGGGGCCGTTGATTTATCCAATGGCATGCCCGACTTTGATCCGCCTTCCCAGTTGACGGAGGCAGCGGTTGAGGCCATAAGAAGTGGGAAAAATCAATACTCCCCGAGTCGCGGACAGAGACGGTTGAGGGAAGCCCTTGCGTTAAAGGTCAAAGAGTACAACGGAATCGATGCTGATCCTGATAAGAACATCACTATTACGTGCGGATCCACCGAGGCTGTCACTGCAGCCGTCTTCGCGTTAACGGACCCTAGCGATCAGGTTGTCATAGCGGATCCTTTCTATGAGAATTACCTGCCCGACGCGATCATTGCCGGCTGCAAAACCACCTTCGTGCCATTTATCGGGCGAGATCTTCTGCTCGACGAGGAACGTCTGAAGAAAGCTATGGCAAAACGTCCCAAACTGATCATCCTTAACACGCCAAACAATCCAACAGGCCGAGTATTGGACGCAAAGCAGTTGAAACTTATCGCGGACCTATGCGAAGACGTAGGGACGATCGCCATTGTTGATGAGATCTATGAGCATATTACCTATGACGGTAAGAGGCACATCAGCTTGGCAACGATAGGCAACATGCACGAGCGGACGGTCACCGTAAGTGGGGCGTCCAAGACATATTCTGTCACGGGCTGGAGGGTGGGTTGGGCTATTGCGGAAGCAAAGCTTTCTGCAGCTATTCAAAAGGTCCATGATTACCTAACCGTCTGCGCTCCAACACCATTCCAGGAGGCACTCGTCAGGGCTCTGGGCTTTCCTTCCTCATACTATGAGAAGCTCGCGAAAATGTACGACAAGAAGCGGAGACAGGTGATGAAGTTCCTTGATGAGGCTTCTCTTGAATACTACAGGCCTGAAGGATCTTATTATGTCCTTGTGAATGCCCCGGCAGAGTTCAAAGACGCGCAGGAGTTCACCGATCATCTTCTGAGGAATGTTGGGATAGCTGTACTACCGGCAAACGCTCTCTACCATGACAAAGGCCTAGGCAGTCGTAAGATTCGGATAGCATACTGCAAGAAGGACACTACACTGCAGGAGGCGGCAAGACGCCTCATGAAACTCGTATCCAAACGAAAAGTCAAGTTGGCAGCTAGGACCGAGGCTGGCCGGCGGCTTTGAAGACAGGTGGAAGTCACATGATGGACAAGCCTACTGGAGGGAGCAAGGTGTTGCAGACCCTGCAAGCCCTCTCCAAAGTTCCAAGGCCTGGTCCTGCACCCGGTTTCTCCCATGTTCATGTGTGTGGCGCGCTACTGTTGATTGGCGATGAAGGACCAATTGGCAGAATAGGGCTGTCGAAAAGGGTCGGTTTGGGGGAGGGCGCAATTCGAACGATCATGAAGCGTTTGACAAATGCAGCGTTGATCACGAGGGTAAAGGGAGGGTGCGTCCTAACGAAGCGTGGGATAGAGCTTCACAGTCACCTGAGAGCCAAACTGTCTAAGACGGTTCCGATCGATGCGAAACAACTTTCCTTGGACAAGTCCAGTGTGGCGATTCTGATAAGAAGTGCTGGGCGACAGGTGAAGAGAGGCATCGAGCAGAGGGACGCAGCAATCCGCGCAGGTGCAACGGGTGCCTGCACGTTGGTAGTCAGAAAGGGCGAATACTTGATGCCCATTACGGAGAGCAAGGATTGGAGGTTGAAGCCTGAAGATCCGTTGGCTCGCGATTTGATGGACTCACTCAGCCCGAGGGATAACGACGTTGTGGCGATAATTAGTGCCGCGAATAAAGGCTTGGCAGAACATGGCGCAATGGCTGCAGCGCTGACATTGCTCGAATGACAACTTTAGACATCGAGTTTCTCCGCAGTCGCCGTTACTTCCCCCTTATGAAATCTTCGAGCATACGCCTGGCCACGTCATCAGAGTATTGTTCTGGCGGAGATTTCATGAAGTAGGCAGACGGCGCTTTCAACGCGCCCTTGATGCCTCTATCCAATGCCAGTTTTGCGCATCTGATTGCGTCAATTACCACGCCAGCGCTGTTTGGTGAATCCCATACCTCGAGCTTCAACTCCAGATTCAGGGGCACATTTCCGAACGTTGTACCCTCCAAACGAATATACGCCCACTTTCTGTCCAAGAGCCAGGGCACATAGTCACTCGGGCCAATGTGCACATTCTCTGGCGCCATCCTGTAGTCAAGGATCGATGTGACTGCACTGGTTTTCGAGATCTTCTTCGATTCCAGCCGTTCCCGTTCAAGCATGTTGAAGAAGTCCATGTTGCCGCCCACATTCAGTTGGACCGTGCGTTCAAGCTTGACTCCACGTTCTCTGAAGAGCTGCGTCAGTACTCTATGAACTATCGTCGCACCGACCTGTGACTTAATGTCGTCACCTATGATCGGAAGTCCGCGTTTCTCGAAGATCTGTTGCCAGCGCTTCTCTCTCGCAATGAAAACGGGTATGCAGTTGACGACCGCACAGCCCGCGTCAAGTGCCTGTTCTATGTACCACTTCGTTGCGAACTCACTCCCTACTGGCAAGTAGTTGACCATGACATCCGTCTTCGTTTCCTTCAAGACATGGGCCACATCTACAGTGTGGGAAGGGTGTTTCTGGATGACCTTGCCAAGGTATTTGCCCAACCCATCATGGGTCATTCCTCGTTGAACTTCGACACCGAGCTTCGGGACATTGCAGATCTTTATCGTATTGTTTGGTGGGGTGAAGATCGCTTGAGCCAGATCTTTGCCAACCTTGTTCTTATCCACTTCGAAGGCGGCGGTGAATGTAATGTCTCGAACGTGATACCCGCCGAGCTTGACATGCATCAGGCCCGGGATGAATTCGTCGTCCTTCGCATTCTTGTAGAACTCAACACCTTGGACGACTGATGACGCACAGTTGCCAACTCCGACGATGGCCACGCGAATCTTGGGCGTATTAAAGGCCTCCAATCTGTCTAGATAGTCCGTGAACTTGCCACGGCCTTATGTAAAAAGCTGTTTAGGATAAATGCGGCTCTTTGCAAATCACTGTGAAAACCGCCTAGACAGGGTCTATGGAGAGACTATGTTCGCGTTAGGCGAATTAGCCTGCCTGAACATCTCTGCTGTTCCTTCGCCGACATCATTGCAGATCTGATGGGCTTCTACCTAGAAAACGTCCTCAACGCCTACCTAACAAGGACCAAAGGATCAAAACGAGTAGGCTATCCCGAAAAGCAAGAGCTTGTGTCGTCAGGAAGATCGTGCCGCGGCAGACCGCGCAACGCTAAGGCGAGATGCCTGTACTCAGGTAGAACCCGACGATTGCGGCCAGGACCACGGCTGCAGCGATCACCACTGCTATTCCTGACCTAGTGCCCTCGCGCGTCTGTTTGAGGAACCTGATGTCAGGGTATGCCCTGAGTATTACTTGAACCAGGGTCAGCGAGATTATGGCTCCGGAAATCACTTGAACCGAGTTTATAGTGACGAGCTCTGCGATTGCTGCACCCATGCCATAAAGAGGTGTCTCAACTGAGAAATAGCCGGCCAACATTGCGATTGCCCCAGCCACGACACCGGCCACCTTCATCGTGAACCTCTTGTTGTTCCCAATCAGACCAGTAAGGAAACCCTCTGTGCCCTTGATGAAGAGGGTCATCGGCGCGAAATAGGGATAGCCCAACAAAATGTCAGCAACGGCTGATCCGACGCCACCCGCAACTCCGCCCAGTCGAGCTCCGAAGAGAAGGCCCGAAAGCATGACCAGAGCGTCGCCGAGGTTGAAGTAGCCGCGCGTAGGAGGAAAGGGAATACTAATCACCATCGTGACAGCGGCGGTCGCGGCGGCCATCACAGCCGTGAGCGCAGCTTCCTGCGGCCGTGGAGCCTTCGTCCCTACACTCATGATGCCAGTAACCAGTTCGGTCTCCATGCCCTACTCAGATAAAATCCGTTCCCTTCCCCGGCTTGGTCACTCGGTTCTCATGACAGGAGTTGCTTTATCCAGACTTCGAGGTCACGCAATGTTTCTTCGCGTACCTCATGGCCCATTGGGTACTCTCTGTAAACCACATCTGCTTTTGCCTCCTTCAGCAGCTCGACAGCTTCGCGGCCAAGTTGGACAGGGATGATCTCGTCGAAAGTTCCATGTGAGATGAAGACACGTAACCTGCTGAGTTTGCCAGGTTCCGGGGAAAGATCTAATCTGCAGGGGATGTAACCGCTTAGCGCCACTATCGCGCGAACCAGAATTGGGTCCGTCAGCCCCGCTGCGTAGGCCATGACTGTCCCTTGGCTGAAGCCTAGAAGAACGAATCGCTCCGGGTCTACAGGGTACGCAGCCTTGATCTCTGCTAGGAAGCGGCGAAGGAGTTCTAGGCTTAGGCGAAAAGTCTGTGGACGTGGGCCTTCTTCTTCACCTAAGTCATACCAGGCGTAGCCTTGACCAAGGCCTAGGTTGATTTGAAGCGGGGCGCGAGGTGCAATCACAAGTACGTCCTCCAGAGCAAGGGACTGAATGAGGGGCAGAAGATCATTCGCGTCGGTTCCGCGGCCGTGAAGCGCTGCAATTGTCGGATAGGTGCTTTTCTTCATCGATGGATAGAAGATGAGGTGTTGAAGAGATGCAGTTATCGGTTTGCCTTCCTTCATCGCTGAACTACTTTCGTTGCTGGACAAACGCCCTGCACATGCAATTCTTTCCCGTCATATATTTTGCAGTAACGCGGCACAGGAAACCTTGTTATCGTTCCTCCGCACAGCGTAGCTCAGGGCGCGGATCGATGAGGCTCAGGATTTTTGAAATGGAACGTTGGCAATCAGCCCTAGAGAACAGAGTTGAATACAACCTATCGGAAAGCGGCGTCCACCCCCTGCAACTTGACGAACTCCTAGACGGCGACGGCACCCGGCTCTTGAAAGAATCTCTGGGATACTCCCAGACAAACGGCACCGAGGAACTGAGAAGAACAATCGCTGACATGTACGTGGGTGCTAATCAAGAAAACGTCTTGGTTACTAACGGAAGTTCTGAGGCAATCTTCGTTGCGACATGGTCGTTCTTAGAAAGGGGCGCCGAGATCGCGATGATGCTTCCTAATTACATGCAGATTTGGGGGTTGGCCAGGACTTTCCAAGCAAGGGTCAGGCCATTCTGGCTGCGCAACCAGGATGGCGAGTGGGCCACGGATCTGCGCGCGCTAGAGAAGGGCGTTGGCAAGAGGACTAGGTTGATCGCGGTGTGTAATCCCAACAATCCGACGGGAGCGATTGTTGGAGAGGACGTTGTCGACGAAATCTGTCGGATAGCTAAGAAGGTACGTGCCTGGATCCTCTCTGATGAAGTATACCAAGGAACCGAACTTGATGGTCGAACTACTCCCACGTTTTGGGGCAAATACGAGAGAGTCATTGTCACGAACGGTTTGTCAAAGGCTTACGGCCTCCCGGGTCTCAGGATAGGCTGGTTGGTGAGCAAGAAAGAACTCGTGAGCAAGCTGTGGGCGTACCATGATTACACCACAATCGGACCATCTGCCCTAAGCGATTACTTGGCAAGAAAAGCATTGCAGCCCGAAAAACGCGGAAAAATTCTTGCACGAACTCGGAAGATTCTCCAGGCGAATCTCCCCGTTCTGAAAAGCTGGGTGGAGCGGCATCGTGACAACTTCTCCTTTACTCCGCCAAGCGCGGGGGCTATTGCTTTCCTGAGATATTTGCTGAAGATCAATTCAAGCGAACTAGCTGATCGCCTTGTCAGAGAAAAGAGCACTCTGATCGTGCCCGGCGACCATTTTGGCATGGACGGTTTTGTACGCATCGGCTACGGCCCGCCAGAGGGCTATCTGACAGCTGGCCTAGATCGCATCGGTGATCTGCTAGAACGTCTCAAGTAGACGAGTAGCGCTCAGACCAGACGGACTGCCGTAGATGAAACCGACCGAAAGGTTTCAATTACAGTAAACGGCAATCTCGTCTCCAAGCTGTGAAGTATTAATAATGAGTCAGAAAACGGCGCATGTAAAACTCAGATGTATGGAATGTAAAGCGAAATTTGACAGCAAGTACGATGCGTTTGATACCTCCGTCATAGCCAATGTAGGGCAGATCCTTAACAACTTCATTTTCTGCCAACGGTGCGGGAAACGAGTCTCTGTCATAGTCTTCGACATTCGTTAGTTGTATGAAGTACAACGACCTGCTAGTACCCTGATTCTCGTCTGGTTCCACAAATCGGTGTAATGTCTTCATTTACCAACCTGAGATTCTCCCGTGTTCTATTGCCGGTTGCGTGAGTTTTCTAGATGACGAATGGATGCTACGTCGCTGTTCTGGGCCGAGATTTCGGCGGCGGCTGGAACATAATCCATGAGATCAAAGGTGAACCAGAGCGCACAGCGTTCTAGGGAAAGGACATATGCTGCGTGGAGGTGGGCGGGGGGAAGGCAGCTCCTCGAGGCGCAGAATTCTACGCTCAACCTGCCCCCAAAGGGGGGTATTCGCCTCCTTCGGTCAGGGATATGATGAGAAGTTAGGAGGCAAGCATGGTTCTCTCGAACGAAGAGCCTTAACCCAGAACTCGATGTCACATAAGCGGTTCGCTTGCCTTAAGAGGACGCGAATTCGCTTAGCCAGAGTTGAGCCATTTGCGGTCGAAGATTCCCGGGCTTGTATTCTCGGCGCTCTGCTTTATATGGGGCTCGACATGGCTGGCTATCAAAGTCGGACTCGAATCTCTTCCTCCATTTCTCTTTGCAGCGGTTCGTTTTGCGGTTGCCGCAGCTGCGCTGCTGTTTCTGATGAAGCTGCTTCATTCTCGCCTGCCAAGAGACAGTTCGTCATGGGTAGTTATGTTGTTCCTAGGCGTTTTCCAGATTAGTCTGCCTTACGGCTTGGTGTTTTGGGGTGAGCAGTACATTAGTTCAGGGCTTGCGGCTGTGCTCTTTGCTACTCTGCCATTCTTCGTTGTTATCTTCGCTCACGTGTTGGTCAAGGGTGAGAGGCTAACGGGAGTTAAAGTTGTGGGCGTGATCGCTTCTTTTGCTGGATTGGTCGCAATATTCTGGGGTGACATCGTTGTGTCGCAAACCCTAGGCGCGCAAAATTCCCTCTATGGCAGTCTTGCTGTTGTTGGTGGTGCCTCTTCGTGCGGTTTAGCCAATGTTGTGGGCAAGCGGTACGCGGCGAGGATTGATCCTGCGGCAAATGTCTTGGTCCAAGCGTTGACAGGCACCGTATTTCTTTCGCTCGTTGGCATAGCCACGGAAAGAGGCTCAGTTCTGAGCTTCACGCTCTCAGCAGTTTTTGCTGTGCTCTATCTAGCCATTGTTGGGTCCGCTCTGGCTTTTGTTGGACTCTATTGGCTTCTAACAAAGACGACAGCAACAAATGCCTCACTGCTTGCTTTCATCACCCCAATCTTTGCGCTCATTTTGGGTTGGGGCTTCCTAGGGGAGATTCCTGACCTAAACGTCGGTTTAGGGACAGCCCTTATCCTAGGCGGAGTCTACCTGACAGTGAAACCCGCTGACAGACTCTTCTGATTACGTTTTATGTTCTGTGTTCGCGACTGTCAGAGTCGCCGGGGGGAATGCAGGGAGTGGTTCTCCGTGACGAGACACGTTGATCTCTTCGGTCAACGGCTTGCAAGTTCTGCCGCGATGTCGATGTTTCGCGCGATTTCTTCCATCGGGGGTTCCACTCCTCTGTAGATTTCAACGGTTCCGAACTCTGCCTTAAGTAAGATTAGATAGGTTGGGTACGCGGCGAATCTCAGAATTCGGCGGAAATCCTGAAGCTTCTCTCTGAAATGCATATCCTGAGTAACGTGGATTGCACTGAAATTGACCTGCTCGCCGTACTTCTCAGAGATTGAGTCTGCGAGTTTCTCATACAACGGCTTTTGGGTTTCGCATCCACTGCAGAGATCACGGGTCAATGCACAAACGTACACTGTCTTCCCCTGCTGGACCAGCGGCGCTAAAGGGTCTTCCGGGAACTGCTGAGCGGTTTTAGCGAACTCTTCGTAGCTCAGTCTGACAACAACCATGCTCAGGGTAGTTGATCTTCCAAGTTATATGTTAACGGGAAGAGAGTGCGTCTTATGCCTTGCCTCGGTGCGGGTGTTTGTTATGCGCCTGTGAGGGTGAAGGTTTCACCTAAGGTAGTGTTGTGGGCGTGCACAAAGCCGGCGTTGACTTCGAGCACATACAT
>Ga0129297_10001057_pt1 | contig 13750 bp, 12 predicted proteins | sample I18A1metaG_FD_94708 | JGI IMG/M metagenome (GOLD analysis project Ga0129297, IMG submission 94708) | Lake sediment bacterial and archeal communities from Gulf of Boni, Indonesia to study Microbial Dark Matter (Phase II) - ​I18A1 metaG | ecosystem: Environmental > Aquatic > Freshwater > Lake >... | reverse complement strand
GCCCGTCTCGTCCTCACAATCGCGTAAGCTCCTAGGGATGAAGCGGCCACAACCCCGGCCACAGCGATGACGAGGACGAGAGTGTTGTACACGTAGACCTGTGCAACTGCTTCTGAGCCCTCCACCCACGCCTCATCTGGAGAGTACTCAATTCGGATAACATGCCAGCCAAACCAAGTATGTGACGGCATCTGGACAGCCAAGAGAAACGAGCCGTCCCCTATGACCACGGCACTGGTAAGAAGCGAATCGTCCAAGTAGGCGTGCACGCGCCCGTATCTCCAAGCAGTGCCGTTCGCGAGCGTCACTGCCCCGTTGATCGTCAGCGCGGCTCCGGAGAAGACCCTCGTCCGATCGAGTAGGACCTCCGTTCGAGTTATGTGTAGCTCAACGGTCAGTGTCAACATCGCATTACTGCCTGAGTACTCATCCAGCGTTGGTGCGAAAGTCAGGGTCACGGCATGAGTGCCGTTGCTCGCGGTCTTCGGAACCTGGAATCCAGACAAGAAATGTCCCGTAGCATCCGTAGTGGCGTTTCCAACGGAGGCACCATCAAAGCCTGTCTGAACGACCCTATTCTCTAGTGGAATGTCTCCCAGGCCGAGAAGGACACCTGATACTTCGACCAAATCCAAGGGCCTAGAGGTCGCTGGCCTTATTTCGGCCATGATCACACTCGGCCTGTATGCCACTTGGACTTCAAGTGTGGCGCTGCAACCCAGGTACACAGAATTGTCAGATCCTTGAGGTTCAAACTTCGCCTGTATTACGCTTGGTCCAGCTTCAGCTCCGATCGGGAATGACAGATCAGCCTCGAATCCTCCCGAGAAATCTGTGGTTCTCATCAGGGTCATGTTCCCGTCCCATGAAAGCGTGATATTCCTGACCACAAGAGCGGTTCCGTTCAGCATTTCAAGAACCCCGCGCACCGACAAGCTTTCCTCAACAAACACTTGTTGCTTCGACGAGCGAAGAGTCAGAATCGTGTGAATGAGGCCTTGCTCAACCTGAAGCTCGTTTTCCAGTTCACCAATTTCGACGGAGTACTCAGAGAAGACTGACTCCAACCCCACCAGCTTTTGCCGTTGTTGGCTCGCGTCGACTTGATAGCGACCTTCCACGCCCTTCAGAAGGCCGCGCAATGAAGATAGAAGCGACATAGCTTCGTCTCGGAGATGTTCAAGCTGATCAAGATCTGCTTTGGCCCGTTGCACATCTCCCGACGCGACAAAAGCATGCGTCTGATTCAGCTTCGTCTCAATCTGAGTCATGTTTCCCAAGAATTCTGACATCACCCAGAGGTACTCTTTCAGCGGGTCTTCCCCAGTCCCTGCGAGGCGCACGACTCCTTTCAATCGGGAGCGAAGCAGACTGAGGTCATTTGTGTCCATAATCTCCGCCAGACGCGCCAGAATCACCCCTGCCTGCGTGTCCGACTCCTGCGCATCAGAGTAGCGCAGCTCCCCCCGTGCGGGTGGGCGCAGCCGTCCCGCCAGCATCGGAATTCCGAGATAGAATCCCGGAAGAATCAGGATAGCGATTGCGAGGATCATAAGGATCCTCGCTCGATTTCTTGACAACCGTGGACCTCACTCTTTACAGCCGTGCCTCGAGCAGTATTTGGGCTATTCGTTGAATCAAGATCGCAGCAAAAACGGCTAGCATGATGACCTCAACGACTATCCTCTTACGACGCTCAAAGAGGCTAAACGGCGAAGCAAGTCCTGATGCAATGAAGAATTCGATCGCGAACAATGCCAAGTAGACATCAATGTCGACGTTCGGAAAGAGGCTCAGAGCGAAGACTGTTGAGAAAGCCAGCACCGAATATGATATGAAGAACAGGTTCGTGTTGCTCATTGAGGTTCAACTTACGGAGTCAATCAGTCAATCAGCTGGAGGCTCACACTAACCTTTCTGTTGGCACGATCCAATGCTGCGCTCCTAAGCTTCACATACTTCGCGCTGGCCTTCGATAAAGCCCCGGCAAGGGCGCTCACAACAGGAGTCCCTATGTATTGGCTGAGCCTCGGCGCCCAGTCCCTGAGCCTAGTGTCGAGATCAATCAGCGCGGTCAGCTGCATCTCGATTCTGACCTCGTTCTTAGTGTCCTCTTGCCTGACGCTCGTAATTTTCCCGATCCCGATGGATCTAAGTCCTGAATCAAGGATACCCTGCAAATCGGCCAACCCAACTCTTGACAGATCCAAGCCGAGCGATCTCTCGAGACTGGATAGGATTCCGGCTCCCGGCGAATCCAATAGGACTCCTCTGTCCTCTGGATTCTTTCCCACGCTGACGAATATCCTTCGGCTCGCGTTCAGCCCTAGGGGCGGTTTCTTGGTTGATGACGTGAGCGCCAACGGAACGAATACGAGTGGCGCGACGCCGGGCCCTGAGACCGGTATGTAGATTCCTCTTTCGTCAAGGTCCAAATCCTCCAAGAGCCTCTCTATGTTGCAGAGCGACGAAAGGCTGGACTCAGCCGCAATCCTGGCCACTACCGAATCAGAACTCGGCAGGTATAACACCATCAACCCTATCAGCAATGACGCTAGACCAAGAGCCAGCATGGGCACTATTGCCATGAAGTAGCTCAGGGTACCGACGATCGCCCCGACGATCGCCAGGAACAGACCTATTGGCGTTCTCGTGTCGGCGCGTAGAGGCGCCCGAAGAATCTGAAACCCCGCGTCCATGCGTAACAGCTGGGCGCCGCAGTTGCTGCAGTAGTTGTCTTCTGCGTCCACATCAGCGTTGCACACCCAACAACTACCTTGTCCCCGACCAGCCATTCCAGCCGCCAAGCCATCCTAAACCCTAGGGCGCATCTAGGTGTTGCGCCGCGGATCGGCAGCTCCGCTACATGGGCTCCCTTGTTCTTGCAGCGTTTCTCTACGTCTTCTTCTTACGTCCCCGCAGGACGAGCAAGAGCAGCGCGATTATGAGGAGTATGACTACTAGCACTGGAACGCCGTAAGTGGCAAACAGCTGAGCCTGTGTTGGCCCGGATGGTGCTCCGGGGCCAATCTGCAGGATAGAGAGATCTGCCGGTGTAATAGTGACATCGGAGCTTGTGTCAGACGTGGGGCCGTAGTTCCCCGACGCATCTGAGCAGCTGCACGAAGCAACTGAAAGCGTAACGGTACCCGTCGGAAAATCATTAGTGATCGACTGAGTATACGTATAGAATCCCGGGTCTCCCGTCGGCACCACCGGTGCGTTGTCGAACCTCTTTGTGCCCGCACTGCCAGCCCAAACAAACGAGACCGTCTCAGGGGAGAGCGTCGCCGGTGAACCGTCGGGATACACCACGTGGATCCTTGTGACGACCGTTCCTCCAAGGACGACGTGTGTCGGGATCGAGTTTACCAGATCAACCACTATGTTCGTTTGGTATGTTGGACATTGAGCAGGTGCTGAGGGAACATTGAAGCCAAGCAAGAACAGAAGTGCTATCATAATCCCAATGGGCTTAGCCAGTGTCATTATCTATTCTACTCTTGGATGACTAGGTTCCTCCGATCTGGTGATAAAATTACCTGTTTTCGAGTTTCACTTTGGCTGGAAGGGCTCTCTTTCAGTTGGGCCTTCTCTGGTCGGACACAACTGTTTCAAGTGCAATACATCGATAAGTAGCTATTCGGCGGGCAGTCTTCTATGGGCGATAGTTGTGAGGATCGATCAGCAATTGAGCAAGAGAACGAGCACTGTAGTTGAAGGCGACAAGAAGAACGAACAACACAAGAATATCCGATAGGAATTGCCTCTCATGCCCGTAGTACACTGCAAGGCCTAAGACCGCAACTGCTGGGATAAGAAATAGGACAAGACTGAACCTCCATTGCGCTGGCGCCAAGGCTAACAACGAGCCGACTCCAAACAGAATCCCAAGAGAAAGGCCGCGAAAGAGTTCACTCGCGTGTTTGCTCTGCCCAGACTCTTTCGATACATGCGACGATTCCAGAAACTCCTTGATCAGCGCAACCCCGAATGGGACCGTAAGTTGAAACGGCGTCAGGAAGAGTAGCCGCCAAATCTGACTTTCGCTCCGTGTCGGCTCGCTCGGATCGTAGCCTACAGGAGCCACAAGGATCGACCCTATTGCTGACACAAATATCCAAGCGAGTACGAGGCGTCTACGGCATGGCGTTGCCTTGCCTCCGTAGAGGTAGAACACGCCGAGAATGCTGACCGCAAGAGACAGCGGACTGAAGAATACCGCCCATACTTGAGTCAGCCGAGTTAATGTATCCCAAAAGAATAGCAGACTCGCAGGGTTTCTCAGTGGGATCGCATAGAGGTCGAGCGCCTCTGCAACCCTCCACCCCTCGCTTCCCGCAAGAAAAGTGAGGCTGAGCACAGCTAGCAGCACATCGACTACAATTACCATGACGAGCACGGCCCCAGCGGCGCGCAAGCCTTTGCGTCTTTCTCGAATAGCTGTTGCAAGGACGAACACGAGAACCGATGCCGCGAATAGACCCCAAGTCCATGGGTGAATCAGAAGAATCAGAGTGGACATCGATAGCAGGGCAATTGCATCCAGAACTCCTATCTTCTCCTCTCCTCTAACCGCTACATAGGCGAAGAACAGCATCCAGACGACGAGGGCCATCCAATTCGCAATTATGCTCGAGTAGATGCCGACAGTGGTTACCACGGACAGAGCAGAAAACATGAAGACCAAGAAAACGAATTCCATCTCCTTCTTGCGCCCCAAGAACCAGCATGTTGCAAATGCCAAGGCAAGGACCAACAAGATAGGAGCATACCTTACGACCTCGAACGGCGTGATGTGAAGCGCGAGTTGCTCAGCGTAGAGTAAACCCAAAGGCAGCGGATGCCTCTCTTTCAGTGCCTGGGCAAATCCGCCTGCCGCCCCCTGCGCATTCATGCGAAGCAACGGATCATAGTAGCGCCAGTACGCGTCTGTTCCAACGAGCCACGGCGGATTCTGAAAGTAGGGATAGTATCCGATGAAGAGTGCAACGGCGCATACCACGAATGTTCTGCAGTCGAGGAGAAATGAGGACCAGACATGGGCAGACGCTTTTCCTCGGGGTGACACAAGAGATGGAGATGAGGCTTCGGAAACGGATCGAAAAATCTTGACATTGTACGCCAGTCTTCGAACAAGCGGAACCCATCCCCAAGAGAAAAGGAACCCAGCATAGAGCAGAGGAACCAAACCGTAGGCCACATACGAGAACTGCAGTTCAAGCTGGGCGTCCAGTTTGCCTATCGAAGTCACTCGATCGAACGCTCGTACAATGTAGTGTACGCCTGAAGAGATCTCGATCGACACCAAAGTAACGAGCGCGTAAACGAATACTCTCGACAGATACGTTGCAACAGGAATTCCGAGTATGCGCTCCGATCGTCGAGCGATGAACACGAAATTAGCTGTTGCCACAGTGAACAAGGCATACAATGCCATCTTGCGGAGAAGGCTCCCTTCTTGGCTGAGGAGTAATGCCGCGATCAAAGCTACTACGATAGCGGCCAGCCCCGCCTGAAGAGCGCTTCTTCCCCGAGGTTTCCAAGGCCAGATAGCCAAGATGCATACGCATGCCGTGGACACTGCCCACACGACAAGATCAGCCACGGGGTCCATGATCGCGAGTTGAATTCTCCTGGGATAATAGTAGAAGAAACCAAGTTCCAACGCATTCAAGACGGAAATCGATCCGAGCAGGAAATGCAAACCCATCGCGTAAGCAAGAATGTGTGAATAGATTCTGAGGCCAAGGCGTGATTCATGGAAGTCGCTGTGATTCAAAGAGCCCACATCTTCCAGCCGGCGTCGCTTCGTGAATTGAACGCAGAGGCGTGTGGAGTTATCTGCTTTTCCTCCGCGGAACCGGCATTCGCATCTCACGTTTGAGGCTGCATAGGGGGAGTCATTCAGCCGAGACCAGCCAACTGTTGAAATAGCTGACCGATCATTTCTCACCTATTCATGAAAGCGCGTGAAGTCCTTGCCTCCTAAGATCTCGGTCATCATCCCAACAAAGGACGAGCAAGAGGCGATTGGCAGCATCGTGCAGAATTCGAAGAACGCGTTGGCGGGATACGACCATGAGATAATCGTCGTGGATGCGTCACACGATAACACTGCCACAGAAGCCGTCAGGGCAGGGGCGAAAGTCGTAAGGCAGATAGGCCCAGGTGGGGTCGGGGAAGGACTCATTCAAGGATTCTTTTGGGCTCGGGGCGAGCACGTTGTCTTCCTTGACGGGGATGGAACATACGACCCCGCCGACATACCCAAAGTCGTACAGCCGCTAATGATGGATGAAGCGGATTTCGTCAACGGAAACAGGTTCGCCGACATGGAAAAGGGCGCGATGACTATCACCAATTTGATCGGCAATCGACTCCTAACATTGGTCGGCAACCTGCTATTTCGAACGAAGATCAGAGACTCGCAGAGCGGAATGAAGGCTTTCAAACGGGACGTTCTCAGGCAGATTGCTCCGGGCGAGAATGGGTTTCCGATATGCAGTGAGCTGATCGCTGAGGCCTCGAACATGAACCTCAGGATCGTTGAGGTGGGGATCTCCTACAGGCGGAGGATAGGTAGGAGCAAGCTCAAGCCCGCATTCGCTGGGCCGAAGATACTTTTGGCGAGTTTGAAGCTCCTCAGAGACTATGACCCTCTCGTGCTGTTCACCGGGTTCGGGCTGTTGCTCCTGTCGGCCGGGTTTCTAGTTGCTTGGCCAGTAATAGTCGAGTATGTGACGCATGGAATCTTCAGAATGCTCGGCCGCGCCTTGGTAGCGGTCTTCTGCTGGCTCGCAGGCATTCTGTCCATATTTACAGGGTTCATACTCGATGCTGTCAACTACACTGTTAAGAAGATGGAAGCGCGCCTGAGTAGGCAATCATAGCGCATCTCTTCGGCGAAACCTTTAGTCAAGGCTACGAGTGATCGGTGTTCCTTTCGACTTCCGACCGCCAAAGCAGAAATCCGATGGCAGCCAACGCGAACGCGAGGACTCCTACATCGTCCAAGCTCATGTTGAATGGTGGTACGTCATAGTGTGTCAGCGGCGAATGTAGCCATTCAGGATGCGTGATCTGAATTGCCACAACATAGGCCCACAGTAGAAGACCGAAAACGAACAGAGTCTGACTCACGCTATTGATGCGGCCCAAGCGGCTTTGTCCAGCCTAACTTCAGCGATCTCACGGGCACACAGACCCTGGCATTTCGACCGTGGCGGTCTGAACTACTCCTCGTGGCCATATAAGCAGCGTTGCATGGGTTCCTGACCTCTTCAGCATTTGTCGTGCTGTTTCTAACTCTTCAGAGTGCAGCGCTATCCGGAACGAGTTGCTGTAGCATTGAACCAGATCTGCGTCCAAACCGAGTATGTGATGTTGCTTGTCGCCCTGGAAAATGATAGGTCATTGGATGTCTGATCATAGAACCAAAGCTCAAAGATGAACCTGTAGTTGAAGCCTGAAGCAGCGTTGACAAGCTCGCCTCTGAAATGCTCCTCGTTGATTGCCAACCGTGTCAGTATCAGGCTTCGTCCTCTAGCGTCGAGGCTATCGATGCTCCACTTGAAAGGCAAGGACCAAGTCTCATTGTCGACGAGTACTCTGGTGAATTCGATGAGTGGAGAGGCAGGACTCGGCGTGCCGCTCAACTCATCGGGGCTCGCGATCGTCGAGTTCAGGAGCTTCACGCGTACCACCACGTACTGCAGGGAGCCCATATGGTTGTAAACGCCGAGCGTCCAGTTGACTTCCTCGCCTATCCTCAAGTTCGGGTCATCGTTGGGATAGTAGTGCTCCGCAAGACCCTCAGACCCAAGGACCCACATCGCGAAGAACTGCTCTGAGGGAGGAGGATTCAGAACACCGTACGCCACGGCAGAAGTGACAAGCGTCGCCACCGCGGCAAAGGCCATTAGGTACTGAAGGTCGCGTGAGCTAATCCTTCTCTTCCTTTTTCTCAACAATTCTCATCTCGAACAGCTTCGTCTTCTCGTACCATCGCCACGTCCTCAGCCCGGCGTAAAAGATGAAGGTCGATAGAGCAACAACGACGGGAACGGAGAGAAGCACCGTGAGGGTCCTTTGCGTCGATTCACGCTGTGCTCTCTCTTGGGCAACGGGGATCTCGCTCAGGACTTCCGATATGGCTGCGCGAGCTTTCTCTTCGAGTGCGAGCGCGCCCGCTTCGTCGCCGTCCAGCTTCCTAGATCGGGCTTCCTGGATCAGTTCCAACGCAACATTCAGTTTGGCAACCAGTTCAGGCGCATTACCGTCGGATCGATAGATCCCTGCTAACTGTGCAAAGGCCTGACGCGCCAAATCTGAGGGGTCCTCTGAGGTTTGGCCCCTCACAAGCTGAGCCCCTTTACCCGCCAAGCCTGCGAACCCTAAGATCAGAACTAGGAGGAGCATCCATTGACAGGAGTGCCGCAACAAGTGCACAGTCATGGTGACGCTCACGTGCTATGTCATTGGGTCAACGGACTTATCAGCTCAAGTCACCATATGCAGCTCTTATCAATTGCGCGCTCGGGCGGGCACACGGTTTGCGAACGCAACGCGACACCACGCTCTCTCCCAGAGAACTGGTGGAGAATGCCGTCAAATCGAGACATCCTAAGACAGTGCGAGAACTTGTTCGACTAGCAATGACTGAAGCTGCTCTCGCGGAAGAAGACCTAGTTGCCATCGTCAAAGAGATGGTTGCGGAAGGATCGCTCATGGTGAAGGAGCCCACGTACGAGATGGAGTCGTCTTGGGATTATCTTCTCACGCCTACACTCTCAATGTGGTTTTGGACTGCGATCTGTGCGACGGTTCTCGCGGTGACCGCGGTACTTTCTACTCCTGACCTTTTCCCTCTTGTCATCATTAGGTGGCTGTTGGGATCGGTCCTCGTGTTATTCCTGCCAGGCTACGCGTTGATGCAGCTGCTCTTCCCGAGGGCCTCAGAAATGGATTCGCTCGAGAGATTCGCATTGGACATCGGCCTGAGCCTGGCGCTCGTTCCGCTCATCGGTTTGATTCTTAACTACACGCCCTGGGGAATCAGGCTCATTCCTGTCACCACGGCAATCTCAGCATTCACCATCATCTTCGTAATAGCGGCAGCGACCAGGAAATACGTGTACATTCGCGGACAACGCGCAAAGATCTGAAAGCTGGACGGGCGTCTTGAATTCCTCCCAGCCTGCTATTCAGGTCGCGCGAGGATCAACCTATCTGATTGCAAGTAATGTCGCAAACACCGCGGTCAGTGTCGCGGCCTTTGTCATCATAGCTCGCCTGATCTCACGTGAAGAGATGGGGATACTTGCGGTGCTGCTTTTGCTGGCGGCCGGAGCGCGACTATTGACGGGCCTAGGTTTGGGAACCGCGGCGACTAAGTTCGTAGCGTCATTCGATGCGATGAAAGAACATGAAAAGATGCAGCGCACTGGCTACAGTTGTTTGATCATCAACGTTCTAGCCACAGCTGTGCTCGTTGTTGCATTGTATCTCTCAGCGGATCTATTAGCTGCTTTGCTGCTAGGTGGATCGTCAAACGGGAACTTGCTGAAACTACTGACATTGGAAATCGTAGCGACATGTGTTAACAATCCTTTGGTGGGCATACTCACGGGGCTCAAACGCTTCAGAGAGATCTCCCTCGTCTCCGTAGTAGCGTTTGCTGTAAGACAGTTTCTCGTTGTGGTTTTTCTCGAGCTTGGACTGGGTCTTCCGGGACTAATAATCGGCTATGGGATTGGGGATTCTCTGAACTCCTTGGCGCTATTCGGCTACACAAGAAAGTTCCTTGGTCCTCTAGCAACGGATTTGGGGTTCACACATTTGCTGAAGTTCTCCGCGCCTCTACTCATGCGAGATGGAGCGTCCTTTGCATGGACCTGGTTTGACAGAGCCCTGTTGCTTCCGTTGGTCGCTCTTTCACAGCTGGGGGCATATAATGTGGCGTTGACGGCCTTTGGAATATTGGACTCAGCCCCGCAGGCAATCTCGGGGACGCTCTTCCCCTACTACTCACACTTCTACCCAGACCAGAGCAAGACATCGAAAACGGAAGACCTTGAGAACGCAGTAGCAAAAGCGTCCCGATACGTCTCGCTCTTCACAATTCCACTCTGCCTCGGGCTAGCGGCAACCGCAATGCCAGCAACAACTCTGCTTGCGAGCAACATCTATGCGGACGCCGCGTATCCGTTAGCGGTACTTTCAGTCTCACTTGCAGCCGGGTGCCTCGTGAGGGCGCTAGGTGAGATCTTCGTCGTTCTGGGAAGAACCAAGACATCCGCGACTGTCACGATCGCTTCCGTTCTCCTCAGTGCACTTGTAGGGGTAGCGCTTGTTCCCCGTCTTGGAATATTGGGGGCGTCTGTCGCTCGAGGAGCCTCACTGCTGATCGCGCTCGGCCTCTCGATACCTTTCCTTCGACGAATTCTGAGACTTCGCTTTGACATGGGAGCGTACGGGTCAGCTTGGCTGGCGAGCCTGCTGATGGCGGGATCGGTTCTCGTCTTCGAGCATTTCTTCTACAGCAAGCATCTGCTGCCCGCGTACGTAGTAGTTGGCGGCGCGGTCTTCTTCTTGGCTCTCAGACTGCTTCATGCCATAAACCAGGAGGACGCTCAGCTGGTATCGGATTTTCTAGGTGCGAGATTCTCGTCCCTCGTTGAATGGGCAAAGAGATTCCTAGGGGTCGAAACATAGAAAGAGGCGCGCGTATTCCATCCTCAGAACGGTGACGGCTAGCCTGTCCTCGTTTGCCCGTAGAAGCGTTCTAGAAGACTTGCGCCCAAATTCTGTCGCTCATGTTCGAGGAAGACGGTCACACGAGGTTTACTCCACTGGCTGCGCAACGACCCTCCGTATGTGGCGACTTGGCATGAACCTTGACTTGGTTGACACGGTCTGGTCGGCGATGATGGACGGCGAACTCTACAGCCTCAACGATCTAACGAACACGCTGGAACGGTCGAGCGAGGGGATTACTCGGGTCTTGGAGTTCCTAATCAAGTACGGGTTTTTGGAACGGATCACCACCCGGGAGTTAATCTTCCGGAAACTTCCCAAAGATGTGAGCCCCGGCGACGCTCTGAGAGTTCTTCAAACTATCGTCCAAGTTGCGGACGTCAAGGATGCGGAAGGAATCACTAGCCTTCCGAGGACCTTTAGGCGCTTCAACCCAACCTAGAGCTTCTCTTCCGGACGCTACTCGGCGGGAACCGTTTCGGCAACCTCAGGTCTCGATGGTAGGAGGCTTTCTTTCTCATCCGCCACTCAAAGATATCTCTGACGCGGTCGAGATCTTCCAGGTCGACCTCGGGATGCCCGTGAAGTAACTCAAGCATGAGCGTGAATGCACGCGAACAGTCGCCGCACAGAAGATCATCCCGCCTAGGCACAGCCTTCCCGCAGACCTCACAGATGACTCCAGCTGACCCCGTGTTCTCCATCAGAAATGACCTGTTCTTCTGTCCGGATTTCTGGAATAATCACCTTGCGGATTCCTGTACTAGAAGACACGTTCACTTGGAACCACGCAGACCGCTCAGGAATTGGGTCGAGCCACCGCTCAACTCACCAGAACGGGGATCGCTGGTTCTGGGTACCGGGATCGGTCGATTTGCCTTTCGGTTCCGGTCCCTTGCCGGGGCCGACTAGTTCCAAGGGTTGCACACGTCAAATTCGACGTGTTCCCGTGTAGCTAGTTGAACCTGACCCGGACCAAGATGAGAAGGCGTAACCGCACTTAGTGGTCGCCGAAATCGTGGCCGACCCGGAATTCTGCTATCCGGAAGGCGGAGTGGTTTAGCCGGCACCAGACGGGTTCACCCGCAATTCTGCGCGTCCGCGATCGGCAGAGTTAGGCTGGGTGGATGAGTTGACTTGGCTCTCATTGTGATTCGTTTCATCGATGAAGCCGGCTTGGTATCGGAGTATGAAAGTAGGGAGGGAGCGTTGTGCTCCCGATTTTCACGGACGCCGCTACATTGTGCAGTGGCCGGGGCCGATCAGTCCATTGTTGTAATTGTCCAACGTGGTCATCCATGATAGGACTTGCTGCTGTTGCGCTTTCGAGAGACTACTCCAGTTGGTTGAGCTATACTTTGCTAGGAAAGCGTCTGCCGCACCTATGGTCGAAGCCACAGCCGTGCCGTCCGCGCCGTTTGCAATGTTCAACTTAGCAGCAAGGAGTTGGGCCTTCAGCTTGTCGATGCCGTTTGAACCCATTGTGCTCAGAATCGTCACGGCCTGTCCTGCATTTGTAACCGGAACGCTATTGGTTCCGCCTGCTGTGCCCAGCAAGATAGGCAACAGAGGCGTTATCATGTCTTGTTGCGGGCCGAAGCCCGCGTGCGTCTTCCAGTAGCCAATCGTCAACGCGCAGCCACCGCAGGGCACATGAACATTCACGGTCCAGCCGTCGCCACCGGTTGTTCCAGTATCTTTTGTTACGAAGAAAGCAGTGTTGTCCACTTTGTAGTCGCCGCAGGTGTCGTAAGGTCCGATAGTCCTAGTGTAAGTGAACGTATGGGACACCTCCGGATAGCATACAGTACCTAGGTCGCCCGCATAGTCGTCGGTGACATCGATGCATTTGTCAAGTTCAGTTATTGTTGCCTTGGCAAAGTCAACGGAGGCTGTACCAGAGAAGTCGGTGGTACCATCGGCCGTCGGGTTCAGCAGACGGTCGTAATCGTAATTCTGCAGCGTTGCCGTGGCAGTGTTTGTTCGGGGTGACGCATCAGGCAGAGAAGCGGTGTAAGTGCACGCCAGCGTCTCACCAACAGGCAGCTCATAGGGGAACGACACCGCACCGCAGTCAACGGTGGCAGCGATGTCTGGGGAAACTAGGTCGGCGACGGAGTTGATTGCGGCCGGGATCGGAGCCGGATTCTTCACCCAGATGTTGCCACTCACCTTCCAATCACTATCCGTATAGCCGGTCTCATCAACCTTGACCCCGTAGTTCACGAGGAATGACTGTCCCATCGCGAGGGTCAGCTCGCTCTGGTCAGCGTATTTGTCAATTGTCCAATGGTATGTCCGCTTGAACGATGTGGAAGCGTCTTTCGCCACCTCGAGGGCGTAGCAGTTCACAGTCACAGACGCTGAGTCAGACTGGCTGGTCTCTCGAATCGTAGCCGTGTTGGAGTGCGTTCCTTGATCGCCATCACATGTGAAGGTCTTGTCATAGTACACGGAGCCACCGGAACTGAATTGCCACGGTCCGCCTTCAGGGTTCGTGTCATAGACGTTGATCGTGTCGTTGATCAACGTAGGGTTGTCGGGAAAGACTGCCGTACCACTAGGGCTCGGGCCATACGGAGTACCCAGATGCCCGGAATGGTTGGTGATTGTGATGTCGGCAGTGACTTTGTAGGTACCACCGGAATGTGGCTGGGGATTTGCACCGCCTGTGAACGGTATGGCAATCGAGTAGGGGTAGCACCCCGTCTCGCCCGGCGAGCCCGCGGTCAAAATCGGGTTGCTGCTAACATCGACCGGCCAAGGACCACTAAGATAATCATTGGGTGATCCGTACCCGTCTTTGAGTGTGACCTTGATGGCAAGGTTTTGTGTATCTTCTGCTCCGTTGTTTGTGACGCAGACCTGTCCATCTACCCAAGCCGCGTCCGTGCCGGTGTCCTTCGTGACTGTCACGGTGTACCGTGAGGTTCCGCTGTCGCCGCGGAACAGATCCCAAGTGTCAGGCGTGACGGATTTGTCGATCGTCCAG
>Ga0129297_10001055_pt1 | contig 13753 bp, 18 predicted proteins | sample I18A1metaG_FD_94708 | JGI IMG/M metagenome (GOLD analysis project Ga0129297, IMG submission 94708) | Lake sediment bacterial and archeal communities from Gulf of Boni, Indonesia to study Microbial Dark Matter (Phase II) - ​I18A1 metaG | ecosystem: Environmental > Aquatic > Freshwater > Lake >... | reverse complement strand
ATTTTGATGAGATCGCCACGCACCCAATGGGTGCTCGCGATGACGGGGATAGCGCTTTCCTAATGGCAATTTTGGGTAATTTCTGCGTGATTGACTAATCAAGAGGGGGCACATATAATTAACCTAAAAGTATCATTTAAGGAAGATACGGATCGCAATAATTTTTTATGAAGGATAAAAAATGAATTGGGGAATGTACGGAATCTTAGTCATTTTGGGCCTTTTTATTCTCCTTCTCATCTTTAACCCCAATCTTTCCTGTTTCGGGAAGCGCGTCAAATCTCCTCTCTATCCGCTTTTCCGGAAAAAGAGGGCAAAAAAGAAAACGGAGGACTACGGATTCCGACTTGTTGAGGGAAATCAAAAGCAGAAGGCAGGAGCAAAAAAGGCGCAGACAAAGAAAGCCGAAGATTAGAGATTCCGGCTGGATTAGAAGAGAGTAGGAAGATATTTTCCAGTGGAGAAAGGATGAAGGGGTGGCCTTTAGATGTCCAGAGTCAAGAGGAGAGAAGAGAAAACTGAAAAAAGAGCTCACGATTTTTTTTGGCTATTTCTTTTTTTGATCGGCCTTTTTTCTTCGCTTTTCCTTCTTCAATGTAGAAATGCTCCTCTTATTATTTTGCCTTCTCCAATGGAGAGGATGGAGGGATATGCTTCCTTGAGCCTCAGCGGAAGCCAAGGATCGGCCAAATCAAAATTTTCATTCCTTCTCGAGCTTCCCCGGCAGGGGCAGATCGAAGTTTTTGATCTCTTGGGGAGAACTGTTTATCGCCTTTTGATCGAAGGGAGTGAGGCCTACTTTATCCTGCCCTCAAAAAAAGTTTATTGGCAGGGAGGAAGGGAGGAAATCATTGAGAAATTTCTGGGATTTGCTTTGAGTCCGGAAGAGATAGGAAGCCTTTTGAGTGGACAGTGGAAGAGGCGAGGGATTGAAGAAGGAAAATGGAATATTGAGAGGGATGAAAAAGACAGAGTTGTTGCTGCTTCAAGGAACGACCTCCGCTTTGAGATTAGACAATTTTTCCCGCAAAGCCCTGTGGCCCGCCTTGTCTTTTTCAGACACTCCCTGGGCCGAGGACGACTGAAAATTTTGAACATAAAGTTCAACCAGCCACTTAAAGAGGCTGCCTTTTCCTTATCTTTTTTGCAAGATTTTGCTCCTTGCACCTGGGAAGAAATTGAGAGAATGCTGGGAAATGAGAATTAGGTCTTTTGCTAAAATTAATCTCGGTCTGGAAGTGATAAAAAAAAGGGAAGATAATTATCATGAAATCAGAACCCTTTTCCAGTCCATAGATCTCTCTGATGTCTTGGATATCCATCCAATCGAGAAGAACGAAATCCGTCTTAGCGGAAATGATAAATCGATTCCCTGGGATGAACGTAATCTCATTTTCAAGACAGTCCGCTTCCTCAAGGAGAACTGCCAGATAGCCAAGGGTGTGGAGGTCCGAGTGACCAAGAATATCCCTCCGGGCAAGGGCTTGGGGGGAGGGAGCAGCAATGCTGCCATGACTCTTTATGCTTTAAATAAGATTTGGAGACTCGGACTAAAGAAGGAAGATCTCCTCCAGCCAGCAAAGAGACTGGGAGCTGATGTGCCCTTTTTTCTTGAGGGAGGATTGTGCCTCGGATTTGAACGGGGAGACAGAATTGTTCCTTTGCCTGACCTTGAGCCCTTGCCCTGTGTTTTGGTTTTTCCCCCTTTCCCCATCCTCAGTTCTGATATTTATGGGCATCTTGAGCCATTCTTGACTTCAATGGACAAAGACAGTAAAATTAACAGGTTTTTAGAGTCTGGTGAGCTTAGCTTTTTGGAAAATAGATTAGAAGCGACAATTTTTCACTTATATCCTCAGTTAAAAGCTATTAAGAGCCGTTTCCAGAGCCAGGGAGCTCGATTGTCGTTGGTCAGCGGAAGTGGCTCAGCTGTCTTTGGCCTTTTTCTGGAAAGAGAAGAGGCTATAAAGAGCCTCGAGGAGCTAAGGAAGATCTCTCCTGTGCTTCTCGTTGAGACTTTATCGCGAGAGAGTTACTGGAAGAGATTAGATGCTGGGGTGTAGCCAAGCGGTAAGGCAGCGGACTTTGGATCCGCGATCCGGAGGTTCGAATCCTCCCACCCCAGTTAAAAATTGAAGAAGGAAAAGAGGATACGATGAAAGTTTTTTCTGGCTCTTCCAATGGGACTTTGGCCAGGGAGATTGTGGATTACTTGAAGATTGATCTGGGAAAATGTGTTCTGGAGCGGTTCAGTGACGGAGAGATCCATTTTTACATTGATGAGAACGTGCGTGGAGAGGATGTCTTTATCATTCAATCTGGAGCCTTTGATGCCAATTTCCACCTCATGGAGCTCTTTTTCATGATGGATGCTTTTAAGCGGGCCTCTGCCGAGAGAATAACTGCTGTGATGCCCTATTACTGCTATGCTCGCCAAGACTGGAAGGATAGACCAAGGGTACCAATCTCAGCCCGGCTCGTGGCAGATTTGCTTGAACGGGCAGGGGCTGACCGGGTTTTGACCATGGATCTTCATTCTCCACAAATTCAGGGCTTTTTTTCCATACCTGTCGATAACTTGATGGCTGGTCCTGTTTTGGCCAGATTCATCGAGACTCTGAACCTGGAGGATTTGACCATCGTCTCCCCCGATGCAGGAGGTGTGGGCAGGGCAAGAGGATTTGCCAGGAGGATGGGAGCAAAGCTGGCTATCATCGACAAACGGAGGCCTTCTCCCAATGTGGCTCAGGTCCTCCATGTGATCGGCGAGGTTAAAAATCAGAATGTGGTCATCCTCGACGATATCGTTGATACTGCTGGGACTCTTGTCCTCAGCGCTGAAGCCTTAAAGAGAGAGGGAGCCAAGAGGATTTTTGCTGCCTGCACTCATCCCGTGCTTTCAGGGAAGGCTGTTGAAAAAATAGAAGATTCGAGTCTGGAGAAGTTGATTGTGACTAACACCATCCCTCTCACAAAGAAAAGCGAGACCTCGCAGAAAATCGTTGTCCTCTCCGTTGCCGAGCTTTTTGGAGAAGCCATTCGGAGAATAAATGAAGGGAGCTCAGTGAGTTCTCTGTTTGTCTAAGGAGGAAAAAAGATGGGCTTCGTCATCAAAGCTGAAAAAAGGGATGTTTTCGGGAAGAATGCTTCCCGTCGGATAAGAAAAGGAGGAAAGGTTCCGGCTATTCTCTATGGTGAGGCAAAAGCCAGCATTCCTCTCATTTTGGACAAGAAAGATATCTTCAGGATTCTCAAATCCGAGACAAGAGAGAATACGATCTTCAAAGTCACTTATGATTCTGAGAGCAGGGACACGATGATTAAAGAAATGCAAAAAGATCCGACAACAGATGAGCTTCTCCACATTGACTTGATTCAGATTGTCATGGATAAAGCTATCCGGGTTTCTGTTCCTATTGTTCCTCTAGGTGAGGCCATTGGAATCAAACAGGATGGAGGTTTTGTTGATTTCATGACCCGAGAAGTGGAAATCGAATGTCTGCCCAAGAATATCCCCGAGCACATTAATATTGATATCTCCAATCTTCATCTCCATCAGTCTCTTAAAGTGGAAGACATCTCTCTACCTGAAGGAATAAAGATCATTACCGATCCCCAGACTGTCTTGGTTCTTATTGAGCTTCCCCATAAAGAAGAAGAAGTGGCAAAGGAAGTTGTGGAGGAGGTCATCAGCGAGGAGAAAGAGCCTGAAGTTATCAAGAAGGAAAGGGTTGAAGAGGAGAAAGAGAAGGAGTAATATGTGTGGGCAGTGGTTGGACTGGGGAATCCAGGAAGAGTTTATGCCGAGACAAGGCATAATGTGGGTTTCGTCTTTATAAATAAGCTGGCCAGGGATTGGAAGGTGAAATTGAAGAAAAAGTATGGAGCGAAAATAGCTGATGTCGAAAGGGAAGGTGAAAAAGTGATTCTAGCCCAGCCTCAGACATATATGAACCAGAGCGGGCTTGCAGTCCGGCAAATTCTCGAAGCTAAAGGTCTTGCCCCAGAGATGCTTGTCGTTGTCTATGACGATCTGGATATACCCCTGGGAGAAATCAGGATCAGAAAAGCGGGAGGCCCAGGGACTCATAAAGGGATGAGTTCTATTGTGGAAGAAATGAAGACCACGAAATTCCCCAGGATTCGGGTGGGGATTGGGCCCCTATCCTTTGATCAGGATGCAACGAAGTTTGTTCTTTCTCCCTTTTCAAAAACTGAAAAGGAATTCCTGGAGAAGAGCTTGATCAAAGCCCAAGAGGCGTTGAGAATGATTCTGGCTGGCGAGATTGAAGAGGCCATGAATAGGTATAACCAGAAGCGGAAAAGCGGAAGGGATACCGAAGATATGGCCTGAGTTCAGAAAGCTCTCCTTGTTCCTTCTTTCAAGGAGAAGGAGCTTTGATCCATAAGGAGGTCTCGATGAGACAGTATGAAACAGGTTTTTTGATCGTCCCCAATTTGTCTGAAGAAGAAACAGAGAAGATCATCCTTCAAATGGCGGACATTGTTTCCCAGAGAAAGGGGAGGATGATTGAGCAGGAAAAATGGGGGAAAAGGAAGCTGGCTTACCCTATCAAAAAATGTGATGAAGCCTTCTATGTCTTTTTCCATTACGAGGGAGAATCGGATATTCCTCAGGAACTGGCCAGGCGATTCCGGCAAATGGATACCATCCTCCGTTATCTGACGCTGAAAAAGGACGGGAGAGAGAATATTCGGAAGAAGAAAAAAGCGATTCCAGAAGCCGCAAAGAAGGGGCTCTCCCTGGAAGAGGAAAGTTCTGAGGAGATTCAGTTCAGACAGGAGGAGCTGAGGCCTGAAAAGGAGAGGGAGAAGAAATAAGATGGTAAAAGAAGATAGAGTCGAGAGGAGCCCTTTCCGGAAATTCTTTCCGCCTAAGAGAAAAGTCTGTCGTTTCTGTCAAAGGAATGCCAAAGATATTGACTACAGGAGCGTTGATATCCTGAGGAAGTACGTTGCCGATCGAGGAAAAATTGCGCCCCGGCGCATCACTGGGACATGTGCTTTTCATCAGCGCAAGCTCTCCGTGGCCATTAAAAGAGCTCGCTTGATGGCTTTGCTCTCTTATATCGAAGACTAAGATTTTCTCTCATTCATGGAGGAAAAATGAGGGTTATCCTGAAACAGGATGTTGAAAATTTAGGCAGAAAAGGAGATCTGGTCAATGTTTCTCCAGGTTATGGCAGAAATTTCCTCATTCCCAAAAAATTGGCTCTGGAAGTGACGGCTTCTAATATAAAAATGATTGAAATTGAAAGGCAGGCCCTGAAGAAAAAGATTGAGCAGGAGAGATTCTCCTCGCAGGAGATTATCCAGAAGTTGACTGATATAACCCTTTCCTTTTCGAGAAAAGCAGGGGAGAAAGATATCATCTTCGGTTCCGTCAGCGCAGCGGACATCAAAGATGCCTTGGATAAACTGGGTTTTGATATTGACAAGAAGAAAATAATTCTGGACGAGCCCATCAAGAGACTAGGCAACTATACCGTGCCTATCAAGGTTTACCATGACGATAAAGCTGAGGTCAAGATTGAAGTAGTCAAGGAGGAAGGCCTAGGCGAAGAGGAGAAGAAGAAAGAGGAAAAATAGAAAGAGGAAAAAGTGGAACTCGATTACACATTTTTGAAAAAAACTCCACCTCACAGCCTAGAAGCAGAGAAGACTGTTCTGGGAGGAATCCTGGTCAATAACGAAAACCTTAATGTGGTTCTTTCCATCATCTCTCCTCAAGATTTCTACAGAGAAGCAAACCAAAGGATTATTGAGAAGATCATTGGTCTGGTGGATAAGGGCTTGCCTGTTGACCTCCTCTCTTTGAGTGAAGAGCTTCAGCGGGATGGGGTGCTGGATGAGATTGGTGGGGCATCTTATCTTTCGTCTTTGATGGATGGGGTTCCGCGGAGTCTGAATATCGAGTACCATGCCCGGATAATCAAAGAAAAGGCTCTTTTAAGACGCCTTATCCTTTCTTCGGCCAAGATTATTACTGCCAGTTACGAGCAGAAAGAGGATGCGGATGAGCTTCTCAATGAAGCTCAGACCGCCATAGTCGAAGTGGCTGAGCAAAGAATTAAGCCAGGATTCGTTTCTGTGGGCCAGTTGACCAAGCCAACTCTAGAGATGATTAAGCGCTTGTCCGAGCAGCGAGAGGCAGTGACCGGAGTTCCGTCAGGTTTTAGAGATCTGGATAATCTGACTTCAGGATTTCACAATTCAGAGTTCGTCGTCATCGCTGGCCGTCCTTCTATGGGAAAGACAGCCCTTTCCTTAAACATCACCCAACATGTCGGCGTCCGGACAGATTATGCTGTCGGATTTTTTTCTATGGAGATGGCCAAGGAGCAGATCGTCATCCGCTTGCTCTGTGGAGAGTCTCAATTAGATATTAAGAAGGTGAGGACAGGCTTCATCAGTGAGAGAGAGTTTGAAAAGCTCAAGCTGAGCGCTGAGGTGCTTTCCCGGGCAAAGATTTTTCTCGATGAGACACCAGGCCTGACAGTCATGGAGTTAAAGGCAAAGGCAAGGCGCCAGAAAATGGAACAGAACTTGGATTTGCTTTTTATAGATTATATTCAGCTCATGCGTCCTGGAGGAAGATTTGAGAACAGGAACCAGGAGATGGCCTTCATTTCCCGCTCCTTGAAGGAGCTGGCCAAGGAAATTAAGATTCCTGTCGTCGGAATATCCCAATTGAGCAGAGCTCCAGAAAAAGGCAGACGGGAACCAAGACCTCAACTCTCTGACCTGAGAGAGTCAGGAGCCATCGAGCAGGATGCAGATGTGGTCATTTTCATCTATCGGCCTGAAGTTTATCATCCCAAGGACGAAAGTATCAAGGGCGAAGCTGAGATCAATGTTGCCAAGCAAAGGAATGGCCCGACAGGTCTCGTCAAGCTTGCCTTTCTTAACAAATTTGCTCGATTCGAAGATCTGGCGTTTCAATATTCTGAAACTTAAAAGATGAATCATCTGCATAAACTGCCTCTTCTCTCTCCCTTTTTCGAGCAGCTCGGCGAGGTGGGCCTTCTCCTGGCTAAAACCCTGAAGAATATGTTCAGGAGACCATGGGAGAAAAGAATCTTTATCCAGCAGCTGGAAGAAATTGGAGTGCGGTCCTTACCTGTTGTTTCTCTCACCGCTGCTTTTGGCGGCCTTGTTTTTGGGCTCCAGACTTATGTCGGGTTTCACCGTTATGTCGGGCCAGGCTCAGAAGCCTATGGAGGCCCTATTATTTCCCTGGGGCTTTCCAAGGAACTCATCCCTATTCTGGTGGGATTAATGGTCTCAGGTCGAGTAGGATCAGCCATGGCAGCAGAGATTGGGACGATGAAAATTACCGAACAGATTGATGCCCTTTTCAGCTTGGGTGCCAATCCCAACCGCTACCTTGTTGTGCCTCGAACACTTGCTTGCTTCATCATGCTTCCCTGCCTGACCCTATACGGCGATTTGATCGGAATCGCTGGCGGATTTTTCTACAATGTCTATGTCATGGGAGTAAACAGGGTGATCTATCTCAGAAATACCCTCCTCTACCTTGAGCTCTGGGATATCCTGAGCGGCCTGTTCAAGGCTGCAATTTTTGGTTTTGTCATTGCCATCGTCGGCTGCTGGCAGGGATTGAGAGCAGAAGGAGGTGCAGAAGGAGTTGGAAGGGCAACAACACGAACAGTCGTCATTGCCAGCATCTCGATTCTCATTCTCAATTTTTTCCTTAGCAAGTTGCTTCCAGCAAGTCTAGGCTAATGATCCGGATAGTCAATCTTCATAAAGCTTTTGGAGAGAACCGAGTTCTCCAGGGTGTTAATCTCCAGATTGAGAGAGGCGAGACAATGGCCGTCATCGGACAGAGTGGTTCTGGCAAAAGTGTTTTGATCAAGCTTTTGATAGGAATTCTCAAGCCTGACCAGGGAGAGATTTATATCGATGGCGTGGAAATCACTCGCCTCAAAGAGGACAAGCTTCAAAGTGTGACCAAGAAGTTCGGGATGCTTTTTCAAGGGGCAGCTCTTTTTGATTCCTTGACTGTCGGCCAGAATGTGAGTTTTGGACTTGAACGATATACGAATTTTTCTGAAGAGAAAAAACAAGAGCTTGTTTCAGAAAGCCTGGCCAAGGTTGGCCTGAGAGGAGTCGAGCATCTCATGCCTCATGAACTCAGCGGAGGAATGAAAAAAAGGGTAGGCCTGGCCAGGGCAATTGCCTATGGGCCAGAAATTATCCTCTATGATGAGCCTTCGACAGGGATTGATCCCATTCGAGCAGATGCGATCAATGAATTAATCAACAGGATGAAAAAGGAATTGAAAGTCACTTCCGTTGTCATCACCCATGATATGACCAGTTCCTATAAAGTTGCGGATCGGATTGCCATGCTTTACGAAGGGAAAATTATCGAGATCGGGACAGCCGAGGAAATCAGGAATTCAAAAAACGAAGTTATCCAGCAATTTATCCACGGACAGGCTGAAGGTCCGATCAAGAATTGGTAAGAAATGAGGGAAGGATAAAATGAGAAGGGAATTGAAAATCGGGATTTTTATGGCCAGCGCACTTTTGATTCTAGCCCTTTTTATATTCATCGTCGGGGACTTGACTGTTCTTTTCAAAAAACCTGGATATCCTCTCTTTGTTACTTTTGATTCCGTGGCTGGCCTGGAGAAACGTGCTGTGGTGAGGATGGCAGGAGTTAAAGTTGGCTATGTCAAAGATATCCAGCTTGTGGGCAGGAAGTCAGAAGTTCTGCTGAACATTTATCCTAAATTCAAAGTCTTGAAGAGCTCAAAAGCGACACTAGCTGCTCTTGGCCTTTTGGGTGAGAAATATATCGAAATTTTGCCAGGAGAGGAGGAAACCTTTTGCCAACCTGGGGAGGCCATCAAAGGGCTTCCTTCCCTAAGTTTAGACCAGCTCGGGACCCTGTTCCTCTCTATTGGAGATGAAGTCAAAGAATTGGGAAAGACTTTGAGAGACGTTATGGGAGAAGAATCAAGGACAAACCTGAAAGCCGTTCTTGAGAACCTAGCCTCTTTTTCAGAGGAGATGAAGGAATTTCTGGGAGAAAATAGAGGCCCTCTTCGTCAGAGTATCCGCAGCAGCGCTGAGGCTTTTCAAAATTTTGACCAGAGGACAAGAGAAGTCACTGAGAATTTGGACAAGACAATCTCTCTTTTAAAAAATATTGCTGAGGAAAATAGGGAGAGCGTCAAAGTGGACCTGGAGAGAATAAAAGAATTGATTTTGAAGGTGGAAGAATCTTTAAAGCTTTTGTCAGAGTCTTTGGAGAAAATAAACAAGGGTGAAGGGTCTCTGGGCAAGCTTATCCACGAGCCTGATCTATACGAGAAAGCTGATGGAGTTCTGGACGAGGTCAGAAAAACAGCCGATTCTCTCTCTTCCCTGCGGATGAACATCGATTTCCGGGCAGATTACTATGGGAAGAGCGAACTTCTTAAGAATTCTCTTGGCCTCATTTTGCAGCTTCGAGCGAGAAACTTTTTCCTGGCCCAGATTGTTCATGACCCCTGGCAGGAAAAATTTACTTATTCTGTCCAAGGAGGGAAGCGCTTGGGAAGCTTAGCTCCGAGAGCAGGAATTATTGAATCACAGTTTGGAGCTGGCCTGGATTATATCGTCCTCAGCAATCGGCTGAGATTCAGCCTAGAAAGCTTTCATTTCAATCGTCAGCCTCGGCCCCATTTCAGGTTTTTGACAAAATATTTCCCACAAGAATCATTTTATTTTATCTTTGGAATAGATGATTTTACTTTGGCGTCTAAAAGAGAAGTATTTTTTGGATTAGGTTTAGGGCTTCAATGAAAGAGAAAACAGTCTTTATCTGCCAGAATTGCGGTTTTCGCTCCCCAAAATGGCTGGGGAGGTGCACCAATTGCCTGCAGTGGAACACAATGATCGAGGAGGTTGAGGAGCAGGTTCCTATCGAGTATGCTTTTCCGCTTTCTGAGCCGCTTCTTTATCAGGAAATAAAGGAAGCCAAGAAGCAGAGGATAAAGATCAAAATCGAGGAATTCAATAAAGTCTTGGGAGGAGGAGTTGTTCTTGGCTCTCTGGTCTTGATTGGTGGGGAGCCGGGAATCGGCAAATCAACACTTCTCCTTCAAGTTTCTCGCGATTTTGCCATTGAGGAGGAGAAAGTCCTCTATGTCTCTGGAGAGGAATCGCTGGAGCAGATCAAAATTCGTGGGGATAGGCTCGGCATCCGGGATGGGAAATTGTATCTTTTGGCGGAGACGAACCTAGAGAGAATTTTGGCTCAGGCCGAGAAATTGCGACCTCAGATCTTGGTTGTAGATTCTGTGCAGACGGTTTTTTCTGCGAAATTGTCTTCAAGCCCAGGGACGATCAGCCAGGTTCGAGAAGTGGCCAATCAGATTTTTCGTTTTGCCAAAAAAAAACGAGGTTTCCTCATTTCTCATCGGCCACATCACCAAAGAAGGATACCTGGCTGGTCCCAAGTCTCTAGAGCATATGGTCGATGTTGTCCTCCTTTTTGAAGGGGAGAGAGATCACAGCTATCGAGTCCTGCGAGCCCTTAAGAACAGGTTTGGCCCAGTCTCGGAGCTTGCTATTTTTGAGATGGGATCAAGCGGACTTCAGGCTGTCTCCAATCCCTCAGCCTTTTTCCTTAAGGAGAGGCCTGCTGAGGAGCCAGGCTCGGTTGTGATCTGCACCATCAAAGGCAGTCGACCTTTGCTGGCCGAAGTCCAGGCCCTTGTCTCTCCCACTCTTTTTACTGGAAACCCGAGGCGGATGACTGTGGGTTTGGACCATTTTCGGACAGCCATGCTCTTGGCCATTATCGAGAGAAAGATGGGTTTTAGCTTTGCGGGAGAAGATATTTATCTCAACGTTGCAGGAGGGCTGGTCATAGAGGAACCAGCCACGGATTTAGGAGTTATTCTGGCTGTTATCTCCTGCTTAAAAAATAAACCTGTGCCTTCCGATTTCTGTGTTTTTGGAGAAGTTGGCCTCAGCGGTGAAATTCGCTCTGTGAGTCAGGCGGTAACCAGGCTCAAGGAAGCCCATTCTCTTGGCTTTGAAACAGTCCTTTTACCCCAGGGAAACATATCCCTTTTAGAGAAGGAGGATAGGCCAAAAATAAAGCTCCTTGGTGTTCAGAATGTCAGAGAGGCAATAAAAATCATATTCAAATATTAGGGATTATTAGAAATGAGTATTTTTGTTTTTCGCTTTTTTATCATCGCTTTAATAACCGCAGCCGGCTATTTCTTTCCTCTTTTTCATCTCGGCCGTACTGCCGGTGCCGCAATCGCTTTTTCTCTAGGCATTATCATCATGTATCTGGAGACAAGAATCCGGAGAACACAATTCAAGATTATCTGGGGTTCGACAATAGGAACATTTGCCGGTGTTCTTTTAGGCTGGTGCCTAGGCTCCATCTATCGGACCGTTGCCAGTGATCAAGCGACAGCTTATTTCATAAGAGTCTTTTTTCTGATCATCATGCCCTACATCGGCTTTCTTGTCGGCTCGCGAAAATCTGAATGGCTTGATCCAACCAACCTTTTCAGTTTTTTCAAAGAAAAAAGTGTTGGCCGCAGCTACAAAATCCTGGATACAAGCGTTATCATTGACGGCCGGATCACAGACCTCTGTGATACAGGCTTCATTGAAGGAACACTCGCCATTCCTCAGTTTATTCTCAAGGAGCTTCAGCTTATCGCTGATTCCTCAGATGGATTGAAAAGGCAAAGGGGAAGGCGAGGGCTAGATGTTTTGGATCATCTCCAGAAATCTTCTCAAGTTTCGGTCATCATTACCGAAATGGATTTTCCAGATATCAGGGATGTTGATTCCAAGCTTATTGAGCTTGCCAAACGGCTGGATGCCAAGATAATCACCAACGATTTAAATCTCAATAAAGTGGCCCGGCTGCAAGGGATTTCAGTCCTCAACATCAACGAACTAGCCAATGCCCTTAAGCCCATTGTCTTGCCCGGAGAATCGATGAGGGTTTTTATACTCAAGGAAGGCAAAGAAAAGGACCAAGGTGTGGGCTATCTTGACGATGGGACAATGGTCGTGATCGATAATTCAAGGAAAATGATCGGCCAGAATATCGACATCACTGTTACCTCGGTTCTTCAGACAACTGTAGGCAAAATGATTTTTGGGCGTTATAACGAAGAGTCTCGATGAAAAGGGTATCAACCATTATTGTTGCGGCTGGCGAGGGGAAGCGCTTTGGCTCTCCCAAACAATTTTCTCTCCTGGGGGGGAAGCCTGTCTTAGAATGGACTCTGCAAAGATTTGAAAGCCATAGGAGCGTCAACGAGATTCTCCTGGTTTTACCCGATGGTGAAAATAAAGAAAGATATTTTAAACTCTCGAGAAAACTCACGGCTGTCATCAAGGGAGGAGAAAAGAGGCAGGATTCTGTCCGCAGGGGATTCGAGCGGATTGATCCCAAAAAGACGGATATTGTCCTAGTTCATGATGGAGTCAGGCCTTTGGTCGGAGAAGATCTGATCAGTCGAGTCATCGAGGCAACATTGAAAAAAGGCGCTGTCGTCCCGGCTCTTCCCATGAATGAGACTCTTAAGCAAGTCTCTGGTCCTCAAATCATCCACACTGTCGAGAGGGCTGATCTCTACCGAGTTCAGACTCCTCAGGGATTTTACTATTCTCTGCTCAAGCAGGCTCTGGAGAAAGCAGCCGAAGAAGGGTTTTATGGCACGGATGAAGCGATGCTGGTGGAGAGATTGGGGGAAAAAGTCTTTTTGGTCGAGGGAGATCGGAGGAATATTAAAATTACAGATCCGCTTGACCTGAAAATTGCGGAGGCCTTTTTTGAAATTTAAAGTTGGAATTGGCTACGACATCCACCGCTTGGAGCAGGGGCGGAAACTTTTTCTTGGCGGCCTTGAAATTCCTTTTCCCAAAGGACTGGCCGGCCATTCTGATGGAGATGCACTGCTTCATGCCATCATCGATTCTCTTCTGGGTGCCCTGGGAGAGGGAGATATCGGCCAGCTTTTCCCGGCGAATGAGCAAAGATATAAAGGGATCCCGAGCACAGAGCTTTTGAGGGAAGTTGTGGCCAAGCTGGATAAGGCCAAAATTGAAATTATCCATGTAGACTCGGTGATTATCGCCGAAGAACCAAAGCTTGCTCCTTCCATCTCAAAGATGAAAGAAATTCTGAGCCCAATCCTGCGAATGGAGAAAGAAAGCATTGGGATAAAGGCAAAGACAAACGAAGGTTTAGGCCCTCTTGGTCAAGGGGAAGCTATAGCTTCCTGGGCTGTAACGCTTGTAAGGGAGAAAAAGAGAGGAAAAAAGGCATAAAAAAAGAGGCTGCAATTTTCTTTTTGGGAAGAAATTGCAGCCTCTTAAAGGATGGGAACTCGTTGGGTTTGAAGGTTTAATCTAACCATTGAGAGAACAAGTCTCTCGAAATCATTCACCAACCATTCCCACATTTCTGAGATTTTGCTCATCGTCCGTCTTTTCATAAGCTTTGATCCTTAAGGAAGAGAAGAACGATGATTGGCTGTCTCTGCTTTTGCCAGGACATTGGCTATAATATCATTGCCAGCCTGCTTTCCGACCTTCATGATATCCAGGGCAGCAGAAGAAACGATCAGATTAAATCCAGCAAAAGAGAGAAACACAGCAACAAGGAAAATGGCTACTTTTGTTCTGAATCGCATTTTTAACCTCCTATCTTTATTTTTCATTTCACCTATAT
>Ga0129297_10001052_pt1 | contig 13767 bp, 10 predicted proteins | sample I18A1metaG_FD_94708 | JGI IMG/M metagenome (GOLD analysis project Ga0129297, IMG submission 94708) | Lake sediment bacterial and archeal communities from Gulf of Boni, Indonesia to study Microbial Dark Matter (Phase II) - ​I18A1 metaG | ecosystem: Environmental > Aquatic > Freshwater > Lake >... | reverse complement strand
CCATGGCGGCCTCGAGGTGCGGCACGCTGAAGGTGGTGTCGACGCACATGCCGTAGGGGAGCTGCAAGGGGATCACGTAGCAGGGGACCTCCGGCAGCTTGATCAGCCCTTTCAGGAGGCGGTCCGTGCAGCTCACGGCCACGATGAGGTCCGGTTTGAACTCCCGGGCTTCCCGGTAGGCCTTGTGGCTGCGATTGGAGATCCGGCAGTCCCACCGTCCGGTCAGCATTCCCGTCAGCACATCTCCGGCCGGGCACCGTCCGCAGCCGAAGCAGTTGCCCAGGTCCTGGATGACATCCGCCTTGCAGCTCGCCGCCTGGATGCAGTGGGGCAGCAGCACCAGGGCCCTCCGGGCCCGGGTCTGCTCGAAGGCCCTCCGCACGCGGTGGTTGTTCCAGGCGCAGAAGGAAAGGATCCAGGCCTGTTCCCGACCCAGGGCGCGGGCCAGCGGCCGGAGGGCCTTCACCCACCACCCGTCCCAGCGCACCGAGGCCGCGCGGCCTTTCAGGTAGCTGGACCCCGTGGCGAAGGTGGGCCAGACTTCAGCCGCGCAGGCGATGCAGAGGAGCAGGTACCAGCCGCGTCCGTGGGGTTCCAGGAGGGCAAAGAGCAGGCCTGCCAGGCTCCCCAGGACCGGCAGCCCCCGGCGGACCAGGAGGAAGGTCCCGAGGTTCCCGGAGGGGGGGAGGGTGGTCGCCATGACCCTATTTTACGGAACTTCCCAAGAGGCCCAGGAGCCTCTTCATGTCCTCGTCCTTCCAGCGGACGCCACCACCCACGAAGAACGTTTTCAGTTTCGGGTTGGCGATGTCCTGCACGCCGGCCTGGGCGTACATCCCCTTCCAGAACTGGTAGCTGGTGGTCAGCCGGTAGCGGGGATTGGGCTTGCCGTCGCGCTTGGAGAAGTCGTACGCCAGGGCGCCGACCCGGAAGCGGTCCTCCATGGCGCGGTACTCGGCACCGACGCCGCCCTTGTTCTCCACGACACCGGCGGTGACCACGAAGTGGTCGCCCAGACGCTTGGCGAACTGTGCGGAGACGGTGAAGGCCTGATCCGTCTTGAGCTCCTTGGTGGTGGTGGGAGAACCCGGAACAGGCTCCACGACCGTCGTGCGCTCCGAGATCTTGCCGTCGGGCGTGGAATGGAGCCCCAGGGCGTACCAGTAGTCCTTCCTGGGAGCCAGTTCGATATCGAGACCGACCTGGGCATCGTTGCGCTTGGTCCAGCTGGCGGCGCCCATGTCCAGGCGCAGTTCCATGTCCCGCATGCCGCCCATGAGGTCGTTCACGTTGTCCACGGCCTGGTTGATCTTCTTGACCGTGGTCTCGTCGTTGAGCAGCTTGCCGATGGTGCCCTCGCCCCGGTTGATCTTCTCCGTGATGGCGCGGAGGTTCTCCGAGGTGCTCGTGAAGTTCTGGGCCAGCTTGCGGACATCGGTCATCATGCCCTTCATCTCGGGCTTCGTCTCGATCACCATCTCGTTGAGGTTGCGGCCCAGGTCCTCGAACTGCTGGGCCAACCTGGGCAGGCGGTCCTTGATCTCGGAGGTGATGGCTTCCGTGTTCGCCAACGTCGCGTTGATGGCTCCGTGGTTCTCCTGGGCCATGGCGCGGAACTCGGCCGTCAGCACGCGGATGTTGTCCACGATCTCGTCGAGCTTCTCACGTCCCTGCTCGCCGCCGATGGACTCGTTGAACGCGCCCGTGATGCTCTTGACGTCCTTGCTGATGGCCGCCAGCGTTTCCATGAGGTTGTCCAGGCTGACGCCCTCGCGGCTGGGAATGAGGCTGTTCTCGGGCAGGGGACCGCTGGAGGGCGTGCCCTGGTTGAGATCGACGTATTTCTCTCCCAGGATGCCCAGGGACGTGAGCTGTACCGTCGCGTTCGAATAGACCGGCACGTCCAGGGGCAGTCCGATAACCACCCGGGCCTTCCCATCCTCGCTGAGCTTGATCTCCTGGACGTTCCCCACGGGCACGCCCGCCACACGGACCTTGCTCTGGGGGGAGAGCCCGGCGGCCTGCGCGAAGTCCATGGCGTAGACGTGGTTCGTCTTCTTGGAGAAGAGATCCAGCTTCTCCGTGCGGATGATCAGAACCCCCAGGATGGCGATGGTCCCGAGAAAGAAGGCACCGACTTTGGTCTCTAGCTTCATGGCAGGAATCCTGGATCAGGCAACATGATGGGTGACTTTGTTCGAGGACCGCTTGGGAGGCGGGGGATCCGTGAGGAAGGGGCCCTCCGCATCGCCTCTCAGGAACTGCTGGATGACGGGGTGGGGATTGACCTTGAAGTCCTCGGGCTTCTGGCAGGCGATGATCTCGCCCCGGAAGAGCAGGGCGATGCGGTCGGCGATCTCGAAGGCGCTCTTCAGGTCATGGGTGATGGTGATCGTGGTGACCCCCAGCTCGTGCTTGAGATCCAGGATGACGCGGCCGATGACGTCGGTCATCACCGGGTCCAGGCCTGTGGTGGGCTCATCGAAGAGCAGGATCTTCGGCTTGAGGGCGATGGCGCGGGCGAAACCCACACGGCGCTTCATGCCGCCCGAGAGCTCCGAGGTGCGCAGCTTCTGGCAGCCCTTGAGCCCCACCATTGTCAGGCACTCGTCCACGCGGTCCGTGATCTCCGCCTTGGTCATGCTGGTGTGGCGCGTCAGGGCGAAGCCCACGTTCTCCTCGACCGACATGGAGTCGAAGAGGGCCGCCATCTGGAAGCACATGCCGATCTGCTGGCGCACCTCGAAGAGGCCTTCCCGGTCGAGCTGCTGGACGATCTTCCCCCCCACCGCCACGTGCCCCGTATCCGGTTTCAGCAGGCCCATGATGTTGCGCAAGAGCACGGTCTTTCCCGTACCCGAGCCCCCCATGACCGCGAGGCTTTCACCCTCCTGCACCGAGAGGTTCACATTGGAGAGGACCACCTTGGGACCGAAGGCCTTGGAGAGGTTCACGACTTCGATGACGGGTTCCAAGGGTGCCTCAGACCAGGAGCAATTTGGTTAGGAAGAAGTCGGAGATGAGGATCCAAAGGCTGCTGGTGACCACGCTGCTGGTGGGCGCATTGCCGACGCCTTCGGCACCCCCATGGGTGCGGTAGCCTCGCCAGCAGCCCACCAGGGCGATGATGAGGCCGAATACCAAGGCTTTCGACAGCGCGATCCGAACGTCCTTGAAGGCCAGCAGCTTGTAGAACTCGTTGGCATAGACGAAGGCGCTCTGACCTTCGACACCCACGAGGAGGATGTAGCCGCCCCAGAACCCGACATAGATGGCCAGACCCGTGAGGAGGGGCAGCATCACCATGGAGGCCAGCAGCCGGGGCACGAAGAGGTAGTGGATGGGATCCGTAGCCAGGCACTCCAGGGCGTCGATCTGCTCGGTGACCTGCATGGTGCCCAGCTCCGCCGCCATGGCCGAACCCACGCGGCCGGCCATCATGAGCCCCGTGATGACGGGAGCCAGCTCGCGCACCACCGCCAATCCTTCCACCTGAGCTGCGAGGCCTTCCGCCTGGAACTGCCGAAATCCATAGGCCAGCTGCACCGCGAACACCATGCTCACGGCCAAAGACGTCAGCATGACCACCGGGATGGAGTTGACACCTACGGCCAGGAACTGCCGCATCAGGTTCGCCCCATCGAACGGCCGCTTGAAGATCGCAGCGAAGGTTCGGCCGGAGATCACCGCGAAATCCCCAGTCTGGTTCAGGAACTTGAGGACGCGGTGGCCAAGGTGGTCAAGGAAAGTTGTGAGCATGCGGGTCCAGGGAAGAGCGGATCGAACGTTTATACTCTAACCTAGCCGCGGTCCCGCTTGGCCCGCAGTTTCTCCCTCAGCCGCTCAGCGGCGCTTTCCTTCACGACGAGTGGCGCGCGGGTGAGGGCGAGTGCATCGGCGGGGACATCGCGCGTGATGGTGCTGCCCGCGCCAATGATCGCGCCGTCTCCCAGCGATACCGGAGCGACCAGCTGCACATCCGAGCCCACGAAGACATCTTTGCCGATCACCGTGCGGTGCTTGTTGAATCCGTCGTAGTTGCAGCTGATGAAGCCGGCCCCGATGTTGGTGCGCTCACCCACTTCGGCGTCGCCCAGATAGCTGAGATGGTTGGCCTTGGCGCCTGCATGGAGGATGGCCTTCTTGGTCTCCACGAAGTTCCCCACGTGGACGTTCTCGCCCAGGACGGAGCCTTCCCGCAGGTGGGCGAACGGCCCCAGCTTCACGCCACGCGACACGTCGGCCTGCTGCACCACGCAGTAGGGGCGGATGTCCACTTCCGCGCCGATCAGGCTGTCGCGGATCACGCTGCCCTGTCCGATGCGTGTGCCTTGGCCCACGCGAACATCCCCTTCGAGCCGGGCCATGGGCTCGACCAGCACATCCATTCCGAGAACGACTCGGGGGCCCACCACCGTCGAAATCGGATCCAGGAAGGTCACACCCTCTTCCATCCAGCGACGGTTGATCCGATTCCGGGCGTGGGCCTGCAGCCGGCTCTGGTCGAGCCTCGAGGCCATGCGTGCGAGTTCCTGGGGATCGCCGTATTCCACGGCCACATGGATCCGCTCCGTGATGGTCGTGACCGCGTCCGAGAGGGGGAACTCGCCCTGGCCAGGGGCGTCCTGCCGCTCCACCAGGGCGGATCGGAGCTCCTTCCATGGCAGGCAGCAGGCAACCCACTCCGTAGTCGCGGGATGGGTACCTTCAAGGTTCCGATCCAGCTGGTTGGACTCGGTGAAAGCATGGGAGTCCGGGGCAAGTACCATGGCCGGTGAGGAGGCGAGGCGCTCCACCGTGGACGACTCCAGCAGTGGGGCATCTCCATAGAGGATGAGAACGCGCGTCGCTTCGAGCCGATCCAGTTCTGCGATCATGGCCCGCACGGCATCCCCTGATTCGGGAGGTGCGCTCTGACCCACAGGAGTGGCCTGGCAGGGGACAAGGCCTTGTCGGGTCCAATGATCCAGCGCCTGAGTCACCTGCCCCGTGCCCGGGGGGACGACGACCACCGCTCCGGAGACGGAAGGGGGCAGGGTCCGGAGCACCCAGAGGAGGGCCGGGTCCCCCAGGATTGGATGCAACGCCGTCGGGAGGGCTGACTTCATCTGTTTCCCTTGTCCGGCGGCGAGGATGACGGCGACAGTGGACATGGGAACTCCCTGGACGGTTCGTTGCATGGTCTTCGATGTCCCGAGCGGCTCAGCGCACCAGCCCGGGGATGGAGGCATCCGCCTTCCAGGGCTCGTGCTTGGCCCGCCCGGCGAGTCGGATGGCCAGGGCTGTGGCCTCCAGGAAGTTGGTGGGATCGGCCTGCCAACGTCCGGCCTTGTCGAACGCCGTTCCGTGGTCAGGGGAGGTGCGGATGAAGGGCAGCCCCAGCGTCAGGTTCACGGCCCGGCTTGGCTCCAGGACCTTGATGGGGATGAGGCCCTGGTCGTGGTAGAGGGCGACGACGAGGTCGAACTCGCCCTTGGCTGCCCGCTGGAAGAGCGTATCCGCCGGGAGTGGACCGAAGAACAGGGGGGCCGGCCGGGCAGGGGGCTTCTCGAAGGCGGGTCCCCTGGAGATGACCTCGATATCCCGCTGCCCGCCGAGGACAGAGAAGGGGTGTGGCTTGGTGGGGAAGATGTCCCATCCCTCCGGCAGAGGACCGGGGTCGAAGGGGGACGCCACATGTGCGAAGGGAGAAGGGCTGGCTCCGGTGCTGAACTCCATGAACGAGGCTTCCGCCTGGACCAGCGCCTCGCAAAGGATCGTCTCCTCGTCGCCGAAGGCACCGCTCTCCCCCGCGTGCGGATTCAGGGCGCACAGGGCCACCTTGATGTCCAGCTTGCCTGTGAGCTGCATGAATCGGTCGGCGGAAAAGATCAGGGTCTCCGCAACGGCGTCGGCGGTGAGGTCGTGGACCACGGACCTGAGGCTCTGATGCACCGTATGCAACACCACCGATAGGCTGGGGCTGACGAAGGCCATGCGCGTGATGGGCGAGCCCGCCAGTTCCTGCAGGTACTCCGTGTGTCCCGGAATGTTGAATCCGGCTTGATGGGCGGCGGCCTTGGAGAGAGGAAGCGTGACCAGGGCATCCGCCTTCCCGGTCATCACCAGATTTGCGCCCACTCGGACGGCTTCCACCGAACAACGCCCCGAGGCGGCCGAGGCCTCCCCGATGGCCAGGTCCTGGTTCCCCACGGTCGGAGTCGGATCGATCCAGGTGGCATAGCCGAGAAGGGCCGATTCCGAGTTCGTCCAGTCCGGGGAGTCGCTCGTCCAGAGTCCGTATACGCGGGCATCGGGGACGGTGGGGGTCGGCAGGGCAGGCTTGCCCCAGCGCCAGTGGACCTTCCGCTCCGGGACGGACTCCAGCAGATCCACGCCGGCCTTGGAGCCCACCACGATGACGGAAGCCCACCGGTTGATCGCCCTCAGCGTCCGGAGCAGGAGCTCCGGGCTGATGCCGCAGGGATCTCCCAACGTGATGACGATGCATGGACAACGGGACATGGTGAGCTCGGTTCAGTCGTACAGAGGAATGTCTACGTCCGCCGGGGCGGTCTCTTCCTTCTTTCCGGGACGGCTGCGACGGATCCGGGGCTCCTCTTCCTGTTTGTAGATGTACTTGATGTTGTGCTTCGGCACCAGCAGGTTGGGCTCCTTGATGCGATTGATCTTGAGGCAGTGCTTGTCATACCACTCGATGATGCCCCGCAGCTTCTCGTCGTTCTGGAGGACGATGACCATCGGGGTCTTGGCCTGCATCTGCTTTAGGTAGTAGAAGCTCTCGGCATTGGTCTGCTCAGGGGGAGCGATCTTGCGCCGGGGGCTGCCCAGGCCCTGCGGGGCGCTGGCGGCATTGGGATTCACCGCCGCGCCGGTGGCCGGATCCATGGGCGGCTGGTTGGCGGATGGACTTTCCTGGGGCGCGGAGGGCTTGGGCGTCCGTCCGAGCTTCTCCTTGATTTCCGTGAAGTCGGGACGGATGAGTTTGCGGTTCATGACTGATCCTGGGGTGATCCGAGGGCTGATCGGGTCAGAAGTAAGTGAAATGTGCCAGCTTCCGGCCCCACCTGCAAGGCATTCCGGCCGGTTCGGGACCGGCTCTCCAAGGGGCAGTTCACGCGGGCGGAAGCCCCTGATCCGGCTCCGAACCCTCCGGCACGAGCAGATGCACCGTGGTGCCAGCCCCCTCCCGGCTCTCGATGCGGATGTCCCAGCCCATCCGCTGGATGAACTGGAAGACGAGGCTCATACCGAGTCCGGTGCCTTCCCGGAAGCTGCTGGAGAAGGGGACGAAGATGCTGTGGAGTTGCTCCGGGGTCATTCCGCAGCCATTGTCGGCGACCAGCACCTCAAAGTTCTTGGCGTATTTCTGGAACTGGATGCGAATCGAGGGTTGGGCGACGCCCTCCAAGGATTTTCGTGCATTGCTGAGGAGGTTGGTGAACACCTGGTGTACGCAGACTGGATCCCCCAGGATCCAGGCTTCCGGCGGTGGTTCGATGGAGAGCGTCAGTCCCTGGCTCCGCGCATCCGTCTCCCAACTGGCCTTGACCTCTTCGATCAGGGCCGGGAGCCAGAGGCTCTGGATCTTCATGGGCCTGGGCCGCGAGAAGTCCAGGAAGTCGGAGACGATTGCGCCGACGCGCTCGGATTCCCGCTGGAGGATGGTCAGCACCCGGCGTGTGAGGGGCTTGGGCTGCTCGTTCTGCTGGAGGATCTGGGCGCATCCCAGGATTGAGGCCACGGGGTTCCGCAGCTCATGCGCCAGTTCCGATGAGAGCTCGCCTACTGTTGCGAGGCGTTCGCTCAGTTTCGTGCGCTCTTCCAGCGCCTTGAGGTCCGTGAGGTCCTGGAAGAGCAGCAGGTGGCCCGTCTGACTTCCGCCCCGGTCGCGGATGGGGGCCACGTTGCCGCCGATGATCCTTCGCTCTCCTGCGGCCGTGGTGAAGCTCCGCTCGAAGCGGTACTCCTTGGTGAGCGTCTCCTTCAGCGTGAGGTCCTCCAGAATGGGTCCATCGATGGGACTGCCTGTCTCAAGGGGGCGATGGAGGATCGACTCGGCCGCAGGATTGGCGGAGGTGATCCGGTGATCCAGGTCGATGGTGATGAGGCCCGAGAACATCGACTCGAACACACGCCGGTACAGGGCGGAAAGCTCGTCCACCGTGGCCTCGGACTGCTTCAGCGTGGTCCGCAGAGTCTCCAGGTGGCGGCGGATGGGGATGACGACCAGCGTGGCTGCGAAGACCTGGAGAACCGCAAATCCAATGATGAAGGATATGCGCGAAGGCTCCAGGTCCGGCAGTGCTCCGGAGCGGCCGAACGGCGGGAGCAGGCCCTGAGTGAACAGGAGAACGCTCGTCGCGTGGATCAGGGAGGCTGCAATGCCTACCCCGACAATGCCGGGGATCCGGACATAGAACGCCGAGGCCAGCACCGGGATGATGTACGCCGTGGCAAACCGTTCCTGGTCCACCCCCTGGAAGGCCACCAGCAGCGTGACGAGGAACAGATCGAGGATGAGGTTGAAGCGAACCCAGGGCAGGGAAGGTGTGGTGAAGGCCGAACCCGTCCGGCGCAGGGAGCGGGTGGCTTCCCAGATGCACTCCGCGAACAATCCCATGAGCAGCAGCAGGTAGAGGGTCTCGCCCTGGGGTGGCCGGAGCGGGTCCGGGGGCAGCGCCAGCTGCAGCACCGCCAGGCCGAAGGAGACACCGAACCGGAAGGCCAGCGGCAGGAAGAGCGATCCCGAAGGTTGCATGACTCGCATGGATCGTGGCTGCCAGACCATGGCACCAGGATGACTCAACCCGCAAGGATGTGGGCTGGAAAACCAGGAAGATCAATCCATGTCCGAGCTTCGCGGCAGGTCCCGCGAGCCTCCTGAAAATGGGCGTTGACGAGTCCCGTCACCGTGCTAGAATCATCTTTCCACGCGGGTGTAACTCAGTGGTAGAGTGCGACCTTGCCAAGGTCGAAGTCGTGAGTTCAAATCTCATCACCCGCTCCAACTGACACGAGCCGCTGAACGCGGCTCGTGGTATATATGAGGCACGGCGCCGTAGCCAAGTGGTAAGGCCGCAGACTGCAAATCTGCCATTCATCGGTTCGATTCCGATCGGCGCCTCCAGAGATTCGCGGCCCTTCGTGGGCCGCTTTTGTTTGAGGCCAAAGCGCATCGATGTCATGTCCGGTCGCGGGCGCGTGCGCTTCGAGTCGCAACGGGTGGTATCGTTCCCTAGCGAGGGTGTGCGATGGTCCGGGACCTCCGGTGGAACCAGTCGGCCAAGCCGGTCGTGGATGTCAGGCCTGGCCGCGCCTTGCAGGCGCTCGGGGAGCTGCTGCGGAGGCCCGACCTGGACCCGTTCGCGCTGTTCGATGCGGCCCTGGAGCTGCTGATCCGGCACTTCATGGCGGACCATGCGATGATCGCGCGCGTCGCCGAAGGGCACTTGGACACCTTCTGGTGGGTGGCGGCGGGCAGTGGTGCCAAGGAACCCGTGGAGGTCCAGCAAGGGCTTCGTCTGTGCGAGCAGGTGCTCCAGGAACCCAGCGGTTGCCTCGCCCTGGGAACCGTGTTCCCGGGGGAAGGCGGACCCTGGCTCCAAGCCTTCGCCGGCACCGTCCTGAGGGAGGGGGGGCGGTCCATCGGGACCTTGGCCATCCTGCATGGTCAACCCTTTGCCTTCTGTGATAGCGACATGGAGTTCATCCGCTCCGTGGCCGGCCTGCTGAGCCGGGCCCTGGAGATCGAGAACCTGCGATACAAGCTCCAGGTGGCCCAGGACACGATCGCCCTCAGCACCGCTGTCGCCCAGGACAGTGCGCTGGAAGGCTCCAGCACGAACCTTCCGAATGGCCGGTTCCTGGAGGTATGGATGAAGGGCCATATGCATCACGCCCGCCGCCAGAAGGAGACCCTGGCCGTGGCGATCTGGGAGCGCAGCGTCTCAAAGCTGGGTTCGGAGGCGATCCGCAAGGTGGCCCAGGGGCTGCGCGGGGACGACCTGCTGGTGGAATTGACCCCCAGCCGCTTCCTCCTCCTGCTTCCCCAGACCTCGCAGGATGGCGCTCAGACGCTGCTGGACCGGATTCGGCCGGAACTGGGGCAGCCCACCATCGGCGCCACGATGTGGCTGCACGACCGGGATGACTTGATGCTGAATGCCGCCATGCGCCGGGCGGAGCAGGCGCGCCGGGAAGCCCTCCAGGAAGGCACCGGGATGGGATGGAAAGCACCTACGCTGGTGATTCTGGAGTGAGCGGAGCTATCAGAGCTTGGTTGGAGGGCGATTGATCAAGCTCTCCGTCAGGGCCGCTTCCAGAGCGTCCCGCTCAAGGCCTTTGGGTTCTTCGTCCAGGGTCTTCCGGATGGTCTCCTGGGCTTCCTGGGAGTCCAGCTGGACCAGCGCCCGCAGTGCTGCAAGGCGGATGGAGAGCGGTTCCTTGGTGTCCCGGAAGAAGCTGCGCTTCCGGCCTAGCAGCTCTTGCAGGATGGGAACCACCGACATGGACTCCAGTGCGCCTAGCAGCTCGACCGCCTTTTCCCTGACCTTCTCCTGCTCGGGCTTCGAGCGTCCCTTCTGGGGCTTCACGCGTTCGATCAGGGCTGGGATCGCCTGCTTGGACTTCATCTCCTGAAGGATGAACAGGGTCTCCATCTGGATGGAGGGATCCGGGTGCAGAACCAAGGGCGCGAGGGCGGCCTCGGCCGGTCGTCCCCCGATCCTGCCCACGGCCCGGATGGCGGCCACGACCACGCGGGGATCGGCGTGGTTCAGCAGGGGGGCAAGCTCCTTGATCCGCTCTGGAGTCGTGATTTCCCCGAGAATGATCAGTGCGTTGCGGACCACGAACCACTCCGGGGCCTTCAGGGACTCCAGCAGCGGTGCTTCCGCGACGGATCCGCACGCCTTCAGTGCCTCCAGGAGATGGGCACGTTTGGCGCGGTCCGGCTCGTCCGCCAGCCGCTCTACGAGCTGCTCGGCGCCCGAGGCTCCCAGCATCTTCAGATAGGGATGAATCCGCCGGGTTGCGGTGGGCCGGTCCATGGTGAAGAGCTGGGTGAGCACCTTGCTGAGGCGATCAGGAGCTCCCAGTCGCGCCAGGAGATCTGCCGTGGCCTGGGTCTTCCAGGGGGCAGGCAGGCTCAGCTCGGTGACGACATCCTGCAGGTCGGTGAACAGGGCGTGGGCCATGGCGGGATCGCCACTCTCCACCCAGAACCAGAGGATGTGCTCCACGGCCTTCGAGAGCCACTGGTGGACATCGGGATCCTTTTCCCGTCCATAGGTGCGGGACAGCATCTCCATCAGCTCGTTCATGACTTCCGGGGGCATGCCCGGGATGTCCGCCCAGTCCGCGATCTTCTCGAAGGCTTTGGCGACCGCCGACCGGCGAGCCACGGCCGGTGCCACGAGACCACCGGCATAGTGCCGCACGACCCTGAGGAATTCCTGATGCCGTCCGGCTTCCAGCAGCTCGCGAAGGAACGCCAGGACCTTCTCGACGGGCATCTCGAAGATGCGCTGCCCCTCCAGGAGCTTGGCCAGCTTGGTCTGCATGGGCTGGTTCTCCCAGGTGAGGATGTCCACGAGTTCCCGCAGTTGGCCCTCGGACATGCCTTCCCGACGCAGGGCGTTGGCCAGCTGCTCACCCCAGGACTCCGCGCTTGGACTCAAGTACTTGATCTCATCCGCGTATTCGACGACCTGTTGATCCGACATCCGGTTGTGCCCGTAGGCGCTGGCAAAGCTCTGAGGCGCCATCGAGGAGGTGAGGCGCGCGAAGAGGTTGCGCAAGGAGCCGGACCGCATGCGGGCCGCTCCCCGGAAAAGGTCAAGCTGCTGTTCTGGGGACAGCGAGGACACCGCCTGGCGGACCATGCCTTGGGTGCCGGGCTGCACGCCCTGGCTGTCCAGGCCCATCTTCTGGAGGGTGGACCCGAAGCCGGACAAGTCGGGGATCCCCCCCCCGAATTGCATCTGGGCCAGAAGGGCGCCCCGGAGCTGCGAGGCTAGGCCTTCAAGCCCCACACCACCAGGGCCTGTCCCCGCACCCGGAGGGACGACAAGGGAGCCGGTGCCCCCCTGGCTGAGGCCGACACCGCCGGACGCCAGCCCTGGACGAAGGTCCTGGGGAAGGAGGCCCGTGACGGTTGCGACGGATTCCAGCAGTGCGGCCGTGATCTCGCCCGCTTCCGAGACGTCCTCGAGACGGGCGGCCAGGATGCGGATTCTCGCCACTTTCTGATCTTCGAGGATCTTCTTGGCGCCGCCCTGCTTCCTCAGCTGGGCCGGCTTCAGGCAGAGGATCTCGAGAAGCGCCCGGAGTTCCTCCCGGGTCGCGCCTGGATAGAGGACAAGGGCGTGGATGTTGCGTTCCTCAAGGTCCGTGGCCAACGCCTTGATCTGGAGGTTCTGGGAGTCCTCCATGACCTTGTCGATGAACATGCGCCCGTTCCGGGTGGCGACCTGAACCTGCGACTTTCCCGCCAGGAACCGCTGGTAGCTGCCCTCCAGTGCGGCCAGAGCTTCCTTGTTCCTCGGGTGATCTGGCCCGTAGAGGCGTGAGGCCTTCAGGGACCATTGGAAACTCATCAGGAAGTCGAGGGGAGAGCCCATGCGCAGTCATCCGTGGAGATGAACCATCTTATGCCGATTCCCGATGGAAACACGGGGGTTATCGCTCGCCTTTGGATCTCAGGAACTCGACGTAGCCCCGGTCGTGCGAATCAATGTGTTCCAGGAGCCACTTCCGCAGGAAGGTCGGCATGGCCAAGGCGCTGATGGTTCCCGCCTTGAACTGGCGCTGGAGGTCCCGCAGCTCATCGATCAGATTGGAATGTTCATGGGTGTGCGCTTCGAGTCCCTGGTACCCCAGGTCGCTCAGCAGGGTCTCCTCGGAGGTGAAATGGGTGCGGGTCGCCTGGATCAGCAGGTCCGTGAGCTGATCGGCCCCGACGCGATCCCTCTTTATGACCATGAGCGTGTGCAGTTGGTTGATGAGCGCCGCCATGTGCTGGTGTTCCTGATCGAACCGCTTGATTCCGATCCGGAATTCCGGCGTCCAGGTCAGGAAGGCGCCAGGGGTGGGTGCAGGGGGTTTGGGCTTGTTCCAGGGGAACACGGGCTCAGTCCATCCGATAGTTGGGGGCTTCCTTCGTGATCATCACGTCGTGGGCGTGGCTTTCCTTGAGCCCGGCATTGGTGATCTGCACGAAGGTCGCTTTCTGCTGGAAGTCGGAGATGTCTCTTCCGCCGACGAGGCCCATCCCCGCGCGGAGGCCCCCCATGAGCTGGGTGACGAGGTCCGCCACCTTCCCCTTGTAGGGCACCTGCCCTTCGATGCCTTCGGGGACCAGTTTGGTGTCGTCTTTCCCTTCCTGGAAATAACGGTCCTTGCTGCCCTGCTTCATGGCGCCCAGCGAACCCATGCCCCGGTAGGTCTTGAAGGTCCGCCCCTGGTAGAAGACCGTCTCGCCCGGAGCCTCGTCGGTGCCTGCGAAGAGGCTGCCGATCATGACGGCATCGGCCCCCGCGGCGATGGACTTGGCCACATCCCCGGAGTACTTGATGCCGCCGTCGGCGATGCAGGGCACCCCCAGCTCGCGGCAGGCCCTGGAGGCTTCCACCACGGCGGTGACCTGCGGCATCCCGGCGCCCGTGACGATGCGGGTGGTGCAGATGGAACCCGGCCCGATGCCGATCTTGACGGCGCTGGCGCCCGCCAGGATGAGATCCTTGGCGCCCTGGTAGGTGGCCACGT
>Ga0129297_10001049_pt1 | contig 13812 bp, 13 predicted proteins | sample I18A1metaG_FD_94708 | JGI IMG/M metagenome (GOLD analysis project Ga0129297, IMG submission 94708) | Lake sediment bacterial and archeal communities from Gulf of Boni, Indonesia to study Microbial Dark Matter (Phase II) - ​I18A1 metaG | ecosystem: Environmental > Aquatic > Freshwater > Lake >... | reverse complement strand
TATCTGCTTCCAGGCAGCTGAACCTGCAGTGCTTCGGTTGAGGTTGAGAGGCTTGTTAAAACACGAAAGATGTGAGGCGCGAAGGTCTGCATATTCGGCACCTGGGGCGACACCTCTATCTCCGCGAGCTCTTTCAGGACTGTAGTCCATGGTCCATAGGGCAGAGCGCCAACGTCTCGGTAGCAACGAGCTTCGATGAAACAGACATCGGCTCCTGCATGTCGACGAGCGAACTCGCGGACTAAACGAGACTTCCCAATCCCCGCTTCGCCTGAAATTGCTACGGCCAGGCCTCTTCCTTGCTTTGCCTCGCGGAATAGACTATTGAGTACGTCTAACTCGCGCTCACGTTCAACTAGAGGGACCTCTTCGAGCAAGGCCTAGCCAGCTAATTCGATTTGTGGCTGACCCACAACTGTATATGGAATCTCACCAATATGAACTGTACTTGACCAGATCATTGGCCTCCAAGGACACGAGCAGGCACAAGGCTTTGCCAATTGAATCGTCAGCGCAAGTGAGGGCAAATACTTAGACCAAATCGCGACTTAGAGGAGCCGTCATACATCGCGGCCCTCCAGAGCCGCGAATCAGTTCCGATTCCTCGATTTCGATGAAGTCAGCTCCGTTTTTCTCAAGTTCTCGTCTGACTCTGGTGTTTCCTGCACAGCCTATGACCTTTCGAGGGCCGATTGCTACTACGTTGGTGGCTCGCCTCTCCCTTTCGTAGTCTGTGACCTCAACCAGCTCGATATCGGTCAGCCGAATGTAACCGTAGATCGGGTCCTTGACGAACCCCCAGTATTGCGAACCAGGCGCCAATTCGCTCCAGCCGAACTCAATGATGGCGATACTGAACACGATAACTTTGCTTCACAAGTTGTCATGAATGACGAAACTTGACGCCGGTCTGCTCTGTACATTGGCGGGGGCGCACGCACATTGACTACGACCACCTCATTCCCCCTCCCACACGATTAAGGCACTCATGCACGAAACAACGCTTCCACTGGCATACGCCACTGAACCCTTATTCTTGAGGCCAACGATAGGGTGACTTGAACTCCGGTTTTCGTTGAGTCCGATGGCGCGAGGAATCAAAATCCATGCTGGTAGGCCAATGTATGAGCGTTCATATCCTTTCGAGAAATCAGCCGAGTACTACGACCTGATTTACGATGCTCTAGGGAAAGATTACAAGAAAGAAGCAACTCGAATTCATCAGATCATCTGGGCCAACAAGACATCCCGAGGCAGAGCATTACTAGACGTCGCCTGTGGAACAGGGCGCCATATCCAATCCCTCCGCAAGCACTATTCATGTGAAGGTTTGGACCTACAACCTAAGCTGCTTGCACTCGCCAGAAAGCGAAACCCAAGTACCACATTCCATCACGGGAACATGCTGAACTTCAACCTGCATAAGCAGTTCGATGCAATCACCTGCCTTTTCAGCGCAATCGGCCACATGAGAAGCTCACAAAACCTGGATCAGGCGATCAAGAATATGGCGAGTCACTTGAAGCCCGGTGGAGTACTCATCGTTGAACCATGGTTAACCCCCATGGACATCATTCCAGGCCACATCGGGGCCGCGTTCGTGAATCAACCAAAACTCAAGCTTGGCAGAATGAACATCGTGCAGGTTAAGGGAAAACTCTCCATACTCAAATTCCACTACCTCCTCGGCAGGCCGGAGGGAGTTGAACATTTCACAGAGCTGGAAGAACTCGGCTTGTTTACTCACAATGAATACTTGGCGGCTTTTCGGAGTGCAGGTTTGAAGGCCAAATATGACCGCAGAGGCCTGATTGGAAGAGGCCTCTACATTGGCATAAAACCAACGAGCATATCAAACACCTAATGCCAGAATGCTTTTCGTTGTGTGCCCTCAACAGCGCGCACACACTTTTCATCCTCCAACTCCGTTTCAGATTTGTAAAGATCCTATCCGATTGGGCGGTTAGAAATCCCTGATACTAGAGAAGAGTCTTTGATGAATCCCCAGAACAGCTGAGGCTGTCCGGACTCATTACCTCCTTTTCGTTCTTTCCTATCCAAATCAAGCTGCACTTCCGAGACTTCTGAAGCAACTCGACTCCCTAACACTTAGGGCTTTTCAGAACTGCTCAAACTCAACTCTTCAAGATCCGACCATCGTGATCAAACGATGAAGAACCAGACCAGAAGCAGCCTCTGCCTGTCTGTGATCATTGGTAGTCAATATTAGTCGCGGCCGTTTTTTTCAGGACCACCTGGAGTTCAGTCAGATGAAATTTGGTTTGCAGCATCCAAATTTCTCTTACGACGGCGAGGGCGCTCGGATTGTAGAGTCACTAAAGGAAATTTCGACACAAGCTGAACGTCTAGGCTTCGATTCGTTTTGGGTTATGGATCACTTCCATCAGATCCGAGGTGTAGGTGACCCGCAGGAGCCGATGCTTGAGGGGTGGACTACAATTGCCAACGTAGCAGGGTTCACTTCCAAGATTAGGCTTGGGACGTTGGTTACCGGCATTGTCTACAGGCACCCATCGGTGCTCGCGAAGATTGGTGCAACCCTGGACGTCCTAAGTAAGGGTAGGCTCTTCATGGGAATTGGGGCCGCTTGGAACGTTGACGAAGCGACAGCGTATGGCATCCCTTTTCCGCCAACGAAGGAAAGAATGGAGCGGCTTGAGGAAGCTATTCAAATCATCCACAGGATGTGGACTGAGGAGAAGGCAAGCTTCGACGGCAAGCATTACCGGATTCGTAATTCCTACTGCAACCCTAAACCTGTGCAAAAGCCACATCCGCCCATTATGGTGGGCGGAGGTGGGAAACGGGAAACTCTCCGGATCGCTGCCAAATATGCTGACGCCTGCAACGTATTCGGCTCTCCGGAAACTGTGAAGAGGAAATTCAGCGTTCTAATGGACCACTGCAAAGCAGTAGGCAGAGGCTATGGTTCGATTCTCAAGACGAAACTGGGTCATGTAATCATCGCCAAAGACAAGAACGATCTCGAGAAGCGCGTGGCAGAAGCCTTTGAAGGCGCACCTCAGGAAAGAGTCAAGGAGTTCGCCATCTACGGAACCCCTGAGGAGATTCATCGTCAGGTGGAAGCCTTCAGAGATGCCGGAGTTGAATATCTGATCGTGAACCTTGAAGCCGACAAAGAGCCAGAGGCCCTGGAGCTCTTCGCCAGCGAAGTAGTGAGACGATTATGACGCTTGGGACGTGTAGATGACCTTCGACAACCCCCATTTCAATTCCCTGAAGGAATGGATCAGCCACCTACCCGGGGTGACCTCGGGGCCACACAGGTTCGGCGGGACTGAATACAAGGTCTTGGGCTTGGAGTTCATGCATTTCCATGGTCAGAAGCATCTCGACATCCGTCTCTCCATGCAGGACCAGAAGAGGGTGCTAACAGAAGGCATGGCCGAACAACACCTGTACGCCCCACAAGCAAGGTTGGTAATACTCAGAATTCGCTGCGAAGATAACATTCAAACAGCTAAGCAGCAGGTCAGGCTGGCCTATGATAATGCTCGACGAGCGCGAACACCGGAAACCAATTGAAGCCTGTACGCTAACTGATCCTCATGGATAACATTGCGCTGCTAGGAATTCCACTTTACACACTCGCCAAATATCGTGGCATGGGCGCCGCTGTTAGAACCCTCCGCGAACTCGGCCTCCCAGAGGCTCTCAGGAAGAACGCAACTCGTTTCAGGGACCTCGGTGACGTGAATCTACCGAGCTTAGAGGTGGATGAAGGCCCAGGAAATACGAGAAACTTTCAGCATTTTGTACGCTGTTCAGAGGCTATCTATGATGCGGCCAGCAGGGTTTCCGAGGACGATTTAGTTTTTTGCCTTGGAGGAGAATGTGGCGTAATAGTGGGAAGCCTCGCTAGCTTCAGGACCAAGTTCAAAGGGGACCCCAGCCTGCTGTGGTTTGACGCCCACGGAGACTTCAACACGCCTGAAACAACACCGTCAGGTTTCATGGGAGGGATGCCCCTAGCCTTCGCTTGCGGCCGAGGCCCGAACCTGACTCCTCGAATAGACAGCCAGAGACCGTTGCTCCTAGAACGACGGGTCGTGCACTTGGGCAGCCGGGAACTCGACCAAGCGGAAGCACAGGCTATGCAGTCATCACCTATGCGGATGTACTCCGCATCCAAGGTGAAGGAACAAGGAATGGCGCGAGTGGCTGATGATGTAGCTAATTTCCTTTCAAATGCCGCGGATTGGATAGTCTGCCATCTGGACATAGACGTCGTTGACCCATCCGTCATGGCTGCCGTGAACTATCCGTCGAAGGGCGGATTGACGCCAGAAGATATCAAGACGATCCTTGAAAGAGTTCGAAGAACGGGCAAGATGAAAGTCTTCAATCTCGCAGCCTACAATCCTCTCTTAGACAAGGAACACAAGTCAGCTGAGATTGTTCTTGACATAGCGAAGGCCGTGTTATCCTAGCTATAAAGCCTAGAAGACGCTGCAGATATCAGAGAAGCTCAGCGGTTACTCGCCATATGTTCGCATGAACGGTGACTCTGTCCCGGTTTGCGTCCAGGATACTCCATTTGTACATCTTTGCTAGCTTGAGATACGCTCTTCTTACCTTGGTCAGGTATTGCAAGTTTTCTTCGTGTATGTCGCGACGGCTCTCCTTCCGTTTGAACGAAGTCTTTGGAGTAATATCCAAGACAAGAACTATGTCAGGCGTGGGCAAGCCTTTCTCCAAGGAGAGAAGCCAGCTCAAGGGAAGCCCATGTGCAACCCCGTAGGCTAGGTTCGAGGGCGTGTAGCGGTTGACTACAACTGCCCGCCCACGCTCCAATTCAGCTGTGAGCTGTCTCGCTCTCTCCCACTTGTTCGCCGCATAAAGCAGATGAACGGCATGAAAGTCAAGTCTTCTGCCTCGTAAGTAATTCTTCAACTGGCGACCCAGGGGAGTTGTGTAGTCGGGGAAGCTCCAAGTTGACGTGGGACGCCCCATCGCTCGAAGTTTTTTCGCTAGGAGCTGCGTTTGGGTTCTTTTGCCGGACTGGTCTATCCCTTCGATGGCAATTAGCTTCCCCTTATATCGCGGCAATCTTCTCCGCATCCGCTCACCGATAGTCTTGTTTTCAAATTAAAGGTACGTGCGCAATATTGCGAGCTTACGGCTACTACTCCTCACGAAGGATAATGAGCAGGGCCAGGGAGATCGTCACCGCAACCAGATAGAGTGATATGTCAGTGAAAACTGGAACCGCCGTAGCGACCAAACCTCCCATGTAGATTGCCGCAACGGCAATCAAATAGCAGCTCGCGAATACCAACCCGGTACGCCGAAGCGTTGTCGTGGCCTGCATCATTGCCTTCTCCAGAACCAGTACGGAAGACGATGTCAATAGGACAACGTGTCTCGTCGAGAATAGCCTGCCGTACCTGCAGATCAGGCTGAGAATCTCAACCGAGAACAAAACAGACACTAGCGAAAGCAGCAAAATCGGAAGTTTCTCCGAAACCGAACCGCTGAGACCGTGCGAGAAAAGCGCCATGAAGAACGACAACCCTAGGGCCAGAAACGTTCCTCTCGCCCAAAGCCAATCGCTTCGCAGAATCGCCATCGAACCCAGAAAAGCTGCTAATGCGGTCGCTATTTCGATCACGAGCGATTCTGAAGCGACCGTGTTTAGCGCTAACGTAAGCAGAAGGTAAACAAATGAAGAAGCCCGCAGAACATTCCAACGGGCGACGAGGGTTCTTATACTGTTCTCCATGTCTTTCTCCTCAACAGGGGCCTAATTGGTATCGCGGGGGAAAGCTCAATCAGCTTCGCGACCTTGGCGACCTGCGTCATCTTGTTTCTCCTTTCTGCGGCGAGTATTTTCTTGGCTAGTCGCATCGAGTCTGAGTCCACTGCAGCAGTGGAGTTTACTGTGGGTGTAATGCAAAGGAGGCTGTAACCTCTGGCAGCGATATTCGTAATGATGTCGACGATTGCATTGCCTAGAAGAGGAGAAATGAATACGATTACCGACTTGGCTGGAACAACCGTGACGATAACTGACTCGACCGCGTAATCCATCGGGAGGGTTGCTCTGCCTGCCTTAACGACAGCCAAGCTGTCGAGAATTTTGAGTAGGTGGCGTTTGCCGAAAGCTGGATCCACCCACGTCCTGACTGAACCATAGACAGACAAACCCACCCGGTTACCTTGAAGGATGAGCTGAGAACAAAGCGATGCGGCCAAGCTAATCTCAAATTCAGCGGCATCAAAATCGAATAGCTTCGACGTGATTCCTTCGGAGCAATCCAACACTATCACGACGTCTGTGACCTGTTCGCCTTCGAACTCGTTTGCGATCAGCTTCGCCTGCTTGGCGGAGGCTTTCCAGTTGATTCTCTTGAGCTCGTCACCTGGCCCGTAGGGCCTGAGTTCGAAGAAATCTGTTCCAATACCTATCCTCCTAGAAGGAACCATTCCAGGCCAAGGGCCAACTCTTCTGGCCCGGAGTTCGACTGGTCCGAGTTCCTCTACTCGAGGCAAGATTGTGAGAATATCCTGACCCGAAATCTCTCCTTTGTAGTCTCGAAAGCCAAGGAGATCACTTGTTCGAAAGCCCATTGGGCCAAGCGGGTACGTACCCCTCTGTGGTGCAAAGATTCGATAAGTGAATTCAACCTGCTCACCAGCGCCCATGGATAAGTGTAGGACGTTGGTTCCTGCCTCTAGGGTCAGTGAGTGCGAGATTCTGTCTTCCAGTTGTAGGTTGTCGATTCGTCGTTCGGAAGCATTGGTGACCTGCACGGTGACATCAATGCTCTCACCGCCGAAGGACCTTCGCGGATTAAGTTCTCGAAGAATACTCAGGCGAGGGATTTGGGCTCGTGAGGAGACTGCCGAGTAGAAAAGAAGAAGCGCTATGGTAATCACGAAAGCAGTGATCGACGGTTCCCTGAGCAGCAGCGCCAAGCCGATGAACCCGTAGGATAATGCTAGGTAGGCAAGGGCTTTTTCGGTTAGCGCCATCAGTCTACCCTTGGAACTGGAACTCGGCGAAGAATTTCGTCGACTATCAGTTTCGGATCAAATCCCCGCACCCATGACGCTGCCTTGGGGATTATGCGATGGGACAGCGCTTCGACTGCGATCGTCTTCACGTCATCTGGAATTATGTAGTCTCGGTTCTCGAAACCTGCGTTTGCACGAGCTATCTTCAGTAGGGCAAGTGAGCCTCGTGGGCTGGCGCCCACTTCAACCTGGCCGTGCTGGCGTGTTTCTCGAACGATGTCGGCGATGTATGAGAGTATGTCGTCGTCAGAGTGCACTTCCTCTATTGCTGCTTGCATCTCCGTTATGATTTTTGAATCAACAAAGGCCGTAACGTTGACTTCGTCGGTCTTGCGGGCAATTCTTCTTTTTAGGACTTCGACCTCACCTGATTTGTCTGGGTAGCCGACTCTGAGCTTCATTAGGAATCGGTCGAGCTGTGCTTCCGGTAGCTGGTAGACGCCTTCGAATTCAATTGGGTTCTGGGTTGCGAGAACTATGAAGGGGCTTTCAAGACCGTGAGTCTTCCCGTCTAAGGTGGTTTGCCGCTCCTGCATTGCTTCTAGGAGAGCAGCCTGTGTTTTTGGTGGGCTACGGTTTATCTCGTCTGCAAGCAGAATATTGGTGAATATAGGGCCCTTACGAAGCTCGAAATTTCCTTCCTTCTGGTTGTAGATGTAAGTGCCCGTTATGTCGGCCGGCAAGAGGTCTGGAGTGAACTGAACACGCGCGAACTTACAGCCAGTAGCCGCGGCAAGGCTTTTCGCGATCATGGTCTTCGCAAGACCTGGGAAGTCCTCGATCAGCATATGCCCGTTAGCTAGAACTCCAAGCAGAATCTTGCGAAGAAGCTCATCTTTCCCTACCACAACTTGAGTCAGCTCGCCATGAATTTTCCGGCAGTGTCCGGCTACGTCTTCGACCTTCAGTACGATCAACTCTCGAGCTTGCTCAGGACTTTCTCGATCGTCTGCGGATCGTCAACGCGTACCGACGCGGGGCAGGCTATTAGGTCACTGATCAGCTTGTCCTCCGTGATTTCTTGAAGGGCAGCGGCATCATGTTCGGCGAGTTGAACGATTTGTGTTTCAGCCAGACTAGCTCGTTCGGCAATTGTCGTCAATGTAACAGATCTTAGGCGACCCTGAAGAACGCTGAGCGATTCGGGATCATGCTTCACCAGGGCGTTGCCGACCAATCTCGCAAGCCTCTGCAACTCGTCCTCATGCCACTCTGAGGGCGGAGGAACGGCTGGCCTGCTACGCGGAACCAATTTCACCACCAAGTCTAGAACGAATATTGCGAGGAAGGCAAAAGACACGGTCAGGGCTGCCCAATTCAGAACAGGAATTCTTGCGAGAAAGAAATCCACGACTGCAACGACTATTGAGAAGAACAGGCCGATCCAGAGGATACCTCGAAGCTGTTCTTTCAAGATGCTATCGCCGGACTTTGGGCAAGCGCTTGTTCCAAGGAATTCAACTTGCTCAATGCTAACGCCCGCTTCTCATCATTGATTTCATGTTTGCTGTACCTAGCCTCTTCGAATAGGAAAGTCAACCCGTTCACAGCATCACTTCCAAGGCAGAGCTTGTTCGAAATACCCGCGGCAAACTCGCGCGCCGTTTCAGATTTCCCTATCACGAAGCCGCTATCAGAAAGTATCCTACACATTTGCTTGTAGCATCTCACTATTGTTTCTTGGTACCTGTCAGCCATCCTGAGATTAGCCACAGCGTCCTTCACCACTTGTCTAGCCTCCTCTCTCAACCATGTCTGTGTTTGGAAAGTGGCAATGTCGCGTACATACTTGAAGGCCTTCTGAAAAGAAAGTATTAGGAGGGAGAACGAAACGAAGATAATCGCACCGAAGATCAAAATTGCGTAGTAAGAGAGAAGGACGTGGGTTGGGGAAAGGACCGCGGCTTCTGAAGGAGGAATCAATAGCGACCGATTGCCAGTAATTGAAAAGAAGCTGCCAGTTTGACGAAGTGCATTGATTATGTTTTGAGGTACGCCGGACCTAAGAAAGAGCACCAGTAAGCCAGTTACTATCACGTAGGAAAGAATTGTTGCCAGCAGGCTAAGACGACGTCCTCCCTCCTTTGGGCGGCTTACCATGAAAGCAGCGAGAACATCAACAATTAGTCTACTGTTCGCAACTAGCATGATGAGATACCACGTTAAGAATACGGGGAGAATAATCGGAGCAAACGCTCCCAGTATCGGGGAGCTCGGTGCCGTCCCGGCTGTAACAGCCGTGAGGAGCAGTATAACTACCATGGCTGAGATTAGCGCGAGCGTCTGTTTTTCCGGCAACCGTGACCCCGATCGCACGTTTAGCTTGTCTGACTTTCAGATTAAAGGTAAACTACGGGTGACGGAATCTGGATCGAGCTGGCTGGCCAGCGAAGGCAGTGAGAGTTCAGAAGGACCTCGAGACTAGGAATTCGGCGATTGCGGCGAGATTGCTTCTCGCGTCTGATTCTGGGAGTCGATTCAAGGCGTCCGACGCATTTTGAAGATAGATTTCGGCCTGTCTTTTGCCGTATTCGATTGAGCCATACTTCGCGTAAAGGCCAATTGCTCTACGGACCTCCGCTCTAGTGATCCTGTCCTTTCCAAGAAGACGCAGAAACATCTTTCTATCGGCCGCTTTGGCAGTCCGTAGCAGGTGAGCAGCCATCAGTGTCCTCTTTCCTTCGCGTATGTCGCCCCCGATCTCCTTTCCATACTCTTTCTCATCGCCGGTCAAGTTTAGGATATCATCAATTACTTGGAAAGCGATGCCAACGGTCTCGCCAAACTCGCCAAGAGCTTCCAGCTGTTCCTGGGTTGCACCACCCGCAATCGCGCCACTTTCTGTTGAGAGTGCTGTCAAAGCCCCAGTCTTATGCCTAAGGAGTCGAATGACATCCTCCTCAGTGAAATTCCTCCTGTTCCACATGCTGAACTCGAATGCTTGGCCCCAAGTGATTTGGAAGGAACGATTCGCTACCTGTTCGACCAAGCGCAAGCAACGCTCTGGCGGAAGCTTACTGGAGTTCGCGATCTCGAAGACTTTGATGAGCATCGCGTCGCCCGCGTTGATGGCTGTCGGTACACCGTAGATTCTGTGGATGCAGGGCTTTCCACGCCTCAGTTCGCTTTTGTCTTCTATGTCGTCGTGGACCAGAGTCATGTTGTGAAGAAGCTCAACCGCCGTCGCGGCTTGTAGCGCGTCTTCGCGTTTTCCGCCCACGCATTCGCAGGCAAGGAAAGTCATGGCCGGTCTGAAGCGCTTTCCGCCCCTGTCTAGCAGATCCCAGATGGATGCGTAGAAGTCATGGGGTTCTCCTTTACGGGGAATGTGCCGCTCGAGTTCGGCTTCGACCACACCTTTGTACCGTTCTAGGATCTCAAGCGCTGATTTCATGGGTAAGGAGATTGTCCTTGGTTGTTCTTCAATTCTGCTAGCCAGACCTCGATGAACAAGTTTGGGACAATCATGATATGATTTCACGAGTACCGATAATTCAGATTTGGAGTCCTCGCAGGATTTGGGAAGTGTTAAATATGACATACGGAATAGGGCGTCTCCGACAATTAGGCGCGCCTAACCGAGATTGAATCGTAGTTGCCCATAGTCAGTTTTGTAATTACGTTTCGGGAAGCGCTCGAGGCGGCCCTCATTGTTGGGATAGTTGCCGCTTACCTCAAGAAAGTTGGCCGCTCGGAAGCCAACCGATACTTGTACTTGGGAACTTCGCTTGCAGTCGCGAGCAGCGTCGCCTTAGCGTGGCTCCTTCAAGCAATCTATGGAGGCCTATCAGGCCCGTACGAGAGTCTCTTTGAAGGCGCAACCGGGTTAGCCGCCGCTGGCTTTCTGACTTACATGATCTTCTGGATGACAAGGAATGCCCGAAAGATCAGGGGAAACCTAGAGCGCAAGCTCGACACATCCCTCACCGGGGGGCAGCTCCTAAGCGTCGCCGCAATAGCCTTCGTCGCTGTCTTCAGAGAAGGAATCGAAACTGTCCTTCTTCTGACAGCCATTTTCTTCATTGACCCTTCCGGGACAGCGTCGGGCATCTTGCTTGGTCTCGCGGCCGTCGGAATCGCTGCGGTTCTCATTATGAGAGGCTCATACAGGATGAATCTTCACAGATTCTTCAAGTACACAAGCGTGGTGCTCCTAGTGTTTGCAGCCGGCCTAGTTGGTTTTGCGGCACACGAATTGAGCGAAACAGCGGAAAACCTCGGCTTCAACCTAGGCGTGATGAGGCAGCAAGCCTTCAATGTGAACTTGGCACCCTCAAGCATCTTCCACGAAGAGGGAGCCCTTGGTTCACTCCTTTCTGCTCTCTTCGGGTACACCCTCAGCCCTGAATGGATCCGCTTGGGAGTCTACTTGGCCTACTGGCTCGTAATCGGCGGGTACCTCATCTTAGCCTATCGGAACATTTCGACCCGAGTTGTGCGGCCCCTTAGACTTCGGAGCGCGGCCTATACTTCGACGTCAGAACACGCCTGATTTCCTCGGAGATCTTGTCTCCGATCCCTGAGACTGACGTTAACTCCTCTTTTGAAGCCATGAAAACTCGTTCTACGGTCTGAAATGCCCTAAGCATGTTCTTCGCGCGAACATTGTCCACGTTCGGTAGGCTGGACACAATGAATTCCTGTTGCTCCTCGGCCGATGAAGGCTTCTGGCTTGTCATTATACGAGGTGCACGCTTTCCCTCCAACTGCTCGCGGCGCGCTATAGCGAACATTAGTTGCGCAGTTTCCGAAGGTTTCTGGGTCCATACAATTGGAATTCCATAATCGACCAATAAGCTGGCGTATGCACCCATCATCGCCTCAGGCCTCACTCGGCCTGAGCCGGTCAAGGACTCTCCCTCTACAAGAATGATGGGCTTCGAGTAGGCTTCTTTCAACTTGGCCGCCTGCTCGAACAGGCGCCCATCGATTATTGATGCCGCGAAGTCATCCACCTCCTTTCGTTCTACTACTACTTTGTCTGAGAGAACAAAGTCGCCCACGGAAAGCGTCTCAGACTTGACCAAAGCGCCAAGTTTTGCCATCTCTCGCGTTACGAGGGCGCCAAGCTCTCTCGAATCGGCTATTACGGTTATTTGTGCAACCATCTTTTCCTTCACATCTGATGAAATGAATTTCTCAAGCCTATACTGGTCGGGAGGATGCTCCCTCTGGGCGCGCATGAATTGCCTAATCGCGCTCTCCATTTCGCGTTCTTTTCTTTGGGATATCCAGTAGTAGGCTTCGTCCCGTGTACCCTTGGCGACTAGAATTATCGCTTGCCCAGGGCCCTTCCTGCCAGTCCTGCCGCGGCGTTGGATGTAGCGGATGGCACTCGGGACAGTATCGTAAAATATGACCTCGTCACACTCCACAATGTCAAGTCCCTCTTCCCCGATCTGCGTGGCAACCAGCACATTGTATGTACCGGACTTGAAATCGTCGAGTATCATGGTCTGCTTCTTCTGGCTGAGCCCTTTATCCTGCTCACGGGAAGCCTGCCCGACCAACCTAACCGCTGAAACACCCTCCGCCTTGTTTAGCACTTCGGCAAGTCTGGCGGCGGTGGTTCTATAGTTCGTGAAGACCATGATGCGCCTTGCGCCAGCCTTGAGTGCTACCCGTACGGACCTGATTAGCTCAGTCACCTTGGGGTGGTCCGCTTCCTTTGCCACAATGTCGTTGACGGTTGTGACGACGCTCTTCATCCTAGGGTCTTCAAGTATCATCTTGAGACCGGGCGAGGCCCGTTTCCGTCCCCTTTCTTCGAGACTGTCTAAGTGCGCTTTCAGGGCGGGGAATCCTTGGGTTTCAAGAAACTCGATTGCCCGAATTGCATGAACCGAAGCGTAAACATAGGCTAGGTAGGTTTTGACTTCGCGTTTGCCCCGGGTCGCTTCCTCCAAGATTCGTTGTCTGGCCGCCAGTACATCTCTCAGCCGAATGCGGTCCATGGCGGCGCTTTCAAGGTATCCATGGTCGCGGATGACCCGCAGCTTTTCGCGTAGGAAATCTTCCAGCTTATGTTTGACTTCGTGGAAGACTGGTGGAAGATCCACAGCAACCCATCTGACTTCAATACCGCCTACGTAGGGTCGGACGTCGTCGCTCTGGGTTGTTCGAGCCTCGACCCACTCAAGATGGAGGTTCTGGCAGATCTCCCGAACATCCTCTTCGCTCGATCCTGGGGAAGCAGTCAATCCGAGCATCAAGTGATTGTCGACGGTTGCGTATCGGTCAGCAATGAACACGTACGCGTAATCTCCAACGCCCCTGTGTGCCTCATCAAAGATCATCAGAGAAAAGGCATCAAGCTCAATCTTCCCGGTCAGGAGATCGTTCATGAAGACCTGAGGTGTCGAGAATATCACCCGCTTCTTCCAGAGCTCGGCTCGCTCGTCAGGTCCGACCTCGCCTGTGAGCCAGACAAAAGCGTCTTGGTCCACGTTTAGAAGTTTCTTGAATGTGCGGAAATGCTGCAGAACAAGAGGTTTGGTTGGGGCAAGCATCACGATACTTTTCTCGGCTAGCTGCCTTAGCCTCTCAGCGGCTACGTAAGCGGCAATTACAGATTTGCCTAAGCCTGTGGGCAGACAGACCAGCGTGTCCCTGTGCACAGCGTTACAGGCTATCGCTTCTTGATAGGAGCGATACTCAATCGACTCAGTTTTGAGGAGAGGATTCGCCCTAAGGTCTAGATGCATCCAGAGAACGCTCTGCACGGTGAAGCATGCTGTCAGAATGAAGTGACTG
>Ga0129297_10001048_pt1 | contig 13822 bp, 11 predicted proteins | sample I18A1metaG_FD_94708 | JGI IMG/M metagenome (GOLD analysis project Ga0129297, IMG submission 94708) | Lake sediment bacterial and archeal communities from Gulf of Boni, Indonesia to study Microbial Dark Matter (Phase II) - ​I18A1 metaG | ecosystem: Environmental > Aquatic > Freshwater > Lake >... | reverse complement strand
AGATTGTAATCTTCTTTATAGTTGGAGACAGCGCCGGGCCCGCTGAGGTTTACGGAGCGAAACCCAAGGAGGAAATCGCCCGAAAAGTCTCTGTTTTGGGCTCCCAGAGAGAGAGACAGGAAGAACGCCAGAACAACACCCAGGAATGCCGTGATTGTCTTTCTGCTGTTCATCACTGTTCTCCTATTTGAGGAATTTCTTGTCCAGGTTCGAACCATGAATCGAGGAATGACAGGTCACGCAATTGGCACCCTGAGAAGTGAAACTGCCGTGCCAGGCCGGCGCCTCAGAGTGACAGCTGAAGCACAGGTCGGCGATGTTCTGCTCAGTCAACATATGGCGGTTGGGCGACCCATGGGCCTGGTGGCAGATATTGCAGCCCTCGACCCGGGAGGCCTGGTGTTCATGGAGAAAAGGACCCCCTTTGTCGGTGTGGCAGCGGATGCACTCCTCTTGTTTGAACCCGGCCAGTCGTATCCGGAGAGCCGGTTCATGCGGATTGTGGCAGGAAGTACAGGTTACAATTCCTTCCTGAAGCCGGTGCCGCCTATTCAGCTGGAACTCGGCGAAGACGTCCTCGTGGCAGCGCGCGCAATCTGTGTTTTTCTGAGTTTTGAGAAGCGGAGAAGCAGCAACCTCGCCGTGAATGTGGTGGCAGGTGGTGCAATCGAGCGAGGCTTTCCCATGCGGGCTGTTGGTGAACCGGGGGCTGTCTTTTTCATGACAGGTCAGGCATTTCTGCGTTTTTGCGCTGGCCGGGTTGGAGGCGGCAAAAGAGAATACGCCCGCCTTGCCTCCTTCGTCCACGTGTTGTTCCGCGCTCCCGTGGCAGGCCGTGCAGGTCGGTTCGGTCAAGCCGGCATGGGGCCGGGAGGAGAATCTCTTGACCACTTCTTCGTGACAAGTGCCGCACGTTTGCGTGTCTTTCGCCTGGGCTGTCGGCTTGGCCGCGACCCCAACGCGACGACGGCGGCGAATGCGGCCATGAGGCCGATCGTCGAGAGCGGGGCAGTCCTTAATTTTCTTTTCCTTTGTGCTGACAACTCCAACCTCCTTGAGAAACTCTTCGTCCATCTCATCTCTTTATTGACTAAACTTATCTATTCTATAAATTCCATAGGTTTTATAATAAATGGCGCGGAAAATGTCAAGAGGAAAAGGATTGTTTTATAGACCGGCAGACCGCCGGACTCAGAACGCAAAAACAGTCTCTTGAGGGAGGAGAAAGAGACGGTCCGGAATCAGCGTCGAACTCGGGCTTTCTCCTTGCCTTTGGCCTTCTTTTTTCCGCAGACATCCAGGACGTACTGGAGGGTGACCCTTTCGAAATAGTTTTTCAGGATCTGGCTGGCCTCTTTCCAGATCTCGTAGGCGGCGCAGGTCGGGAGACGGTCGCAAAAATCTTTATCCTCGATGCAGTCGACGAGGGCGCAGGACCCTTCCAAGGCTTCCAGAATTTTGCAGAGATTGATCTCCGACGGCTTGCGGGCGAGAGTATAGCCGCCGCCCGCGCCGCGAATGCTTTTTACGAGCTTGTAGATCTTCAAAGGGATGATGATCTGCTCGAGGTAGCGGAGGGAAATCTCCTCCTCCTCAGCCACGTTTCTCAGGATGACTGCCTTTGTGCCGCTGTTATAATGGCGGGCGAGGTTTAACATGAGGCGGAGGCCGTATCTTCCCTTGGTGGAGACTTTGATCATGCTCACCTCCTTAATAACAAGTTCGCAGCGATGATGATAAAAACCCTGCGCAACACAAGTATTTTATTTGAATTTCTCAGTTATTTCAACATAATTTTATAGATTCTATAAGAATTATAAGAAAATATGACCCCGGCCCAAAACGGAACCCCGTCGTTCGTCGGAGCACCGCTTCGGCTTGACACTCCAAGCCGGGATTTGTATTCTTTAGACTCATCCCAATTCCCTGATAGAAGACAATGTGGGTGAGTCGGTCATAAGGACAAATCATGATAACAGAAATCTTGCTCGGCGATGAGGCCGTTGCCCTGGCCGCCGTGCACGCCGGGCTCACCGCGGCCTATTCGTATCCGGGAACTCCGGCGACGGAAATTATGGAGTACTTGATCAAAGCCGCGTCCAAGTCCAAGGGGCTCAAAGCTTCCTGGTCGGTGAACGAAAAAGTCGCCTACGAGGAAGCTCTGGGTGTCTCGTTTGCCGGAAAACGGGCGCTGGTCTCGATGAAACACGTGGGATTAAACGTGGCGGCGGACCCATTCATGAACTCCGCCCTCACGGGGACGAACGGCGGCCTGGCCGTTGTCATCGCCGATGACCCCAGCATGCACAGCTCCCAGAACGAGCAGGACAGCCGCTACTATGCCCAGTTCGCCCTGATCTTTTGTTTCGAGCCCTCAAATCACCAGGAAGCCTATGATATGACCCGCCGCGCCTTTGACCTTTCTGAAGAAATGGGGATTCCGGTAATGATCAGGCTCGTCACCCGGCTCTCTCACAGCCGTTCGAGCGTCGTGCCCCGTCCCGCCAGGGAAGAGAATCCGCTTCATCATGGCGCCTGGACAGACTGGACGCTCCTTCCAGTCAATGCCAGACGACGCTTCAAAATGCTGCTTGAGAAGCAGGCCGAGCTTGTCAAGTTATCAGAAGGATCAGATTTCAATTCTCTGGCGGTCAACGAGGACGACCGTTCAGTCGGGGTGATCGCTTCGGGAATTGCCTACAATTATGTCAGGGAAAACCTCAGAGATATCCGGAGAGGCCCATCCCTTCTCAAAATCGGCACTTATCCGCTTCCGCAAAAGCTCGTGGAAAATCTCGTGCGGCATGTGGAGACAGTCCTTGTCGTCGAGGAAGGCTATCCCTTCATCGAGAAAACCTTGCGCGGGACATTTGGCCTGCCCGGGAAAACAATCAAAGGAAAGCTGAGCGGCCATCTTCCGCTTCAAGGAGAACTTTCTCCCGAAATCGTTCGAGCCGCGCTCGGGCTCAAACCGCTGGATCGGCATAAAGTTGCCGAGTTCGAACTTGCCGCTCGGCCCCCCCAGCTCTGCCAGGGCTGTCCGCATGCCGATACTTTTCATGCCCTGAACAAGGTTCTCCAGGACTACCCTGGCGCCAACGTTTTCAGCGATATCGGCTGCTACACGCTCGGAGCTTTTCCCCCGTACAGTGCTGTCCAGACCTGCGTGTGCATGGGCGCGAGCGTCGGCATGGCCAAGGGCGGCGCCGAGGCGGGGATCTTCCCTTCTGTGGCCGTGATCGGTGATTCGACGTTCGGACATTCCGGGCTGACGCCCCTGCTTGAGGCGGCGGCCGCCAACACAAACATGATTGTGATCATCCTGGACAACAGCACAGTGGCTATGACCGGAGGTCAGCCGAGCTACGCCTCTGGAGGAAGCCTTCTCAAGATGATCGAAGGCCTCGGAGTGCCCAAAGAGCACATCCGGGTTATCAAGCCATTGCCCAAGAACCTAGAGAATAACGCTAGAGTGATTCGAGAAGAGATCGATCATAACGGGATTTCTGTCATCGTGGCCGTGCGGGAATGCCTCGTGGAGGCAAGGAAAAAGAGGAGGAGCGGATAGATGAAGCAAGATATCATCCTGGCCGGTGTCGGAGGGCAGGGCATCCTCTCGATCGCTTTTGTTATCGACAGCGCCGCTCTCAAAGAAGGCCTCATGGTCAAAGAAGCAGAAGTCCATGGCATGTCGCAGCGCGGCGGAGCAGTCCAATCGCACCTCCGGCTCTCCCAGGAACAGATTTTTAGCGACCTTATTCCCAAAGGCGAAGCCGACCTTATTTTAAGCGTCGAGCCTCTTGAAACGCTCCGTTATTTGGATTATCTCCGGCCCGAGGGCACGGTGATTTCCAGTCGCTCTCCCTTTGTGAACATCCCCGACTATCCTGACCTCGAAAAAATCCTGACCGCCATCTCCCGGGCGGGACGTCACCTCCTCGTCGATTCCGAAGAACTCGCCAAGAAGGCGGGCTCATCGCGCACGCAGAACATGGTCATGCTGGGCGCAGCGTCTCGGTTGCTCATGGTCAAAAAGGAAAATCTTGTCGAGTTCATAGAAACGCTCTTCAAGCCGAGGGGAGAGAATATTGTCACGGCCAATCTGAGGGCCTTTGAGCTCGGCCGCGAAGAAGCCGGCCTGTTGGCGGAAAAAAGATGAACCCAGATCGGCGAAAGATCAGAAGTATTTTCAAAGCGGCCGAAGCCGACGAGAGAAATTTCCTCCTTGAGCACGAGGTTTATGCGCTTCTCCGGGCCTCGGGGATCGAAGTCCCGCGTTTTTTCTTTGTCCAAAAGGGAGACCGGGCTGTTCCCCAGAAGCTCGCGGCCCTCGGGTCCGACCAGGTCGTCCTCAAGATCGTCTCTCCCTCCATCATCCACAAAACAGATGTGGGGGGAGTTGTTTTCGTCAGAAATAGCGCTGCCGAAGTCAACCGGGCGATCAAACGGATGCTGGCCGAAGTTCCAAAAAGATATACGGAATGGGCCAGGACATTCGGCAACGCAAAAAAGCCTTCTCTCCAGAAGTCCAAACCAGATATCCGCGGGATCCTGGTTTTGGAAAAGGTGCTTTTTCTAACTATTGGTTTAGGTTCAGAGCTGTTGCTGGGGATCCGGCACTCTCGAGAGTTCGGGCCTGTCGTCACCATGGGTCTCGGCGGACTCGACGTCGAATACGTCAGTGAAAGGATAAAGGAGGAACAGGCTGTCGGTATCGGCTCGGCTTATCTTCTGGAGAAAAAGGACATCGTCCACTTGATCGAGTCCCTGGCTTTCTACGATAAGCTGACCAAAGACTTCAGGGGTCAGAAAGCGGCGCTCCCGGAAAAACCCCTCGTCGAGGTCTATGACAGTTTTCGAAGGCTGGCCAGGTGTTTTTCTCCCTGCGTCAAGAGCTCGCCTTATGTTATTGAAGAAGCGGAGATCAACCCTCTTGTGGTGCGCTCCGGAAACCTTGTCGCCCTTGACGGGATGTGCCGGTTTTCGAGACTCCAGGAGAAACCCAAAACACGGCCGGCCATAGGCATCGACCGTCTTCTTCATCCCCAGTCGATCGGCATCGTCGGTGTTTCTGAAAGGATGAATCTCGGCCACTTCATCTTGAACAACATCCTGAGAGAAGGATTTCCCAGGGATCGTGTCTATGTCGTCAAACCGGGGATTCAGGAGATCGAGGGCTGTCTCTGTGTCCCGACGGTCTTTGATCTGCCCGAGGCGGTCGACCTTTTTGTTTTAACTCTAGCGGCCGACCAGAGCATTGGAGTAATCGAACAATTGATATCGGCAGAAAAAGCCCGCTCTGTCATCCTTATCGCCGGAGGAATCGGAGAGAAAAAGGGGACAGAAGCCTTAGAGGCAAGGATCCAGGGCCTCTTGATGGAGAGTCGCAAGCAAGGAAAGGTTGTGCCTGTGGTCAACGGCGGGAACTGCATGGGAATCTATTCAGGGCCGGGACGATATGACACGACTTTCATCCCCGCGTACAAACTGGCTCCGCCGAAAAAAAGTCATCCCCGTTTGGCCTATATCAGCCAGAGCGGTGCGTTCATGGCCTCACGGATGAGCAAAATCCCTCTGGCCGAACCACTTTATGCGGTCTCTCTCGGCAACCAGATTGATCTGACGGCTTCCGATTACCTGGACTATTTTAAAAGCAGACCGGAAATTTCTCTCTGCGCCCTCTATATCGAGGGATTTAAACCTGGAGACGGCCTTTCTCTGGCCAGGGCAGCCAAGGAGGCCGTCCTGAGAGGGAAGATGGTCCTCGTCTACAAGAGCGGCAGGACTCCCGAGGGCAAGCAGGCGACCTCGAGCCACACCGCCTCTGTGGCCGGTGACTACGCGGCCTGCCGTGCGGTCTTGAAAAGCGCAGGAGTCTTTGTGGCTGAGACGATCGCGGAGTTTGAAAGCGGGTTGAAAAACCTTTTGCCTCTCGCAGCCAAGAGCCCGGCCGGGAAGCGTGTCGGGCTGATCAGCAACGCCGGGTTTGAATGCGTGATCCTGGCGGACAGCCTCAAGAACGGCCCGGCGCTCGAGCTGGCTTCTTTTTCGGAACACACACAATCCGCTCTGGCGAAATATCTCCAGCCCCTGGGAATCGACCGGCTCCAGGATATTCGTAACCCGCTGGATATTACTCCTGTGGCGGACGACGCAGCGTTTGCCGGTTGCGTCGAAGCGATGCTGGCCGAAGAGGGGGTCGACTGCGCTGTTGTTTCGCCCGTGCCGATGACGGCGGCATTGCAGACGCTCGCTCCCGGAGAGTCCCACCGCGAGAATATCTACAGCCCCCAGAGCATCGGGAAGCGCCTGGCCGATATTTTCCAAAAAACCAGCAAGCCGTTTGTTGTCAATATCGATGCCGGAGCGCTCTATCAGCCGTTGGTTGACCTTTTGGAAGAAGCTGGAGTTCCCGTGTTCAGGCGCGCCGACGAAGCGCTCCGCTTCCTGGGCAAATTCGTTCACACCTGCCTGAGAGTCGGCGAACTCCGCTGCCGGCAGCGTACGGACTGAGGCCGTGCCCGCCGTCCTTTTAAAAAGAAACGACGCCTTTAAAAAAGGAGCAGTGATGAGATCGATCATTCGAAGATCGGCGCTTTTTTTGGCTCTCGTTTTATCCATGTCTCCCCGAATAGGGAGCCTTCTTTTCTCCGCTGAAGTTCCCAGGCCGGAATACCCCCGGCCGGAAATGGTGAGGCCAGACTGGCTCTGCTTGAACGGCTGGTGGGATTTCGTCCTTGACCCTTCCGATAGCGGTGAAGAAAGGGGCTTTGTTCGCGGGGAAGGGTTCGACAAGAAAATTCTCGTGCCCTTTGCGGCCGAAAGCCCGCTGTCTGGAATCGGCAACCTGGATTTCATGACAGCCGTCTGGTATAAACGGACTTTTGTCCTGCCCGAAAGCTGGAAAGAGAAAAGAGTCCTGCTTCATTTTGAGGCCTGCGATTACAAGACGACCGTCTGGATTAACTTGAAAAAAGCCGGTGAACACGAGGGCGGCTACACGCCCTTTTCTTTTGATGTGACTGACTTTTTGAGTTCAGGCGAAAACCTTCTTGTGGTTAAAGCCTACGATGATGTCAGGAGTGGCCTCCAGCCCGCTGGAAAGCAAAGTCAGCGCCTGCATTCCTATAGCTGCCTCTATCGGAGGACGACGGGCATTTGGCAGACGGTCTGGCTGGAGCCTGTGGCTCCTAACTTTATCGCCAGGTACCGGGTCTACCCCGATGCCGACAACGGAGAGGCGCTTATTCTTGTCGAATTGCGTCACGCCCCGAGCGAAGGAATACTCAGCCTTCGCGTGAAGGATAAAGGCAGGGAGGAATTTGCCGCCCAGAAAAAAGCAGCCAAGAGCGTCTTTTTTTTGGTGAGGTTCAAAAACGCTCAGCTCTGGAACGTTCGCCGACCCCATCTTTATGACCTTGAGGTCGCCTATCTCGTCGGGAATCGCGAACTGGACAAGGTCAACGGCTATTTTGGGTTGAGAAAAATTGAGGCCCGGGAGAACAAAATTTATCTCAACAACCGGCCGCTCTTCCTCCGCACCGTCCTCGACCAGGGATTTTATCCTGATGGAATATATACGGCTCCCTCAGACCAGGCGCTCAAGAATGATATCGAGATCTCGCTGGGCTTGGGGTTTGACGGCGCCCGTCTGCACCAGCGCGTTTTTGAACGCCGCTTCCTCTATTGGGCCGACAGGCTGGGCTATCTTGTTTGGGGAGAATTTGCCGATTGGGGCCTCGACCTCTCCCAGCCTGAATCCTATCTTGTCTTCACTTGTCAGTGGGGCGAAGCGCTGGAACGAGATTTTAACCATCCCGCCCTGATCGGTTGGTGTCCGCTGAACGAACGATGGAGCTCATCTTTTCCAGGAACCATCGAGAACATCTTCCATTTCACCAAGCTTATCGACACGACCCGGCTGGTTATTGATTCATCCGGTGGATATCACTTTGCGTCTTCAGATGTTTATGATTCTCACAATTACGAACAGGATGCGGCGAAATTCAAAGCCGCCTATGACGGCCTTCTCCAAACGCCCCCCGTTGTTTTTGTCAACGGAGAGAGGGAACTCAACAGGCCGTATCAGAGACAGCCCTATTATGTCAGTGAGTACGGGGGCATTTGGTGGAACCCTGGCCAGAAGGACGACAAGGCCTGGGGCTACGGCGAACGGCCGCGGACCGAAAAGGAGTTTCTCGAACGCTACAAGACGCTCACGGAGGCCCTGCTCCTCAACCCTAAGGTGGCCGGGTTCTGCTATACTCAGCTTTATGATATCGAACAGGAAGTGAACGGGCTTTACTCGTTTGACCGCAAGCCCAAATTCAACCCGGACACAATCAGGCGTATCAACCAGCAAAAAGCCGCCATCGAATAGGCGGTAGTTTTGGCTATCAACCTCGGTTCGACGAAAGAAAACGAATCTGCTAAAATGCTTTCTCATGCGCCATCGAACCAGGCTGCTTATTATTCTTATTGGTCTGGTTTTAATCCTATTTGGAGGAGGCGGACACAATCTTATGGGAAGAAAAGCCAAGGAAGCGAATTCTCTGAGCCGTTTTTTTCCCGTGGAAATAAATGGCTGGAGGGTTGAGGGCAGAGACGAGTCCTATGATCCGCAATCGATTTTTGATTATATCGACGGAGCAGGGGAAGTTTATCGGGCCTATAATTTCGAGCGCCTGGTCGCCAGGCGCTACCGAAAAGACGGAGAACCTGACCTGATTGCGGACTTTTTTGATATGGGCACTGCCAGTGACGCCTTCGGCGTCTTCACTCATGACCTCGAAGGAGAAACCGTCGAAATTGGACAAGGCGCGGTTTATAAAGGAGGGCTGCTCTCTTTTTGGAAGGACCGCTATTTCGTTTCTCTCTATGCCGAGGCCGAGACGGCCACGTCCAAGCAGGCTCTTTTAGGTTTAGGCAAAGAGATTGATTCAGCCATCCCGGCCCGGGGAAAGAAACCGGTACTCCTCTCTTATGTGCCGGACAGTTTCGACCTCAAGACGATTCGCTATTTCCACAGCCATTTGATCCTGAACTATCATTTCTTCGTCTCGGTCGAGAATATCCTCCATCTCGGCCCGGACACAGAAGCGGCGCTGGCTTCTTCCGGAGACAAGCCGGACATTGTCCGATTGCTGATCATCCGCTATCCTGATGCTCCGTCAGCGGTTCTTGCACTTCGGAGCTTTGCCAAGGCCTATATGCCCGATGCTGGTGAACCGGAGTTGGTCCAGACCGAGGACAAAAATTGGACCGCAGTCAAAAATAAAGGCGATTATCTGGCCATTATTTTCAATGCCCGTTCGCCTGATCAAGCGAGAAAAATTCTTGCTTCAGTCGGAGAAAAAATTGTTGATTGATACTCAATCGGATAAAATATTTTTGTAATCCGCAAGGAGAGTGCATGCCGGAGAAAATTTTTACCCGCCGAGATTTTTTGAAGATGGCTGCAATCGCCCCGTTGGCCGGAGCCGTCAAGCCAGGCTTTGCGGGGGTTTTTGAGAAAGGTCCTGCAGACAAAGTCAGGGTTGTCCTGGTCCGCGACAAGGAGGCGCTGGATTCTGCGGGGAGGCACAATCCCGGAGCCATTCAGAAAATGCTGGATGATGCCGTCATGGCGCTGTTCGGCGAAAAAACTCCGGCCGAAGCCTGGAGGAGGATCATCAAGCCTTCGGATACTGTGGGCGTTAAAACTAACGTCTGGAGTTATCTCCCAACCGGACGGGCCGTTGAGGAGGCGCTCAAAAAAAGGATCATGGAAGTTGGCGTTTCCGAGGAGCGTATCTCGATTACTGATAGGGGAGTCCTCGGAGACCGGGTTTTCCAGAATGCCACCGTCCTCATTAATGCCCGGCCTGCGAGAACCCACCATTGGGCCGGTATGGGCGGCTGCATCAAGAACATGATCATGTTCGTCCCCGCGCCGTGGGCTTATCATGCGGATGCCTGCGCGGACTTGGCAACGATCTGGAATCTTCCTTCGATCAAGGGCAAAACCAGGCTGAATATTCTTCTCCTGCTGACTCCTCTCTTCCACGGGATCGGCCCTCATCACTATAGCGCCCAATACGTCTGGCCGTATAAGGGGATTCTTGTCGGCCAGGATCCTGTCGCTGTTGACGCCACCGGAGTCAGGATTTTGCAGGCCAAGCGCCTGCAGTTCTTTGGCGAAGAGCGGCCGCTGCAGCCGCCGGCCCAACACATCGTACTTGCGGACACAAGGCATCACCTCGGAGTCAGCAGCCCCGACCGGATCGAGCTTGTCAAAATCGGCTGGCAAGAGAATATTCTTATATAGGAGTTCGGCAATGCCTATATACGAGTACCGCTGCCGGGATTGCGGGAAAAAATCCACTTTTGTGACCCTTTCGGTGAAATCCGCCCTCCGGCCGAAATGCAGGAAATGTGGCAGCGTGAACCTGGATAAGCTCGTCTCGCGGATTTCCGTATCCCGCTCTGAAGAGAGCCGCATGGAAAGCTTGGCCGACCCCTCCAAGCTGGCCGGGCTGGATGAAAAAGACCCCAAGAGCATCGCCCGCTGGATGAAGAAGATGGGCAAAGAAATGGGCGAGGAGATGGGCGAGGACTTTGACCAGTCTATTGAGGAAGCCATGGAGGAGGAAAGCACGAGGGGGGAAAAGGACAGCGGAGGAAACGTCGGGGAGAGTGACGAATTCTAGGAAATCCGCTTTTTAGCATTTGGCGGGGTCCTTTTATTCCTGGACATTGAATAGCAGCCGGGCGCCGAACTGTCCGCCTTCGGTTTCCGCTGAGTAAAAAGAGGCGTTGATCGCTCCCAGAGGTCTGACCGCAATTCCCAGTATCTTTCCATCAATCAAGCGTTGCAGGACCGGCCTTGAGATGGTCAGGTAGGTCTGGCCGCCCTTTCCTTCAGTGACGGGCCAATCGATGATCATCTGAGGGTTTAGGACGCGATCGAGAGGTTGCCCCCGGCAGAGGCTGGCAAACGTGACCGCATCTCTTTTCCAGTACGGGTCACCGCCCAGGATTTCGACGACTCTGATCAACCCGAAATCAGGCACATCGTCCAAGGTCCGTTCGACGGAATGCGTTGTGAGCTCCAGCAGGCCGTGGCCGGCCGCTTTTTTCCCAGCAAACGAGCCGAGGTCCCATCGGAGGATGATCGACTGAGTTCCGCCCGCCGTCAGCACACGGGTTCTCCGCCCGGCGTCTTCGACAGACCAGTGGCTAAAGTTCATGTCGGGATACTCGAGGTCAACCATCCCCTCCGCGGCCACTCGGACGGAATGCGCGAACGTCTTAGGGTCTGGAAGGGGCGGATGGTACGGGACTGGATCTCCCTCGTCCAGTCCGGCAAGTGCCACATTCACGACATCCACCTTAATATAATCCACATCGACCCGGTATTTTCCCAGTCCCCAGTCCATAAGGGCAAGCTGACCGTTCACGGTGTCTCCCGGCTTCGCCTCGAAATCGCGGGTGGTCATGCTGATTGTGTGCCAGTTCTGGGCATCCGCGATGTCGAACTCCATGAGATGGGTGTGAAAATCTGTCGTTTTTTGGGTGTTGAGATGAAGGTTCACCCGGCGGGGCGCCTCGCTCACTCGGATGCGCGCTTGGATGCGGAGCTCGTAGCCCTGCTCCTTCAAGCGGTCGAGGTAGAGATCGCCGGAGACTGTCCGTTTGATCAGGGCCCACCAGACGTTCCGCCGGTCTTTGGTCGCGTCGACCAGAATGGAAGCGTAACCGTCCCCTTGGCGGAAATCCATGACGGCCTTTCCTTCTCCGGTGAAAAACGCCCAGCCGGTAGCTCCGGTCGGGTCTTTCTTCAGGGGCCCGTTGAAATCTTCGATAAATTGGGCCGAAGTCTGCCGGGAAATCAGAATGCCGCCAACAAGAACAAGGAGCCATGTTGTCCAATGAAGTTGCTTCATTAAGTATTAGAGTGCTTTTCCCAGCTCCTGTAGGAGTCTGTTGATGTGTTCGTCAGTATGAATTGAAAAAACGGTCACCCTGAGCACACCTTCCGCCGGCGCGCCGATATACTTAAGATAGGCGATGGCGATCCCGTGGCTCATGAGCGACCTTTGAACCTTCTTCATTTTTTCAGCCGACCCCATCGACCAGGCCACAATCGGCACAGGACCTTCGTGGACTGGCACGCCCAACTTCTTCATCCCGGCTTTCACAAGGGCAACATTCTTCCTCAGCCTTTCCCTCATTTCCGGATGATTTCTCAAGATTTCGATGCCCCGGGCTGTTGCCGCCGCGATCGGGGTCGGCGTCGGTGTTGACCCGATATAAGCCCCCACCGTGCCTCTGGCCGCGGCGATCATTTTTTTCCCTCCGATAACAAACCCTCCATACCCGCCAAAAGCCTTGCTCAGCGTCCCGGCGAGATGCAGACGATCTGACGCCACCCCGAAATGTTCGGCCGTCCCTCGGCCGTTATGTCCCAAGACTCCAACGCCATGGGCATCGTCCAGGCCGATCATCCCCTGATAAGGCGCCAGAACATCCAGGTAGTCCGGCACAGGTGCGATATGCCCAAAGGTCGGGAAAATCCCGTCGGTCATAAGAAAAGGTATTTGACGGGCTTTGAGTTTTTTTTTGAGTTTCCTTTGGAGGTCTTCGGGATCACGGTGACGGAACCTCCAAATGGGCTTTCCCAGAGAATGAACTGAGTCTGTGATACAAAAGTGGGCCTCCTCGTCAACAAAGACGGCATCATAATTTTCGGCTAGGCTCTGGGCCAGGATCAGGCTGCTCAGGTATCCTGAGCTAAAATAAGCCGCATCGGGCTCTCCAAAAAATTCCTTCAGCCGTTCCTCCACCTCGAGCAGAACAGGGTTATTCCCGAACCCGGCGCGCGACGTGGCGCTGTGCGTGCCGTATTTCCTAAAGGCTTCGACCCCAGCCCGGATCAAGTCCGGGTGGCCGTGCAATCCGAAATAGCTCGTTCCAGCAAAATACAGGAATCGTTTGCCCCCGATGATCGTCTCTGCCCCGGGGGCGCTCTCTATTCCGTTTAAGGTATTGGCTATTTTTTTAGACACGTTTTAGACTTTGGGCAGTTTTTTCAGGAAGGCCGGGTCGACGTCCACGCCCAGACCAGGCTCTCGGGGAAGGGTGATTGAGCCGCCCTTGACAATCATCCCTCCTTTAACCGGGTCGACCGTGTGGGACGCATTCCCGTCGAGGTCGGCAAAAATAATGTTGCTTTGCGCGGCCATGAGATGCGCCGCTGCGGTCAGGGCGAGCCGCGTTTCCAGCATGCACCCGACCATGGCCCGGATATTAGCGCTTTCGCCGACGTGAGCGATCTTGAGAGCATTCCATATTCCACCGGATTTCATCAGCTTGATGTTGAAATAATCGCAGGCGTCTTCTCTCACGAGCCGGATGGCATCATGGGGGGAAAAGAGGGCCTCATCGGCCATGATAGGAATCGGGCTCATCCGGCGGACGGCCCGCAGCCCGGCTAGGTCCCAGGCGGCGACCGGCTGTTCCACGTATTGGATCTTATATTTTTCCATTCTTTTCAGCGCCGAAATGGCCTGAGGAACCGTCCAGCCTTGATTAGCATCGATGCTGATTTCCTTGCCGTAGCCGATGGCGTCCCTGATCGCCTCGAGCCGGGCGATATCCATGTCCGGATCCTGGCCCACCTTGATTTTAATCTTTCTGTATCCCGCTGTGACGAATTGCTTCGCCTTTGCCGCCATTTTTTTGGGCACATCAAGGTCAGCTGTGATATCCGTCTCGAGAGGTCTCTCGGTGCCCCCGAGAAGCTGGAAAAGGGGCAGAGAGGAGGCCTTGCCGAGGATATCGT
>Ga0129297_10001047_pt1 | contig 13824 bp, 10 predicted proteins | sample I18A1metaG_FD_94708 | JGI IMG/M metagenome (GOLD analysis project Ga0129297, IMG submission 94708) | Lake sediment bacterial and archeal communities from Gulf of Boni, Indonesia to study Microbial Dark Matter (Phase II) - ​I18A1 metaG | ecosystem: Environmental > Aquatic > Freshwater > Lake >... | reverse complement strand
GTATGGCTTCAAACATACGAATGGGGATATTGTTGTTTTCATCGATTCGGACAGAGATATATCTCCTAAGCAGATTGTGAGATATGTTGGAGGAGCCGAGCAAGCTGATATTGTGATAGCTTCTAAGTGGCATCCTAAGTCGCATACGGAGATGCCTTTGATCCGTAGGTTTCTCAGTCATGGGTTCCATTTGATGGTTATGTTGTTGACAGGCCTTAGAGTTAGCGATACTCAGTCGGGTATGAAAGCGTTTAGAAGAGTGGTTTTGGAAAGAGTGCTTCCGAGGTTGGCTATGAAGAGGTTCGCATTCGATGTTGAGCTTTTGACTGCCGCTAACATAAAGGGCTTCAGGATAGCGGAGTACCCGATCGACATTAAGATGAGCGGCCCTGCCAAGCTGGGGCCTCTCGTTAAGATGCTTTGGTCTATGTTCATAGAGATCCTCGGGGTCACCTACAGGCTTAGGATTCTGAAATTGTACAATAGAGAATGAGCATCTAAGGAAAGGGGATTCCAAGAAGACTTATTTTTTAGATCGTTCTAAGATTATCGAACCGGTCACAATAAGAGTGTTAGTGAGAACGGATGGAAAAAGTTCCAGTTGTCATATTGTGTGGAGGAACAGGCACAAGGCTAAGGGAGCAAACGGAGTTCATTCCAAAGGCGCTGGTTCCAATAGGTAATATGCCCATCCTACTCCATGTTATGAAGATGTTCGCCCACTATGGCTTCGCTAGGTTTGTTCTCTGTCTTGGGTACAAGGGCGATTTGATTAAGCAATATTTCATGAACTACGAATTAATGAGTAGCGATGTCAAGCTTAGATTCGGCGGCAAAGCCGAGATCATAGGTCCGCCATCTGGTTTGCAAGCGTGGGAGATCACGTTCGCGGAGACCGGTCTGAAGACGCAAACCGGAGGCAGAATTAAGAAGATCGAGAGGTATGTCGAGACTAAGAATTTCTTCGCCACCTATTGCGATGGACTAGCAGATGTGAACTTGCATCAGCTTTTGAAACATCACATGAGTATGAATAGAGTCGGCACGCTAACGGCGGTTCATCCAATGTCTCCCTTTGGAATATTGGAAGAAAAGAATGGCATAGCAATTTCATTCAAGGAAAAACCGGTTCTACCGGGCCTTGTAAACGGCGGGTTCTTTGTCTTCAACAGGCGATTCTTTGACTACTTGGATGACAATAGCGTACTTGAGGAAGAGCCTTTGAGAAAACTTACTGCCGAAAGAGAGCTGGCCGTATATCGCCACGAAGGATTCTGGGCGTGCATGGATACGTTCAAAGACTTTGAGAGATTGAACCAACTCTGGGAGACGGGTTACGTTCCGCACGCTGGAGTGCGGCTGAGCAAGCCTCCTTGGAAGGTTTGGGAATAAGCGCCGGTGTCTGGATGTCTCGTTGGGAAGAGAAAAGAGTTCTGATAACAGGTGCTACCGGTTTCATCGGATCTTGGCTGACGGAGATTTTGCTGGCGAAAGGCGCAAAGATAACAGCACTAATAAAGAAAGGCGATCCCTTGATTGCCAGCCTCAGACATATTCTGAACCGAATCGAGCCTCTGTACGGAGATATTCGAGACCAGAAAGTGATGGACAAGGCGGTCGAGAACCGAGATGTGATTTTCCATCTCGCCGCGATAACGCAAGTAACATATGGTATAAAGAACCCCGTAGAGACTTTTGAAGTGAACGTGTCAGGCACATTGAATCTTCTTGAGTCGATCCGAAAAAGGAGCCCAAGCCCGTTCCTAATATACGCGAGCACGGATAAGGTCTATGGGGAGCCCAAGTACCTTCCGATAGACGAAGAGCACCCGCTATCCGCTAGATCTCCATATGATGCATCGAAGCTTGCGGCTGATAGATTAGTAAATTCCTATGTAGTCACGTATGGTATTGATGCCAGTATCGCCAGATGGTCGAACACGGTAGGTGGTAGGGATTCCAATATCTTAAGGGCGGTTCCTGATTTCGTTACCTCAATAATGGACAGCAAGCCTCCTACTATTCGTGGAGACGGGACGCACCTCAGAGACTATATGTACGTGAGTGATGCGGTCGGCGGCGTTATTTCTCTCGCCGAAAACAGAGAGTTAACCAGAGGTGAGGTCTTTAACTTTGGCACTGGAATAGCAACGTCTGTCGTCGACTTAGCGAACATGATAGTGACTCTCATGGGGTATGAAGGAAGACTCAAACCAATGATAGTTGGCGCCCGAACCCCTGGTGAAATTGATAGGCAGTACCTCTCGGCCAGAAAGGCAAACGAGCTGCTGAAGTGGAGACCTGAAGTTGACCTCAAAAGTGGGCTAGCCAAGACGATAAAGTGGTACCTCGAAAATCCATGGTGGCGTGCTGTAATGAACGAATCTAGAAGATTAAGAGATATGGACTAGTTGGGGGAGGAGAAGCGTGATAGAAGGCGTTCGGATAATACCGCTGAAACAGATATCCGATGAACGTGGTAAGGTTATGCGAATGTTGAGGGTTGATGATCCTCATTTCGAAAAGTTTGGAGAGATCTACTTTTCTGTGGTCTATCCTGGGACAATAAAGGGATGGCATTTGCACAAAGAGATGGCGTTGAATTATGCCGTTATCAGCGGAATGATCAAGCTTGTTCTATATGATCAGAGAGAAGATTCCCCGACTAGAGGACAGCTAATGGAGCTCTTTGTCGGCGAGGACAACTATGTTCTAGTCCACGTGCCACCTCGTGTGGTGAATGGGTTTAAAGGTCTTGGAACAAAACCGGCCATAGTTGCTAACTGTGCAACTCAACCTCATGACCCCTCCGAAATTGTAAGAATCGATCCGTTCACGAAGGACATTCCTTATGACTGGACCTTGAAGCATGGGTGAATAAATGAACATTCTTGTCGTGGGTGCTTCGGGTTTCATCGGCGGAATCGTGGCAAGACTATTCAAGTCTCGGGGCTATTCTGTCGTCGGCACTTACCTGCACGACTCTAACGCAGCCGAAGAGTTAAGGAGAATGGATATCTGTGATCGATTGCAAACGTTGAAGATTGTTCAGGAGGTCTCTCCTGAGATCATTATTCACGCTGCTGGCATGACGAACGTTGACTTATGTGAAGTTGAGCGAGACCGGTGCTTTAACGTAAATGTCTTGGGAACGAAACATGTAGTAGACGCCGCTAAGACTCTAGGAGCAAGATTGGTCTTCTTCTCGACTGATTACATATTCGACGGGGCCGCGGGTCCATACCATGAACATGACCCCCCAAACCCCATAAACTTCTATGGAAGATGCAAACTCGAAGCGGAGAATAGAATTCGAAAGGGCATTCATGATTATCTTATAGCGAGGCTCACAGTGGTTTATGGGTGGGAAAGACAGGGCAAGAACTTTGTTATGCGCCTCATAGCGAACCTTCGAAAAGGGGAAAAGATGAAAGTTCCAGTTGACCAGATTGGCACCCCGACGTACGCGAACAACATCGCTGAGGCCATTTTGGATCTTGTGCAAAAAAGACAAACTGGGATCTTCAATATCGCGGGTCCAAGGTTAATGGACAGATACTCATTTGCCAAGCTTGCCGCTGAGACTTTCGGCCTACCGAAAGAGCTCTTGATCCCGACCACGACAGCTGATATCGGGCAGACAGCCGCTAGACCCTTGAACGCGGGCATGAAGATAAACAAGTTAAGGTCGGTTTCATGTGTGCGGATGCTTCCACCTACGGAGGGTCTAAGGCTAATGAGGGACTCCAAGGAGGGTTTAGTGTGATTCAGAGCAAGGAGGCGGAAATACGTAGCCAGATCTTCGCTTTGGTCAAGCAACTCTACGAGCTAACTCAAAAAGAAAGGAGATTCCACCCGGGTCAAACGGCCATACCTTATGCTGGGAGAGTATTCGATCACGAAGAGATGATCTCATTGGTTGATTGTTGCTTAGACTTTTGGTTGACAGCGGGGAGGTTTGCGAAAAAGTTTGAAACTCAGTTTGCCCAGTTCCTGGGCGTGAGGTATGTTTCTCTGACAAACTCCGGCTCCTCGGCGAACCTGCTTGCAATCTCAGCGCTTACCTCTCCTAGACTCGGAAGCGGAAGATTGCGGCCGGGAGACGAAGTAATAACGACAGCTGCATCATTTCCCACCACAGTTAATCCAATTGTTCAGAATAGTCTTGTTCCGGTCTTCGTTGATGTTGAATTGGGAACCTATGATGTAGATTCCTCCATGTTGGATGAGGCCCTATCAGAGAAGACAAAGGCAGTTTTTCTTGCCCATACCCTAGGCAACCCATTTGACCTAGAAAGTGTGTCGAAGTTCTGCGACGAGAACGACTTATACCTCCTTGAAGACTCTTGTGACGCGTTGGGCTCGAACTACGCAGGAAGGCTTGTAGGTTCATTTGGCGACATATCAACGTTCAGCTTTTATCCTGCACATCACATCACGATGGGCGAAGGGGGCGCAGTTGCAACTAACTCTTTTGAACATAAGAGGAACGTTGAGTCCTTTAGGGACTGGGGTAGAGACTGCTGGTGTGAGCCAGGTGCAGATAACACTTGCGGCAAGAGGTTCGACTGGCAACTTGGCAATCTCCCCCGTGGATACGATCACAAATATGTCTACTCTCACCTTGGCTACAACCTTAAGGTGGTAGATATGCAGCCTGCCGTTGGCGTTGCTCAACTGAGGAAACTTCCATTATTCATCGAGGCGAGGAAGAAGAACTTCAGATATTTGTTCGATGCTTTGAAGGACCACGAAGATCAGCTCGTATTGCCTAGGGCTACTCCGAAGTCTGATCCAAGTTGGTTCGGCTTCCCCTTAACCATCAGGGATGAGGCAAGCTTCACAAGAGACGAGATTGTGGCATACCTTGAGCGAAAGAAGATCGCCACAAGGCCACTTTTCGCTGGAAATATCACGTGTCAGCCTGCATATGCAGATGTGACATACAGGATAGTCGGAGATCTGACCAACACCGATTTAATAATGAACAATACCTTCTGGGTCGGGCTGTACCCTGGACTGACTGAGGAAATGATGAATTATGTGGCCAACTCTTTTTTCGATTTCCTAGATCGGAAAAAGTGAGTGCACTCTGCCCTCAAAAACAATTGAGGTCCTTCTGCGGCTGCAATGGAGTTGACTAGCGATCGTCAAGGGCTCACAGAAATCAGTAGGTCATCGCGGTTGCTCGGACAGGCAAAGGAAAAGGCGAGGTTAGGCGTTGCGATTGAATAGTGAACGATCGAAGGAAAGATGGATTCAGCCGTTTACGTTATTCAGATTGAGATGCTGGAGAACATACTTTTTCGGCCTCCTGGGCTATATCACAATAACTTGCATTCTCTTTTACTCTGTTGTTACGAAGATTGAATCAGAAATGACTTTCTTTGGTGACAATTGGGGAAGTCTATCTCTATTGATGTGGACCAAGGATTGTCTATTTAGCTTACGCAACCCAGCAATATCGGACATGTTCTCCTATCCGTACGACAGAAACATAGTGTTTCCTGCATCGCCCGCAAATGAAATACTAGCCGCCTTCTTGCAACTGTTCCTAGGTCCAGTCGCCACTTTGAACATATTGATGCTTCTATCTTACGTGCTTTCCGGTTTCTTTGCATTTTTGCTGTTGAACAGCCTCACGAGGAACTCGATCGCAAGCTTCATTGGAGGTTCAATTTTCGCGTTTTCAACTCCACACTTGTTTGACAATCTCTATAACACAAGCATAACTTACTTTCTACCACTCTATGTCTTGGCATTTGCTAGGATCAGAACTGTGGCTTCTAAGAAGAATATTTTGTTGCTTTTCGTTTCAGCTATCGGTCTTTTGTCGTCTAGCTTCTACTACGCGGCCTACTTAGGTCTTCTTTTCTTTTTGTTGCAGTTTTCATACCTCATTATTACGAGATGCGATTGCAGAACCCTGGCCTTGGTTCTTGCTGTCAACGCGACCGCAGCAGGCCTAGTTTTTCCCATCTACTTTAACCCCTTTATCGTCTCTGATTCAGAGGTTAGGAATGCTTTGGCAACTTATGGCGCCAAAGGCGCATTGGCCCATAGCACGGATTTGCTAAGTTACATCCTTCCAAGCCATAGCCATCCGCTTCTGGCCCAACCCTTGAAAAAATATCTTTCCGACATATACGTGAAGGCAGGCTTGGAAAGAGGAGGGTCTGTGTATCTCGGCGCCAGCGGAGTGACTTTACTTATATTTTACATCTTGAGGGTTCGCGAGAAAATGAAGCGCTTTTGGCTTCTTCTATTGGTCTATAGTTTCCTCTTCTCGCTAGGACCTGTTCTGAGAATATGTGGAAATAGCGTGTTTACAGGTCTACCCTACTTGCTATTTCAACACATACCCTTCCTAAACTACCTCAGAGCGCCCGGGCGCATCTACTACTTGACGAGCCTAGCGTTGGCCGTGACCGCAGCGTATTCGCTAAGAGAGATAGACGGAAAGTTAAAGAAGAGAAGAAAGCGTATCATTTTGAGTTCGATCATCTTTTTCCTGATATTGTTTGAAAACCTCTACGTTTTTCCATATACGACTCAGAACACCTCCGTACCTCGGTTCTACCATGAACTTCAAGAAAGCAAAGAGACCTTCGCAATCATACAGTTGCCTCCCGGCGGATTTAATCTCAATAGGTTCTTTTACTACAGTTACTTTTCTGGAAAGAAGACTACGAGTCCGTTGGAGGTCAGACCGTCCCAGCAATCACTTGAGTTTGTGAGAAAAAACCGGTTACTTTCAGTTCTCATGGACTACGACTATTTTGCTTCGATGGAATTCTCGGTCGATCCTATCGCACTTGACTACTCTAACGAAATTGATGAGTTTAAAAATCTTAATATACGGTATGTCATCCTGCACAAGAATAATATATGTTCCAACTACCTCGTGAATACGCTTGAGGAGGATCAGATGATTGTTAGACATTACGAGCAGTTCTTGGCGTCTCTGCCATTTCTTAAGGTCTATGAGGACGAGGACGTCGTAGTCTATTCGATCGCTGAGGGCGGGATTTGATTCACTGAGATTCTGGTAGGAAGGTCTGATCCTTGGCGGTGTGTATATCGAACTGCGGAACGAGCGATGCAATATGAGGATATGCATTGTTTCAACCTATCCCCCCTCCCAGGGAGGGGTTTCTTACTATGCAAAGAGTCTAGTTGATTCTCTTAGGAGGATGTGGCTGGAGGTCTTCGTACTTTCGGAGAGACTTGAGGACATTGACAAGCTACTCGAAGAAAAGAACGTGTTTCGTTGTTGGAACAGAGGCTGTTTCTATCCATTCCAAATATTCAGGAAATTGCTTAGGATTAACGCAGATTGCGTACATATCCAGCACGAGTTCTTCCTTTACGGTGGCCTAATTTCAGCCGCAATATTTCCGTTTTTGTTGGCTCTAGCAAAGCTGCTTCGTAAACCGGCGATAGTCACATTACACGGAGTCGTTAAACTTTCGGAGGTCAATAGGCAATTTCTAGATGAGAATGATGTTGTTCGGCTGGTTACTTTGGCGAAATTGAGTTTATCACTAGTAGTGAGATTGATTGACAAGCTTTCAGACATCATCATAGTCCATGAGAATTCCTTAGCGAGAATACTCGAACGACAATATGGTTGCCCTAAAAACAAAATTCGGGTGATTCCACATGGAGTCGAGGTAGGCCGAAGGATCATTCCAAAAGATCAAGCGAAGGAGAAGATGGGTTTGAGCGGCAACATCATCATTCTCTTTTTCGGATATTTCGCGAGATATAAGGGAATTGAAAAACTAATTGAGGCGTTTGGGCAACTTGCGAAGAACCACCCCGACTGGGTTCTGGTCTTAGCGGGAGGAACTCATCCTCGGCTACGCAACAACTTGTCTTATGAGAGGTATGTGTTGGACTTGAAGAGAACGGCTGCCAAGATAGCGCCGAACCAGATAAGATTTGCCGGATTTGTTGACGAGAATCTATTGCCGGTCCTCATTTGTGCGGCGGACATAATGGTGTTTCCATATAGGCTATTTATATCAAGTAGCGGTCCACTTTGTCTCGCTGCGAGCTATCTAAAACCAGTACTTGTATCGAATGCTTTACAGCAATGTGTCCCTGACAAGGATGCAATCTTTGACAGGTTGTCCGCGGCCGACTTAGCCAATAAGCTGGAACGTCTCTTAGCCTCGAAAGATCTGATGAACAAAGTTGGAAATCTCTTGGGCAACCTTGCAGCTACTAACTCGTGGGACAAAGTCGCAAAGAAAACGGCTGAGATATACGAACAGATCACGATACGAGGTACCTAAGTGTATGTATGAAGAAGGTGTAAAGAGAATGCCTGACCCCAAGGTTAGTGTCATAGTTCTGAATCATAATGGGAAGAAATATCTGAAGACTTGTCTCGGATCGCTGACACGCTCGACGTATAGAGATTTCGAAACAATTTTCGTTGACAACGCTTCGGTAGATGGTAGTGTGAAGTTCGTAAAAGAAAACTTCCCCAAGGTAAAGATTCTTCAAAACGCTGACGACCTAGGGTATGCAGAAGGCAATAATCTAGCTGCTAAGCTCGCTTTAGGGAAATACATAGCATTTCTGAGTAACGACACTGAAGTTGAAACTACGTGGTTAGAGGAGCTTGTCAAAACATTGGAAAGTCATCCAGACACCGGGGTATGCGGTGGAAAGATCTACTTCTATCACAATCGGAATGTTCTTAACTCGACGGGTGGTTTATGTGACGTTTTTGGCTACGCAATGGATCGCGATATCTACAAGGTCGAAACAAGGAGATTCGAAAGACAGGAGGATGTGTTCTGGGTCTCAGGCTCATCAATTATGATAAAAAGAGAAGTCTTTGAAAAGCTGGGAGGCTTTGACTCAAAATTCGAGTACTACGTGGAAGACGTTGACATATGTTGGAGAGCGATGTTACTAGGGTTTCGAGTAACATATGTTCCCAGAGCAATAGTCTATCACGTTCACGGCGGGAAACTTACACCCTTTACTCTGTGGAGACGATACATGGGGGAACGAAACTCGTTCAGAATGATTCTAAAGAACTACACCGGGAAATCGATCGCAAGAGTTGTTCCACTCTACTTGGGACTATTAATTTGTGAGGCAGCTTTCCTTTTTGCTCGCGGAGTGATTCTTCGAAAAGCTAGCTACATTCGCATTCCAGCGATATACCTTAAAGCACTGCTCTGGAATCTTAGGAACCTCAGGGATACTATACGCCTGCGCAAGGAGATTCAACTCTTTAGAACGTGCTCAGACGATGACATCCGATGCAAAATATTAAGAAGACCACTAAAGCTAACCTATCTTCGGAATATGCCAGAACTCCATCAGTAGCATCCTCGCATTAGCGGTTGGCATACAACTACTAGGTTGTTCATAAATGACGAATCACGTTACAATCGGAATCTTTGATTTCGTTGCTAGGAATCTTCCTTTGCTCGTTGTTTGTTCCAACTGGTTGCAAAGTTCCTGCGCCCGAGTGGACTTACTCGGGTATTCTTTCTATGCGATGGATTATCTCTCTGGAAATTCGAACCTATGGTGGCGAGAGACTCAGTCTTATCCTCTAGGCTATCTTGAAGTTTCGGGTCTGAGCATACTTTTAATTCTTTGTCTTGTTCATGACGCGGTCTTGGCAGTGAAGTTGGATAGTATTGCCTCCATAATGTTCGCTGGATTAGCCATGTATGTCTACATGTCAAGAAGGTATAGGGGGCGAAGAGTGTCAGCGTTGGCTGCTATCGTCTATCAATACTTGCCATATGCGGTAGCGAAGGTCGGCCACCCTTTCTACTTGTGGGCGTACGCACTGGCTCCGCTCGTCTTTCTTTTTATTGAGCAAGTGATAGAACGACCCTGTATCCGATACGCGAGCGCATGCAGTATCCTTTGGGCCGTTCTCAACCTAACTGCGACGGAAACAGGTTTCATCTATTCTTCGTTCTTTCTCTGCTACGGGTTCCTTCTATGTTTCTTCGTTGACTACCGGAAACGACCGAGCTGTTTCCAACATTCACTATGCCGAAGAATTGTCTTTCTTACGGTATCTTGTGTTCTTATGTTGCTCTTGATAGCGTTCTGGTGGCTTCCATTTGTATTCGATGGATTTTTGGAACAGCTTGGCCCTGCTCGCAGTCTCGTTGCATACAAGGAATCGATAGCGCGTACATTTTCAAACACTTTTGTTGAGGCTTTTCTCTTCATAGACAAAGAGAGTCTTGTTGCGAACCTGTACGGTTCTCTTGCCGTTGCTAGCTCCCTGCTGTACAGCCTTGTGGTAGTCATCTCGCTAATGGAACCGATTTTAACGAAGAGAACAGTTCGCACTACAGCCTGTTTCCTTCTATTCTTGCTAGCGCTATCAATGAGTATGGGTATGAACTCTCCGCTCTTTGTTTCATTGAAGTCCCTTGTTCCGTTACTAGAGCCATTGCGAACACCTTCTCGTTTTCTATTTGTGGCGGGTTTCTTTGTCTCGATTCTGTTCGCAAGAGGTTCAAGAACAATCACAGAAAGAGTCGAATATTGTCTTCGCAGGACAGTTCGAAAAGCAGCGAGAATCTCCTGCTTCAGCTATGTGTGTTCCGTCAGCGTTTTAGTTATCCTAACACTCCCAGTCGTTGCAACCGCAGTCGGTATAGGAAACACGGTCTCTCCCGTAAACTTGAACTTTAACGAATACTTATCCGAAAAAGACTTCTCTGAAGCAACATCGTTCTTCAAGAGAGCAGGTCAGTTAATAGACAGGCAAAGTCGAATCATAACAGTTCCTCGTGCGTCTCTTCGACTAGTTGTTCCTGAATTGTGGATGAACGCCAGAGTTCTAGCTTGGGACCCCATTGATCTTCCGACGTTTACCCTTCAGTCGAGGAGTTTCTCCGCCTATCTTAACACAATATTGAGCTCAGGAGACTTGGACGGTTTCTCGAAATTCTGTGCTTTGATCAATGTCGGCTATGTGCTAGTCAAGAAGGAGAGCTCCACTCAAAGCGTGATAGACAGCCTAGAAGGAACGGAACATTTTACGGTTATTTTGGAAAATAGAGATTATGTTCTATTAAGAAACCCGTACAACGCCCCTAGGTTCTACGTTGCAAAGCCACTCTTAGCTGTTGGCGGGCCGAAACTACTTTTCTACTTGAGTCGTCTATCTACCTTTGACCCAAACATCTCAAAATGGGCATTAGTATACTCTCATCAGCTTAGTGTTGATGAATTGCATAAATCTTTCAATGAATTCCTATGGATAGCGTTAAGCGAGGATTACCTCCACGAACTCGCCTTTCAATCTTTGCGAACTTTTTTTGTCTACCCATCCTTAAAGGATGAGTTACAATCTACAGGGTTGGCAAACTACTCGTCAACCAACGAAAGAATAGCTAGCGGGAATCTATTGTATTCTGTGCCCATTGTTACAATAGCGGAAGATGATCACCTATCGATCGACTATATGGCCTCTACAGAAGGCTGGTTCGAAATCTGGGCTAGGATTGACACGTTTGGTGGCACAGTCACACTCGAGATCGACCTAGACAACTCATTAACAGTCAATAAATCGAATGTAACCGCGCGAGGAATGCACTGGACAAAGCTAGGGACGTTTTATTTGGAAAAATCAAAACATAGAATCAATTTGTCAGCAAGAAATGGTTCAGTAGACCTAGACGTCCTTCTCGTATCCCCGACTGGGGCAACCAGGACTCTGTTTGAGGAAAACTTACAAAGACTGCGAAGGTCAAGTCTGAAGCACATTATTGTTGTGGATCGACTGAGCTTCTCTCATAAGAACTGGAACTTGATGTATGACAAGATTTACTTCCGCGCTATTGAGGAGGCTTCTGTAGACATCGTGAAGGAAGATTTCTATCAGATAACTGCGAGGATCAAGAGTCCGGCAACCTTCTTTGTTGATGGGCGCCCCCTCTGCAAGGTGGAAAATCGATCTGATTCTTGGGCATGGAGGACTATGCCGATGGTAAAGTTAGGCGAAGGTCAACATACTCTTACCATCCTATACAGAGGTTCCTCATTTGACGAACCTTTCATCGACCAAGTTTTGCTTTTCCAAGGGTCAGAAGATCTGAATTCTTTATCCCACAAAGAACCTATCAAGAGCGTAGTAAGAAAAGATGCGTCACATTTCCTGTTGGAATTGGAAGCGGATCAGCCTTTGTTCCTAATAAACACCGAGAGTTACTTTCCAGAATGGTATGTCGAAATACGTGGGAAAAGCTCGAGATCTGTGGCCGCAAATTGGGCTTTCAATGGTTACTTCATCGATACCGCGGGTCAACAATCGGCACTAATCGGTTTCGATGGAACAAGCTCCAAAAAGCTTGGCCTATTTGTTTCCGCAGTTTCACTTATCTCGATCTTAGCATTGAACACGCCAGTTAAGGCTAGGAGATTCTGTTCAAGACTATGTAGAAGGATCCTAAACAGGTATCTGAGCTGTCAGAACTTAAGAAGGCAATCGGCGGTGGGGTTGACCAGATCTGCTGAATCAGAATAATTGAGCCGAACTGTATAGCAGGTCGGTTAAGGTCAGGTCCTCGTTTTTCATGCTAATCAATGGATGCTGAGAGAACGAGAACCTCAATCTTAAGCTGTCTCATACGATTGCCTTCCTCATCAGAAGAGCGATTCTTTACCCTAAGGAGGAATACAGAATATCCGGAGATGGCAAGCAGGACAGAGCCTTCCTATACGTTCAAGACTGCGTAGAAGACCTCGTTCTAGCCATGGAAAGAATCGAGGACGCTGAACCCATCAATTTTGGAAGCAACCAACTGATCTCGATACAGAAACTGGCAGAGAAGATTGCAGAGATATTCGGCAAGCGCATGAGGATTGAGCATGATCAAACTGGGCTACAAGGAACACACAAGCATTGCGCCGACTTAACCAAGATGAAACAGAAATCGACAGTGCAGAAGGAGCGGGCCAGAAATCCACACACCTCGCTTTGCCGGAGTTTACCCGGTCAAATTCCCTTCTCGTCATTATATAACTATATGCATAGCAGCAAAGTGGAAATCTGGGAGCCCAGTACCGACAACGAACTTTCACGATACACATGGTTCGGAAGCAACAGACTTCGCGAGATCCGACCTACAGGGGCTACTACCGGAAGATGCCGCGACAGTGGCAGATGAAATAGGAGCGGCTACAATCGTGATCTGCAATTTAGAGAAATCATAGCAGTTGTTAGATTTGCTGGCGCCCGCGGAAAGGAGCCTGAAGAAATATTGATCATCTTCGTATGCACTCCGAGCGATCAAACTATATGCGGGGCATTCCTCCCCTCGAGCTCCAATGCGACAAATAGTTTGCGAAGGCTCATATGCTAGTTTCCAAGTAGCAACTTCTAAGAAGAATGATCTCATATGCAATCGAGCAAGGCTGTGAGAGGCACTCTATACCTAGCTATGCAGCAGTTGATCCAATACCTAGCAGCCTTCATCTTTTACGCTGGGGTCGCAAGATTCATTACACAAGCGGAGGTCGGCTTATGGTCTATACTGACAGCCTCAACAGCTGTCTTCACAACCCTCACACTTCTAGGACTCCCAGTAGCAACTCAGAAGTATATCTCAGAAAATTGTGGGAGAGGAGACCTCGGCGCAGCAGCCTCAATCTCCCGCCTCAGTTTCACGGTCGTAGCGCTATCCACGCTCCCAGCCCTAACAGCGGTCCTCCTCGTCTCACCATCTCTCTCGACACTCGTTCTCGGAGGAGACAGATACGCAGTTCCGTTTATCCTAGTCCTCTCAACCTCAGCCATACTAAACTTCACCGCTCTATACG
>Ga0129297_10001046_pt1 | contig 13832 bp, 13 predicted proteins | sample I18A1metaG_FD_94708 | JGI IMG/M metagenome (GOLD analysis project Ga0129297, IMG submission 94708) | Lake sediment bacterial and archeal communities from Gulf of Boni, Indonesia to study Microbial Dark Matter (Phase II) - ​I18A1 metaG | ecosystem: Environmental > Aquatic > Freshwater > Lake >... | reverse complement strand
CGGTTTGAGTTTCATGAGTCCGAGCGCCGCAATTATGGCAATAAAGGAAAGTCCGTTGATCATGAAGCACCAGGCCGGCCCGAAAAGAGCGTAAGTGACTCCCGCCACGGCCGGGCCCACGGCGGTAGCAGAATTGAAGATGGTGGAATTGAGGGCAATGGCGTTGGTCAGGTCTTCCCGCTCGACCATCTCCGGGACAAAGGAGTGTCGCGCCGGCGCATCGAATGCATTCGCAACGCCCAATAGAAACGCCAGGACAATAATGTGCCAGGGCTGGACAACGTGCGTGAACGTTAAAGCGGCCAGGACAAATGCCAAAACCATCATCGAACTTTGAGTGACCATGAGCAGAGGGCGGCGCCTGACACGGTCAGCGACGACTCCGCCGTAGGCCATAAAGAGCCAGGTCGGGGCGCCAGCGGCAAAGCCTACATAGCCCAAATAGGCGGCTGAATGGGTGAGGTCATAGATTAAAAAGGCCTGGGCTGTTGCCTGCATCCATGTCCCGAACAAGGAAACGAGCTGGCCCCAAAACCAGAGGCGGTAATTGGGGTAGCGCAGGGAAGAAAAGGCCTGCCTGAGATTGATTTGCCGGCGAAAGCGGGCAAAGTCACGCCGCCATCCCTGTCCCATGGCCCGGGCCTCTCCAATCGTCTGATCAGGCTTCAATCGCTCACCTTTCAGGAATCTTTTCTTAATAAAGCGAACCCGCGTATTTCCTCGGGTAAAATAGGCCGAATTTTAACTCAATTCCGGCCCCAAAACAACCCGAGTTATGGGCTCGATTGCCTCAATACTGTCGTTATGGGGAGGGTCCTGTCGCGGTTCACCCACCGCCGGGGGGATGAGGCGACGGGACCCTCCTAATCACGGAAATAGAGCCGCAACTAGAAAGAAGGATTTTTTTGTTTGTAAAATTGACGCTGTTCCGATAGAATCATCGTGAATGAAAATGTGGCTATCTCAGTTTGCTAATGAAAGATTGTTCCGTCGCTTCACTCCTCGCAATCGCACTTTTTTAATAATCAAAGAAAGGAGATTTTCGTGAAAAAGCCAGTTTCTTTCAGTATCTGCTTCCTCTTTCTTATCGCTTTGTTCGCCCAGCCTGCTTCGACACAAACAACCAAAGAAGCCAAGGCATTATTGGCCAAGATGATCGAAGCGCAGGGGGGAGCCAAGGCCCTCGCCGCCATCCAAGACACGACTATAACGGGCACGATGCAAATGACCCAGATGGGGATGAACGGCACCGTGACGTTATACCAGAAAGAGCCGAACAAAATGCGGATTGATATTGAAGTCATGGGCATGGCCATCACTCAGGCCTACGACGGAGAAACGGCCTGGATGACCAACCCTCAGACCGGCGCGGCAGAGACACTGCCGGAGAATTATGTCAAGGAATTCAAGCGTCAGGCATTGGGCAACGATGCCCTCCTCAATCCGGAAAAATACGGCATCACCTACGCTTCCAAAGGGAAAGAAAAAATCGGGGAAATAGAATACCTCGTCCTGGAACAGACCACGTCCGACGGCCACCAGACGACGTTCTATCTTGACCCGTCCACCTATCTTCCTTATAAAACCAAGGGAATGACCCTGGGCCAGGCCGGCGTAGAAGTCATGGCCGAGAGCATTCTTGGGGATTACAAAAAGGTTGATGGGATTGTTATGGCCCACTCCCTGACGACCTATCAAGACGGTCAAGAATACATCAAAATGGCCTTTACGAAGGTCGCGTTCAACTCGAACCTGGAAGATTCCTTCTTTATGATGCCTAAGTGAACTGAGGCCGTTTAAAACGGAGAAGGCCGCGGGGACATCAGTCCCGGGAGTTTCTCATTTCAGGGAGCATAAAATGAGAAAAGCTTTTTTTCTCGTCTTGGTTTTGTGCTTGGCCGCGGCCAGCTGCGCTGTCAACCCCGTGACCGGGAAAAAAGAACTCAGCCTGATCTCAGAAGAGCAGGAGATCGCCCTGGGGCAACAAACCGATGTGGAAATCCGGCAACAGTATGGGGTCTATGGCGACTTCGGGCTTAATAACTACGTCCATTCGGTTGGAAAGACGTTGGGGCCGTATACGCACCGGCCTCAACTCGACTATCATTTTGCCGTCCTGGATACGCCAGTAGTCAACGCCTTTGCTGTGCCCGGAGGTTATATTTATGTTACTCGCGGAATTCTTGCCTTGATGACCTCGGAGGCGGAGCTGGCCGTCGTTCTCAGCCACGAATTAGGCCATGTCAATGCCCGCCACAGCATCAAGCGAATGAGCGAGATGATGCTTGTGCAAACGGGGCTGGCCATCGGCGGTGCCGTGAGCAAGACATTGGCCGATATTTCTGGACTGGCCAGTGTTGGGATTCAGCTTCTTTTTTTGAAATACAGCCGCGACGACGAAAGACAGGCGGACGCCCTGGGAGTGGCTTACGCCCGGAAGGGAAATTATAACCCTGCTGAAATGATTACGTTTTTTGACTCCCTTGAAAAATACGGGGACCTGTCCGGAAAAGGGAGGGCGCTTCCGGGGTTTCTCTCCACCCATCCGCTGACGAGCGAACGGATCCAGAATGTGAAGCTCATGCTCACGGAAGCCGACCAAGGACTCGAGACGAAAAGCCAAACCTACCTGCGGCGGCTGGATGGACTTGTTTACGGGGATGATCCCCGCCAGGGATATGTCGAGGCCCAGACCTTCTATCACCCCGAAATGGCCTTCTCTTTTTCCGTTCCCAGCGGGTGGACGTTGAATAACATGCCTTCTCAGGTCGTCATGGTTTCCAAAGATGAGCGCGCCGCGATCATCCTTCAGGCCGAGAAAACCGCGGATAATCTGGCTGATTATGCCAAGAAGAGGGCTTCCGAAATCAAAGGAAGCGAGCTCGTCGGGGAGGACCGTTTGACTGTCCGCGGCCTCTCTTCTTTTCATCAACTCTATAATGTCTTTCAGGAAAACGCAGAGACTCTCCGGATGCGTCTGTCCCTGATCAGGAAAGGGGTTTACATCTATACTTTTTCTGCCTTAGCCCCGGTCTCGGGTTTTAGAAACTATGATCCTGATTTCCGGCGCAGCACGCAGTCCTTTGCCGAGCTCAAGGGCACGTCTTCCCTCCGCCGAAATCCTCTCCGCGTCAGGATCATCGAAGCCAACGGCCGTCAGTCCCTCCAGGAGATATTTGCCGACAAAGGAATAAAGAAAGAGATGTGGCCCACTGTCGCACTAATGAACGGGATGGGGCTTGAGACCAAACCGGCTTCAGGCCAGCTGGTCAAGGTGGTCCACTAGGCAGCCGATTCTTTGAGGACGCTATGGGCAAGGCGAAGAGCCCGCAGCCCCTCTTCTCCGCTGACTTTTGATGTCTTTCCCTGACGGACGCAGTCGAGAAAATTGGTGAGCTCTTTCTTGAGCGGTTCCTCTTTTTGAATCCGCAGTGTCTTGATATCAGTCTGGCGGCCGTCGAGCGGAAAAACCTTGACCTCCTGATCAATATAGTCCACGGAATAATAAACCGTCGGCTCGAATATCCGCAGCTTTCTGACTTTCCCCTGGTGAACCCGGCTGGCCGTCAACGTGGCAACGCAGCCGGATTTAAATTCCAGGCGGGCGTTGGCGATATCAATCTTTTCGGAGAGCACGTGAATCCCTGTGGCCCGGATCACGTTGACCTCATCTTTAATCATGGCCATGATAATATCGAGGTCGTGGATCATCAAATCAAGGACCACATCAATGTCCAGCGACCGGGCCGAGAACGACCCCAGGCGCTGAACCTCGATGAACCTTGGCTCCCGGATCAGATTCTCTACCGCCTCGACGGCGGGGTTGAAACGCTCCAAATGGCCGACCTGGAGGACAAGCGTTTTATCGTGCGCCTCCTGGACAAGCTGCTCTCCCTGTTCAACAGTTTCCGTTATCGGCTTCTCCACAAGAACCGACTTGCCGTTGCGCAGAAGGTTCGCGGAGATTGAGAAATGCTCCGATGTCGGAGTGGCCACGATAGCGGCATCGATATCATCCAACATTTCTTCATAGTTCTGGAAATAGCCGACGCCGTGCCTGTTTCCTATCTGCATCGCTTTCTTGAAATCGATGTCCGCAACCCCCTTGAGCTCAGCTTCTTCAAGGTAGGATAAGATGCGGGCATGCTGCGTGCCCAAATACCCGACACCGATGATTCCAACCCTGACTTTGTCCATCTCAATCCTCCCGCGTTCCCCCTGCCCCTGGCATTGCCCGGACGACGATGGCGAGTCCATTGGAATCGGCCAGGGCAACGGCTTCTTCCTTTTGGAAAAAGGCCACTTGAAAAGCCTCGAGGCCAAGCGCACCGGCTCCCGCTTTGATCAAGCATCGAACGGTGTCAAATCCGACAGCGGGGACATCCATCCTCATATCCTGAGATGTTCTGGCCGCCTTGACAGCCACAAATCCTTTGCCCGCGAGCTTACCGCCTCTTTGGATTGTTTGATCCGTCCCTTCCATGCCCTCGACAGCGACCACAGCCGTATTTTTCACAATCAGCGTCTGCCCGATATCCAGGTCAGCGAGCCGCCGGGCCACCCGGATCCCGAAATCGATGTCCTCGGCCAGGTCGGAGGATGGCTGGACCTTTGTGAGAACCCCCTCCTCGCAAAAAAAAGGCTGCAAAATAGAAAAAGGGCTGACGACGTCGAGGCCTTCGGACTCGAGGTAATCGATGGCCGCTTTCAAGAGGGTGGTCGGAGATTTTTCCTTGATGCCCTCCAGAAGGAGCCGCCCCGAATTATCGAAGTTGTCCTGACGGAAGATGGAACTGGGCCTAACTTTCCCGAGCATCAGCACTTCACCGAGGCCATGCTTTTTAAAAAAGGAGACAATCCTGCCCGCCTGCCCCGGTCTGACCCATTCAAAAACGTCCGCTTGCTTCCGGAGCCGTCGGTCGGCTTCCCCCTTGATTCCAGCAATAACGCAGGAGAAGCCCCTGCAGCGCATCCCGGAAACAGCCAAAGAGACGAACCTTCCCGACCCTGCTATAACGCCGATTCGTCTTCCCATTGTGGCGCCGCCTTTTTGATTATTCCTCGCTTGGAAGATTCGATAAAGGCGATGATTTCCTCCCGGTCTTCGTGGGGAGGCAAAAGCGTTTTGATTTTTTCCACGGCCTGGCTGGTATTCAAATCAGAAAAGAAAATGATCTTGAACATCTCCTTCAGATTGGCGATGCGCTCCCTGGTAAACCCGTTCCGGCGCAACCCGATCGCATTCAGGCCGTAAAAAAGGACCGGTCTCATGCCCGCGACCTTCGAAAAAGGAAGAACATCATGGGTGATCACGGTGAAACCGCCGACAAACGCATGCTTGCCGATCCGGCAGAACTGGTGAACTCCGCAGAAGGCGCTGAGATAAGCGAAATCATCCACGCTGACATGGCCACCCAGAGTGGCTGCGTTCGTCAGGATAACACTGTTGCCGATGCGACAATCGTGGGCGATATGGGAATAGGCCATAAAGTAATTATCGTGGCCAATCCGGGTCTCGCCTCGGCCCTTTTCGGTGCCACGGTGGATCGTCACGAATTCGCGGAAAGTATTCCGGTCTCCGATCTTGATACAGGTGTCTTCCTGACGATAGCCGACATCCTGAGGTTCTGTGCCAATCACAGAAAACGGAGAAAACTGGCAATCCTCGCCGATCTCAACTCGGCCATCGATATAGATATTGGAGGACAGCCTGGTATTTCTTCCAATTCTTACATTTTCGCCAAGAAAGCAGTGAGCGCCGACAGAGACTCCGGCCTCAAGCTGTGCCTTAGGGTGCACTGTCGAGGTTGGATGGATGCTAACCTCATTTCGGGACATTCACGTCCTCGAGGTTCAGGATAGAAGCAATGATATCTCCCTCGCACGCTATTTCCTTGTCCACCGAGGCCTTCCCGCGGACATGACAAAAATGTCCTTTGAACTTGACGATTTCTGCCTCCAGTTTTAATTGGTCTCCAGGGATAACAATCCTTCTGAACTTGGCATTGTCAATCTTGCTCAGGACAACGAGCTTCTTCTCGGGCTCGGGGAGCGTGTGATAGAGAAGGATGCCGCCAGCCTGGGCCACAGCCTCCACAATCAGGACTCCGGGCATAATCTTAATCAGAGGGAAATGTCCTTCAAAAAAGGACTCATTGGCCGTCACGTTCTTTATTGCCACAATGGATTTCCCCGGGTTGAGCTCAAGGATGCGATCCACTAATAAGAAGGGATAGCGATGGGGAAGAAACCGCAAAATTTCTTCGACTTTGATCACTTCGGCAAACCGAGACTCCGTTTATTTGGCCGGAGGTGTGGCCTTGACGGTATCGTAACGCTTAATGACTTCATCCGTCATGTCAACGGCCGGATTAAAATAAACAGCCCCGCTCTTGGCCAGGTCGAAAATCAGGTCGATGCCTTTTTCCTTGCCCAGCTGCTCGATGATCGGAATGAGCTCGCTCTGGACCTTATTGAAGAGCTTGAGCTGAAGGTCTTGAAAATCGCGGGCATAATCCTCGGCCATCCGTTTTCTATCCGTCCGCTTCTTCTCTAAGTCGGCATTCATATTGTAAAGCGATTCTTCTGATAGGGTGAGCCTTTGCGTAGTTATCTTTGTTTCGAGCTGGCGGATCTCATCATCCAGCTTGGTCAGGCTAGCCTGAATGGTCTTGTCTCTTTCTTGCAGCCTGGCGATGACCCTCTTTCCCTCGGCGGATTTCTCCAAGACCTCCTGAGAATTGATCACACCCACTTTCACGGCTGGCTGAGCTAGGGCGGGAGAAATCCCCAAGCCGAACATCAGGATGAACAGGAGAACGGTCAAACCGCTTTTCTTCATCATCTTTTTTCCTCCTCTAGAAAAACTAAAATTTTTTCTAAAAAGTCGTGCCTATGGCAAAACGAAAAGCGAAATGGCCAGTATCATAGCCCGGAATCAGGCGGTTATTATACGAAAAAATGAGCCGGAAGGGAACACGAAGAGCAGGGACAAACACCCTGACCTCCAGCCCGGATGAGGTATACATGTTGCCAAGACTGAAACGTTGCTCTTTGAGTAATGCGTTTCCCATGTCATAAAAAAGGATAAGGTTGAGAGCTTCGGAGGCATGGAACTGGTATTCCGCGTTGAAGACGAGAGCCTTGACTCCTCCCATGAGGACTCCGTCAGAAGTCCGGGGCCCGATTGTGTAAATATCATATCCCCGAATATCCCTCTCGCCTCCCAGGTAAAACCTTTCCCAGAACGGAACTTCCGAGCCTTTCCCTTGAGTGACAAATTCATAAGTCGCGTGAACGCCGAAGACCTGGCGACGGAAAGTCGGTTGCCAAAACGTGAATTCGAAGCGCGGCTTGACATAATCGACCTGACCTCCGAGGGGACCGCCTGCGTATTTGAGCTGGAACAAGTACAGGGTCCCCCGGGTTGGCGTCAGAGGGCTATCAACAGTGCTCCGATAAAGAGACGGAATAAGAGCGCTCACATTATATTTGCCATAGCCATAACCGGGGTAAACGCCATATCCAGAGTAGCCATAATAATTGCTATATCCGTAGTAACCGGCATAATAGCCTCCCGTGTATTCCGAGACATTGATGTCTTGAAAGCTATAAGTCAGGCTTCCTCTGAGATAGCCCCGGATTCTCGCGCCGAGAGTCAGGTCAACTCCTTTGCTGTCCTGGTTGTAAAGGTAAGGATAAATCACAGACCGGGTATAGATGTTGATCCCAGCGTTCAACGGGAGGTCAAAAATATAGGGCTTGGTAATCCCCAAAGAATAGTTCTTTATTCGCTTCCCGTACTGGAGGGTAATACTCAGGTTGTCACCTGCTCCAAGGAAATTCACGGTCGAATAGCCCGCCATAACAAAAAAGCCCTCGTAGCCGCTGTAGCCAGCCGTAAATTGGATGTTGTTCCTCTGCAGCTCTTTAACATTGACGACTGCGTCAATCTGAGTCGGGTCTTCAGGGTTGGGGGTAATATCCGGCTCTTTTTCTAAGTCGACCAGGCCCAGCTGTTTAACCCTGAGCATGCTGTCTTTGAATAAAGCCAAGCTAAAGCGGTCACCTTCGCGGATCATCATCTCGCGGCGAATGACCTTGTCTTTGGTATAATTGTTCCCCCGGAAAGTCAACCGATGAAGGTAGGCGACTTCACCTTCATAGATATTGTAGGTCAAGTTGACGCGTCTGTTCTTAGGATCCAGGCTTTCCACCGGCATGACCTGGACATACAGCCACCCCCCGTTCCGGTAAGCCTCAGAAATGGACTCAACGCTTTTTTCTCTGATCTTGCTGCTGTAGAAATCGCCAGCTTTGAGTTTGACTAGGCTCCTGATATAAGCGCTCGAGATCGCCTTGTTTCCATCGATGGTCACGTCGCCCACCGAATAGCGAGGCCCCGCTTCAACCGGAAAGATGAGCTTTACCATTTTTTGCTTTTTAAAGAGGATCGTCCTCTTGGTGATCTCCTCGGTCCGCGGCTGGCCGACAGTCGCCTCCATGAAGCCATATTGCTGGTATTTCGCTTTTATCTTGTCCGCGTCTTCCTTGAGCTTATTCTCCTTGTAAACATCCTTTCCCGCAATCCAGGTAACAAAGCCATGGGCCTTATTTGACTTCATCGCCTCCTGGAGCATGCCCTGAGGCAACCCGGGATTCCCGACGAATTCGACCTCGCCAACTCGGACTTTAGGCCCTTCGTCGATTTTAAAGACAACATCAACTTCGCCTTTTGATTTTTTGGCGGTTTCGACCTCGACAGTAGCCGCGGAAAGTCCCTTCTCCTGGAGGAGGGCGACGATTGTCTCTTTGGCTCGCTGAACTTTAGCGGGGCTATAGTAAGCATAAGGCAGGATGTATTCATCCTTCTCCTTCAGCTTGTTAACGATGTCGTCTTGCTTAACCCTTTTTCCAGTCTTGTAGGTGATGTTCTTGATGACCGGGTTTTCCTCGACGAAAATCTTGATGATCTTCCCTGATCCCCCGTCTTCATCCTCGACACGGATATTGGAGAAGAACCCCGTCGACCAGAGGACTTGGAAATCCCTCCGCACCGCTTCGGCGTTATAAGTCTCCCCCTCGCGAATGGAAAGATAATAAAGAATAGTCTCGACGGTGACGCGGTCATTGCCGATGATTTCGATCTTCTCCACCCGCTCTTGTCCAGCCAGGAACGGAGGCAAGAAAAGAAAAGCCAAGAGCCAGACTAACTTCTTCATTTCTTTATCCTTATACCATAATTAGCGGTTGATTTCAAAGCCCAAGGCGGAAACGGCAAACGAGAAAAGTCGCAGCCTTCTATTTTGGGGCGGTTCACCTTGAGCGGCGCCCCCTATGATAGGTAACCTCAAGGGAGATGAAAAAGTTTCAATTTCCCGGCTTCCAGGACATAGAGTTTCTGACAGAATTTGGCTATTTTTTCGTTGTGAGTGACGATAATAGACGAAAGACCCTTTTTTTGATGCATCTCCTGGATGAGCCGCATGATGGCCTCGCCTGATTTCCAGTCCAGATTGCCAGTGGGTTCATCGGCCAGGAGGAGCTTCGGCTCATTGACCAGGGCGCGGGCGATGGCGACTCTCTGCTGCTCTCCGCCCGAGAGGAGTGCCGGTTTCTGCTCCGCCTTGTCCTCCAAATAGACGTCTTTGAGAACATGCCGGGCCTTGTTCTTGGCTTCCCGTTTGTCCATCCCTCTAATCAGCAGGGGAAGAAACACATTTTCCAGAGCCGTGAACTCAGGAAGGAGATGGTAAAACTGGAAGACGAAACCGATGTTCTCGTTCCTCAGCCGGGCGATGCCTCTATCATCCCGGGAATGGACATCCGTCCCCTCCAAAAGGATTCTCCCTTCAGTTGGCTTGTCTAAGGCTCCCAGCAGGTTGAGGAAGGTTGTCTTCCCCACACCTGAGGCGCCCATGATAGCGACAAGGTCTCCCTTCTCGAGTTCGAAATCAAGCCCTTCCAGCACGCGGAGAACACCCCTGGGCAAAGGATAAACCTTGCCGACATTCTGGGCGACGACGAGGTTACTCATATTTTAAAGCGATCACCGGGTCGACCTTAGACGCCCTGTGCGAAGGGAACAGGGTTGAGAGCAGGCTGATGGCCAGGCTGACGCCAATGATCATGGCCAGGTCAAGCCATTTAATATGAAACGGGACAAACGAGATCTGGTAGATATCGACGGGCACCTTAATCAATTTAAGCGTATTGGCCAGCCAGCAACAGACAAGCCCGAGGAGCGTTCCTGCGCTCGTGCCGATCACGCCGATCATCGCGCCCTGGAGGAAAAAGATCTTCTTGATGTTCTGGGACGAAGCGCCCAAGGCCATCAGGATGCCGATATCCCGAGTTTTTTCCATGACCATCAGGATGAGGGTGGCGATAATGTTCAGGGCCGCCACAAAAACAATGAGGGTAATGGTGAGAAACATGATGTTTTTTTCCAGCTTCAGGGCTGAAAACAGCGACCTATTCAGCTCCATCCATGTCGTCACATAGGTCGAAGCGGGCAGGATGCCCTTCAGCGTTTCGCTAATCTTTTCAGCCTGAAAGATATCGCTGATCTTGATCTGAAGATGGCTGATCCTTTCCTCCAGGCTGAAGAATTTCTGAGCCGCCCCAAGAGAAATCAAGGCTGTTGAAGAATCGAACTCATAGAGGCCAGTGGAAAAAATGCCGCTGACCACGAACCTTTTTGTTTTAGGGACGAGGCCCATCGGAGACAGGCGGGACGACGAAGTCAGGACGGTCACAGAATCTCCCGTGTTCGCTCCGATCGCCAGGGCAAGCTCTTTCCCCAGGAGGATTCCATCTTTCGGAGAGTCCGAAGGAAGACGGCCCTGTTCGAGTTTTGCCAGCCAGGGCGAATGCCTTTTATCAAGGTCGAAATCTATCCCCTTGAGCATTGCCCCGCGGCTCTTATAGGGTCCGTTGACCAGAACCATATCATAGACGACGGGCGAGACCGTCTCGACCCCGCTGACGGCCTTGACTTTGTTGATCAGGTTTTCATAATCTCGCAAACCTTCTCCCGCGAGGTCGGAAACCATGATGTGCGAGGTCGCTCCGAGGATTTTGTCCTGCACATCCTCCTGGAATCCCGTGATGAGCGCTAGGGCAATGACGAGAGCCATCACCCCGATAGCGATCCCCAGCATGGAAATGAAAGTGATGACCGATATAAAAGCCTGCTTCCGGCGGGCCTTGAGATATCGCGAAGCAATAAACAATTCGTAGTTCATCGACGATTTTTTCTAACGCGGCCTCAAGAGCGGGAAAAGGATCACTTCCCTGATTGATTTCTTATTGGCCAAGATCATGGTGAGACGGTCAATCCCGATGCCCTCTCCTCCAGTCGGAGGAAGTCCATATTCCAGGGAATGGACGTAATCCAGGTCAATCCAGTGGGTTTCTTCATCGCCCTGCATTCTCTGCCCCGCCTGCTGCTCAAACCGTTCCTTCTGGTCCTGCGGGTCGGAGAGCTCGCTGAAGGCATTGGCGATTTCCATGCCCGCCACAACAAGCTCAAACCGCTCGGCTTCCTCGGGATTCTCGCGGGATGGCTTGGCCAATGGCGAAATCTCTCGAGGGTGGTTGGTCACAAAAGTCGGCTGGATGATCTTCGGCTTGGCCAGCTTATCAAAGATGACGTCGAGCGCTTTGCCAAAGTAATGGATCGCTTGATCGGGGGCCAGAGTGGAAGCGAAATCAATAATCTCGGCCGGGCGGTCAAATTTTTCGGGAGCCAGTCCGCTCAGAGAGATAATCACGTCCTTGTATTTGAGACGCCTCCACGGTCTCTTAAAAGACACCGTATTCTCTCCGTAGATTATCTCCTCCTTTCCCAGAAGAGAAAGACAGAGCGAGTGGATCAGCTCTTCGGTCATGTCCATCATATCATAGTAATCGCTATAGGCCTGGTAAAACTCCAGCATGGTGAACTCGGGATTGTGCTCGGAGGAAATCCCTTCGTTGCGGAAACTTCGGTTGATTTCATAGACCTTCTCAAAACCGCCCACGACCAGGCGCTTCAGGTAAAGCTCGGGCGCGATACGAAGATAAAGTTCCATCCCTAGGGCATTGTGAAAAGTCTTGAACGGCCTGGCCAGGGCGCCTCCAGGGATGGTCTGCATCATGGGCGTCTCGACCTCAAGATAGCCCCTCTCGTCGAAGAACTTGCGGATGTGGGCGATGATGCGGCCGCGCAGCCTAAAAACCTCGCCGACTTCCGGATTCATAATAAGGTCCAGGTATCTCCGCCGGTAGCGGAGCTCCACATCCTGAAGCCCGTGCCATTTTTCAGGAAGAGGATGATGGCATTTGGCCAGCAGAAAAAATGACTCGACGGATACCGTGAGCTCCCCTGTTCGCGTTTTGAACAGAGTGCCCCGGACATCGATAATATCGCCGATATCCATCAGGTCGAAGAGCCTGTAACCCTTCTCCCTCAGGGCATCTTCCCTGAGATAGATTTGCAGCCGGGCGCGGCTGTCCGAGATCGTGCTGAACGTGGCCCGACCCATCCGGCGGATAGAAAGAATTCGGCCGGGGACGATGACAGCCGTCTTTTTCTTAGCCAGCTCTTCTGCGGACAAAGAGGCGAAATCCCGAACGACCTCAAAAACAGAATGCGTCTTTTCAGCCCGGTAGGGGAAAAGACGGACGCCCTGCTCGAGAAGTTTCTCGATCTTTTCCTCGCGGGAGGCTTCCTGGTCAGACTTTTTTTGCCCCGGAACTGGTTTTGGATCGTCCTTCCCTGCTTTTTGTGCGGACATGTCTCACCTCTTCGACAGGCGTTTTCTCTGCCTGGATTTTTTTTCTCAGAGCGTCAAGGATGCCATTGACAAAGGTGCCCGCTTCCGGGCCGCTGAATTTTTTGGCGATTTCGATCGCTTCATTGATTATAATGGCCGGGGCAACATTCTCGGCAAAAAGAAGTTCAAAGGCCGCCAGACGCAGGATGTTGCGGTCCACTAGTCCCATCCGGGAGATCCGCCAGTGCTCGGAGATGGACTGGATCGCCGCGTCCACTTCTTCCTGCCTGGAAAGGATCCCCCTGACCAGCCAGCCGCAATACTCTTTCGTCTCATCAGGAGCTTTCTTCTGCTTCCAGAAATGACCCAGGGCCTGGTCAACTTGAGAATGATCAAATTCGAGCTGGTAAAGAATTTGGAGGGCGCATTCCCGGGCTTTCCGTCTCTTGCCCATGGAGCGCCGCGCCTTCAGCCAAGCTTGGCCGTCTTGATCAGGTTCAGGGTTTCGACGACACTGAAAGCGGCATCCCAGCCTTTGTTCCCGGCCTTTGTCCCGGCGCGCTCGATTCCCTGCTCAACGCTTTCAACAGTCAGAATCCCGAACGCGCAGGGGATCCCCTCATCGATGGCGATCTGGGCGATGCCTTTGGTCACCTCGGCACTCAGAAAATCAAAATGAGGAGTATCTCCCCGGATGAGCGCGCCCAGGCAGATGACCCCGTCCACTTTCTTCGATTTGGCCAGCTTCTTCACCAGGAGCGGCACTTCAAACGCGCCGGGAACCTTGTAGACAGTAATATCCGTCTCTGCTGCTCCCAGCTTGGAAAGGGCGTCCAGAGCCCCCTCCAGGAGCCTTTCAGAAATGAACTGGTTGAAGCGGCTGACCACAATCCCGAACTTCAGCCCTTTCGCCTGGAGTTTTCCTTGAAATGTTTCCATTTTTAACCTCTCTCACTGGCCCCGAAAATTCGGTTTCCTTTTTTCCAAGAACGCCTTGGCTCCCTCGCGGCTATCCTCGGTCGAACAGGCGCGGCCAAAGATTTCCGCCTCAAGCTCGAGCCCGGCATCCAGGGT
>Ga0129297_10001044_pt1 | contig 13848 bp, 14 predicted proteins | sample I18A1metaG_FD_94708 | JGI IMG/M metagenome (GOLD analysis project Ga0129297, IMG submission 94708) | Lake sediment bacterial and archeal communities from Gulf of Boni, Indonesia to study Microbial Dark Matter (Phase II) - ​I18A1 metaG | ecosystem: Environmental > Aquatic > Freshwater > Lake >... | reverse complement strand
GAAGGACAGAGAAAGAGGTCAAGGAACTCGTCAACCAGTACACGATGATGAAAAAGATGATGAAGAGCCTAAAGCGTCGTCAAGGCGCGTTGTTGAAACGCCTTCCGTTCCAGATGTAGCAACGCCGGATCTAGGATGCTTAAATAGACCATTTGGGTCTGCTAGCAGGATCACCCAGAGGAAACGCTCGGGAGCATACAAGAATGGTGAGGCGTTCCAAAGGCTACAGGTCAAAGACACGGTCCCTTTTCCGAAAGAGCCCTCGAGAAAGAGGAAAAGTCGGGCTCAGTCGCCTCCTCAGAACATACAAACCGGGAGACAAGGTCACCATAAGAATCGACCCGAGCGTGCACAAGGGCATGCCGCATCGTCGATACCACGGCCGAGTCGGTATCGTCAAAGAGCGCCGAGGACGAAGCTACGTCATCGAAGTGACTGAGGGAAGACAGACTCGCACACTGATAGCTAGGCCAGAACACATAGAGTAGCTGATCACACGTTGCCGCGAAAACTGATCGACGCCAAACCCATCACGACGGCCGAGGCGCGGAGGATACTTGAACGAGCAGGCGAGGACGAACTGGGAGAATTCCAGCGAAGGACACGCGACTATACAATCAAGTTCTCGAAGGTTACGGCGAGCAAGGCGGAGAAACTTGTGCGAGATTTGTGCGAGAAGCACCAATTGGACCGAAAGGACGCAATACAGGTGGCGAACTGCATGCCTTCCTCGATAGAAGAGATCAGGACGGTCCTCTCAGTCAAAGGACGAGTATTCACCACCGATCAACTCCAAGGCATTCTCAAGACGCTGACCGCGCATAGGGCCACGTAGACGTGTGAATTGAGACAGCCAGAAAGGCTTGCCTTTGCACATGCTCTGTCTGAGACCGAGCCGTACCAAGAGCGCCGACACTAAACGCCCGAAAGACTTTTGACACTGACGAGACGACACACACTTTCAGGAAGAGCAGATCATGTTTGCGCCTCGGAACGCGCTAACAAAGCTGACGAATAAGGGTCCTGCAAAAAGGATTCTGCTCCACTACTAGTTCTGAGAGCGCAGGAAGCGAATCACGAAGTGATTCTTCATGGAATCAAGAGAGAGTCCTGAGAGATACGACGCTCCAAGCACGCGCCAAGTCAGAGAGGATGCACTCCGGCCCAGACTATACGAAGAGTATGCCTACGTGCTCGACTTCTTGAGTTACGGGAGGCCTTCAAGTGATAGACCGAGACGAGTGGCAGTTCCCAGCGTACAGGTCATCGGAGAGACCTACTTCACACTTCTAGAAGCCGAGCTGAAGCCTGGAGCGGTTGCGACTCCGCATGAACGAATCTATGTAGGTCGAGAGCGACGCGAAAAGATCGAACGCGTAATGGGAAGGATTAGCTTTCAGGAACTCACGGCGAGCGCGAAGGCTGAGTTGCAGCCGGTCCTTGAGGAACTGATAAGCAATCAAGAGGAACGGTTCGTCGGATTCTTCAACGTCTCACAACCGGTCACACCGAGAATGCATGCCCTCGAACTCTTGCCAGGAATCGGAAAGAAGTCGATGTGGCAGATCGTAAACGCCAGAGAGAAGAAACCGTTCGAGAGCTTCAAAGACATCCAAGAAAGAACCAGCATCTCAGATCCTGTAAGGATCCTCGCAAAAAGAATCGTGGACGAACTAGGCGGAGAGGGAAAGTACAGACTGTTCTCCCGAACCGTCTAAGTAACTCACAAAGGAGTCGACGACCTACTCTGTCGCGACTATTTCGCATTTGTCTCGTTGGTTGAAGAACCAAGATGAGCTGCCGCGACACGTCTATGAGTGGCCAACTTGCCGGATTCGAATCACAAACAAAGTCCTAGAGTTTCCCTACGAATTCGCTCGCGAAGAGATCCATTGCCTCAGGCTCTCCGTCGGCTTCAAGGTTCACAATAAGGTATCGCTTTTTCGCGGCTGACTTCCGTGTCGCCCACGCAGGTTGCTAACATGCTTATATTCGGTCTGGTAGAACTGCCGTCCTTTGCAGTTGAAGGCGTGATTTTGGATCTCATCACCGCACTGTTGCTAGTGGTTGTTGGGGTGTTTTCCGGCTTCTTGGGTGGAATGTTGGGAGTGGGAGGAGGAGTAGTCGTTGTCCCAATACTTGTGCTCTTCTTCAGCTTGGACACCCACCAAGCAGTTGGAACGAGTCTAGTCATGATCGTTTTTACAGCTCTTTCAGCCACGCTGGCTTATCGCCGGCAGAAAAGGATCGATTGGAAGATCGGGATCTTCGGTGCGCTCACAACTGTCCCGGGCGCGGCTATAGGCGCATATGCGACAAAGTTCTTCTCATCAAGGAGTCTCGCGATCATATTTGGCGCGGCATTGTTCTTTGTCGCCGCGGCCATGCTTCGGCGCTCATTTCGCAACGCGGTGGAACAGAACACGGAGATCACGACCGAGACTTCGAATGAGTCTTCGCTATGGAAAGGAGCTTGGAGAAGAAGGATCGTAGACGTGAACGGGAGGGTCTTCGAGTATACCGCAAATGTCTACACCGGCTTGGCCCTTCTCTTCTTAGGAGGACTCGCATCAGGATTCCTGGGGATCGGAGGAGGTCTAGTAGTCGTCCCTATTCTCGCTGCCGTCGTAGGTTTGCCAATGCACTTGGCCGTGGCGACGTCGATGCTCACAATGATCTTCACGTCTATCTCAGGTGTTTCCACGCACATTGTCCTTGGAAATGTGCTCATCCTCTATGCGGTACCTCTCGTAATTGGCATAGTGGTGGGTGCACAACTCGGCGCGGGAGCCGCGAAGCGCCTAAAGTCCGTCTCTCTCGAGAGGGCCTTCGCCGCAGCTCTTCTAGGCATAGGAATTCTGTTGATAATCACTCGGCTCTAGTCAAGCATGATAGAACCATGATAGAAAGACAGCGTGTTGTTTCCATCTAGCGAGTAGTTCTTCTGCCAAGTTGTATTGGAGAGCGAAGAAGTTGCCCGCTAGTGGCTTGTCGGGCAATGAATCACCCGTTTCCGCGAAAGGATGCTGAGTGAGACGCCGAACGCGATCCCTAGCAGCAGTGATTCGAATGGGAATCCTGGAATCCCGCTGCTGACTCCAACTGAAACGGGGGAGCTCTTTATGCCCTGTGCATCTGCCCTTATCAGAAACATGCCGCCGCCTGGGAGCTTCCAAGAGTAGCTGAAAGTTCCGTTCGTGGCGGTTGCAATTCGGGCTATCTCTTGATAGCTGGCGCCTTGGTTGACGCTGTACTCTAAAGTCACGTTCACCGAGCCGCTTGGCGTTGGGTGGACCGAGCCAGAAATCACTGCCGTGGGTGGATCGGTTGAAGGGTCAAGGCGAACGTTGAGCGGCACGGAGGTATACGGCTGCAGCGCGGGATTCGTGAAGGAGCCAGCGTTCTCGTAGTACCATTGAATCGTCAGATCAGATGTGAGCGCGTATGATCCGGCTCCGACTGGACCTAGATCGTACTGCCGCGTCTGCGGGTTGTATACCCAATATGTCCAATACAGATTCGCTGCCGGGTTCTGGCTCACGCCGTTTATGCTTGTGACGAATGCTCCGGGAAGTCCGGGGCCTGAGAAGCCCGGGAAATTCTCGAATTCTACGATTGCAACTCCCATGGTCGCGTTCAGCAGGAACTCACCTGACGGTACGACGGTGCCATTGTGCCATTGGATTGTTTCGTTTCCGTAGTTTATCCCAATGTTGACGATCACCGTTGCTGTCTGCACAAGAGTGGTGGCGTGTACAACGTGCACTAAGCCAGCGGTCCCAAGGAAAGCTGCTGTGAGCAGAAGGCACACCGACATTGCAAGCGATTTCATCTTTCCGCCCTCGGGCAGACTAGGTTAATTAACCTAGATCCCTTATATGGCTTCCGAGCGGTCGCGAGAGGGACTTTGAAGCCCAATGCCACCACCTTGTTCATCAGAAACCTCACTCTGATGGCGTCGCTGACCGGACTCAACGTGGCGGCTAGAATAGCGTTGGCGGGTGGGCCGCCGAACGTGAAACCTGTCGCTTTTCTCGCCCTGGCGGCAGGCATCATTGGAGGAGGAGTGACTGGGTTTGTTGTAGGTGCCATGTCGATGCTCGTCAGCGACGTCTACTTTGGAGCTGGTTTCTGGACGATCATCGACTCCGCATGCATGGGTGTGATCGCATTCATCGCCGGGCTTCTGTGGAACCGGCGGAGCAAGATAAGAAGGGTTGAGCTTGTCGTTGGCGGCTTTCTGTTGACCGTCATCTATGACGTAGCCACGTCTGTGATTCCGGCTTGGATTTTCGGTTACAGCTGGTGGGTCGCCGTGCTCCTACTGTACGTCCCGTTTCTCCTCGGGTTCGGTATCGTGTATCCTTTCGGGTTCGTACATGAAGTGACCACCGCTGTCCTGATGGGTGCCATTGGACCAACTTTGATCGGACGGGTTAGAGTTCTGACCGAACAGAATAGGAAGGCCGAGCGAACTACCTCAACTGCATAGATACCTGTCATAGACCCTCTACAGTTTCCTCGACTTGCTAGTATGCGAGGTCGCTGTTCTCTTGCCCGCACAATTGTGTACCGAAAGCTACTTGCCGAGTTTGAAACCTTTGGCTGATTTCTCGCTCGTGGCACGCACTATCTGGGGGACTTCGGCCCATCTAGTCACTCTGCGTATTACTGGAGACAATCGCGCATCACGGTTCCACGGCCTCGTGTAGATTATCCCAAGAGTTATTGACCTTGAAGCAACGAGCTCCATCAGTCGCGGAGAGTCGTCCACGAAAACATCGTAGTCCAGATGGATCTTCGCCAATGTGGACTCGGTTCGCACGAAGCCATCGTACGGGATGGAATGTGCCTTCAGCCATTCCTTCGCAGGGCCAACGGTCCGAACGCTCCTACCTGTGACAACGTCTACCGTTCCGAAGTTGCGCAGGAGCTTGACTTGCTGTCCGGCATCCTCCTCTGTAGCTGGTATAGTTTCCCACTCCAGCCACGCATCGTCAAGGATTCTGAAAAACTCGTCACGTGAGATCTTGACAACCTTCCAGACCTCCCATGCGCGGATATCTTCGAGTGATAGCGATCCACCGTGCCGCTTGTTGTACAGGTGGCACCAGACAGTCATCGGCTCCGCTAGGACGCCGTCAAGATCCACACCAATTCTCAGACTCGACACTCAACTCTCCTGCTCTTGGGCATCACTTCTCTGAGCCTTGAACCAAGCTTATCCGGGTTGGGTAGCTTGCTTCTCACCAACTGAAAAGGGTCTCGACAAATGCTATCGCTCAGATTGATTCCAAGAAAAATAGTGATCGAGCGGAAGCGATTTGCCGCTCCCGCCCATTCTGCTCTTACTCTATGCGAATCTCCTTGCCCCGTGGCTTCGGCTTTGTCTTTCGAAGCATGACTTCCAGTACGCCATTGTTGTAGGTTGCCTTGGACGTGTCAGGATCTACGACGGCAGGAAGCTCGACTTCTTTGTGGTACTTTCGTGTAGGAGTGTTCACGGAGATCGTTAGCACATCCTCAGCGCATTTCATTTGGATATCTTTCTTTTCAACCCCGGGTAACTCAGCGACGACTCTCACGTTCTCGGAGTCCTCCACGACGTCAACAAGCGGCTCGCGTGCTTCGATCGGCTCCAGCTTCGCTTCTGGAATGCCGAACATGCCTGGCCTCCGTGACGGCTTAACGTTTCCGAATTCGCGAACCACTGGTTTTCCGTCGGGACCCACCGTCATAGAGTAACCGTAGACGTAAGGGCCAAATTGGCGGATTGTGCTGCCGTCGGGTAGTCTCCGCTCTGTCCACGCGTCTTTGGGAAGATCTCTGGTCATGTCCTTGAACATGCGCTCGAACATCTCATCGAATTGTTCGAACCATCTGTCCATGAAGAACGGTCCCGATCCTCGTCTCCTTCTTGAGAAGGGCCACCCTGGGGAGAATTCGTCCCAGTCAGACATCTTTATGTTTCACCTCCTCTAGTCTCATTCGTTTCCCTTTCGATGGCTCGCCTCACACGCTCCAGAAATGCCAAGTATTCGCCGAGCACGTCTGATCCAAGCCGTGTCAGTCTGTAGCTTTCATCCGCATCCTTGTCGATAATTCCGCTCTGAAGAAGATTCGCCAGGTTCTCATACAGGAGTTTCGGGTTGATGACCCGCCTGTAGTCTCTCTTTCTAAATCCTCTCTCCAGAAGTGGAGTGAGCATTCTCACTCTTGTCTGGTTAGCGAGGAGCTCGACCATTTCCATTACCTCTCGGAATGTGTCATCGATTCGTTCGTCGAGCCAAGGCACACGTGCCACATCTAGCTTCCTATATTCCGTCTTGGCGGTCGGAAATCGATGCAGCCTCGCTGAGAAAGGATATAGGATGAGGGCTCGTGCGTTGGTCGCTTCCTCGATCACTCTGAGCTTCTCAAGAAGCTCATCGCTAGGTGCAGATGTTTCGCAGAATACGACTGTCAGGTCGCCGGTGTTGACGCCGCAGACATCTGCGGTGATCATTGTTGGCGTCTCCGCGCGGCGACCTTCTGCCTTGAGCGGGACTTCCACGTAGACGTGTTCGTTGCCTCTCTCGAAGAGCATTTTTGCGGCGTGGAACCTCTCAGCTAGGTGGAGTTCCGATTCCGTTGTGCTCTTTCTGAATCTCCTACGGAAGGCACCATAGTCCATGATATCCCGTGGTTTGATCTCTGAAGGGTTCGGCGTGTCGAAGGCGAGTCTCATGGGATATCGAGCGTTACCAGAAGTAACGGCCGGAATATAAATGTTACCTATGGTAACGAAACGCCATGACTTCAGCTATTTCTTTTCTTGGTCGAGCAAAGCGTGCGCTTGAGGAAACAAACACGCGTCCTGATGCGGCAGGTACATCGAAGCCGCAAACTCCTTTGAGAACTCTGGGTCCGCCCCGAGTTCTATGTATCTGACGGTTTCGGCGATCTCTTTGGCCTCATTCCTCGCTTCCATCGAGCTCAGGCACATCTTGGCTCCCGCGATGGCTGTGTTTCCCACAAACGTGATTATCTCTGACGGGACCTCGGGTATGAGTCCTAGGAGCTTTGCACTGGATGGGTTCACGTAATTCCCAAAGCTGCCAGCAATGTAGACGTGCTTCAGCTCGGAGGTTTTCAGACCGACGCGGCGCATGAGAATTGCGCAGCCCGCGTGAATTGCGGCCTTCGCAAGTTGTACCTCGCCTATGTCTTTCTGGGTGATCATAATCGGGTCGCCTGCAGAGGTCTCCTCTCCCCACGCCAAGACGAACGCGCGGTCGCCAGACAGTTCGGAGGCGCGTTTGTTGTTGATCTTCTGGAAGCGTCCTTTCGAGTCAATCAACCGGCACCGGAGTAACTCTGCAACGGCGTCCAGTATTCCTGAGCCGCAGATTCCGACCGGTTTTTCGCCGCCTACGGTCTCGTATTCAACATTCAGCGTTGCTGGGTCGACTCGGACTCGCTCGATCGCGCCGTGCACCGCCTTCATTCCCTGTCTTATGTGGGCCCCTTCGAACGCCGGGCCCGAAGCGCAGGAGCAGGACACAATGTCGTTTCTGTTACCCACAAAGAGTTCTGTGTTCGTGCCGATGTCTAGTAAGAGCGAGAGCTCGTCGGCCGCCCTCATGCCGGACGCAAGGATGTCCGCAACCGCATCGGCGCCAACGTAGCCGGCAATCAACGGGAGCACGTGAACATTGGCGTGTGGATGGGCTGCTATTCCGACACCCTTTGCATGCAGGTCAAGCGCTTCCTTCACCCCGGGTACGTAAGGTGAGAGGGCGAGGTATCGTGACTCTATCCCTAGGAGAAAGTGATGCATCGCTGTGTTCCCGACGATGACCAGCTCGTAGACTTGGGTTGGTGTGATGCCAGCATCAGCACAGGATCGCTCCAGCAACTGATTGATCGCGGATAGGACGCTTGACTTGAGCTCAACCGAATTCTCGCGGGCTTTCATCGCGTAAGACATGCGGGACATGATGTCCTCGCCATAGACGAGCTGAGGATTCTCAACGAAGAGCGTGCTGAGAGCCTCGCCAGTTGCAAGGTCTACGAGCACGCCGACCAGCTTTGAGGTTCCAATGTCGACCGCGTACCCGTAGAGCTGTGAGCTTGTGTCTCCTCGTTCCAACGCACAAATATGGTCGTGAGTCGGAAGAACCGCGGTAACGTTCCATTCGCATTCCCGGAGGATTCTGGGAAGTGCAGGTAGCAGGTCGGCGTCGATGCACAGGCGCTGGAGCTCGCCGGTACGACCCAGCGCTCGGATGAGTCGTTCTCTGTCAGGCAGGATATCGGAGATCGTGGGTTCAGGAACTATCACATGTACCTTCCTAACGCTCGGGTTGAGGCGTGTCTTCTTCTCTAGGCCGGTTGACTGAACCTGCCTTATCCTAAGGCCGCTTTCTTCCGGAATCCTGACGACCAAGCTCTCTTTGACGTAGACTTGACAGGCTAGCCTGTATCCTTGTCCGACCTCCCTCTCGGTGAGAAGATCCCGCTCGGAACAGGTGAGTTCGCCAAGACTTTCGCCATGCCCATCTATGACGACTCGGCATTTTCCGCAGGTTCCGTCGCCGTTGCAGTCTGAGCGAATGAACACTCCTGACGCGTTAGCAAGCTGACGTAGGTTCTCGCCCTGTTCGGCTTTCACGATCCGCCCGTCGGGTTCGAATCTAATCGTTGCCAAGTCTGTTCCCAGGCTCGCCGCCTGCGAGGTTCGGCCCATTTGTGCGAAGCGGAGTTCCTAGATGCCCTGTCGCTTGAGATTAAGACTCCGGCGTGCTGCACGGCCGTGTGCTGTGGCAGCACTGAAGGAATGTTCACTGTCCCGAGGTCGCCTCGGATGCTGGGTTCTGTCAGCTCGCGCGGCTGACAGGCCCCCCCTATATAGGGGGGTGCCACCCCTTGCGAGATGGCACCGACCCAAGCTGAGGCCTCAAATTCTGGTTTCGCGATTCTCCCAAAACCGCCGGCTATTCTCAATACGAGGTGAAGTAGGCTGTTGGCGGCTCAAACGCGACGATCAGGCCATAAGGAGCATGAAATTAGATCATAGGAGCCTCGCTTGCCGCTCGCGCTTTGACAGTGGCCGTGTTCGGTCTCCGTTTAAGCCGGGAGCGCGCTGGAAAGGACGTAGCGAGCCTTGTTGCGTGAGCAATTGTACATAAAGTGCACAAATAGTGCGCTCCAAACTTTAATAGTGCAGAAAACGCACAAATTGTGCTAGACAGGGACGGTGGCATGTTTGAGCATCATCAGTGAGCAGAAGAGTCCACAGGCTGAGGCGCAAACGGTTACAGCTCCGACTGACACCCAGGCCACCTCGCAGAAGCCTCAGCAGAGAACCGGCAAAGCCGAGCTTGAGGTAGAAGCCCTGAAACGTGCAGAGGCTGAGCCTCAGCCGCTGATCGAGCTTCGCAAGTCGGAAGCCATCTACGAAGAGGCGAAGAAGATCCTTCCGTCGGGCGCCTCATCAAACGTCCGAATTCACAAACACGAGCCCTTCCCAGTTATCTTCAACGGAGGTAAAGGTTCACGAGTCTGGGATGTCGACGGGAACGAGTACATCGACTACTTGCTGGCCTACGGGCCGCTCATCCTAGGTCACTGTCATCCGAGTGTCATCAACGCCATCAGGGAACAGATCCAGAAAGGAACAATGTTCGGAACGACCACGGAGCTTGAAGTCGAAGTCGCGAAGAAAGTTGCAAGCATGGTGCCCGCCGCTGAGATGGTTAGCTTCAGCAATACGGGCACCGAGGCGACCATGGAGGCGGTCAGGATTGCCCGGGCCTTCACGGGCCGCGACAAGATCCTCAAGTTCGAGGGCCACTATCACGGGCACCACGACTACGTCCTCTTCAGCGTAGAGTCGCCGTCAAGTGTGGCTGGCCTTGAGCTTGCGCCTACGAAGCTTCCGTTCTATCCTGGGATTCCGGAGGATCTTTCACACACCGTTATAGTCGCGCCTTGGAACAATCTCGCTGCCCTTGAAAGGACGCTGAAGAAGTACGCAAACGACATAGCGGCAGTGATCATGGAACCAGTCATGGGCAGCTCAGGCGTGATTCCGCCAGGCGATGGGTACCTTAAAGGAGTCCGAGAGCTGACTCAGAAGTTCGACGTGCTTCTCATCTTCGATGAGATACTGACAGGTTTCCGGATCGCGAAGGGAGGCGCTCAGGAATACTACGGAGTCACTGCCGACCTTGCCTGCTTCGCAAAAGCTCTCGGAAACGGCGTGCCGATAGCAGCGATCACAGGCCGGAGAGACGTGATGGGGATGATAGGCCCCGGGAAGATCGGTTACGGCGGAACCTACAACGCGAATCCACTGAGCCTAACCGTCTGTAAAGCCACTTTGGAAATTCTCTCGAAGAATGACGGCGAAGCCTTCTCACACATGAACTCAACGGCCAAGAAGTTGACGGACGGACTTCAACAAGCTTGCGACAAGGCTGGTCACGACGCGATAGTTCAAGGAGTTGGTCCCATGTTTCAACTCTACTTCACGAGGCTGAAAAAGATCAGCACGTACAGGCAGAGCCTGCAATGTGACCTGGAGAAGTTCAAAGATTTCCGCGAGATGATGCTTGAGAGAGGCGTGTATTTCCACCCAGACGGCACGGAGAGGTTCATGCTCTCGGCTGTGCATACGACCGAAGACATCGAAAAAACGATGGCGGCGGCGGAAGACTGCCTCGGCAAGCTGCCGAAGAGATACTATCGATCCCGATCGGCCAGGTAGGATGCGCCAATAATTCACTGCGACAATGTGGAGGATCTGGCGAGCCCTAGGCTCAAGTCTACAGAATGCGGCTAGGCTTTCTCAATGGTTTGAGTCTCGCCGAAGTATAGGCCGAATAGCCAGTCAAGGCTTCCTGACAGTGTCAGCCAGTAGGCCTTCGCGAAAGCCTTCTTCATCATGTAGCCTATCCGTGAGGGTTGTATCTCCTTTACAGGCATATCGTAAGATCCAACCACGAAAGCCGATTTGCCGGAGCCCATCTCGAACGGGCAGTTGATCCGGCCGTTGTACTTGTACAGTTCCTTCTTTTCACGGATCGCTGTAACAATATTGTCGGCTGCGGTGATTGCTTCAAGATGTGCGGTGACGCCGGTCTTTGAGACAGGGATGTTTGTAGCGTCCCCGATCGCGTACGCGTTCTCGTGGCCAGCAATCCTCATAGTGTTCTTATCAGTCGGTATCCACCCGTCAGCGTCTCCGATTCCAGACCTGATAACCACATCTGCGCCTCTGTGCGGCGGGACCAAGATGAGTAGATCGTACGAGAGGGATTCGCCCTCGAGTGAGTAGATCCTGCGCTTCGCGGGGTCCACGGACTCCACGTTGAAGAATGTGACGACATCGATTCCGCGTTTTTGAAACAGTGGTTCAACAACGCTTGACATGGGTTCCGCGGGATAAGGCCGTGGATACGGAGTTAGAAATGTCAGCTTGACCCTGTCACGGATTCCTCGTTTTCTGAAGTAGTCATCCGTGAGGAACGTCGCCTCGTTGGGAGAGGGTGGACACTTGTGTGGAACGCCCGCGATTCCAACAACTACATGTCCTCCGTCGAACTGCTCTATCGCGTCCCAGATCTTCTTCGACTCCTCCGGGCTTGTGTGAAAGTTCAGCGCGGCTTCGCTGAGTCCCGGAATCGCTTCGGGGTTAGGGACGCTGCCAGTCGCGACGATCAGATAATCGTACTGAAGCTGCTGTCCTGACGCCAAGGCTACGGTTTGGGCTTGAAGGTCAATCTTCTCGGCGGACTCCTCAATTAGGTGTACGTCTCGTTTCACCAGCGAGTGCTCTTCTCGTGCAAGTTCTGCCGGCTCTTGGCCTGCAAATGCCACATGTAGGTAGCCAGGCTGGAAGATGTGATTCTTGGATGCCGAAACAAGATGAATTGTCACCTGGCCAATATGTATCTGGTTTGCAAGTCGCTTGGCGAGTAGGTTGGCGGACAGCGTGCCCCCGGAGCCGCCGCCTACCACAACGATACTCACTGGAGGCTTTTCCATTCCGAGTCTTCTCTACTGGTGGCCTTTCTTGACGACGCGGACTTGGATGCGGATGTAGTCCTTTTCGTCGATGACTGCGACGATCTGGTTGCCGCTTCGTCTGGCCCAAGCGTCTGTGTCGCTCTTCGCCGCGGGGTCAGTTGCCCAGAGCTCGATGATGTCGCCTATGTTCGCGTTACGGTAGGCTCTGAATAGGTCTGTGATGGGTCCGGGGCACATTGTGCCGCGTGAGTCCACGACGGTCGTGGGCTTTGCGCCTGCTGCGCTCATCGCTCTTCTCGGCTCCTACACGAAGAGGGTGATGGCGTCTTCAGACGCCAGCTCGAGGTAGGTGGCTGCGCCGATTATGTCGTCAACTTCAGGTATCAGATCCTCTTTCTTTACGCCCATCATGTCGATCGTTGGCGAGCACGCGTGAAACTTGACGCCCGCTTCCTTGGCTGTCTTGATCATCTCTGGGATGGTTGGCATCTTCATCTTTTCCATCTTGCCCTTCATCATAGAGGTTGCCATGCCGGTCATTCCTGGGAGCATTCCGAGGATGTTGGGCATCCCCAACGCAGGATTGCCGACCGGCGAAATCTTCAGTGAGTCATAGGTCTTCTTCGTAACTAGGTTCATGCCCCAGAACGTGAAGTACAGGTGCACCTCCATACCCATCGCGGCGCCGGTTGTGGCCAGCATCAGCGGCGGATATGCCATGTCCAGACTGCCTTTCGAACAGATTATGACGAGCTTGTTCCTTTTCTCTTTAGAACTTGCCATGTCTTCTTCATCTCCTACGAGCGGCTTGACGCCGACACCAGCTGGACGAGCTTCGAATCTTCGCTGGCTTGATGAATCAGGGCATCTCGCATCGTATCACACGCTTTGTTGATGCGTTTGTCCGCTATCCGGTAGAGCACCGTGTTCCCCTGGCGTCTCTCGATGACGATCCTGTAGTGACGCATCAATGCCAAGTGCTGTGAGACATTCGCTTGTTTGAGTCCCGTTGCCGAGCACAGCTCCCCCACGGTCTTCTCACCCTCCCGCAACTCATGCAGGATCTCAAGACGTTTGGCGTTCGATAGAGTTTTGCAAATCCCTGATTGCAGCCTGAGAATCTGTCTCTCCGCCGCTGTCAGCATGCCGTTCGCCGAATATTCGAAAATGCGAATGTACCTATATGGCTATCGGAGCGGGCGAAACACACTTAGGGCGATATCGAAGATTGGTCGGTCGTTGCTGGGGAAGGATGCGCAGCGGTGTGCCGAGATATGATTTGCGAGAAGTGGGTGACGCGTTTTCGAAGATGCGAAATGTTAATAGTTTCTGAGATGCGAACTAGCGGCGGTGCCTCAACAGATGCCTGTCGAACTCAACGAGGAAGAGATACCGTTCTTCGCAGAAGTAATCGCAGGGGGACGAATAACCATCCCAGAGGAGATCAGGAAGATCTTCGAGGTTCGAGACGGGGACCACGTCTTTTGCCGAATCAGGGTAGTCCGGAAGGAAGGCACCGCAGTCAATTCGAAGCAGACGAAAGCTCCGTGAGTAATCCTTCGGGCGGTCTTCTTACCGACCGTTACAGCATCGCCGATTTTTCCACGATCTTGCGCGGTATCAGAACGCGTCGGCTTGTCTCCTGCTTCGCCTGTGGACTACAAGAGCAACTGCTACAACCAGAATCAGCACGAGGATTATTCCGCCTATGATCATTGGGACGGTCTCGATGTAGAAAGCGGCGATCGTGACATGTCCCATTGCGACCTCTGGCGTAGAGTACATCGAGCTTTGCGCCTGTTCAAGGTGGCTGAGCGCTTCCTCTCTGAACGGCAG
>Ga0129297_10001041_pt1 | contig 13879 bp, 10 predicted proteins | sample I18A1metaG_FD_94708 | JGI IMG/M metagenome (GOLD analysis project Ga0129297, IMG submission 94708) | Lake sediment bacterial and archeal communities from Gulf of Boni, Indonesia to study Microbial Dark Matter (Phase II) - ​I18A1 metaG | ecosystem: Environmental > Aquatic > Freshwater > Lake >... | reverse complement strand
GTGCGGTCGCCAGTGTGGTTCGCCCCCTGGTGGACGGTGTGGAGCTCTCCAAGTTCGAGGATCCGAATTCCGGAGAGCAGTACGACGTCCGGGTGAGGCTCTCGGACGAGGGCCGCAACCGCTCTGAACAGCTGGCCCAGATGTCCGTCGTGAGCAGCAAGAAGGACGCCGAGGGCAACAACCTCATGGTGAAGGTCAACAACGTGGCCCGGTTCGAAGAGGCCGTCGCTCCTGCCAAGCTGGAACGCCGGCGGCTCCAGGCGCAGATCATGCTCACCGCGAACAAGGAGGGCCGGACCCTCCAGGAGGTCGTGACCGATCTCCAGAAGGGCGTCGACGAGCTGAAGCGCAAGGGCGTCATTCCCGAGGGCGTCCAGGTGGGCTTCGAAGGCAGTGCCAAGCACAACAAGGAGACGGGGGAGTACATGGGCAGCGCCCTGCTGCTGGCCGTGGCCTTCATCTATCTCGTGCTGGCCAGCCAGTTCGAGAGCTTCAAGCTGCCCATCACCATCATGCTGTCCCTGCCTCTCTCCATGGTGGGCATGGTGCTGATGCTGCTGGTGACGGGGGATCCCATGAGCATGATGACCCAGATCGGCGTCATCCTCCTCATGGGCCTCGTGACCAAGAACGCCATCCTCCTGGTGGACCGGGCGCTCCAGCTCATGCGGGAAAGTGGAATGCCTCGACGGCAGGCCATCATCGAGGCCGGCATGAGCCGACTGCGTCCCATCCTGATGACCAGCTTCGCCATGGTGGGCGGCATGCTGCCCCTCTTCCTGGCACTGGGGGCCGGTGCGGAGATGCGGGCTCCCATGGCGCGCGCGGTGGTGGGCGGAATCATCACCTCCACCCTGCTGACCCTGGTCGTGATCCCGGTGTTCTTCGACCTCCTGGACGAGTTCACCTGGACGAAGGCCTGGGCCTGGGCCCGGAGCCGGTGGAACAAGAAGTAGGCGGTGCGAATCCCACAGGTGGGACGAATCGACGCGCGTTGGCAAGCGTGGTGACTCGCCTGGACCTGTGGGATTCGAGCATTCCCAGCACATGCGAGGACCGCGTGAACGACATCGCAGCCACCTTCCACCAGATCGCCGACGCCCGGAGGAGCATCCGGGAGTTCCTGCCCGATCCTGTGCCCGATGAGGTCCTGGACCGCTGCCTGGAGTCCGCCCTGAAGGCTCCCAGCTCCAGCAACCTTCAACACTGGGAGTTCGTGATCCTCCGGAATCCCGACGTGCGGCAGAAAGCCGATCGGGTGTGCCTGGACCAGAAGCTCCTCAAGAGCGCCCCCCTGCTGGTGGCCCTGGTGGCCCATACGGACACCTGGAGACGAAACAGCCGGTACATCCTCGAGTCGCTGGATTCCAGGGGCCTCCTCCGCCCCAGCCAGAAACGCTACTGGGGGAAGCTGATTCCCCTGGTCTACCTGCAGGACCCGCTGGGCCTGCTGGGCCTTGCGAAGCATGCCCTCAGCCGGGGGATCTCCCTGTTCCGGCCCATGCCGAGCATGCAGTCCAAGGCGGCGGGCAAGATCACCGCCCACAAGTCCACGGCCCTGGCCGCCGCCACCTTCATGCTGGCCCTGCGCGCCGAAGGATACGACTCGTGCCCCATCGAAGGCTTCGACCCCTGGCGTGCAAGCAAGCTCCTGGGCCTGAAGGGCGGCGCCGAGGTCTGCATGTTCCTCGCCATCGGCAAGCGCACGGATCAGGCCATCTGGTGGGACCGGATCCTTGTACCTAAGGAATGGGCCGTGCGGGAAATGTGAGCACATACTCGCCCGGGATTTGGCCGTATGATGAGCCGATTCCGGAGCCGAACATGAAGCATGCTCATCCCGTGCGGGGTCTCGTTGGGTTGGTGGCAGCCCTGCTGCTGGTAGGCGGCCTGGCCTGTGGGAAGTCCCGGCAGCGGGCGATGCTGTCCGCCGATGTGGAAGCTCCAGGCAACGTCCCCCCTGCTCCGGAGATGGAAGCCAAGGTCGCCGATTCCACGGGCGGGGGCGGCCCCGCAGGCGCGTCGGCCAGTGCGGCACCCGTGGCGGATCAGCCTCAGAAGCTGATCCGCACGGGTTCGGTTTCCCTGGAGGTGAAGGACTTCGACGCAGCCTCCACGGCCCTGGGACAGATGGCCAAGTCTCTCGGGGGCTATGCGGCGGATACCCAGGTGACCCGGCATGACGCGGGCTACCGCACAGGGCAGATCGTTCTCCGGATTCCCGCCGAGCGCTTCGATGCGGCCGGGGCTTCCATCCGCGCCCTCGGGAAGGTCCTCGCCGAACAGTCCTCGGTGGAGGACGTCACCAAGGCCTACGCCGACCTGGAAACCCGCCTGAAGGTGAAGCGCGAGGCGCTGGGTCGCATCCGCGACCTCATGAAGTTGAAGGCCGGCAGCCTGAAGGACGTGCTCGAAGCCGAGCGCGAGATCTCACGCATCACCGAGGAGATCGAGCTGGCGGAAGGGGAGCGCCGCTTCTACGACCACCAGATCCGGCTGTCCACCCTCACCGTGGAGCTGCGGGAGCCGGTGCCCGTGGACTTGGCACGACCCGGTGCCTGGACGGCCCTGGGCGACGTCCTCCGGAACGCCACCACCCTGGTGGCGGAATCCCTGGCCGTCCTGCTCAGCGTGATCCTCGTGCTCATCCCTTGGTCTCTCCTGGCGTACGGGATCTACCGCTGGATCCGATGGGTGGTCCGCAGGCGCAAGGCGGCGAGGGAGGTCAAGCCAGAGGAAACCAAGGCTACGCCCTGATCTCCTCTTCGTACACGGCCTTTCGTCCCGCGGTCGGTTTCTGCGGGATGCGCAGCACGCCGTTCTTCTCTTCCAGATCGAACCACCACTTGCGGCGCGGATCGGGCCTGCCGTACCCCATCCAGTCGTCGGCCGTCACGGCGAAGTTCCGGGTCCAGGGGAGCTCCCGCATGGCCCATCCCACCATGCGGTGCAGGGGCGTGTGCGGCTTGTTCCAGGGGCAGACCTTGATGCAGGTGCCGCACCCGCTGCCGTGCTGGTTGCCCACCCGCATGGAGGTGCACTTGCGCACGTCGAGGGGCCACTTCTCGTAGCCGTTGTGCAGGACCTTGTCGCCCTCGGAGATGGCGCCGGAAGGGCACTCCCGGGCGCATTTCTTGCACTTCGCGCAGAAGTCCTGGAGGCCGAAGTCGATGGGCCGATCGATGGCCAGCGGCAGGTCCGTGGTGACCACGGCGGCCTTGAACCGAGGTCCCAAGAAGGGATTCAGCACCACATCCCCCATGCGGCTCATCTCTCCCAGCCCCGCCCAGAGCAGGATGGGCGGCACGAGCACCTGGTAGTTCATGGCATGGTGGGCCCGCGCGGAATGGCCCATGCGGCGGATGTAGTCCGCCAGGACGCAGGCGATGAAGGCGGAGTTCGAGTAGGCCACGAAGCTCATGGAGTTGCTGATCCAGTCGTGCCCGTCGAAGGCGTCGGCGGTCTTCCAGTCCTGGTCCACCAGGATGGCGAGCGCGTGCGTATGACCGCACTCGACGGGTTGCCCGTCCCAGCGACTGTGCGTGAACACGGCGTAGGGCGGGAGTTCGCAGATGCCCACCATGTCCGCCCTCAGGAAGTAGGCGGTTTCCTTGAGGTGGAGCGCGTTGGCTGCAGGATCCTCGAGCCCCGGCGCACGACTGCTTCCTATGGGACCCTCCACCAGTGGAGCAAAGGCCTTGGCCATGCTCAGCAGGGCTCCTGACAGCGGGTACTTGGGCATGAACCGGGCGTATTCCTCGGCGATGAAGGGCCCGTACTCGCCGCGTGCGCCCCGCTGGAATCCCCCGTCACGCTCATCCACCCGGCGGATCTGGTCCTCGATGATCCTCGTCGTGGGCCGGTCCACGCGCTTCAGCTTGTGTACCGGAAAGGGATCGGGCCGCTTCCGGCCATGGTCACGGTAGTCCGATGTGAAGACACGGGTCATGGGACGCCTCCGACGGCAGCATCCGGGTCTTGAGGATCCGGATCTTGGAACCTGGGGGCTTTCAAGATAGGATTCGGTTCCATTCCGAACCATCGAATCCTTTTCGGAGAATCCACATGAATCTGGAACTGGACCGAATCGACATCGAAATTCTGGATCAACTTCAGAACGATGTTCGAATCTCCAACAAGGAACTGGCGGCAGCCGTGGGTCTGGCTCCCTCCACCTGCCTGGCCCGGGTCCAGCGCCTGAAGGCCGAAGGCGCACTGGTGGGTGCCCATGCCCGCGTGGCGCCGGAGGCCATGGGAATCGGGCTCCAGGCCATGGTGGCCCTCCGGATGCGCCACCATGACCGCAAGCACATGAAGGCCTTCTGGAAGCACGCCCTGGCTGTGAAGGAGGTGTTGGCGGTCTACCAGGTCACGGGCGATCGTGACTTCCTGGTGCACATGGCGGTCCGTGACATCCAGCACCTGCAGGACACGGCCATGGACGCCTTCGCGTCCCGCCCCGAAGTGGCCAGCATCGAGACCTCCATCATCTTCGAACACGCCATCAAGCCTGCCCTGCCCAACCTCCTGGGGGCCTCCGCCTCCCGCCCCGCCCGGAGCCGGTCATGACCTCCACCAAGCCCTTTCGCGTCGCCGTCGTCCAGCACCCGCCCGTCTTCTTGAACCTGGAAGCCAGCCTGGACCGGGCGGAGGCCCTGGTGGCCCAGGCAGCCGCAGGCGAAGCCGCCCTCGTGGCCTTCCCGGAAACATGGCTTCCGGGATATCCCGTCTGGCTGGACGAAGCGCCGGATGCAGCGCACTGGAACCACGAAGGCGCCCAGGCGCTCTACCAGATCCTTGCAGAACAGGCCCTGAGCCTGCCCGGCCCCCACCTGGACCGCCTGCGCGCCCTGGCCCGCCGTCATGGCCTCGATCTCGTGATGGGAGCCCATGAGCTCAAGGGCGGAACCCTCTACAACGTGATGCTCTTCCTCGCATCCGACGGGACGCGCTGGGCCGTGCATCGCAAGCTCATGCCCACCTATGGCGAACGCCTGATCTGGGGGCAAGGGGATGGCAGCACGCTGGCTGCGCTCGATACTCCCTACGGCGTGCTGGGCGGCCTGATCTGCTGGGAGCACTGGATGCCCCTGGCCCGGGCGGCCATGCACGCCAAGGGAGAACTGGTGCATGTGGCTCAGTGGCCCGCGGTGGGGGAGCTGCACCAGCTCGCCAGCCGGACGTACGCCTTCGAGGGCCAGTGCTTCGTGCTGGCGGCGGGCTGCGTCCTGAGTCGTCAGGATGTCCTGGACGGACTCGCAACCCTGGACCCCACGAAAGGCCCGGCCTTCGACATGCTCGCCTCCATGCCGGAACATCCGGACCATCTCTACAAGAACGGCGGGAGTGCCATCATCGCGCCCGATACGAGCTATGTGGTCCAGCCGCGCCATGATGAGCCGTGCATCCTGTACGCGGACCTCGATCCGAGCCTCGTCACCCGGGGACACCTCGTGATGGATTCGACGGGTCATTATGCCCGCCCCGATGTCTTCCGCCTGGAGGTGGACACCCATCCAAAGGAGGGCACCTCGTTCCGCTGAACGCGTTCGCATCCGCAGGACTTGGAGCGATGGCACAAGTCCCGACCTTCCGTCCGGATCGTTACGGCATCGGAGAGTATTTCAGGACGATCTTCTGATAGGTGCCGTTGGCAAGAATGGCTTTCAATCCGCGATTGAAATCATCGGCATGCCGTTTTTCCAGAAAGGCCGCGCGGTAGTGCGTCGGCGGGAAAATGGGGAACTCCTCGGTCGGCAGGGAGGAATCGACCTTGGTTTCCGGCGCGTAGATGTAGTAGTGCAGGATCCGCGTCTCTCCGATCGCGGCATCGATTCGTCCTGCAAACAAGGTTCGGATCTGGAGGATCTGTTTGGCCATCTCCGAATACTGCGGGTTTCCGCTGACGGCCTCCGCGTATTCAGGTCCCAGGACCACGGTCGCCGTCTGGAAAGCCATGATGGAAAGGCCTTTGAGATCGGACACCCGCTGGATTCGAAGTCCCCGCTTTCTCATGGCCAAGGCCACGTTGTGATACGTGATGTAGGAGTCCGTCAGGAAGGCCTCCCCCACGTCATGGGTGGGAAGCACCGGAGCTGCGCCCTGGATCTTCTTGAACTTGAGCGTCTCGAAAAGCCTCGCAAAGGGGAAATCCTGGGGCTTGACCGTATGCCCACCCGCCGCCAGGGCGGCCACGACGATTTCGTATTCCATCCCGGAATAGGTGCCCGCTGAATCGATCATCACGTAGGGCGGAATCGGACGGAAACCGAAGACGATGTCGTCCGCGGGGGCCGGAAGAACCGCCGTCAGGAGATACATGGCAAGTCCGACACCCTTGAGCACATCGCCTCCCGTTCTGGGATCCGTCATGCATTGAGGAATCTCTCATGCGTGTGTTGCGGGATCGTTTTTATCCTTCCCCCTTGAGGCCGTGCCTAGCCCGCCCTCAACGCAATGTATGTTGAAATGGCCATTCTCGCAATGCCGCGGGGATCCGTGCCTGGATGGAAACCATTCCTTAGAGCAAGGGGATGGTTCCCATCGCGGGTGAAGGTCAAGGCATCTGCAACGCGCGCAGGAAAGCCTCCCCGTAGAGCTGCAGTTTCTTGAGACCCACCCCCGAGATGGCGAGGAGGTGTTCCGGCGTCTGGGGGCGGAAGCGCGCCAGGTGCTGCAGGGTCGCGTCCGTGAACACCACATAGGCCGGCACGCCCCGGGCGTCCGCCAGCTCCCGACGCAGCGCCTTCAACCTCAGGTACAGCGCTTCCTCTTCGCTCTCGGCGATGGGCACCGCCGCGGTCAGGGGACCCGCCGCGTGGATCCTGGCCTTCCGGGCCCTCCTGGGGGCTTCGGCCAGCACATCCCGGCCCGTGCAGATGTCGCAGCTCACGCCGCAACCCTTCAGCTCCTCTCCGAAGTGCCGGGCGAGCAGACGGTGTCTGCACAAGGTTGCCTCCGCGAAACGGAACATCTCCCGTGTCTGCTGGCGCTGGAGGGTGGCCAGCTCGCCCTCGAGGTCCTCCGTGAATCGGTCCAGGCTCATCACGTCGGCCCAGGAATAGAAGAGGATGCAGTCCGCGTCTGCGCCGTCCCGGCCCGCCCGGCCGATCTCCTGGTAGTAGCCTTCGAGGCTCTTGGGCAGGTCCCGGTGAATCACGTAGCGGACGTTGCTCTTGTCGATGCCCATGCCGAAGGCGATGGTGGCCACCACCACATCCACATCATCCCGCCGGAAGGCTTCCTGGGCGGCTTCGCGCTCGGCGGACTCCAGGCCCGCATGGTAGGCCCGCGCGCGGATCCCCTTGGACTGCAGGAACTCTGCCGTGCTCTCCACACTCTTGCGGGACAGCCCGTAGATGATGCCGCTCTGGCCAGGGCGGGCCTCCACCAGGCGCAGGAGCGCCTCGCGGATGGAGGGTCCCTCGCCCCCCTTCTTCACGGTGTGAAGGTGGAGGTTCGGACGGAAGAAGGAGCCGCGATGCACCAGGGGCGCCTGCATCCCCAGCTGATCGACGATGTCCCGGGCCACCGCCTCCGTGGCCGTGGCCGTAAGGGCCAGCACAGGAAGGCCGCCGAAGCGCGCCTTCAGCCCGGCAAGGTTCCGGTAGGACGGTCGGAAGTCATGACCCCAGTGGCTGATGCAGTGGGCTTCGTCCACGGCGATCAGGCGCAGATCCAGGCGCTCCAGCAGGGGCCCGACGCTCTGTTCGATGCCCTCAGGCGCCGCGTACACGAGCTCGAACTCTCCCCGATGGAGGGCCTGGATACGCTCCCGGCGCGCCTCCGGCGTGAGCGAGGAGTTGAGGAAGGTGGCCCGCAGCCCCCCTTCCGTCAGGGCATCCACCTGATCCTTCATCAGGGCGATGAGGGGCGAAATCACCAGCGTGGTACCACCCAGCGTCCGTGCAGGAAGCTGGTAGAGGAGGCTCTTGCCGGCTCCCGTGGGCATCACCGCCAGGCAGTCCCGCCCCGAGAGCACCGCGCGGATCACCGCCTCCTGGCCCGGCCGGAAGGTCGAATAGCCGAAGACCTCCTTGAGCTGACGCCTTAGCCTCAAGGCCTCCGAGAGCTCCTTCAGCGTCTCCAGATGGCTCGGCTGGAAGGTTGACGGGGCCTGGCGGTACTGGGTGCGGAGCGTCTCCAGCAACTCCTCCGCCTGAGGCAGATCGCCCTCGGCGAGCCTGCCGCGAAGCAGGTCGCACGCCTGCTCCAGGGTGCCTATCGAGTCAAAGACCATGCCTCCATTCTGGGGGACGGCCCTGTGCTGGGCTACTGCCATAAACAACAATCCCGGACACGGGGCCCGGGATTGCCATGGTCGGAGGTTCAGTTTCAGGCAGGATCCGCCTCGGGGATCGCGTCCATCTCGTCTTCGGTCACGCCGGTGCTCACGAGCTTGGCGATCACGAGGTCGCCGCCCACGTTGAGCGTCGTGCGGCACATATCGAGGAAACGGTCGACGCCGAGGATGAGGCCGATGCCTTCCGCCGGGATGCCGACCTGGGTCAGCAGCACCACGATCAGGGGCAGGGAGCCACCGGGGACGCCCGCCGTGCCGACACCCGCCAGGACGGACATAAGGACCACGAGGACCTGCTGGCCGATGGAGAGATCCACGCCATAGACCTGGGCCAGGAAGAGCACGGTCACGCCTTCGAAGAGGGCGGTGCCGTTCTGGTTGGCGGTGGCGCCGACGGTCAGGACGAAGCGGGAGATCTTGGGAGGCAGCTTCAGGCCCAGCTCGGCGGTCTCAAGGGCAATGGGAAGCGTCGCATTGGAGGAGGCGGTGGTGAAGGCGTAGAGGTAGACCTCCTTGCAGCCCTTGAAGAAGGCCCAGGGAGAGGTCCGACCGATGAACTTGAGCGCAGAGCCGTAGACCACGAAGAACTGGATGGCCAGGCCCAGGACGACCACGCCCGCGAAGAAGGCGAGGTTGCCCAGGAAGCCGGCACCAAGCTTGTAGGCGGTGTTGAACACGATGCCGAAGATGGCGAAGGGCGCCAGCTTCATGGCCAGGTCGATGATCTTCATGCAGGCCTGGAAGATGGAGTCCAGGAACTTCACGGTGGGATGCTCATCGTCCGTGATCACGCAGCTCAGGGCCCAGCCGAAGAACAGCGCGAAGAACATCATGGCCACGATCTCGCCAGAGAAGGCGCGCACGGCCGAGTCCAGCGGGTTCTGGGGGAGCAGGTCCACGATGTACTGGTACCAGGGCTTTCCAGCCACGGCCTTGACGTTCTCCTGGATCTTCAGCACGCCCGCGTTGGAGGCCAGCGCGGCCTTGTCGACCACCAGGCCCACACCAGGCTTCAGGAGCTTGGTGGTGACGATGGCGAGGAAGACCGAGGCGCCGCTGAACAGCAGCGTATAGAGCATGGACTTGCCCGCGACCTTGCCCAGACCGCGGCCCTTGCCCAGCTCCATGACGCCCAGCATGAGGGCCGCAAGGATCAGGGGCACCACCACCATGAAGATCATGCGGAGGAACGTCGCGCCGACGAAGGTGAAGACCTCGCTGATCTTCGTCATGAACGGGAAGCTCGCTGCGGGCATGAAGTAGTAGCCCAGAAGCCCGGCGGTGACACCGAGGACGAACCCCAGCAGCAGTTTGTGGTGTTGTTTCATGAACATTCCTCCTTGGGAAGATTGGGAAAGGTGGCGATAGGGGCTCCCGAAGGCTCCGCGAGACGAACGCATGGAGCCCCTCAAGGACCCACGGATTGAGGTCCTGAGGCGAAGGGAGGCGAATTGGCAAACGATCGAGTTGAACGGTTCTCTAGTTCAAATCCGATGCCAAGTGGAGGCAGCCCTTTCAGCCACGGCTAACGATCCCACAATCCACACTTCCACAACCATGCCCACCCAAGGAAAGGCTATGACACCCGGCACACGCGGCGCCGGAGGCTTCATCCAATTGCTCAACGCAGGATGGATAGCATCTCAGTCGCAGCGTCCACGAATGAGCAAAGTCATACCATTTTCTGCTTGGCCACCTTCAGCCGCTTGCTGAGGGCCGACTGGGTGACCCCGAGCATGCGAGCCGCCATGGACTGGTTGTTCTCGGATCGTCGAAGCGCCTCCTGCACCAGCAGCTCGTGGGCTTCTCCCAGCGTGGGAAGGCGGTCGAGGTGACCGAAGGGATTGATTCCGGGGAGCTCCCCCCTCGCCCCTCCGGGGCTGCCTTCATGCTCGCCAATGGCCCGCTTGAAGGCGTCCATGGACAGGATCTTTCCCTGGTGGGAGCCGACGGCATCGTGGACCATCGACTTCAGCTCGCGCACATTGCCCGGGAAAGGGTAGTTGGCCAGGAGCACCGCCAGTTCCTTGGGCGGCGTGGGCTTCTTCTTGCCGAACTCCTGGGCCGCCATCTCCAGAAAATGGTCCAGCAGCAGCGGGATGTCCCCCTTGCGCTCGCGGAGGGCCGGGATATGGACGTGATGGGAGCGCAGGCGGTAGTAGAAGTCCTTCCGGAAGGCCCCGGAGGCCTGCTTCTCGGTCAGGTTGTGGTTGGTGGCCACCACCACCCGGGCTCGCATCCAACGGGGGCGATCGCTGCCGAGCGGGTAGTACTCGCCCTCCTGCAGCAGGCGGAGCAGCTTCACCTGCGAAGCCGGCTGCAGATCCCCGATCTCGTCCAGGAACAGGGTGCCATCCGCCGCCTGCTCCACCATGCCGCTGCGCGCCTCCGAAGCCCCCGTGAACGCGCCCCGGGTATGGCCGAACAGCGTGTCCGAGAAGACCGCTTCATCAAGTCCTGCCACATTGACCGCCACCAGCGGCCCCTTCCGCTCGCTGAGCCGGTGGATGGCCCGGGCCACCAGCTCCTTGCCCGTGCCGCTCTCGCCCGTGACGAGGACGGAGTTCCCCCCTTTCGCCACGGCATCGATGTAGTGGAAGATGGCCCGCATGCCCTTGTCCTGCGTGATGAGAGCGGAAAAGGCCTCCGGGATCTCCTGGCGCTCGTCGAGAAACAGACGGCGCATCTCCCCGTTCTCCCGCTGGAGTTCCTGCCAGCGAATGGCCCGCCGGACCCCCTTGATGATCCGATCCTCTTCGGAGCTCTTGACGAAGTAGTCGAAGGCACCCGCCTGCACGCAGCGCACGGCTGTCTCAAGCTGGTTCAGCCCGCTGATGATGATCACCGAGATGTCCGGGTGATCCTCGTTGATCATCCGGAGGATCTCCTCCCCGGACACATAGGGCATGGTCAGGTCCAGAAGCACGATGCCGATATCCCGCGTGGCCAGCAGGTCCATGACCTCTCGGCTGTCCTGGCAGGTGATCAGGTTCGTGACACCCGCCGAGCGTTCCAGGCTCAGGCCCAGGGTATGCAGCCAGCTGGGCTCGTCGTCCACCGCGAGGATGCCGAAGGGTGGATAGGCGACGTCTCTCATGCCGAGCGCTCCTTGCCGGGAACCGGAAGTTGGATGCGGGCCACCGTCCCCTGGCCCACGATGGATTCGAACTCGAGGTGGCCCCCGTGCTCCTTCACGATGCTGGCGGACACGGCCAGCCCCAGGCCCGTGCCTTCCATCTCCCGCTTGGTGGTGAAGAAGGGATCGGTGATGTGCGCAAGGTGCTCCTCGGGAATGCCGATGCCTTCGTCCTTCACCTCCAGGCAGACCCGGTCTCCGTCCGAGAAGGTCCGCAACAGGAGACCCCGCTCTCGATCCGGCAGGGCCTGGCAGGCGTTCATGATGAGGTTCACCACCACCTGCTCCATGCGGTGTGCGTTGCCGCGCACGGTTGGCAGCCCCTCTGCGTATTCGATCACCAGGCGGGCGGTGGACTTCCGCAGCAGGTTCTCCACCAGCCGGATGGAGGTCTGCAGCACGTCATTGAGGGACATGCCGTCCTTCAGGTCGGGATCCCCCTGGCGCCCGAAGTCCTTGAGGTCCTCGACGATGCGCTTCACCCGGCGGGAGGCGTCGAGGGCTTCGGACATCATGCGCGGCAGCGCCTCCTTGAGCCGCGAGTAGCGCAGGTTTCCCAGGCTGAACTCCCCATGCTTCTCGGCATGCTCGTCCAGGATGGGCTCCGCATCCTCCAGGACGTCCTTCAGGAGCTGCAGGTCCAGCAGGATGAGGCCGTTGGGATTGTTGATCTCGTGGGCCACGCCGGAGACGAGCACGCCCAGGGCGGCCATCTTGGCGGCCTGGAGCAGCTGCTCCTGGTTCTTGCGCAGCTCCTCCTCCGTACGCTTGCGCTCTGCGATCTCTCGCGTGAGTTCCGCCGTCCGGAGCGCCACCTCCCGCCGCAGCGACCAGGACCAGAAACTCGTCAACCCCAGGAAGAGGACCAGGGGCGCGAAGACCAGCGCGCCCCGCCAGAGCACCTCCTTCCAGGAGACGCCTCGGGGCTCCAGCACCCCCAGCCACTTGTCGTAGATCTGCTGGTACTCGCCGGTGTTCTTCAGGATGGCCAGGCCTTCGCTGAAGGTGGCGGCCAAGGCCGTGTTGCCCTTGGCCATGGCGTAGCCGTAGCGCTGCGCCGCCAGAGGATTTCCCATGGAGGCCAGGTTGGTGAGCCCCAGCTCTCGGATCAAGAAGAGCCCCGGCAGCTTGGCCATGAGGGCATAGTCGTGCTTGCCCGAAGCCAGCTGCTGCAGGGCGTCCGCATTGGTGTTCGCAGGCACCGCGACCACATCCGGGTGGAAGCGGCGCAGGGTCTCGTGCATGATGCCGTCCCGCAGCACGAGCACGCTCTTGCCCTTGAGGTCCGAGAAGGACTGGGCCTGCGGTGATCCCTTCCGCGCGAACAGGGACTGGTGCACGAAGGTGTGAGGCGGCGTGAACGCCATCTCCTTCGCGCGCTCCTCCGAGAAGACGATGCCCTGGAGCGCGTCGATCTGCTTGGTGTCCAGGCCTCGTTTCACATCGGCCCAGTGCCCCAGCCGGAACTCCACCTGGAAGCCCATCACGCGGGCGATGGCGCGGGTCAGCTCCACGTTGTAGCCCGTGGGCACGCCATCGGCATCCAGGAACTCATAGGGTGGGTAGCTCCGGTCGCCCCCGACGATGACCGTCTCGGCCTCACGGTCCTTGCGCGAAGCGTTCACCTGCGCCGGAGCCGGCAGGCACAGGAGCAGGAGCAATGCGAACAGCCATGCGGAATGGAGGAGGGATTTCACGAGGGCCTGGAAGCGTGACAGCCGTCCGGGTCCGGAGGGAGGCACCCCTGTGCACCCTCGATCATCCGGAACGCCTTGGACAAGAACTGGATTGAATAGATAGCTCCCATGGCTACGGACTGTCAAATGAATCGCCGCAAGCGTGCCCGGAGTGCGCGCCCCTGGGAGAATCCCGGAGGCACGCCACGCGAATGAGGGCACACTGGAGATCTATGGACACCCGCGACCGGGCCTCGTTGAACGACCTGCTGCGCCTGCTGGAGACACCGCTCGAGGAGGGCGCCCGGCTGCGCTGGACGTCTCCCACGGCCATGGCCCTGATCCTGGCGCGCTGGTCCGCGGGAACGCGCTCCGTGTGGGTGGACACGCCCACCGAAGCGGACGCCCAGGCCCTGGCCCACGAGCTGGCGGTCCTCCTGCCCGATGCCACGGTGGCCCACTTCCCGGGCTTCGCCCCCTTCGCCGGCGGCGAGTCCAGCCCGCCGGGACTCGTGCTCCAGGAGCGTCTCTCCACCCTCATCGGTCTCCTCGAACACCGGGTCCGGGTCCTGGTCACGGGTCCTCTCGCAGCCTCTGAAAAGCTGCCCCATCCCACCTGGTTCGCCAAGCAGAAGCTGGAACTGCACAAGGGCTCCGAGGTTCCACGGGACCTGCTGCTGGAGACACTGGTGGCCTTGGGCTACCGGCGCACGGATCTGGCAGGCAGTCCTGGCGAGTTCAGCGCCCGCGGCCTCGTGGTGGACC
>Ga0129297_10001040_pt1 | contig 13889 bp, 15 predicted proteins | sample I18A1metaG_FD_94708 | JGI IMG/M metagenome (GOLD analysis project Ga0129297, IMG submission 94708) | Lake sediment bacterial and archeal communities from Gulf of Boni, Indonesia to study Microbial Dark Matter (Phase II) - ​I18A1 metaG | ecosystem: Environmental > Aquatic > Freshwater > Lake >... | reverse complement strand
TCGAATAGCACCTTCACGTTTACAGGTAGCTGACCGGTCTTCATCCAAGCCTCAAGCGATTTCAAAACCGCGATCGCGTTTCCCTTCATGTCAGAAGCCCCCCTCGCAAAGATGTTGTCGCCGCTCACGACTGGCTCGAATGGGGGTGAGGTCCACTCTGAGATTGGGTCTACGGGTTGCACATCATAGTGACCGTAAATGAGAACAGTGGGCTTGTCGGCTGCTTCAAGCCATTCACCATAGACGACTGCGTGTCCTTGTGTTGGAAATACTCCGACATGGCTCAGACCGATACCGTTCATATGATGCGACAGCCATTCCGCTGCGCGTACCATGTCCGGTTTATGTTCTGTGAGAGTCGAGATTGACTCAATCGCGAGTAATTCCTTCAACTCTGCAAGATAGCGAGCCTGATTCTGACTCGCGAAACTCACTGCTTTATCCAATTGCAATTTGAGGCCTCACGAAGAAATCGCCCATTGACGCACATCCAATCTTCTTCAGGTTGAATTTAAGTTCCATTAGACAGAGGAGAAGGGAGAGGACACCTTGTATTCTAGGCTTCAATTGCATCTGTATATCTGCGAATCCGATTCTGTGCGATCACTTGGTGTGCGTACACACACGAAACCGTGCGCCCGCCGCCGCTCTAGACGACGATCTGACCTCCCTTGAAATGTGATGCTGAAGAGATGTTGCCTATGACTAAGGATATTTGTGACAAGACCATCTAATTTTCTGTAGGTTCGCTATGAAGCTGCATACAAATGCTGTGATAATTGGCGCCTCGGCGGTAGTCCTCCTGTACTTGGCTGTGACTGCGACGTTAACACTGCTACCTCGCGAACCCCAAGAATCACCGAGGCCTCGCGGGCAACAAGTTCTGAGTAACTATACCTTCGAAAGCTGGGTAAGTAGGGGGAGCTGCGGTCGATATCCCGTCGAGTATCGCTTCAAGCCCGAGAACTGGACTTACAAGACAGATCACGTGGGCGACCTAGATGTGTACTGCAAGAGCATGGCGATGGTTAACTCAACTCGATTTGGGAATGCTGTCATGATCTACCGAGAGCCCTACCATCCGGGCCTGAATAACGAAATCGCATACTTGATTTCTCATTTCACTAAACCCGCCTCAAAGGTGACGAACGACACCTTGACGGTCTCATTCCTCCTGAAGCTAGGTAATTTCACACACCCGACCTCGCAGGTGATGCTTGTACTGATGAACAGCGCATACGACGCGGCATGGTTCGGGGAGCTCTGGGTAGATCAACCCAGCAACAGAATCATCTACGGATGGTTCGAGCCCGCCGTTAACTACTGGAGATGGGCATCCTACTCGACAGCATTCACGGCGGAATCATGGTACCGAATCAAGATGACCTTCACATTCGACTGCACAGGAGGTCCGCCACCTCTGTCCTGTGACCCAGCGAGCTTCGCACAGGGACGCTTGGGCCGCGCGTCTCTGCGTGTAACAGGGGAGTTCCAGAAGCTGGGTCAATCTTGGATACTCGTCGATAGTAAGCAGGTTGATGCCTCACAGATTTTTTGGCTAATCGGGATCGTGATAGGTGACAGCGGACCCAACGGCAGTTACAGCGGATTCGCAATATGGGCTGGAGAGCGATATGTGGATGGTGCCTGGTTAGAGACCGGAACGTGACTATTTTGCCGCAATGGGTCAGGCAAGCTCTAGTATCTCGTCGCGACTAGGTGGGCTGGCGCGCTCGGCCGCATGAATCGCTGTTCTAAGGTCTAGAATGATATTCCGCATCGGAGATTTGCGGTGAAGGCATCGTAATTGAATCCGCAAGTCCGGAGAGAACCCAGGGACCTCATTCTGCCAGCTCTGCTCATCGTCATGATGTCGCTGAGCGTTGGTTTCGCGGACACGAACAAAGGTCTCACCTTCCCCCCTGCCGCCAGTGGTCTAGTGATCGGGCCTATTGATTTCGTGGAGATTTTCTTTCTCGTTGGACAGAATCTGGAGCGTCGCTCGCCAAGAGTTGGAGAGGAATTCAGTGCCAGGGCAAGAATCAGGAACGTAGGCCCCGCTGTCATCTATTATTTACCTACTCTCTGCGATAGCTCGTTATCCGCAGACTTCGATCCATCCTATGTGAGAGTGGAGTCCGGACGCCCAAGGTGCCTGGCGGCTTCAATGCCGACACCCCTCAAGCCTGATGAGGAAACAACGGTGTGGGCTCCGGAGTCTGGAATGGCTTATGTGGCTATTCGGGCAGGCTCCACCACGGCCACGGTGATATTCACGTACAATAGCGACGCCGACATGAGTGAAACAACCAGAGCTGTAGCACGATCCATTGTTCCTCTAACGATCGAAGGAGGATCATGGGGGTCACCCATTCCGGGGTTTCCGTCAGAATCTCTAGTTCTCGGGCTGGTACTAGCTCTCGTGATCCTCCTGTACCAAAGGAAATCAAAGCAAAAATGGAATCGCGGCTAAAATCGATTCGACATGCAAGTCGAATCGGTTCTCGTCACACACACTTGAGGCGCTGGATGCATTGTGCAAGAGAGTGGGAGCGGAAATCAGGAAAAGGCCGCTCGAAAGCGGACGGGAGCTCATCGCCTGGCTCTGTTGTATACCTTCACGGGATCATGGGAAATGAGCTGGTTATTGTATGGACTGCCAGACCGCAAAGACGTTGCCTTCGGGATCTAGGCAAACTGCGAAGTAGCCCATTTTGGGAACTTCTTGTTTTGGCGTGGCGACCTTTCCGCCGAGTTGCTGCACCTTCTTGACGTACTCATCCACGGACTCGACCGAAATGTAATTTGTGACGGTTTGGCTGGGCTCTTGTTTTTTCATCATGCCCCCGTTGACACCTGGTTCCTTAGGCATCCCTGAAGCATCGGTCGGCACAGTGGTAATCATCCAATAGTCCATTGGGCCTTCGGCCTTCTCGATCTTCCAGTCGAAGAGTCTGCTGTAGAACGCCCTCAGTCTTTCCACGTCGCTCGCGGGGATCTCGAAATGCACAATCGTATGATTCATCCTTGAATTCACCTCCCGTATGATGGCCGCAGCCTTCAAACGAAGGGTGCCGCGCATATGTGCGTTGCGAAGAGAAGAGGGTTCTACACTCTAGGGGCGGAGCGATCCGCTGCCAGTAATCACCGTGCCGTTTGGTTCGACGCGTTCGACTGATGTGTGACCACTGTAGACAATGGCTTCTACCTCAGCGGAAATGGTCTCATTCGACTCCAAATGCCCGCAATGCCCAGCCTCGCGGGCGATTGCAAGGTCATTTGGGTACCCAGTCGACGCCTCGAGGATCAACGTGTGCAGTCCTCGCCAGCCGCCGAGCGTGCGGAACAGCCACAGATGCGGGAAGACCTTGGTAGGAAAAACAAGACCGAACCCGATCCGCGTCTTGGTGTCGGTGACTGCATACCAGCCCTGTATTATGTCGGGCAAATAGTGGTGGTCAGCCAAACCTGATCCAGGGGATCCCACGTTCCGAAGGTCTATTTTCTGACCTGTGCGGTCGACCGCGTACGGCCACTCGTATTCGCTGTCTGCCTTGAACTGCTCTGCATGCCACGGGTCAACGATTCCGCGGCGAGCCGGCACGTCCAGCCTCGTCGCTGGAGAAATCTCTAGTGCTGGGTGAATGTTCCAGAGAAAATCGATGGGCTTTCTCCCCAGATTGCTATATTGGTATCGGATCGTGCAGTAAGATTCTCCGTCCCGCAGTGTGATCGTCTTCTCAAACACTGTCGGCAGAACACGCCCATAGTTGACGAACCGTACAGCCGCGCTCGAGTCATCCGATCTAATCACTTCCCACTCGCTCGGTTGCGACCACACTTCTCCGTGATCAGGCAAGATCTCACCGTCCGCAGTTGGAGTCGGGAGGTCATTAGGTATCAGCTCGTCCCACCCGCCAGACCACACGTCGTCGAAAGTGGTTCGGAATGGCTGACGTGATGGAGGAATGTGAGGGTTGTGCCAGAGCAGATTTCGGTCGGACGGGCGATGGATAAGGTTGTAAATCTTTGCGCCCAGTTCAGGAAACACATCGAGGCAGATCAGCTCATTCTCAAGGCGTACGACTTGCAGACCATGATACTTCCAATTGGTGTCGATGCGAATCATTTCATTCTACCAAAATCAGTAACAAGTATCTGACTGTTGCAGTCAGGATCTATCGCCAAACCTCTCGTACAATGTCACTTTCTTAGCCTTCTCTGGACGGCAGCACTCTCGAGCTCCGTAATGGCGTCGGAAGCGATCCAGTGGGCGGCCTTCGAATCAATTCCCAGTATTTCCTTAGCGGCCTTTATTCCGGCCTTATTCAGGTTCCGATTCCTTTTCCCGATATTCCTCAGGGCCCAGTTGACAGCTTTCTTCACAAGGTTCCGCTCGTCCGTCGCTCCGCGCACTATCACCGGAAACAACTTCACGAATTTCTCATCTTCCGCGTCCTTGTCATGCCACGCCAGACACGCCAACAAAGCGAATGCGCTCCTCTTGATGAACTCCTCATCCCGCTGGGACCAGTCGACGATTTTCTTCCACGCGAGCGGGGTCTTCTCGAAGAGGTTCATGCAGACCTGGTCGCAGACATCCCAAGAGTTGATATCCCTCACCCAGCCCTCCATCTGAGTCTCTGACAGCTTATCAGGTTCGTCGATCATCGCCGCTACGATTCTTGCTTCAGGTATACCCGTCTTCCATAACCCGATCGCAAGTCTATGGTCTCTTCCCAATTCCTTCGCTATCTTTCGCAGGTGGGGGATCGATACACCTAGTCTTCGCTCACCGACTATCCCGTATCGGGCCATACCTTCCAGCTGATCAGGTCTGGCCTTCGCCTTCAATTTCTTCAGAACCTCTCCAACAGAGACCATTCTTGATCTCCCGCGCCTTTTCCAATCTAGGAATGAGATAATGAACCTTAATGCGTTCACACAATAAACGCTGCCGCCTGATGCTGAGCGGCCGACAAGAAACTCATGGTTGAACAGGAGGAGCCGTGTTTTTGGGGCCAGTCGAGCGACGCACAAAGGACGCCTCAACTCACCGTTAACGACTTATGGAATGGGCTGCGATAGCAGGAACTGGAACGAGTTGTAGACGGTTTGTGTCCATGGAACTCTGGTTCGTTCTTGCGCTAGTAGTCGCGTTCCTATGGGGTTCTGGCGCGATATTTGCTAAGCTGAGCACGCCGAAGCTTGGGGTGGCCCGTGTTGCAGTTCTTATCGCTATCGTTGAGGGGCCAATGTACTTCTTAGGCTTCTACTACTGGCGCGACAACATGCCCATCGGTCTCGGAGACGGCGCCTTGGCCGTAACCTCCTGTATGGTTGCAACGATTGCCTACCTTTGTTACTTCGAGTCTATAGTGGAGGGTCAGATCGCCATCGCGGGCACGATATCTGCAGCCTACCCTGCCTTGACCGTTGTCGGCGCACTCGTCATCCTCTCAGAGACTGTGACAGCGACTCAAGCCATAGGACTTGTCGCAATAATTGGTGGTGTTATAGCCCTGTCATATGAGCCGAATCGTGGTTCCGAGTACGCGATGCCGAGGAGGTCTCTGTTCTTCGCCCTGCTAGCGTTCGCGCTTTGGGGCTTCTGGGGTCTGACCTCCAAGATGGTGGTCACGAGAATCGGTCCTGGGAACATTCTCGTGTTCTACGTAATCTCATCAGTGACCGTGCCGTTGGTTTACGCATGGTCTCGAAAGGTTAGACTAGAGCGGCTCAAAGATGACAATCCCCAATGGACTGCCTGGGCTTTCGGCACGATAGGACTCGCAGTAAGTGTCTGCGGAACTTTCGCTTTCTCATTTGCGTTAAATAGCGGGTTTGCCTCGCTTGTGGTTCCGATATCCAGCGCTTACCCACTTGTCACAGTGATGTTAGCTGTAGCATTGCTCCGCGAGAAGTTGAACCGGCTTCACATGATCGCGCTCGTCTTCGTCATCATCGGCCTGATATTGATTGCGATCACCGGCTGAAGCGTTCCGTTTCGTATATCTTGCGATGACCTGACGGCGTATTGCATTGTATCTTCCTTCTGTGCATCGCTCGGTGCTCGTACAAAAGATGGGTTCAACGCGGTAGGAAATCAGAAATATCCCAAGGCTCATTACGCCAGTCCGGGACAAGCGATGAGTCCGAAGCTTGAAAGTAGAAAGGCATCGAATCTGGCCTACATTGAGCACCAGGGACCATACGACAAAGTTCCGTGGGACGACTACATCAAGCGGCTGTATGGTTGGGCCAAGGAACAGAAAGTGATGCCGGGGTTCTATCCAATGGCAATATATCACGATGACCCGGAGAAGACTCCCGCGGAGAAATGCAGAAGCGACATCGGGATCACCTTCAAGGGGAGGGCCAAAGAGCAGCCAGGCGTGAAGATTCGAAAGATGCCCGCGATGAGGGCAGCGACAATTTCCCACAAGGGCCCTGGAAGTGAGTTCAAGAACACATACGCGAAGCTTGCTGATTGGATCGGCCAGAAAGGGTACAAGGTATCGGGGCCCCCGATCGAGGTCTATTCAAAGAAGCCGGAGGTCGTTGGCGGCGTAACTGTACTCTACGCAAAGGTGATGATGCCCGTCAAGAGGAAGTAAATAATCCGTACCACATCTGTCCATGATGCCTAATGTGAGAGAAGCCTAGTCCTCAGCTCTTTAGATTTGATCTGGATACCCGCTGCGTCACAGTCAACCAGAAAGGAGGACACGAAAGCTTAGCTGGCATCAGTCCCGAACTAGCCGCCTGTTGCAATTCCAAGCCCTATGCAACAGACGCATCCCCTCGACTCTCCGCACGCCGGGCATACGCACGTGCAATGCGCCAAGCAGTTACCGCATCTTGGACAGATACACTCTTGATTCGTCTCGTCGCATAGATTGCATGTATACGCCCTCAAGATAGCCGGCTCTCCATTAGATACTTTTTCACTATACGGGCGCATCTATGACCAATTACGGCCTACCTACTGGCTTTCTTCGCTACAGCCTTTGCCAGTCTCTCTCCCAAGTCTGCCGCCTGGACTTTGTCAACTTCCCATGGACTCGCACGCGCAGGCACCGTTTCTACTGCTATTCCAGGCTTTATGAATGTTGGGTTAAAGACTCCGATAATTCGTTCAATGTTTTCGAGGGCGGTCACTTGGCCGCCAGTTCCAGTAGTAAAAACCGCCATGGGCTTGCCAGCCATCTTCTGCCGTACCGAATAAAGATCCGCCAAGAGTGTCAGCATTTTCCCTGACATGATGCTAAAGTGCGAGGGAGATCCGAAGGCATAGCCGTCGGCGGCGGTAGCATCTTGCGGATTTACGGAATCGGCTCTCTTCAATTCGACTGTGATCCCTGATATTCGTCTTGCCCCTTCTGCGACACTCTGAGCCACTTTCTCGGTCATGCCGTCCCTAGAATCGTAGATTATCAGAATCCTAGAACTCGTATCAGATCACCATTAGAAAGGCTTACCCTGCGCGCGATAAGGATTATGCTGCTTCACGCTCAATCACTCATTCGGCCGCCGGAGCCCAGTCCTTAGGCGGCCCAGGACCCTGCTCAGTCACATACCTGGTCGCCTAGACTAGGCGGCCCGTAACAAACAAGATCACGGTCTCGAATGCGGCTGTTCGCCCATCTTGTACGGCTCTTTCAGCCGGCTGAGGGCCTGATCGTCCAATTCTTTGGGGATTTAACTCGGAATGTGTGGATGTACCCGTGATGAGTTGGATCGTCGACGCGCCTAATCTACGTGTTGTTCAGCCTTCAAGCTTTGATTGTAGGAGCGGACATGATTTGGCCCTGTGCATTGCCGGATTCATATTGAATTGTCACGTGCGTGGGTCTGAGTATTCTTCTGAATGTCACAAGAGCCGCCATAGGGTTGCTAGTGCAGCCGCATGTGGCGCAATCAAATTCCACGGTCCCATGAAGTTTGGACGTATGAATGGTCAGATGGCTGGTTGTTATGAGGGCGTTGACGCTTACCCCGCCGCCCATTATGTCATCGCTGACCTTGTAGACTAGAGGGTTCGCTGTCTTCGTTTTCGCAAGACGCATGTTCGCGTTCCGAATCGCTGTCAACGTCGTACTAAGGAGAAGCTCATCATCGAGAAGATCTGACCGGCATCCGTGGAGTGTCGCGACGATCTGCCTGTAAGCGTACGGCCTAGCGTTCATTTCTTCGGCTCAGGATCTCCCGCAGATAATTCCGATTTGCGTTATTGCGATGGCGGAATGAATATAAGGCTTATCGTGCTGACTCGAGAGAAATTTGCGTCACCAAAATTCTACGCACAGACGCGAATTTCGGTCGGCAACGTCGCGGATGTTCTAATCGCTACAACGCGCGTGGAAGAATTCTCTTCATTGAAGAATTGTTTGCGTCGGGTGAATGCAGATCCATTAGGAGCTTCTCCGATAAGGACGACATCATATCTTCCACATGTTCAGTAAACTGACTGTGTCCTCATACCCGTAGGCTGCTCGCTGATCACCTTGGCCAGTCTCTCGGTCGGTTCCTTGGTCATCTCACGTCTGAACTTTGCGAGGACGATAATGTAGATTATCTTATTCCGTCTCCTGTCTTCTTGGGTACTCTCATCCCCCCTCCTCATCGGCGCTCCGGCCCGCGTAGGAGAAAGCAGTGAACTTCACATATGGACGCGGCGGATCTTAGGAGACCACTCTATGGGTTGGCCTGCGAGGGGGCTTCATTTTTTGGCTGCCGTACCGAACTTGGAACAAAGGTAGCGAGGGAGCGGGTACGGCGAGGAGGACAGGGACGAGCTGTCAGCGGCGGTTTGGTGGCTAGTCATGAGCTAACGCTAACGATTCAAATGATACAAAGCTTCTTTACTCATGGGAAGTCCGGATCGTAGGATATGGACAGCAGCGTACGGCTCACACTCTCAATCCTACCCGAGGGATTCGCTATATGCAAGCTCAGAGTCGAGGAAGAGGTCCCCTACTGGGTACTTTCTAGTGGTTTCTTCTCGGTAACACGAACCCCTGAGGAGCTTTCCATCGTGTGTTTTGAATCAAACATACCCATGGAACTCAAATCAGTAAGAGGATGGAGATGCATCAAGGTATTGGGTAGATTGGATTTGACGTTGGTAGGGATCTTGGCCTCGCTTGCCTCAGCTCTGGCGAGCGCAGGGGTTAGCGTATTTGCAGTCTCTACTTATGATACAGATTATCTCTTGGTCAGAAAGGAGGACTTGGCCAAGGCGGTGTCAGCCCTGAGAAAGTCTGGACACACAGTGCTCGCGATGACATAGAGAGCCATGAGGTACGTCTCTGTAATGAAGTGCCTTTGCGTCCAGATACCTCAGCTCGTCATCTAGTAGTTGCACCACAACTGGTTTGAGGGTGGTCTGGATCGTGTGGAGACTACATCGTCAGCCTTTCGGTACACTGCTCCATTAGAAGGTCCGGAATAAAAGATCCTATGACGTGGTATTCCCTGACTCGCTAGTATAGCTTCCGTAACCTTTCGAGGGTATCTAGTCCGTCTGGGTAGTGATGCCTCTTCCGCTGGACTGCAATTCTCGGAGAAGTATTTCTACGCGATGATAGATAGTGTCGCGTATAGAGCGTATCTGATCCAAGGATTTCCCTTTGGCATCCTCGATGTCCCATTCCTCAACCTTCGGGAGGAACTTAGCTGGGCAGAAATCTGCTTCCTCGCATCCCATTGTTATGATCCTTTCAGCCTCGGCAATCATGTTTGGCGAAATCGGTTTGGGCCTATTGGCGCTCGCGTCAATTCCGATTTCTGCGAGAGCCTCGATGACGAGCGGGTTGATCTCCTTGCCCGGCTCCGTGCCAGCGCTGATCGCCCGAAGGTCATGGCCGCTCGGTTTGAGCTTGTTGAAGATAGCCTCAGCGATCTGACTTCTGCCAACGTTACCGACGCAGACGAATAGAATAGTTCGAGTCAATGTCTGACAGCCTAGGGCGTGTATTTGAACGGGTGTTTGGCTCTCTCCTTGTTCTCTATCAGCTCAGCGGAGGAAGGCCAGCCTTCAATGGCCCTCCTCAAAGCATGCCTCATGGCTTTGTAGTTGTTGATGTACACTCTCTTTCTATCCACAGCCGCCGGGTGAACGAAAATGTTCGCAATGATGACGATCTCATCCACCGCCGCCTGAGGGATCGTTCCATCAGCCACACTATCGACGACCGCTTTTGCGGCCCCTGACTGTGCTGGGCCGTAGACAATGCTTGCGTCCCTCATCCCCTTGATCGAGACAGTCGGAACCAGCAGAGTTGGAGGCTTCACCGCAAGATTCGGTTCAAGAATCGCCAGAAGGGGCTCATGCCCAAGCACAGGCGCGGCTTTTGCTCGAGCAAACGCCTCCCCGACCGGACCGTCCCTCTTGCCTATCAGAAGATCTACGTGCGCTACCTCTGGTTCGTCGCCTGCAAGCGCCTCGCCAATCCCAAGCGCGAACTGTCGAACGTCGCTCTGTCGTATTCCAATTCCTGAGAAGCGTTCGGTGAGGGATTTCGCCGTTGGGGATTCGACCTCCACCACTCTCCGCTTGACCTTGCCTATCTTCTCAAGGTCAAGCCTCAACTCGTCCCTCTCCTCGTAGGTCATCTCACCGCCCATACTCAGTGGCAGTCGAACTGGGCCAACCTTGATCCCCATCATGTTCAGCGCCGCTTTCGTTGAGACCGGCCCGCTCTTCGCAATGATTCTAGACATTTTCTGAATAGCGACTTGGATTTGTCTGGCGTCGCTGAGCCTGCCTTCCTGGACTGCTTTAAACAGCCTGAGATGGTGGTCGGGAAACACGTTGGAGCTCGCCGAGATGATGCCTGAACAGCCCGCGGCGAGCGCGGGAAGGACAACCTCGTCATGACCGCACATTACGGGCAGTCTCTCCCCCACCTTCTCCAGAACGGCCATTATGAAGCGAAGCTCACCGCTACTATCCTTGAGTCCAACGATGTTCGGGATCTCCACAAGATCCTCTACGAGCTGCCACGGCAGCGAGACACCGGTCGCTTGTGGAATGTTGTAGAGCACGATCGGAATGTCAACGGCCTCCGCGATTTGGCGATAGTGCTCGTAGAGACCGCGGTTTGCGGGCTTATGGTAATAGGGCGTGACAATTATTGCCGCGTCGGCGCCCACATCCTTAGCATGTTTCACCTTCTCGATCGCGAGGTCAGTTCCACTGGAGCCGGCCCCTGCAATCACAGGTACACGCCCATTTGCCTCGTCTATCGTGACCTCTATCACATGCCTCCTTTCCTGCTCGGAAAGGTTCTGGAATTCTCCTGTGGTCCCGCAGGGAACAAGTCCAGTAACGCCCAAGCCGATGAGGTGACTGACCAGAAGCCTAAGACGTTCCTCGTCGACACTTTTCGCGTCGTCGGTGAACGGGGTTACCATGGCGGGAATTACGCCGCCGAGCTTGAACAATCCTGATGACCCGAATCTGCTACTACTGTTCCAAGCCCTTTAAGCGCATAGTCAACCTCCCGATCTTACAAGACACCGGCCCGATCGACGAAGCATTATATGATTATCCATAGAGACTCCCGTGGAGTTCTCAGGAAATGAAAGAGATCGAAAGGGCGCTCGAAAAGATCGGCCTGCCTGGGAGAGACCTCTACTCTCTTCCGACATCGACCAAGAGATTCCCAGATGGCTGCCACTGGCGCGTTGAGATCTCCGGCGTGGAAAGGCCGGAGACATTGAAGGCGTTGATCCAAGAGGCGAAGGAACGGGATGTACCTGTTCACAGGCTCATCAGCGTCGTAATGGGGTCCACGCTGCTGACGCAGAAAGAGCTGAAGGACTTCGCTTCTCTCGCGGCCGACGCTGAGATGGAAGTCATACTGACCCCAGGCCCAAGACCAAGCTGGGATGTTGGACGACAGATCGCAACGCCAGAAGGCGTCTTGTCAGGGATGCGTTTCAGAGGCGCAGACCAGCTGGCGTACGTGATCGCGGACATCAAACGATCTATCGACCTCGGCTTCAGAGGTTTCCTAGTCGTCGACGAAGGCCTCCTTTGGAGCCTGAACGAATTACGCAAAATCGGCGAGATACCAAAGGATGTCAAGTTCAAGGTCTCGATCTTTGCAGGTCACGCAAACCCTGCCGGAGCAAAGCTCCTTGAAAGTCTCGGGGCCGACACGTTCAACCCTGTTGCGGATCTGAGCCTCCCGCAACTCGCAGCGATTCGAGCGGCCGTTGAGATACCGATCGATATACACGTGTATCTATTCGACTCATTCGGAGGATTCAACCGATTCTACGAGTGCCCCGAGTTCTGCCGCATTGCAGCGCCATGCTACTTCAAGATCGAGCCGGGTCCAAGCGTCGGCACGATGTACAAGCCTTGGGCTACACCAGACAGCCTCGCATTCGCCGCCAGAGAGAAAGTCAAGTACGCCGAGATCATTAGGGAGCTTGTTCAGAGACACTATCCCGAAGCGAAATTGTCAGAGAAGGGCCCGAAGGACCTCGCAATCCCACAACCCTAGCCTCCATGCCCGCTTTGTTGTACTCCTAAAACGGCTAGCTAACAGCGAGCTGGTCGGCGGCAGGACCGACGCGCGACTGCTCCTCTACTCGTTTAGCGAACCCGTCAACAGACGCGTGGTAGGCTTCCTCAATGATCTGCTTTCGTTTCACGGTCAACGATTCAACGATGTTGCATCCCATCTTCTCGAGTTTGCGTGTGAAGCCACCCAGGAATCGTTTCTCGTCGAACCCTCCGCAGGTCATGAACAGGAAGAATTTTGGAACCCTAACTCCGCTGAGCTGGTGAATGAACTTGTTCAAAGGCGGACAGCCTAAGGTCCACTTCGGGAAACCAAGCAGCACTGAGTTGAAGCCCGACAGGTCTGTCGGCGGGGTTTCTATCTCGACCTCTGAATTGGGTACGAACGAATACGCGAGCCAATGAAGATACGAGCGCTTACGCCTCGGCAGTATCTCGATCAATTGAACGTCGCATGATCCTCGAAGTCTTTCTAATAGCCTCTCCGCAACGCGCTTGGTGTTCCCGGTATAGGAGAAGTATGCGACTAGGAGTCTTGGCTTTTGCCCGGTCCTCTGCACGCTTGAGTTCCTGCTAATGAATCATGAGAATCTAAGTCAGAAGCGATGCGAGTATTCCTTTCGCTCCATGAAACTTGTATTCGGCCTGTTTCCACGCTATGCTCCTAGGACCTTCAAGGACATCGTCGGTTATCTCCAGACCCCTGTGTGCGGGCAGACAATGCATTACAACAGCCTCGGCCTTTGCATTTGAGACAAGCTCATCATTGATTTGGAATCCCTCGAAATCCATCATTCTCTGTGCCTGCTCGGCGTCCTGCCCCATGCTCACCCAGACATCCGTATAGAGCACATCCGCCTGCTCTGCGGCCTCGTATGGGTCGTGGGTATACCAGATCCTCGCGTTCGTCTTCTGCGCCAGCTCATGTGCCTTCCGAGCAACATCGGGGCTGGGCTGATAGCCGGGTGGAGTTGCTACTGTTATGTTGACGCCCACGGATGCGCATGCGAGCATTAGAGAATGGCATACGTTGTTTCCGTCGCCGACCCAGGCAAGCTTGAGACCCTCCACCGAGCCTTTCGTGTCCTCAATCGTTGCCAGATCCGACAGCGCCTGTGTTGGATGCTCGACGTTGCTGAGGGCGTTTATGATCGGTATACTAGCGTACTCAGCAAGTTGGGCTAGGGTGTCATGATCAGAGGTCCTGTAGATCAACGCGTCCAGGTAACCTGACAGCACGCGCGCCGCGTCCTTGATCGGCTCCCCGCGCTTCAGCTGTAGTTCGTCGGGCCTCATGTACAGTACGCCCGCACCAAGCCTCATTGCAGCTGACTCGAAGCTCACCCTCGTA
>Ga0129297_10001039_pt1 | contig 13894 bp, 9 predicted proteins | sample I18A1metaG_FD_94708 | JGI IMG/M metagenome (GOLD analysis project Ga0129297, IMG submission 94708) | Lake sediment bacterial and archeal communities from Gulf of Boni, Indonesia to study Microbial Dark Matter (Phase II) - ​I18A1 metaG | ecosystem: Environmental > Aquatic > Freshwater > Lake >... | reverse complement strand
GTCAGTAGACTGGCGAAGATATGAAGTAGTGGGGGCAAAAGTCTCTATTATTGGTAAAGGAATAATTTGCGAGGTTTGAGGGACTCCGCGTAATCATATCTCTTTAATCTTGCGGCAACATATCCAGCATACTTGGATTTAACACAAATGTCAGAATACTCGGCAAACCTTGAAGCCTAAGAATGATGGCTTCCACGCCAGCACTTCTTGAGTCGGTAGGTCGGGTATTCTGTCAACCTTAAGAGTTGATATAGTACCGTTGGATAGAAGGAAGCTTCATGAAACCCTACGAAAGAGTATTGGCTGCGATCAACCTTGAAGAGCCGGATGAGGTCCCAGTCGCTCCTCAGATCACTTACACGACAGCCCGTCTTCTCGGAATCAAGTTCTCCGAAGCTATGCGAGATGCAAACGTTCTAGCGAAAGCGCTGATTGCAGGGTATACGGCTTTCGGCTACGACGGCGTCTATGTCGGATGGGAGTCCTCATTCAACGCCATAGCTGAGACGATGGGATGTAAACTGAGAGAGTACAATGACAGTTTACCTTCAGTATCTGAACCCGTAATCAAAGACGAATCTGACCTTGGCAGGGTGAAGGTTCCGAACCCTCAAACAGATGGACGGCTGCCAATACATATCGATGCGCTCAAAATGGTAAGTGAACAAGTAGGGAGGGAGGCTGCGGTCTTCAGCTATACCCCGGGCCCGTTGACATTGGCCGGCATACTAAGGGGAACCGAAAAGCTACTGATAGAACTCTTAACGAACAAGAAGTTCGTCCACGAAATACTCAAGGTCGCGGCTTCTGCTTGCATGCAGTTCGCTCTAGCCAAACTTGACGCAGGTGCAGAGGTAATAGTAGTTGGGGATCCCACTTCCTCGTCGAGCGTCATCTCTCCAAAAGCGTTTGAGGAGTTCTCATATCCTCACCTCAACGCGATCCTTTCATCAATAAGGAAGCACGGAGGGACACCGTCTCTGCACATATGTGGAAATACGAAGCCGATCCTGAAACAAATGTCTGAGACTGGAGCGGAAGTCCTCGAGTTGGATAGCGTCGTCGACCTAGCTGCCGCGAAGAGAACGATCGGTAGGACGATCTGTCTTCAAGGCAATATCGACCCAACGAGAACGTTGATGATGGGCAGCCCGAAAGACGTGTCTACGGAAGCTAGAAAATGCATCGACGCTGCAGGTGAAGGTGGAGGCTTCATTCTCAGTTCAGGGTGTGAGATACCTCTAGATGCTCCTCATGAGAATGTTAGGTCTATGGTTGAAGCCTCTAGAAGATACGGAGGCTACGGCTAGAGGAGAGAATGCCTACTTGAACCGAGATGAATTCCTTGAAGAGTTGTCTAGATCTATCCTTGAATTGGACTCTCGAAAAGCGTTGGCATATACTAGAAGGGCGCTCGATCTAGGCTTAGACCCATTCTAGGTAATCGATAGAGGGCTATCTAAGGGCATGAAAGAGATGGGTGAGAAGGTCGCTCAAGGCGACATCCACATTCCTCACCTCACTTAAACAGCTCTCTTCAAAGAGCTAGGCAAGCAGTGCAGATGATCCTTGGAGAACATGTACCTGAACCCCTTGCTCATGATGTAGCGAAACAGCCTACAAAGATTGCCGAGGCTGTCTTCTAGAAAAACGGCTTCAGCATCTAACCCATGTATACGAATCGTCCGAAAGAGTTATCATAAAGTTTCTTACATGTTCTGGTCTTTCGGTGTATTCCGATGCTTTCAGCCGTGCTGTTCGACTTGGGTGGAACGCTAATCTACCAAGACGACCCTCAGGGAGTTCGAGAGGCTAGGCTTAGGAGCCTGAACGTATTCTTGCGAGACCGCGGCCACAAGATAGAGCTTTCACTGATGAGAAGCATGTTCGATGAGGTATTCAAGCCGGTCTATTCCCATTGTGAACAAACTGACACCGAAGTCCCTTTGGAAGAAACGTTCAGAGATTTTCTAGCTAAACTGAGAATACAAGCGGCTGATCCGCAGTTCATTCAAGATGCGTTGGCCGACTTTATGAGGCCTGAGATCGAGTCTTGGAAGCTGTATCCTGACGCGATGATGCTTCTATCAACTTTGAAGGATATGAATCTGAAACTTGGTCTGGTCTCAAACGCAAGTAGCCACACAGTAATCACTGTCATTATTGACAGATTGAATGTCGCAAGATTCTTCGACTTTGTAGTTACATCAGCACAGCTGAAACTCAGGAAGCCTAAGCCTGAGATTTACAACAAGGCCTTAGAATCTCTCAGCGTAGACCCGAGTGAAGTCGTGATGGTAGGCGATACCTTCAAAGGCGATATTGGAGGAGCTAAGAACTTGGGGATGAAAGCCATCCTCGTCAAACGAGCGAATAGTGAGATAGAAGAAGGCCCCGATCCAGATGCCGTCGTTGTGAACCTTGCAGACATCCTTCCCGTTATTAAAAATTGGATTGGGCGTTAAACTTTCTTCTATCTTCTGATCAGTTTGCATGAAGATTATAGAAACCTGGTCAGATTCCAGATTAGGAGTGATCGAGCTAAAACCCTAATCGACTGACGCCTGAAGTATTCAAGTCAATCCTTGTGAGACTTCAGGGCGATCCTCGTAAACTCAGCATGGTACTAACGCAGCTTTCGACTTTCAGTGGCGTCAAAGAGCTCATGCTTATCAACAGAAATTTTGCCGCGTATATCGGTGAACAAATTAGGAAAGGCGCCGAATATATTGTATTGGATATGGTTTGGCAAAGGAAATGAAACGAAAACTCTCGGAGAACATACATTGGTCCAAGAACTGCCCAAGCGGGTGGACGTTCCTCTTTTGAAAGGTTGAGGAAAGCGAGATCAAACTCGTCGAATCATGATTCTGGGCCTGTTACACGTATAGTTGTTATGCAACTCGGTGAACCTTGTGTTGTAGTGATGACTCCTGAACCATTGAGGTTTCTCACTTTAAATTCTGCAGAATATGTCTGGTCTTTGGGGAGGTAGAGGTCAAGAAATCCTTTTGCCGTGGTAAAACCTGAGCCATAGATCTCGTAGGATGAATCTTGAGCCTTTATGTGGAATGTAACTTCTTCTCCTTTGAACTCGGCTTCACAGCCGAAAACGTCGTGGGTGAAACAGGGGTGAGTCTCGTTCTGGTAGAGTCCTACCGAGAGGTAGAAGACATCATAGTTTAGCGTTCTCTCTTCCCTCTGGCCTACATGGAGAATCAGGTATTGGGTGACACCGGTTCCTATCAGTAAACCCAGAATGAGGAATATGCCCCCTACAAGATATGATTTGTTTTTCAGGTTACTCACCTTTGATAGTAAGGACAACTACGAAGCCGAGATGAGGAGCTTGAAGAGGTAGGTCTTAGTATAAAAAACTACGTCTTAACATTTGGAAAAAGGTACTCATTTATTCGATCCTGCGTATGTGCACAGCTTGAGGAGGCTAGATGAACTGGTTTTTCTCGCCACTACGAGTATGGCCAGTATTTTCCCCACGCCTAGCCTCCTCGCACCGAAGGGTTCCGATTCTCGGAACCCAGTCCAGCCTTCAATTTTTCAACAGTCGTTGTATGTATGATGCACGCTGAGTGGACGTTTCCTCTTTTGCCTCGGATGTAGAGACCCTTTCGCATTCGACCCGCTAGGCATGGACATAGACGGATGGAATCGACGCGTCTGCAGGCGTCGGGAACGGGGCTCGGATCTTCCCTTAACTGTAGACAATGGAACCCATCGCACGAACAGATTTCTCATCGCTTGGGATTGGCCGCTTCAAGGTTGATGCTTTCAACCTTCCAGCCAGATCTCAGGAGCCGCATCATCCTTTAAGAAAGCCAGAAGCTAACCCTGAAAAATCATAGCGCCGCTGGAGCTATGTTGTTTTGGGTAATCGCTTTTCTTATTGTAAGCTTTTTTCCGCAGCGACTCTTGTAGCGTCGAAATTTTCCTTCGGCTACGAATTTACGGCATTTTGGGCAGATTGGCAAACTGGCCTCCCTGAAACAACTATGTATGAACCGCATATTCATCACACCTCTTCTTTGTGCCTGCTTAAAGCAAAGCTTAACAATTGAAAGACAAAAATAGGATCAGGAGTTGAGAAGTTGAAGAGGACGATGCTCTATGTGCTATGTGCTTTGGTAACGGTACTTTCAGCGAGTGCTGTTTTGCCGGTTTTGGCGCACAGAGGCAAAGCTAACGAAGCTTCTGATGTGGAGATAACCCCGAAGATCAGCGTGAAAGGCCCCAGAGGTGGAGGCAAGCCCTCACCCGCAGGTCCAGCGGCAACAGGCGTTTTGGGTGTCCTCTCGCCTTCTTTAGAGCACAGATGGGCAGTGGTCGTCGGCATATCGGACTATGCTGGCACGGCGAACGACATCCAATATGCTGATGATGACGCTATAGATGTGCTTAACATTTTGACCACGGTCTACGGCTATAAACGGGATCACATCGAACTGCTTATTTCAGATTATATACGTGAAAACGCTACACGTGCGGATATAATCAGTGCAATTGACTGGCTACGGAGTCGTGAGGCGGCCGGTGACGAGGTTGTTTTCTTCTACAGCGGTCACGGTGCTAGAGGCAAAGCAAACGATGGAGACGACGAACTAATCGACGAGGCCATTGTTCCGTATGAATGTACCGCTTCCAACTTGATCTGGGACGGACAATTGAAGTCGATGTTCAGCAGCTTTGACACAACAAGGATAGTCTTCATCTTTGACTCTTGCTACGCAGGCGGTATGACCGATCTAAAGGCAAGTGGAAGAATTCTCTGCATGGCCTGCGAGGAAAAGAGACTTTCATATGAAACCGGCGATCTTCAAAACGGAGTGTTCACGTATTACTTCGCTGAAAAGGGCATACTTCAAGGCTCGGCGGATACCACTCCGAAGAATGGGGTTATAACCGTTGAGGAGGCCTTCGACTACGCAAGGGCAAATGTCCCAACCGTAGTTCCACAGACGCCCACGATAAGCGACTCCTTCATGGGCGACATGCTCCTGTAACTCAACCCACCTTCCCTTTCTTTGCATTAAAAAGAACTACGTCCCTTACCCATGGAAACTAACTAGGTAACTGGACGCACCCCATAACAACAAAGAATGAAAAGGGAAGGGTAAGCGTTCAGGGGCATTGACAGCCAATGAAAAGCTTACGCGAAATGCAGCTTAGAAGGTAAGCTTAACGCAAAACAGATAATTCGCTTCTACAGTCTTATCGGTTGGACCATTCTTGAGAGGGTTGCGAGTTTGCCCCCATATTGAGGGAGACGTAGCTGAGTACAATTATGCAGCTCTTTCTCTCCAGACATCAACTTGATCGCGAAGACATAGCAACTAGGTTCACCGCATTCCTTGCAGTTGGTTTTAGGCAGACCTTTGTAGATCGCGGCGAGATCCGCCTTCTTTCTCAATTCGAGTAAATAGCTTTCAGGTTTCCCGTGAGACATAGAGTAGGCGAAGGCGCGGTTTATCAAGTCCTTAATTTCCTCTAAGAGTTTCTCAGCCTCATCCCTATCTTTCAGATACGTCATGCTGATCTTTCCATTTGAATACAGCGTCACCATTCGTCTCTGCCGCTTATAGGTGAGTGAACCCAGAGCTTCGGAGTAGTTTGACCCAGGTATGTAGAGGCACAGTATTTCGAGGGCTTCGCTTAACGGTCTATCGGCTTCGGCGAGAAATTTTATTCTCTGAGTCTGAGAGGCATGGCGTGACCTCAGTAATCGCTATGTCATGGACAAGTTCATCTTTTAGAAGAAACCCCATCAGATCGCTTTCTTTCCTCAGCAAATCCTCTTTCATCGGCTAGTCTCCCTCCACTCTACGATCATCGTCTTAACGCGATCAGAAGCCAGTATCGAACTAGGTACCTTTAAATCTCTCGCGTTTCAGACGTATTCCGGTCGAGGCGGATTTACTAAGGGTGAGATTACGCGAAAGCGAAGTAACCGCGGACCCTTTGATGCATTTTCTCTCTGAATCCGTAATCAGTACTTTACAGGGTGGATGGTTTTTCGAGTTAAGTGGGCATCGTTGGCTTTGTAGAACCAAATATCCGGACTGGTCAGAATGAGTAGGGCAGACGTAACTAAACCGCTCTGGGCATCCTTCATTGCGATCTCCTCAGTCATTCTTGTTGAGGGGTTAGCGGGTTTACTGGTCAACAGTCTGGCTCTCCTAGGAGACGCTGCCCATGCCTCCTTCGATGCGGTTGCAACTTTTCTTCTACTCTTGATGACGAGATGGTCGCTGAAGCCGCCTGATGAGAATCATACTTACGGCCACGAGAAGGTTGAGTCCATAGGTGGGCTGATGGGCGGATTCATACTTGTGGTCTTGGCGATCGTGCTCGCAGGCGAATCTCTATTGAGGCTCTTGGGAGGAGGGATTCCAATTCACCCTGGAGCGTTAGGATTTGGGGCGGTCGTCTACACTCTTTGTGTCGATGTGCTGAGAATAGGAATTCTGAGGAATGCGAGTGGCAGCGCGACGGTCAAGGCAGGATTCTTTCATGCCGTCTCTGACTTTTCTTCTACTGTCGTGGCTTTGATCGGCATCACCGCGGCAAGTTATGGCTATCATCTAGGGGATGCTACGGCATCTCTCATACTGAGCGGTTTCCTCTGCTATATTAGTGGCAAGCTCATATACGAGACTGCGTTTGAGTTAAGCGATGCTGTTCCAAGGACGGTTCTCAGGAAGGTGGAAAGAGAAATCGCGAGGACCAAGGGCATTATTGGCTACAAGTCTCTCAGAGTCAGGAAAGCTGGGAAGAAAACTTACGTCCGCGTTGCCGTCAACATTCCAGAAAATGTCGAGCTGGAAGAGGCGCATTCCATAGCGTCGAGAGTGGAGTTGAACATTAACCGAGTCGTGAGCGGGGCTGATGTCACGGTCCACATCGAACCGCTCATTGGGCAACCTTCTTTTGAGTTAAGGGTTCGGAGAATCGCTTTGGAAGCCGACGGGGTGAGAGAGGCGCATAACATCGAATTCATGAACACCCAGAGAGGATTGTGTCTCAGCCTTCACTTGGGCGTCGACCCAAGAATGTCCTTGGAGGAGGCGCACTACGTCACGGAGCAGATTGAGAAGAGGCTGCGTGCGGAGTTTTCTGAACTAACTGACGTAACCGTTCACTTGGAACCGATTGAAGATGAGTCCATAGTCGGCCGCGGATTCGAGGACCGCGCCATATCAGAGGCAGTCACAAAGGTTGTTGGGAGTCACAAGGAGATTATCCGAGTTGGGAAGATAATGCTTTACAAGGCAGGGACCTCCCTTCACATCGACGTGAACTGCTCTTTTGGTAAGCATGTTCCCCTCGACCTCGCACATAGCATAGTAACGTCGATCGAGCAGGAGCTCAGGGAGAGGTTTGAGAGAGCGAAAGTCACGATACATCAAGAACCAGCCTAAGAGAAAGCTGAGCGCCTCTCAATCATTCATCTAGGAAGGAGAGGTCAGGAGCCTAGTCAAAATCTAGGAGATATGGCGTTCTCTCCACCATTTTTTCGTTCGCAGGAATTTTGAATTCATACTTTTGAGAGCATAGGCTCAAGCTAAGGCTATGAGAGCCATCCGTGGAGCAGCTGACCTTCAGATTGAAGGGGAGATAGATCGATGCTCAGATCGACCGTTGACTGAGCAATCATCGATTTCGTATTAGCTGTTTGCCGCAACTTGTGCAGAATAGAGCGTTGGAGTCGACTTGCGCTCCGCAGTAGTGGCAGAATCTAGGTTCTTTGATGTATTCTACCCGATGAGGATATGTATCTGCGGGGCGAAGGCGTTTTCTTTGACGTAGAACAAGGAAGACGATGAGACCTCCGACTACTAATCCGATGATGAAATCATAGTGTTCTGAGATCGTTCTGCCAATTTTCTCAACGAGTGTCTCGTTGTCTACTGTAACAAGTAGCTTTGTGCTGGTTCTCTGATCCGTCGTATCCGATGTGACTAGGACCAAAGTGTGGCGTCCGTTCGTCAGCTTTCTGGTATCTATGGGGGCCTTCACATTGTAGATCAACGCTTCCTTCATCCATTGATACTCTGTCAGATTTGCTAGGTTTATCGTCGTCTGTTCGTCTATTGTAAGTGAAATTGATGTGAGCGGCAGCTCTGGGTGTGTTGCGATAAGACATTCGAACATGACCGTGTCTTTCAGTATGCTTCCATTCTGCGGGCTATCGACTCTCACGAAGGGCTTTAGGCTCGCAGGCTCGTTGGATCTTATCGATAGGGAGAGTTTAATCGACTCGGGGAAAGTTGAACCGCCGAAAAGTATATTGTGAACAATTATCGTATACCGACCGGTCCAATGTCCTGCAACACTGGCATACAGGGTTTGCTTAGTCCGTCCGCTTGTCGCATGCCATTCGAATGTTCCATTCCATTTATAGTAGTAAGTGTCTGTTGTTGCGATCAACACTCCGTCAGGAGCCAGAACGAATACGTCGACGCAGGTATCATTATCGATCCACTCTACCTCGACCTTCAGCAGATAAGTATGGGGATCATCGATCTCAACAGTGTAGACTCTAGAATCTCCGTCTTCGTATGTACCTTCCCAGTTGAATCCGCCGATCAGGCCGTAATTATCATAGAGCTCTTTTTTCGGGGGTCCTCCAAAGGTGGCACTACGGTTGTCATGAGTCAGCGTACTGATCTCTACAGCTGAAACCGGTATAGTAGCTGATTGGCCGTTGCTTCCAGCAAGGCCTATCGCTCCTTCATATACGCCCGGCTCAGACGAGGCCATGGTCAGTTTCAAGGTAAATCTCTCGGTCGAGTTGTTGGGCACCGTAAATTTTTGGCCGGTCGTCACCTCAACCCACCTCCAACGGGTCTTCCTGTAGAAATCTACATGTATCTGAAATGGGAGAGACTGGTTTCCGAACCTCTGGTTGATTCTGAGTTGAGGTGTTCCTAGAAACTTTGCTTTGGGATTTGATATTCGTACAACTTGCGTTGTTCCGCGAGTGTATCCGTAGTTGATGAGCGCGCATTCAGAAGGTTCAGGTCGTCCATCCTTGTTTTCATCTTTCCAATCGTAGACGTAGAGGATTCTTACGTTGTCAAACTTGTAGTCTTTGTCTTTGTCAAAGTACTTGAACGGGTAGGTTAGGGCTATTGATATCAAAGCTGTTTCAGAAGGTATGGGAGCGAAATCTGTCAAGTTCACCCAAGTGTCTTCACTTTCGGCGTATCCTCTGTAAGTCCTGTTACCTATCAGCTCGAAGGTATACGGTTCAACTGAGATATCGATTGAGGTATTCGTAGGATTCTGCACGATAAATGTGGCTTCAGCGGTCTCATTGAAATGAAGTCTTCCAGCAAACCAAGATGGTTCCCCGACAAGCGGTTCAGCTGGGTACGGGCTGACCATATCGTATACTGCTCCTTCGAGTAACTTCTGTAGGTTGATCGATGAAGCGGTTGAGTACATGATGAACATTCTAGAAGCCGAGTTCATATCGCTCAAGACGGATGATACAGCTGAAAAACAGTCGATCCGGCCGGACCCTTGTGAAAATGCATCGTGACCTATGTCGACCGCTGTACTCATCAGAATCGTCTTGACCAGATCGGGAGGCACGCTGGTGAAACCGTTCTTCTTCAACGACTCGATTACGAGGGCGGCAGATCCTGCTGTAAGAGGGGTTGATTCACTGGTTCCCCCAAATATCTTGTAGGCTTTAGAAGCGTTTCCATAGCCATAAAAGACCATTGTTGAATCAAACGCGAAAGCGCCAATGTTGACGACATCGGGTTTAGGTGCGCCAAGCGCATTCGGGCCTCTTACACTCCAAGAGATCACATCATCTTGTCGACCACCCTTCTCCTGAGATTCTGCTGGTCTCCAATGCATGCTCGTCGACGCCCCGACGCTGATGCTTAAAGAAGAGCTGGGCGATCCTCCTGTTGCGTATCCTGGTCCCGCATTTCCTATCGCATGGACGAAAGTGGTTCCTGTGGATACCACTAACAAATCTTCCAGCAGACTGACTATGTCGTATCCAGATCCATAACCGAGTACAGGCCATCCTACGAACCCCCAGCTGTTACTGTTCACATCAGCCTTATGTTTGCCTGTGAACTCCCATTCCAATGTCGTGCTGTTATAATCGAGACCAGAGGACCAATACCAGCCCGAGGGTATATCTCCTAGCCATAGAGCCTTCACGGCGATTATCTCGGCTTCTGGGGCGATACCCTTCAGTTCTCGAAGCGTCCCATTACCGTAGACATCGTACTTCCTAACTCCTCTCGACGCAACGCTTGCCGCAGTGCAAGTGCCGTGCCCCATGAAGTCATACATCAGACAGAGAAAGTTACCGTTGAGATCTAATCCCTCGTAGACGCCGCCCACTCCAACAGATCCTTCCAGAGGTGAAGGATGAATCACGTTCCAGAAGTCGTGAAAGTAGCCGCCGATCAAGCCCAGCGAGAAATCTGGAACACCGTCCCCTGTGAAATCTCTCGCTGCCGCCTCTAAGCCCAATCTACATGGCGACTCATCAGCAAAACTCCAATCTAGCCAGCTTGCAGAAGGCTCTGGAAGCGTAATATTCTTCTTCGCGTAGTCCTCACGGTAATCTAAAAGGAACTTATGGTAGGCTGTTGAAATGTCGAAGTAAACATCTTCATAGACGTTAGGCTTTCTCGAATCAACATAGATAACGGGTGCCCAGATGAGAACAAGCTTCTCCAAGTTCCAGTCATCAATTGCCTCGAGAGCCATTCCGACGTGGTAGAATCCGCTCTTGGATACAATATCGCCAACATACAAATCATCTTGGAAGGTATAGTTTGCGATCTCCGGAAGAGTAATATTGTACATGAGCCCAGCCATACCTGTCCAAACTTTTACAGTAGCATTCTTCGTCTGCAGGTAGCCGTCCTTGGCTCTGACGGTTCTATTCGTTAGGATCAAGCCCTGTTCATCAGGGTCGAAGAACAGCGGATATCCTGTTTCATTTCTCGCTAGAGCTGATGTTAGGTCGGATGTGGTGAAGTCTACCCCGGTGTCGACTATTGCGACCTTGACATCTTTTCCTTCCACTCCCAGAACTGTATTAGCTCTGTCTGCACCTGTGATTTCTCGAACCTTGAACATATCGAGTTCAACTTTTCCTCCCTGAGCCGCGTCATTTGCTGGAAGTGAATAGTCAAGTTTCATGTCTGGAAGAATTTTGACTACGAAAGGTAAGCCAGCGAGTTTAGGCAGGTTCTTTGCTTTGACGACCGCAGTAACCAATCTGCCTTGACCGAATGGGAAGATGCTCAGAGCACCAGTCAGTCCACGAATTTGATCTTGATTGATTAAGCCTGAGCAAACTGCAATTATTCTAACGTTTTCCTGTCGACTTGAAAGCGGTTGGGATGAATCTGAGGTCAGCTTGCGTAGCCGTGGATCTATTTTTGATTCTATGGATGCTGAGTTGGTGTTTCCGTAGAACTGAATCGCATTCGTCTCGAGGTTTAGAGTTGATGTGATTTGAACGACCAGTGTGAAGATCACGAAAAGTCCTAAGATCTTTCTCATTCAACTGCTCCTCATGTCTTCCGCTAGTTGTTCACCTGAATCGCTATAATAGCTTTCGATAGGAGTCGTATGAAGCCAGCAAATCTTATCTTCTCCAAATTTGAAACTGAGATACGGGGTTACTCAAACTTGACTGTTGTCGCATATATATTGGTACAGGCAGAGCTGGGCATGTCAAATTCAGTGGCTGTCGCTCTTTCGAGGATTGAAGGCGTGAAGATGGCTCATCCTGTTACGGGAGTGTATGATGTCATAGCTTATGTGGAGGTTCCAGATCTCGCGAAGCTTTCGAACCTCGTGTTAAAGGAGATACAGACCATAAAAGGAATCCAAAGAACGCATACAGCCATAGCTGTGTAGGTTCAAGGCTTTCAGAAGAACCCAACACCTCTATTTTTGACTCGTTGACACAACGTTCGAATGCTCAGTCATAGCAGCGCTGAAGAGAACTCCTGCTCATGAAGATTCAGAAACAAGTAGGAGCGACTAAGACCTCAAGTCCTAAAGCCTGTTTCTCTTGAACGCGCTGACCGTGGCTTTTCTGCAGTCAGGACATATGAGCAGATGATACCTCTCGCTCGGTAGAAGGTGATTGCACCATACGCATTTTCTAAGTTGATTCGGCTTTGGAAGTTTCTGCTTTGATACATTTGCTCTCTTCGTAGTCGCCAATCTTTTCACCGAGCTGCCTGTTCACCTAAACAATCTGTTTCGAAATTTAAAAAGTTTAGCAAGCTATACCGGAAAGCTTGATATACATGATATCATGTATATCAAGCTATACAACTGCCACGAGTAGAGCTGGCTAACATGGTTAAGAATACTGTGCTCATCCGGGGACTGAACAGAGATCTCTACAATCAGATTGCAGGGAAGGCGAAAGAACAGGGGAAGAATATAGCTGAATTGATCGACGAAGCTATGAGACTCTACTTGAGAGAGGTTACTGGTGAGAAAAAGGAAAGTTCTGATCTTCAGAGAATAATTATCGGCGGCTCTGTTATGCTCTCCAAGGCTGATATCTTGGGGATCTATGGTGAAATCGGCAAGTTTCATCTGGTCAACAGTGGCGAATTGACTCTAGATAATGACTTTGATAGAGAGACCTTCCATCACATTGAGAAGATCCATAATACCGGTACGCTCAAGGTCCCAAAGCACGTTCACCACCTGGCCTTGATAAAGGCCGGACATATTCACGGTGAAGTCGAGAAGTATTGAGTGATTCTTTCTGAAGGACGAGCCTGAGCGTGCTTGAGCTCTTCTATACAGAAATAACAATGTGAATCTCACCTAGTTCATGTCTCACTATGAGGCACACAGTAGAGTTTTAACATCCCGATATAGTTGACAGCTCTTCAGCTTCTTGAGGCAGTTACTGAAGCCTCAGCGAGCAAGCCTATGGAACAATAAAACGCAAAATCGCTGAACGAATATTGCACGCCTCTCTATCAGTCGGCTGCATTGCAACGAACGTTCGACAGGTAGAAGGAAAGGATGGAAACGGATCTTAGCCCTCTTTCAGGAGAACCCTGCCGGGCCGAGCCTGAGTAAGCCCATCCGAATCCACTACAACCTGCCCATTCACAAGTATCTTATCGATGCCATCCGGGAATTGCGAAGGTTGATCGTAGGTTGCTTTGTCATCGATCGTTTCAGGGTTGAATATCACTATGTCCGCGTAGAACCCTTCTTCAAGTATCCCTCGATCTTTCAATCCTACCCTTTGAGCCGGAAACGAGGTCATTCGCCTCACAGCATCTTCCAGACGTAGAACACCTTTCACCCTTACATATTGGCCGAGGATTCGCGGGTAGGTTCCGTAGAACCTTGGATGCGGCTTCCCTCTTGATAACAAACCTGTCGGGGAGACTGACCAGGAATCTGTGCCAAACATCTGGTAGCGGCCTCTCATAGCGTACTCTAAATCTGACTCATCAACGTAGAATACGATCATAGTGACCTCGCCCCGTTCCTCGAGCAGTAGGTCGCGCAGTGCAGCGAATTCGTCCTGTTTCCTCAAAAGGGTCGCTACTTCGCTCATGCTCTTCCCTTCGAGCTCTTTGAGAGGTTCTGATCTCACTTGGGATATGATGATTCTTTCCCAGCCAGCTTCCTCCAGAATATTCCCGCGGTCCGGTGTCTCAGTTTCCAGTTCACGGCGTATCTTCATCCATGTTTCATCGTCCCGCAACCTTCTCAGGAGTTTGTCCACCCCTCCTTCATGCACCCAAGGTGGCATGAGAGTAACCAGCGACGTCATGCCGGCGGTGTAAGGATATTGATCGTAGGTCACGTCTACATCTCGGCTTCTAGTTGACTCCATCAGCTG
>Ga0129297_10001038_pt1 | contig 13896 bp, 7 predicted proteins | sample I18A1metaG_FD_94708 | JGI IMG/M metagenome (GOLD analysis project Ga0129297, IMG submission 94708) | Lake sediment bacterial and archeal communities from Gulf of Boni, Indonesia to study Microbial Dark Matter (Phase II) - ​I18A1 metaG | ecosystem: Environmental > Aquatic > Freshwater > Lake >... | reverse complement strand
CGATTGGCAGCAGGCTGCCTGAGGAAGTCTCTTCCTAATGCAGTACTTTCCAAGCTCGCTATGACTGGTGTCTGATGCAAAGGCGGACTTCCTAAAGTGCCGCCTTCCCGATCAATTATCCTATGTGTTTCAGCGGTTCAACTTCCCAGCAATTTTTCTATTACAGGTACGCGAATTCAGCGGTGATAGACTTTTGGCGATGGACAGGTGGCTCAAATACTGGGATCCGACGCTCTCTCGGAGAAATGGGCGAATGGAACCCATGCGATACACGGAACAGGGGAAAGGATTGACTCGAAGTGCGTGGATTGACAGGACTCGAAAGCCGTATCGGGTTTCTACGGACCACGGAGTGACGTGCAGGAGTTAGATGAAATCTTTGAAGTAGTGCGTGCGTTTTTCCGAGTCTAAAGTGCGCGAAGCAGTCTGCGGTTGCGTCGCGCATCAGCTCAGGAGGCCGATCTTTGTCAGGTTCTGTCGGATCTGTTCCTGTTCTGCCGGACTGAGCGGCACGTAAGGTTCGGCCATTACTGTCGTGCACAACCCGAGCAGCGAAGCGGCGCACTTGAGGCCTCTCAGGTAGGAAGAACCTGGCTCTCCAACGCGATATATGCCGGCACTGATCTGAAGAATTCTCTTCTGCAACACTTCTACCGCCGATCGGTCGCCCCGTGCCGCTGCGTCACAGATACGGACATACAGCTCCGGCTCGAGGTTGGATCCACCGCACACGCCGCCGTGCGCCCCAAAGCCGACGAGCTCAGCGAGTACTTCCTCCACACCCACCAGCAGCGCGAACTCGGGTTTCCCGGACACAGCCTGCTGCACTGCCCGGAAATAGCCGCGGTCACCAGAGCTGTCTTTCAAGCCGTACAAATTCGGAATGTCCACTGCCGCACGCACCGTTTCCGGCGCTATGGCAAGCTTGGTATAAGTGGGCATGTTGTAGAGGTACAGGGGCAACGGGAGTTTCGGAACGAACCGCTCCAGGTACCCGAGAAACGCCCCCTGGCTGAGTGAATAGTAGTAAGGAGGCGATAGAACCAGAGCCGATACTCCCGCCCGGGCGGAGTACTCGGCCATGCCCAGAGACTCGACGGAAGATGTGTCCGTGATTCCAACCAGTACGGGCCGCCGTCCGTTGACTATGCTGCAGGCCCGGTCAATCACCTCCTTGCGCAGCCGGTAGCTCAGGCCCGGGGCCTCACCCGTGCTTCCGAGGATGAACAATCCGCTGACGCCCCCCAGGAGCAGGTGCTCGATCAGGCGTCCGAGCGCGCCGGCATCCAGATTGTCGGGATCGACCAGCGGCGTCAGCATGGGAGTGATGATGCCCCGAAGGGGTCTGGGCAGATTCATCGGAGATTCCTCTTTCTAGACTGTTTCCTGTTCCAGTTCCGCGTGAAGCCGCTCTACATCGCGCGTCACGGTCAGGGTTATGGCTACCAGGAGAAGGCCGGAAGCCAGCACCAGGGCGATGGCAGCGATTGAGATGGCAAAACTGAGGCTGGAACGCTGGGCCACATATCCGATAAACACCGGCGCCGTCCCGGCGCCCACCAGCCAGCCGATCATGTTCATGAAACCGACGGCCGTCCCGCGCGCCTCGGGCCGGATGACATCCAACGCCGAAGCGAAGATATTCGCGTCGTACATCCCTTTGAAGAGCCCCCAGAGCGTGAGCGCAACGACGAGCAGATTGACCGACAGTGTCTGACTGCACCATACGACAAACGGGGCTGCGCCCAGCAATCCAATCGTCTGCACCGTGATTCTTCCGCCGGCGAACCGTTTGCGCAAGACGTCGGCCAGCCAGCCGCCCAGCGGCGAACCGACCATGCTGGAGAGCTGGATGAAAACGGTGGCCGTCAGGCCGGCCATCGCGAGGCTCAGCTGAAACTTGTCGAAAAGAAACTTCGGCATCCAGGACAGAAGCACCATGCCGACGAAATTGTCCAGCATGAACGCACCCATCAGGAGGAGAACCGTGGGGGTGGTCCAAATCACCTTGAGGAATTCGGACACCGGCATCGACCGTTTCTCTGCCGGGATGTGTGGTTGTGCGCCCAGTTCTTCGAAATCCGCAGCCCCGCGCAGGGGCTCGATGAGAAAGCGCATGAGCACAAAGCCGAGCACAATCCCCAGTCCGCCGAAAACAATAAAGGAAGACCTCCAGCCATAGTATTGGCCGATCAAGCCGCCGAAGAATCCCCCGGCGATCGTGCCAAGGTAAACACTGGTCTGGTGCGTTCCCATGGCGCGCGAACGTGTGGTCTTGCCGTGGTAGTCGCTGATCATGGACATGGAGGCGGGAAAATAGAACGTCTCTCCCAATCCCTCGGCGGCGCGGAAGAAGAGGAGGTGGCTGAATTTCCGCGAGACCGCCGTGGCCATGCAGATGAAGCTCCAGGCGTAGAGGCCCCACAGCACCGCGGCTCTTCTTCGGATGCGGTCTACGATATTGCCTGCAATTGGCGCGCAGATTCCATAAACGAGGGCGAAGGAGGATCCCAACAGACCGAGCTGCACAGGGCTCAGGTTCATTTCCCGTTCGAGGAGCGGGAAGAGCGAGAAAATCGCCTGGCGGTCGGCGTAATTGAAGAAACCGCAGCACCACAGCATTCCCACGACATACCATTTGTAATTGGGGGCGAGCGCGATTTTGGGCAGATTGGCGGCTGAGGCGAATTTCCTCTTCGGATCGTCAGTCATGAATATCGGCGTCCTTTCCATGCTTACCCGGCTACCTGCTGGGATCTCGCCTGCCTGCGGCGCAGCTCCTCTTTCAACTTTTGCCGATCGACCGGCTGCACGTTTGCCGTGATCCATTCCCGCATCTGCTGCCCTTCCGGCGTCTCCTGCGGAGCGGAAACGAAGTCCAGCCGCAGCCCCAACCCTTCCTCAATGGCGACCGCCAGGACGGGCCAAACCACACCGATATCTGCCGTGACGGGCAGGCTTCCTTCGAGCCGTGCGAAGCCGGACATCTCCATGCGGAAAGGGATACCGGTCAGCTTGGTCTTGGGCAGCCCGCGGTCGACCGCCTGCTGGATCTGGGACGACTGGCGCTCCTGCAACCAGGCACGCTCCAGGTTCGGATCCAGGTCGATTCTGACAAGCGTCTTCCCTTCCAGGCTGTAGCTGTACCCATTTTGCCAGGCGGACCAGATGCCATGCCCGGTGTAAAGCTCGAACGGGCCGTCATGGATTTCCTGGGAAAGGGCGATCGCCGATTCAATAATCACGTCGGCGCCCGCCAGCACCGACGAGACGATCCGTGCCCGTTGGGTAATGGAGATTGAGTCGCCGATCGCCAGTCCTACAGCGCCGCTTCCCACAAGCTGGGGCGTCGAAACAATGACGGGGAGGTTGCGTCTGGCCCCCATCCCGATCATGGTCATCGGGTCGGCGCCCAGACCCACAACAGTCTCCAGCGGCAGCCCATACTCCTGCGCCAGCAGCTCGGCTTCGCAGGCGAGCGACTCCGTGCGCGGTCCCATAGGCCACGCCATATTGCCCGCCGCCTTGATGATGACATCGCCGGAAAGGCCGGCAATGCGGTCATACAAGTCCCAGTGGGTGTCGATTTCCGACTCGAGCCGTGCGCGTTGGGCTTCAGACAACAGCGTGATTTCGAACCCGCCGCCGCGCGGCAGAATCCCCGAGGGCAGACCCAGGTCGGGGTGTGCGGACGCAACCACGCGCTTCACACGATCCAGGGTGCCGGCCATCTCGTGCCCCACGACCGCCGAACTGGTAATGACACCGTCGACCACGCCCTTCCTCATGAGTTCCGCAATCAGCGTGGTAACGCCCTCGTGGATGTTCGGCCCGCTCCCGGTGACGACTACAACTGAACCGCCTCTCCTTTTGGCGTCGATGATCCGGCCTGCAGCCTGGCGCAGGTTGCGGCGGCTTGCATCGGGAATAGATGCCTCCCACTCAGCAACGGTTTTACGTTCTGGTCTAATCATGGCTCGCTCCTTTTAAGAGTCTGCACACTCTCTCGAGGTCGGCTTGCGTGTCCACCGACAGGCTTTCGGCCTCGCAACGGGTTTCCACCACCAGAATCCGGATGCCGTTTTCCAGCGCCCGCAGCTGCTCCAGGCTTTCGATTACCTCCAGCGCTGAGGGGGGGAGTCTCGACAGCCGCAGCAGGCAGTCGCGTGTGTAGGCATAGAGTCCGATATGTTCGAAAACCTTGAAATGCACTGTTCGCTTGCGCGGGTAGGGGATCAGGGAACGCGAGAAGTACAGGGCATACCCCGCCGGATCGGTCACGACCTTCACAACGTTTGGATCTCCGTAGTCCGCCTCGTGCAGGACGCGCTTCTTTATGGTGACCAGGCCCGCGTCGGTTCCGCTCCGAAACGGGGCGACGACTTCCCCGATCATCACCGGATCGATCATCGGTTCGTCGCCCTGTATGTTGACCACCACATCTGCGTCGCTGTGCGCAATGGCTTCAGCAATCCGGTCGGTTCCGGAAGGATGCGACTCGCGGGTCATCACCGCTCTTCCGCCGAAGCGATTCACGGCGGAGAAAATGCGGGCGTCGTCGGTGGCCACCAGGACCTCATCGAGGCAGCCGGCTTGACGCGACCGTTCGTAGACATGCTGAATCATCGGCTTGCCGAGGATGTCGGCAAGGGGCTTGCCTTCGAAACGTGTGCTCCTATAACGGGCGGGAATCACCCCAAGGATGCGCATATTTGCTCAATCCTTCCGCTCGAAGCGGTCCAGCCGGGACAGTTCAACCGGTCCGATCTGAGTTTCGGCATTCGGACTCGCGATGGCTGTCAGGACCGCAAACAGGCTCAGGAGGACTTTTGTCACGAGATCTGTCTCCCCGTGAAGGCCAAGGCTCGGACGGGCGGCTCGGTGCGAAAACCTGCCCCTCACATGCGCCGACGCAGTCTATCAGATGCGCTGCGGAGTAGATTGCGAAATGTTTGGATCTCTGCGGAAATTGCCCGAGAAACCATGCATCCTTTCCGCGGCAACCTGAAATGATCGTCGCAGTTATCAAAATCGCAATCTCTTAGCATAATTGGCGGGCTGTCAAGAGGTCTTTCAGGATGGCGGCAAAGTCGGGCAAGAACTGACGCCCCAAAAGGAATGCAATACCCTGCAGTAAATCGCACCTCACCCAACACAGCACCGAACTGATACGTGCCCCAAAACTGCTCTGCCACATATTGATTGACATCAACATGTAAGACTGCTACAAGCACTTGGATTAGGGGTCGAGTATAACGGCCTGGCCTTGGGAGCAAATCGTTACTCAGCTTGGATAAGCGGTGGATCTGATCTCACAATCATGCCGCTCCCGTGCAACATGTCTCTCGGAGATGTGTCTTGTCCTTAATTCAGTTCCTCAGTGATATGTGAATCCGGATAAAGGCGAGGAGGAGGAAAGCTTATGCTTGGATATAAAAACCGAGTGGTTTTACTGCTGTTGGTGGCAATGCTTTTGAGTCTGCCCTGTCTCGGGCAAAACATTACCGGGGAGATAACCGGCATCGTGAAGGACGCGTCCGGCGGCGTGATCCCCGGCGTCGAGGTCCGCGCCACAAACGCGGGTACCGGAGCGGCTAACACAAGCATAACCAACGACCTTGGAGTCTATACCATCCGGGCGTTGCCCATCGGAACCTACTCCGTAACAGCCGAAGTAGCCGGCTTCAAGAAATTCGAGATGACCGGAATCCGGCTGCAGGTAAACGAGGCGGCCCGCGTGGACATTGTCCTGCAGGTGGGCCAGATGACAGAGACCGTCCAGGTCGAAGCGAGTGTCGTCAACGTGGACACGCAAACCCCAACGCTCAAGACCGTGATCGACCAGCGCCGCGTAGAGGATCTCCCTCTGAACGGGCGCGATCCGGTGCAACTCATGAGACTGGTTGCGGGGGTCGCGGTTTACGCGGGATCGGGGCTGACATCGGACACGACCTATCCGGGAGTCGTTTCGGTTACCGTGAATGGCAGCCGGGGAAATGCCACCAATTTCGTCCTGGACGGCGGGCAGAATAATGACCATTACAGCAATGCGCCCAACCCGATGCCGAATCCGGACGCTTTGGCCGAGTTCAGCGTGCAAACCAACAACTTCAGCGCGGAGTTCGGGCGAAATCTCGGCGGAGTGGTAAACGCCGTGACCAAGTCGGGCACGAACGAACTTCATGGCTCAGCCTTCGGCTACTTGCGCAATAGCGTGTTTAACGCCGCAAACTTTTTCACAACCTATAAGGCGGACGGATCGAAGCAGGATGACGGGCTCAAGCGCTCCCAGTTCGGCGCCACGCTGGGGGGACCGGTCTGGCTCGGCAAACTGTATGACGGCCACGGCAAGACCTTCTTCTTTTTCTCCTACCAGGGGACACGGCTCCGGCGAATCCCGACGACGACGAACGTCAACACATTCACTGCCGCCGAGCGACAAGGCGATTTCTCCGCTACCACGACGAAGGCGCTCAAGGACCCCTTCACCGGCGCCAATTACCCAAACAACAAGATCCCCCAGTCCGAATGGAGCGCGCCTGCCAAGTATATCCTGGACAATTACCTCCCTGTGCCCGCCTCGGGAAGATTGATCAGCTACCAGCGCATCCAAAACTACAACGACGATCAGTACATGATCAAAGGCGACCACAACCTCACGAGCCGTAATCAGCTGTCGGGAAGGTTCTACATTTCCAATGCCTCGCAACCTGCCGATTTCGACCCAAAGAACCTCTACAAGCAGGTCAAGAACATGACCTGGCGGAATACCAGCGTGATTGCCAGAGACACGCACACCTTTGGCCCCTCTCTCATCAATCAGGCCAATTTCAGCTACAACCGGACCAACAACTTCAATCTGCCGACCAGCCCCGACAAGAACTATAACGACATCGGCATGAAAGGCATCACTCAGGATCCCCACCCCCAGTATTACTTTACAATCCAAGGATTGTCGGGTATCGACAGCGGAGACACCAACGGCTTCTTGCGCGAGGAATATCAGGCCGCTGACACTCTTCGATGGACGAAAGGCAGACACCAGTTGAGCATTGGCGTTGAAGCCGGCTACGGCGTTGGGGACATTATTAACAATTACTATGGGAACGGTCGCTTTTCCTTCACCGATTCAGCCGGTTTCACCGGCAACGCAATTGCAGACTTCCTGATCGGGAAGTACGCCTACATGGAACAGGGTAAGGGGGAGTTTAAAAATACGCGTTTCAAAATCCTCAACATGTTCATTACGGACTCCATGAAAATCTCCCGTCGCCTCACAGTGGACTTGGGTGTTCGGTGGGAACCCTTTTTCCCTTATTATGACTCGCTGGGAAAACTGGCGGTCTGGAAACCAGGCCAGCAGTCCACGCGGTTTGTGAAGGCGCCCAAGGGCGTGGTTTACCCCGGGGACTCTGGGGTGCCGAAAGGCGGCGTCAACACCGGATGGCTGAACTTTGCCCCCAGAGTCGGCATGGCCCTGGACCTTACCGGCGACGGAAAGACCTCGTTGCGCCTCGGCTACGGGATTTTCTACGACCGGTCGAACACGATTTCGACCAATAGCCAGGCGAACCAGGGCCCCTTCGGAACGCGAGTCGGCTATTATGGAAACCAATACAACGGCCTGAGCGACCCTTGGGGCGGGTATGTCGGCGGCAACCCGCTTCCCGTAACCGGCTTTAACGCCGTTGGCACATCAGCTCTAAATCCAGGGCCCGATGCGACTTTCATATTCCCACATATCGCGTTTATTTACGCCTCGGATTTTCGCACGGCTAACACTCAGGCCTGGAACCTGACGCTGGAACGTGAGGTTGTCAAGAACCTGATCGCGAGGATCTCCTACGCAGGTTCCAAGGGAACGGCACTCGTCAGCGACCGGGACATCAATGCGCCTTTGCCCGACGCAAAAGCGACCACTGCCACAACCGATGTGCGAAGGCCTATGTATCCGAACTACGGACTGGTAACGCTGGTCGAAGGCGTGGGTAATTCCAATTATCATTCTTTCCAGTTGACCGCAGAAAGGCGGTTTGCCCAGGGATTCTCCATCCTGGCGAACTATACTTTCAGCAAAACGATCGACAACAACCAGGGCTCGGCGAACAAGGGCACGGGCGTCTCGGTGACCAATCCGCTGGACCAAAACTACGATCGCGGGAGGGCGGACTTCGATCGAACCCATGTCTTTAACTTCTCCAGCGTTTGGGCAATCCCGGGCACCTATGGGAATACAGTTTCCAATCTGTTGCTGGGCGGCTGGAACCTGACCACAATTGTCGCGCTTTACAGCGGCAACGTGTTTACCGTGGCCAGCGGCGTCGATAACGCACGTACCGGTCAAGGAGGGCAACGCGCCGATGTAGTCGGGAATCCTTATTCTCTGGGTGACAACCGGAGCCGCGGGGATAGGATCCTCCAGTACTTCAACAAGGCTGCCTGGACCCAGAATGCGCTTGGAACCTATGGACTGCAGGGGAGAAACTGGTACAGAGGTCCCGGACGCGCGAATGTCGATTTGGGGATTCACAAGAAGTTTAAAATTCGAGAGCGAATCACCAGCGAATTCCGCTTCGAGATGTTCAACGCCTTCAACAGGGTAAATCTGAGCAACCCAAATACAACGGTTACGTCCACCAACTTCATGAGAATCACGGGGGCAGGTGATCCGCGCATCCTCCAGTTCGCTCTCCGCTTTGTGTGGTAGCGGAGCTCGTATCGCGGCTCGATCCCGAAGAGCCCATCAAACCGCCACGATGATGTGCAGGGGCACGGCGCGCCGTGCCCCCGTACAAGGCATATCCAGGCGTCTCGGCCGCATATGTTCATCGGATACGCAGACAGGTGCATCGGTTATAGGTCCCAGCCCTGCCTGAACATAGAGGATATTAAACCATGAAAGCAGCGCTCTCAATCGCACTGACCCTCTTGCCCCTGGGTGCCACGTATGCAGAGGTGCGCCCGGCATCGACAAAGAATGTCATCGTCTTTCAAGAGCCCGGCCGCTTTGGTGGCTGGCCGGCTAACCATGGCATATGGTCCTGGGGAAACGAAATCCTTGTCGGTTTCGAAACCGGCTACTTCAAGGAAAGCAGCCGCGGGCATGCGATCGATTACAGCCGCCCCGCGGAGCACGTCCTGGCCCGCTCGATGGACGGCGGAGAAACCTGGACGATCGAGAAGCCATCGGGCCTTAAGCCGCCTCCGGGCGAAAGGGTAGCCGGTGTGCCCACGGGGGAAGGGGGCAAGCCTCTGACCGATTGCCCCGGTGGAATTGACTTCAGCAATCCGAACTTCATTCTTACCGCGAGAATGACGAGCATTGACGCGGGGCAGTCCCGCTTCTACTACTCGACGGATCGGGGCAGGAACTGGCAGGGTCCTTACCGGCTTCCGGATTTTGGCCAGCCCGGCACCGCCGCACGAACGGACTACCTCGTAACTGGCAAGAACGATTTGACCATGTTCCTGACGGCGGCCAAATCGAACGGCAAAGAGGGTCGCGTGATCAGTGCGCGTACGAAAGACGGCGGCAAGACATGGACCATGGTGTCTTTCGTGACACCGGAACCGGAGGGGAACGACTACGCAATCATGCCTTCCTCCGTGAGGATTGATTCGAATACGATCCTCACCGCGGTCCGGTATCGGCAGTTCATCGATCTTTACCGCAGTAGCGATGGAGGAATTACCTGGGAAAATGCAGGCCGACCGGCTCCGGCCACCGGCGGTAACCCGCCGGCCATGCTGAAGCTGAAAGATGGCCGGCTAGTCCTGGCCTATGGCCATCGCCTGCCGCCGTATGGAATCCAGGCCCGCATCAGCCCAGACAACGGCAAGACCTGGGGTGAGGAATTGACACTGCGCAGCGATGGAGGAAGTTGGGATCTCGGCTATCCTCGGATGGTGCAGCGTCCCGATGGCAAGCTGGTGACTGTCTACTACTTCAACACGGACGCCAAGGGAGAGCGATTCATCGGCGCCACCATCTGGGATCCGGGTCCCACTGGAAATAGCGGGCGCTGAATGTCCTTGAGCGCTTTCGTCTTCCTATCGCATCTTACTTCTTGATCAGCCAGACCTCGGAGACCTGACAACCCCGGCCAGAGTCTCCGAGTCCGGGTTCCCTGAACCACTTCAGGCTGAGCTGCCCATCCTCGGTCGCCTCGACCGGAATGTCGAATTCCAGCGGCTTCGGAGGGAATTCCCTCTTGAGTAACGGATGGATTTCGTACTTGTCATCCGCAGTCAGTCGGATCGGGCGCGGACTCTCTCCTCCATACACCACCCGCACTTTGTACTGTGCGGAGGGATCCAGGTCCGAATATCGCATCTCGAGCGGAGCATCGAACATGGATTCGGCATGGTTCTTCCAGGAGTAGCGCCAGGGTATCTGCTGCCCGCGTCCTCCGCCGGCGAATCCCACGAGCGAGGACTGCCGGAAGTCTGGATCTTTGTCGGATCCGAGGCCGCGCACCAGGTGCGGCTGCTGCGCAAGGTTGCCGAGGTCGTCGTAGAATCCTCCAGGCCCCGGGTTAGTCCAATCAACGATCTCGTCGATCGCCTTTACCTGGTCGGCTTCGGTTGCTAGCTTGCGGATCTCGCCGAATTTGTACACCAGCCATGGGCGATTGTTCAGTGGGACATCAATGGCATCAAGGTTCGCCCCGCGACCCACAGCGATCGCTTTGTAGCGGACGACGCTCAGTTGCGCTCGGATGCTCTGGTAGAGTGCCTCCGCCAGTTCGTGCACGCGGGCCCGCCAGGCCTGTGACACGGGATCGGTCACGGCCGTATTCAGAATGGCCTCGGATTGGGCCATTGCTGTCAGAGGACCGAGACGTCTGGCCTCGCCCAGTTTGGCCATGGCCTGGTTTTCCAGCCCGGTCTCGTAAATCAGGCGGCTGCGATCGTAAGCATCGTAATACGCGCGGTAAAGGGCTTGCTGGAAACGCCAGTTCAGCAGCACCTGCGGCGAGGCGGCGCGCTCGAGTTCCTGGAACTGCTGCAGGGTAACATAGACGTTCGAGTTCGTCAGGAGCAGACCCTGCCAGTTGCGCTCCAGCGCCATCAGCCCCTGCGCGAAGCCTTCGGCAAAGCGATTTCCGATAAAGTACCGGCTGAACTCGCGCAGGATGTCGACCACGTTTGCCTCTGGATTCCAGCCAAGACCGCTCCAGATAAACTTGTTGACGTCGTCGTTGCAGCCTTCTGAGTAAGTCAAAAAGCCGAAGCCGAAATCCTGGTTGAGCCGGAAGATCTGCGACTCGGTGACAGGTCGCGGATTGGGACCCTCGCGGCCTTCGGTCAGGGCGTACGCCGTATCCCAGTCGGGAACGGGGTACTGCGACTGGATGCTGTGCGTGATGTCGGGGTAAAAACGAATCGGGTATTCCCGCGGAGTCTTCTCGCGCAGCTCCTTATAGCTGTCGCGGACTTGCGGGCCGAACACTATGCCTGACAGCCACTTCGGCTTCTGCTGCATCAGTCCGTAGAACTCGTCCATCCATTCCTTGTTGAATCCCTGCGGCGACATCCACATCTGCGCCTTCGGGTGGTAACGATGGAGGTTCTCCGTCTGCTTTTCGAGCAGCGCGAACATGTACTGCGGCTTCGTGTGGCCGGGATCGCCGCCGGGAACGAACACCGCGTCGAGGCGCGGCATCGCCTTGTAGAATTTTGCCCATTCGGTCAGCGCGAACTCAACAGTTCTGGGATCCGAGTAATCCCGGTCCATGGCCGGGTACCAGACCCAGACATCGATGCCGTACTCGTTGGCAATACGCGACATTTCCGCATTCATCTGCATCTTCGGCAGCGGGAAATGTGGGCTGTCGTCCGCATCGTCCGAGCGGGGCGGGATCAACTCGATCGCGTTGGTGCCGAAGATCATCAGGTCGCGGATATATTGATCCCACATGGGGACGGACCAGGCGTCGTACGCGTTGGTCTTCGGCCGGTAACCGAGCTGGTGACCTCGCAACGGATATTTCGGGGCGGTAGCAACGGTGAAGTCATCCGGAAGCTGAATGCTTTGCTTGTCCATGCGCAGGGTGCGGAGCAGATGCCCAACGCCGAACACGACACCGCGGGCATCATTTCCGATTACGAAGACGGCCGGCGTCGAGCCCGTTTTCTGGATGCGCACACGATAGCCCTCGGCGCCCGCGATACCGCGGTCGGCGGCCAAGGCTGCAGCATACTTGCCACCGAAGGCCTTAAGGGCCGCAGCCGGACCCACGGCGATCACGGGCGTCGATTCCGCCGGCCAAACGTTCGAGGTCTGCAGACGGATCTGAGTCCGTTTTTCCACCTCCTCCACAAGCACCGTCACCGCCTTTTTTCCCGGACCGGAAAGGTTAGGTGGCGAAACAACGACGGCCTTGCCCAGGTCAAGCGTTCCGGCGTGGCCAAGAATCGAAAATGCAAATAGAACGGATGAGAGCAGCGTAATCTGCAGAAAAAAGCGCTTCATTTCCCCCCCCACAATGAACGTTTTATGATCCAGCCCAAGATGTTGCGCATGTATGCCGCATGTCAAGCCAATTCAACCACGCCCCACTCATTTTCAAATAAGCGGGGCCCAAGTGCTTTGCAGAAGAGTTCAAGCTTTGATCGGGTTCTCTCGGAGCACAGGCAGCGGTTTCAGCAGCCTGTGCTGCGGCGAGTGTTTTCAGCTGCATCGTCATATAATGCGAACGGAACCGCAGACTCCGATGCCGCAGCGCTTGCAGTTTCCGCTGTGCCGGCATTTGCCGGCGGGCGCCGCAGATAACCAAGGAGTAGTTTACGGGGATCGGCCTGGACGGATCGCCGGGGAGAGCTCCCATGTCAAAATGGATTGTTACATCATTCGTTGGCTTTGCCCTCGCTTTCAGCACCTTCGGCGCACTGGAGGCGAAGGTTGTGAAGAACGTGATGGTTTACAACGAACCGGGACGATTTGGCGGCTGGCCGGCCAATCACGGAATATGGTCGTGGGGCAATGAAATCCTGGTCGGCTTCAGCGCCGCCTATTTCCAGTGGAACGACCAGGACCGTCATCCCTATGACCGCTCGAAACCGGAGGAATCCGGCCTCGCCCGGAGTCTCGACGGCGGAGAAACATGGACCATCGAAACGCCGTCAACCCTGCCGCCCCTGGCGAAGCGCGGCGTGGTGGGCGCCGCGCTCAACGAACCCATGGACTTCACCAGCCGGGGCTTTGCGATGACCCTTCGATTCACGGAGAGCAACAGAGGACCGTCGCTGCTGCTTTACTCGACGGACCGGGGGAGGAGTTGGAAGGGGCCGTTTCAGTTCGCGGTCGGAGATCTGGGGATCGCGGCCCGCACCGACTACATCATTAACGGCCGGCACGACGCCTTTGTCTTTCTGACTGTGGCGAAGTCAAACGGCCGCGAGGGAAGGCCAGTCTGCGCCCAGACCAAAGACGGGGGCAAGACCTGGAACTTCGTCTCCTGGATCGGCGAGGAGCCGAAAGACGGTTTTTCTATTATGACTTCCACCGTGCGGCTCTCGAAAACCGATCTCCTCACCTCTTTCCGTCATGAGGAAGACGCGCGCAAGGCGGGCCCGAACTGGATAGAGGCTTACCTCTCGACCGACAACGGCAAGAGTTGGAAGTTCCTGAGCCGCCCGGCGGAAGACACCGGCGCCAAGAGCGGGAATCCTCCCAGCATGATCAGGTTGAGGGATGGGCGAATTTGCGTAACTTACGGATATCGCTCCGTGCCCTATTCGATCCGTGCCAGGCTTAGCAGCGACAACGGGAGGACCTGGGGAAAGGAAATCATTCTTCGCGACGGCGGCGCCGCCTGGGATGTCGGTTATTCGCGCACCGTGCAGCGTCCCGACGGTAAGATCGTGACGGTCTATTATTGGAGCCCCGAACTT
>Ga0129297_10001036_pt1 | contig 13896 bp, 15 predicted proteins | sample I18A1metaG_FD_94708 | JGI IMG/M metagenome (GOLD analysis project Ga0129297, IMG submission 94708) | Lake sediment bacterial and archeal communities from Gulf of Boni, Indonesia to study Microbial Dark Matter (Phase II) - ​I18A1 metaG | ecosystem: Environmental > Aquatic > Freshwater > Lake >... | reverse complement strand
CGTGCGATGTGTCTCCTTCCCTGACAGGACTCCATGCTTCTCATCGTAGGTTATGAAATCGTCAATTATCTGTGAAACGTGTACTAGGGCATCCTCAGGCCCGATTCTTACAAACGCGCCGAAATCTGTGATCTCCACCACCTCGCCCTCGACAATCTCCTGCAGCTCAGGATAGAAGGTGAGAAGTTGGAACTTGGCTTTATGATAGGTCGAGCCGTCTCCCGGCAGAATCCTGCCCACAGGCTCTACGTCGACATCGACAACATAGACGACGTATCCTAGCTCTTCATCTATCATGTTTTCGTACTTGAGCCTGACCTGTCCCTTAGCAACCTTCTTTATGGCTCCGCCAAACTTCTCAGGCGGTATCCTAACAATGTCCTCCATCGTCAGTAGTCTGAACATTAAGTTGACTCAAACCTCGATACCAGTATCGACCTGAACAGATCATTCTTCTCTTACGGGAAAGCCTTCAAGTTCAAGTCGAGAGCGGCTCCTTAGATAGATTACGGGCACGTTTATATCTCTTAGTCTCTTTCTGAGTTCCATGTCAGCGGTCGCAACTATGACCTTACGTCTCTTTGCATAACTGATCAGTGCATCATCAACAGTTCTGGATGGATCAATTTCGCCATCGATCTGTTTGCACTTTTCCAAGAGTCCCAATGCAAACTTTGCCTTTCTGCCTAGCTGAGAGCTTCTACGTGAGAGCCGTTCAACCTCCTCTCTGATAGGCCTGATTACTATGAATTGAGTTCGCCCAGGCAGCAGCTTCTCAGTCTCTGCGAATATGTCCAACCTGTGGGTCAGAGGTAGGAAGAGGAAATTCGAATCCAGAACCACCTTGTATGGCAACGGAATCACTTAAAGGTCCCATAGCCGATCAGACGCCAACTGTCTCCTATCCTTCTGCTAAGAGAGGCCTTGAAGCTTGAGTCTGCACAGATTGAACGTTTCAATGAGACATCGATTATGTCCTCCCGTGCTGAGGTGACGATTCCAGAGGTTACAGCTGTGGCGACGTTGAGGACAAGAGGCTCGTTGGTTCTTATCCTCTCAACTGTGACAAGCTCCTCTGTGCCTACAGCTCTCTCGAACAGCTGGACATCCAGAGTGACTTTGTCAAGCACCGGTGGGAGACTCCCTTCTTTCCCAACTATGCTACCGACGAGGCTGTCAGCCTTCGTTACAGAGGGACAGAGTGATGAACCTAACCCTACCAATCCGCCTGGGCCAGCCTCCTTGACTTCACCGCCACTTACGCGAACGGATCTGATCTTTGTGAAGAGAGGCTGATAGACAGTCTTGCCTCCACTTTCGCTCCTTAGGCCAGGTCTGATCTCCGCTTCATCATCAACACGGAAGAGCCCTTGGACTATTGAACCGCCCAACACTCCTCCACGCAACTGCTCGACTCTGGTGCCGGGCTTATTAACGTCGAAGGATCTCAGTACATACATCTGCGGCGGTGCTGCAGGGTCCCTCTTCGGTGTAGGGATCTCTTTCTCAATGGCCTCGATCAGCAGATCTATGTTGATGCCATGTTGAGCCGAGACGGGGATTGTGGGCGCTTTCTCCACCGGCCTATCCTTAATGAACTTCTGGATCTCATTCATGTTCTCTATAGCCCGATCACGGTCAACTATGTCTATCTTGTTCTGAACAATTACCAACTTCTTGATCCCAGACATCTCGGCTGCTAGCAGGTGCTCACGATCTTGGGCTTGAGGAAACTTGGCATCAGCCGCCACGACAAAGAGCGCTCCATCCATCAGCGCCGCTCCCGAGATCATCGTCACCATAAGGCTGTGGTGTCCAGGACAATCAATGAAGCTTACACCTCTCAGAAGCTTTGTCTCTGAGCCGCAGATCGGGCAGGTCTTCTTTGTGCTGTATGCGGCAGCACCCCTGTGTGAAGGGCACTTGTGGAAGTAGGCGTCAGCATAGCCTATTCGAATGGTTATGCCTCTCCTGAGTTCCTCTGAATGCTTTGCCGTCCATACGCCTGTGAGAGCCTGAACTAGGGTACTCTTGCCATTGTCGACGTGACCTAGGGTGCCAATGTTGACTTCAGGTTGAATCGGTGGAGGACCCAAGTTCTTCATCTCAGAATCTGAGTGGCTACCTTATTGAAAACAGCGTTTACTTTAATCTTTCCAGAATAGCATTGCAATGGATTTATTGAACCAACTTGTAAGAAAAGCGCAGAGATCTGATGAGAAAGCTTCTCTGCCTAGGGATTGAATCTACCGCACACACCTTCGGAGCCGCGATTGCATCAAGTGATGGAGTAATCTGTTCCGATGTGAGGGACATGTATGTGCCAGCGATCGGAAGAGGTATACATCCAACCGAGGCTGCACAACATCATAATAGTGTTGCTGATAGAGTAGTAGTTGGAGCTTTTCAGAAGGCTGGCCTGAGACCTAAGAAGATCGATGCGGTGGCATTCTCATGCGGACCTGGTCTCGGGCCTTGCCTTCGAGTAGGTGCCACGGTTGCGAGGGCCATCGCTGTCTATCTTCAAAAGCCACTGGTGCCCGTTAACCACGCACTGGCACACATCGAGATAGCGTCACTAACTACTGGGGCAAGAGACCCGCTAGTGGTCCTTGTCTCAGGAGGGCACACGGCGATAGCGACCTATGCTGGCGGCAGGTGGCGGATCTGCGGTGAGACTGAAGACATCACTCTTGGAAACCTCCTTGACATGTTTGCAAGAGCCACAGGCTTGTCCGCACCAGGAGGGCCGGAAGTTGAGATGATGGCAGAGAAAGGGAGAGAAATGATCGATCTCCCTTACACAGTCAAGGGTAACGATGTTGCCTACTCTGGCCTTCTGTCTGCGGCACTACGCGAGCATAAGAAAGGCGCGCAGATGGTTGACCTCTGCTTCTCACTCCAAGAGGTCGCCTTCTCGATGTTAGCTGAGGCAACCGAGCGCTCCCTTGCTCACACAGAGAAAAAGGAACTGCTTCTCACTGGCGGGGTTGCTGCAAACAAGAGATTTCAGTCGATGCTGGAATCTATCGCGAAGGAGCATAACGCGGAGTTCCATGTCGTGGACAAGAGGTTCAGCGGAGACTCAGGCGCCCAGATCGCATGGAATGGCATCCTAGCTTTCAAGGCCGGTCTCACAGTTGAGGTTAAGGCGAGTCATGTAAGACCGAGATGGCGCCTTGATCAAGTGGATGTAGCTTGGAGAATATAGAGAATGAGACTGATCAGAAGAGGCGCTGAAGCAGACCTATATCTCGGCAACTGGCACGGGAGAGAGGTCATAGTCAAGAAGAGAATTCAAAAATCCTACAGAAATCTCCGCCTAGACCACAGACTAAGGGTAGTGCGTACCGTACGTGAAGCTGAGAATCTGCATGAAGCCAAGAAGGCTTCTGTTCCGACGCCTATTGTCTACCTTGTGGACAAAGAGAATGCAACCATAGTGATGGAGTACGTACGAGGCGCGAGGATCAAAGAGATCTTAGGTTCGCTTAACAAAGAAAAACGTGAAAGCGTTTGCACACGGATTGGAAGGATGATAGGTCAACTTCACAGCATCTCCCTGATACATGGGGATCTTACAACATCCAACATGATTCTTCCCGACGATGAGAAGATCTTCCTGATAGACTTCGGCCTAAGCTTCCACTCACAAGACCAAGAGGATAAGGGGGTTGACCTTCACCTTTTGAAGAGAGCTCTTAACAGTACACACCACGAATATGCCAGCGAATCCATGAGATCAGTCATCCAAGGCTACGAGAAGATTGTAGGAACAGAGGCTACCTCAAAAGTATTGAAGAAGGTCAAAGAGATCCAGTACAGAGGACGATACTTCAATGAGAGAACCTAGCCACTTCTGCAGCGTTCCATGATCCAGGTTGCGAACTTCTCAAAAGCTATACTTCTGTGGGATACTCTCTGCTTCGCCTCGACACCCATCTCAGCATAGGTTTGGTTAGCTCCATGAGGAATGAAGATCGGGTCAAACCCCCACCGTAGTCCCCTTATCTCTGATGAGATGGCCCCGTCAACGGCCCCTGTGAAGAGATGAGTCTTACCAGCCGAATCGAGGAATGCCACGACGGACTCGAATCGCGAGGACCTCTCTTGAATTCCCTCCATCAGCTTGAGTATCCCTTGGTTCCCAATCGTCTCTTGAACGTACGAGGAGTATGGCCCAGGGAAACCTCTCAGTGCTTCGATGAATAGGCCTGAGTCTTCAATGAAGAGTGGCCACTGCAGCCTCCTGCGGAGACCTCTGGCACTGGACGAGGCGATCTTCCGGATGGAAACATCCTGGATCTCAGGATACCTTAAGCTTAGATGCCTAAACTTTATGCCATGCTCCCCTAGGATTCGTCGTGCTTCCATAACCTTGTTTCGGTTGCTAGTAACGAAGACCAGTTTCAATGGAGAACGATAGTGTCCAGTCACAGACCTCACGTCACAGGCAATCTCACTTGTTGATGACAGATATGGGTTGCTGCGGGTTGGCGTATGTTTCGACCTCTCTCGGCTTGTCAGGTTGCCTGTTTGCACCGGTGTGGGAGTGGCTAGTCTACTTAGGAAAGTGATTTTATAGTGGCTTCAGGCAACGATACAGGGTGGTGAGAGGATGATCTCGGCATGTGTCCTCATAAGGACTGAACGCGGAAGGTTTGATGAGGTCGTGGAGCGTATGAAGCAATTCAAGGAGACCAGGAATGTGATGGCGGTCCTGGGCCGATATGATGTGGTGGTGGATGTTGAAGTCCCTGACTATGATAGTCTTGGAAGGACTGTAATGAGGATGGGGAACATTGGGGGTGTCGTGTTTACTGAGACGCTGCCCGAGATGAAGGTGGCGGGTGAGTGAGTATGTTGAATGCTTGCGTTCTGATAAAGACCATCCCCACGCGTATTGCTGCTACGCTCTCTGAAGTTAAGAAGTTCAAGCAGGTTAGGAAAGTATACGCCGTTTATGGCAGATGGGATATCGTCGCGTTCATGGATGTCTCAGAGTATAGAGAACTAAAGGAGATCACTGCCCAGATAAATGCTATGAAAGGTGTTAGAAGCACTGAGACATTAGCTGGGTTCTAGACAGGCAGACCTCAGAGAAGAGCGCCACCTTCACTATATTACTCCAGTCTTCCTTGCAAGCCTCTCGGCTTGACGTTTCGATATTCCATCTTCACCGAATACGGTGTATCTCTCAGGTCTCACTCTGTGGATCATCGTCAACGCCTCTGTTATGTACCTGTCCTCAATCCCTAGCTCGGCCGAGTTCGTGGGAGCCCCGATCTTGCTTAACACATTTCTAAGAAGCTTCCAGTTTGCTTTCTGAAGGCAGGCACTCATTATGGCACCAACACCGCACTGTTCGCCATGAAGGGCTGGCTCCGGTGCTATCATTGTTAGGGCATGACTGAACATGTGCTCTGATCCGCTGCATGGTCTGCTGCTTCCAGCTATGCTGATGGCTACTCCACAGCTTATCAGCGCCTCAACGACAGTCCTCACCGAACTCTCGCTGAGGCCTCTTATCGCCCCCGCGTTTCGCATGACCAGCCGGGCGCTCATGAGTGCCAGTTCGGCGGCGTAGTCACCATAGTACTCGTCCTTGACCTTGTGTCCCAGCCTCCAGTCTCTGACCGCGGTATACTTGGCAACTATATCTCCGCAGCCGCTTGCGATCAACCTGTAGGGCGAACTTCTGATCACCGAGATATCGGCGAGGATCGCCAGCGGCGCCTGGCCCCTAAGGGAGTACGGTTTATCGAGACCTTTGATCGAAGCGTGGGAGCTCGCGATCCCATCGTGGGATGCTGTTGTCGGCACACTTATGAAAGGCACCTGTCTATTAGCCGAGGACAGCTTCGCAACATCGATGTCCTTTCCGCCTCCCAACCCTATTACGACTGACGGTTTATCCCGACCTATCTTCTCTTCAGCCCGAACAACGGTCTCCATGGTTGAGTCTTCAGCTGCCAGATAGGTTACAGAGAGGGAGGCTTCTTGGAGTGAGCGCGATACATCGCTCTGGGCCAGCGTTCTCATCTTTGGGCCTGTTACTATCAAGGCACTCTCTGAGAATCCGAGTTTCTTGCAGACTTCGCCCAAGCTCCCTATTATGTCAGTGCCTACTATCACCTCGCGAGGAAGCTGCATGTAGTGAAGCCGCAATTGACAGCCCTCTCAGCCAAGCACAATGAGTCCTATAAGATTCGAGTTCAGAAAGATAGCGAGCATATAGGCTGCAACGAGTTTGGCGATCCCGTACATGAAGGATACAAGATTCTCCAGCGATTCTGATCCCAGACTCTTGACCTTGACACTTCCCGAGGATGAGGATACGGTGACCTCTTCGAGGTTTTCTTTGGCTCGCTCAACAGTACTCATGAACGATTTCACTATGGTATCTTGGTCTATGGCTTCTCCAAGAGGATAATAACCGAGCCTTGCAGGGACAATCCCATTGACGGCGTGAGTGTCAGTAGTCATAACCTCGCCGCCTTTAATGCCTGTGCTCTCCAAGCAGAAGAGGACCTTCTCTCTAAGGCCGGGAGCCATATTGTTCGCATCCGATACAACATAGGCGACTATCTGGTCAGAGGCTCTGAATACGAAGACGCTTGTTCCTCCGGGACCATTCCCCTCTTCAGGACCGAATCCTTCAAGGGCGCTGCACGCTGCACCCATTTCAAGATTCGCAACTCTCGCCTGACTGCGGGACTCGATGGCTTTTGATGCAGCTGATCTTAGGTCACTGATCTCCTTTTCAGTGAATACTCTGGTGTTAGCTATACAATTGTGTGAATCAACTATCGCCACGTGTTTGAACCTTCTCTTAGCCATATTCGAGATTTCCTTCCCCAACTGAGAGGGGATATCTTCCATATCATTCGGTGACTGGGTCAGCGTCAGTAATAGGCATTCTCCGAGGATCTGAGCGCCCACCTTGGCTGATCCAACCTCGAACCTCTCAAAAGTTGATCCTGTCTCAACTGAATTGGATTGTTCAAATAGTGATCTCACCATGGAAATCACTCTGGCATTCTGATTTTGAGAGACTAGGTTGTGTTCATGCCCGGATACTCCGTGGGGGACAGCGACTACAAGATCATCTCCTTCGAAAGTCCTTTGGATCAGGAATGGAAGTTCGCTACTTCCGACATTGAGGAAAGGTCCCGGGTGAAAGTCTGAAACTACAAGCAGACCTTTGGGTTTCCCCGTCTTCCTGCTACAGAACTTGATTACAGTCAGATCGATGTCGTCCTCGGTTCCGATTTCTTTAAGGAACTCCTCGAACATCTCATTCTCCCTATTCAGCCAATCAAGAAGGAATGCCCTGAAGACGCGAAGCGGTGATGCCTTAACCGCGCTCCTGCCCTTTGATTCTATAAAGTTCAGAAGCACCACTAATGGTGCAAGCGAGATTAGGCCTGCGACAGCAAGAGAGACCGCGAGATACGGCAGATCCAGACCTAAGAATGCGAAGGATGATGACACAGATGCTCCAGGCTCAAGAAATGAGAAGATGATCTTGTTCGGTGTCTTCTTGGCAGACATGGAGAAAACGGCGAGAGTCCGCATCGGCAAGACCGTGAACAGTGCCAAGTAGAATGGCTGCCTAGGGAAGTCCAGATTCAAGTTGTTACTTACTATTCCGCCAAGAACCAAGAATAGAATCCAGATCGTGCATGAAAACAAAGACAGTGCAAGACATCGGCGAAGATAGAAGAGCGGATCGTCTTCAAGGATCAGCTTCGAAGAAAAGATGTCGGTGAGAATTGCCGGAAAGAAGAATACAGCTAGTCCGAAGGCTAGGCCTCTTGCCGCAGACTCCAAGGCAAGATTCGAGAAGGCGAAGGCGAGCATGCAGCCAGCCGAAGCAACCGTGAAGAGCAGAATCAGAATCCTGGACATTGAAGGGAAGGCTAGAGTTCGGACAAGCTTGTAGTAGGGTAGCATCTTGCCTGCGAAGAAGATGCTGCGATGACGCACCTGAAGAATACCCCTTGATCAGTCAGGACGCTTACGTAGGCCCGCAATCAGTCTCTTGGTATTTTCGATAGAAGATGTCTCGATGATGTTTCCCGTGACGATCGCGTCTGCGCCAGCTTCCGCAATCTCAGAAGCTTGCGTAGGCGTTCTTATCCCGCCGCCTACTATCAGTCTCACTTTGACGGTCTTCCTTACGTGTCTGATAATGTCCAGAGAGACTGGCTTCTCTGACCCTGATCCGGCCTCAAGATAGACGAAGCGCATACCAAAATACTCAGCAGCCAGAGCATACATCGCCGCCAGTTCGGGTTTGTCAGGAGGTATAGGTACGGCTTGGCCTACAAATCCAGCTGCTCCCGAACTTGAGCCAACTATCAGGTATCCCATCGGTAGGGTTTCTAGTCCGTAGCGCTTGACCAGAGGAGCGCACAGCGCCTGGCAGCCAGTGATGTAGTATGTATTGGAAGAATTCATCAAAGTGGAGAAGAAGACGGCGTCGGCATACTCGCTGATCCCTGCGATGCCGTTTGGAAACAGGATTGTTGGGATACTGGTGTTTTTCTTAATCTCTTTCACAACCTCATCCAGCTCACGTTGAGAGACTACAGTGCTTCCTCCAATCATGATCGCGCATGAACCCATGCTGTGGAGCTTATGTGCGAGATCACCCGCAGCGTCAGGCTTGATGTTCTGGGGATCGATTAATGAAAGATGAATCGTTCCGTCACGATCAATAGCATCACTGAGATACTTCTCAACCTTGCCAATCATAGTTGCTTCACACCATACTGCTGGCCTTGTTCATATTATATTTCTAGCCACTAATACAAAGATGCGTCATCCTATCGACTTGATCCGCACCTAGTCTGAGTCCATTCACTTATCTACCGATCTTACGTAAGTTAAGTTGTTATGGAGCCTCCGGGAGCTGACTTTATGGTGACGCATCGGCCTCATAGAGCCATCATTCTTCAGTCGGTGTGCAAGGTTGCATAAAGGCTTTGAGCAGGCTATCAACAGGCCGGGGTTTCGGTAGATGTTGCTCACCAAGTTGAACTCGGTTCTCAGGATGATAAGGCCCACAAACTGCCTGATGATTGGATTCGCAGTCATTATCGGGGAGTTCATCGCGATTGGCAGATTGCCCCAAGCTCCTGAGGCGATACTTGGGTCTCTGTCTGCTGCTCTCTTGATGGCCGGGACCATGGCGATAAACGATTACTATGATCTTGAGATCGACAGGATCAATAGGCCAGACAGACCATTACCCTCCGGCGCCATCACACCACATCAGGCTATCGGTGTTGGATTGGGGAGCTCGGCTGCCGGGCTGGCGGCTGCAGCTCTACTCAACATAGGTAGCTTCGTAATAGCGGCTTTTGCTCTTTCACTGACGGTCTACTACAACACCAGAGGCAAGAAGAGCGGCCTCTACGGTAATGTCCTGGTAAGTGTATGTATTGCTCTCCCCTTCATCTTCGGTGGAGCGGCCGTTGAAAGGGTAACCCTCGTCCTGGTCTTTTTCTCGATAATGTCCTTCACAGCCAATCTTGGCAGAGAAGTGACCAAAGGCATAATGGATGTGGAAGGCGATCGGTTGAGGATGATCAAGACAGTTGCCTTGGTTCGTGGCCCAAAGGAGGCTTCGAGGCTAGCGGCTGCGCTCTATCTGATCGCGGTAGGGCTGAGCCTTGCCCCGCCAGTGCTGCAGATGGTGAACATAGGCTACCTCCCAATCGTTCTGGTATCAGATGCTGGGTTCGTCAGCTCAAGTGTCTCTTTGCTGAGGCAACATGACAAAGACAATGCAGAACGGATCAAGAGCAGAGTCATGATCTGGATGTTCATAGGACTCCTTGCCTTCATCACCGGAAGCATCAACATGTAGGCTGTCGTTTGAACTAGCTTGGCGCCTTTCCTGAGAGTTCCTCAACAAGCTCCTTGGCCCTATCCATTCTGACCCTTCGTTCCTCGACCATGATGTCTGCAACCTTATCTACCATCGCGGCTGTTGCGCCGGCCATGGATGCGATGTTTCTGGCGTGAAGCGTCATGTGGCCTCTTTGTATGCCCTCGGTTGCTAGGGCCCTCAGGGCTGCCAGATTCTGCGCCAGACCGACTGACGCGATAACCTCAGCGAGTTCCGTCGCAGATCTCACGCCTAGGATCTTGATAGCGATCTTCGCTATTGGATGGGTTGCGGTGGCGCCGCCGATGAGTCCGACAGCGAGGGGGATTTCGATCGTCCCTACAAGATCTCCGTCGCGGTTCTTCTCCCATGTTGTCAGCGGTCTGTAGCCTCCATTGAATGCAGCGTAGCTGTGCGCCCCAGCCTCGACAGCCCTTGTATCGTTTCCAGTCGCCAATACTACCGCTGAGATGCCGTTCATGATCCCTTTGTTATGTGTTGTGCAGCGGTACTGGTCTGCCAGAGCGAATGCGTACGCGCTTACCACTCCGTCCACAACCTGTTCCCCGCCCAAGGCGGACTTGGCGAATATTGCCTTGGCGCGCACAAGCCTCTCGGTTGCCAGGTTTGAGATTATTCTAAGAGATACTCTTCCCCCGGAGACTTCCTCAAGAAGTGGTGCCACGGCCTCTGCCATCGTGTTCACGGCGTTGGCGCCCATCGCGTCTCTGCAGTCCACGAGAAGCTCTACGATGACCATCCTTCCAGCGATCGTGTTAAGAACCTTGCACCGGAGACCTTTTGCGCCTCCACCTTTTGAGACCAAGATCGGATCCTGCTCATTCGCCTTTCTCAGGATTTCCTCTTTAGCGGAGAGCAGGGACATTCTCGCGCCATGAGGATCCGGCACGTCGAGCAGTTGAACCTGACCTATCATTACCGGTTGTGTGCTGCTGGCGGTGAAGCCGCCCTTGGGTCTTGCCATCTTTGCAGCATTGCTTGCCGCGGCCACTACAGACGGCTCCTCTATAGCCATGGGGATGAGGTAGTCTCTTCCGTTTATGAGAAAGTTGGTGGCGATCCCAAGGGTCACAGGCATGACCCCGACCACGTTCTCTATCATGCGGTTCGCGAGTCTGATATCTAATGAGCCTGTCATCAAGAGAGCCTGTGTTTCCTCATCACTTAGAGAAGCGAATTCCTTGAGGACTCTCAGCCGCTCGGCAGGGGACAGATTGTAGAAGCCTGCCAGCTGCGAGCTTCTTGGCAATGCGGTTGCCACCTGAAGCAGTCTAAGGTGAGGCTCCGACTAATAAAAGAGATATGGTCGCCTCGCGGGACCCAGCAAAGCCTACATGAGAGCAGCTCTTCGTTGGGCGTACTTAGAGGTATTGTAGCCTCGCTCATTCAACCATTCAGATGTTCGACCAGTAAGGACGACCGGCGCTTTTTTCAGTTCATCAATACTCCTTGCCCCAAGCAGGAACATCGACGTTCGAACCTCCTCGGTGAAGGTCTCCACTGTCTGGTTGAGGTATCTTCGTCCGCGCGTTGCTGCTTTAAGAAAAGGCAGTGCTGCCCCCCCAGCAATAGCGCCTAGGGCTATTGACTTGGCAATATCAAGTCCGCTTCTTATGCCCCCTGATGATATGACCGTCAAGCCCGTCGACATCGATGTCTCCACTATGCTTGCACATGTTGGTATGCCCCAATCTCGAAGGGCTCTTCCGAGGGACTGTCGGAGTCTGTTACGGCCTCTGACTGCTCTGAAGTATTCGACTGCTGCCCAGCTCGTTCCCCCTGCTCCGGCAACATCAATCCCCTTGGCACCAGCTTTCTCAATTTGAGAGGCGACCTCACCCGAGATGCCTGATCCAGTCTCTTTGACAACTACCGGAACGCTCAGAGCTGAGGCAACCTCCCTTATCTTGGCAAGGACACCGGCGAAGCTTGGTTCTCCTTCCAGCTGGATCGACTCTTGAAGTGGATTAGCATGTATCATGAGGGCATCTGCCTTGACCATCTCGACAGATGCTCTAGCCTCTTCAACTCCGTATCCGGCTGCGAATTGTGGACAGCCCAGGTTCGCGAAGACCAGAGCATCAGGTGCACTGTCCCTGACCACACTGTAGGTCTCTGCTAGATTGGGGTTCTCTATCGCTGCTCTCTGACTGCCCACGCCGATGGCCGGTCCGTACTCTTGGGCGCACTCTGCCAAGAGTCTATTTATCCTGGTTGCTTCAGCGACACCTCCAGTGATCGATTCCAGTATCAATGGAGCTTCTAGGTTGCGACCGAATAGTTGTACTGAAGTGTTAACCTCGGACCTTGAGATCTCGGGAAGGGCATTGTGGACCAGGGTCACGTCTTCAAATCCGGCGCTGATACCTGCCTCCACATTCTCTTTGACCGATATCTCCAGGTGGCCACTCTTTCTCTTCTCGATCTTCGTTGGCATTCTCGGCACTACCCTACAATGGATGTTCCCGTGGTTTCGATTCGCCAGTATCCTCGCCCATCTTTGATAATTGTGTACTTGGTATACTAATCGATTCTTACCCCCAACCTGTCTATTGCTACTATATAGGAGCGGCCTCCAGCCGCGTCTATGGCTTTGGAAATGCGCTTATCCTCCGCAGGTCTGGAGAGAGCTATCATGCAGCCGCCACCGCCTGCCCCTGTCAGCTTTGCGCCCAAAGCTCCAGCATCTCTTGCGGCCTTGACGAGTCGGTCAAGTTGAGGCGTCGAGACACCTATCTGTCTGAGCAGCTCGTGGTTCTCATCCATGAGTCGGCCTAGTTGCTGGAAATCCTTGTTCTTGTAGGCGTCGGCCGCGTGCAGCGTGAGTTGGCCTGCAGAGTCACCGATCCTTATTAGATCTCTGTCTCCTAACTGGACACGGTGACTTACTTTGGAGACGAGATCACCAGTGGATCTTGCGGTTCCTGTGTTGCCTATTATGATTCTGACCTCTTCCGCTGGTTGAAGATGAACGGGCGACTGGCCGATCCTGAAGAGAACTACGCCTCCGTAGGTCGTTGTCGTAGCGTCTATTCCTGAAGGCTTCCCGTGGATGTATTGTTCCTGGACTGAGGCAAGCTCACATATCATGCCCTTGTCTAGCTGTAGGCCCAGGAGATGTGCTACGGCCGCAGCGGTTGAGACAGCTGTAGACGCTGATGAGCCGAGGCCTACGCCCACTGGAATCTGAGATTTGACTTGGAGTCTTAGTCCCAGTCCCTTGCTTCCGGCCCTCTCTAATGTCCTCTCTACGACGAGCATCAGCGGTTCAAGGATCGATCTCTCAGGACCCTCGAGATTCTTCTCGTCAATTGCTCCAGTCTGGAAGCTTGCGTCGATTCCTAGTTCTGAGGAAGATATCTCGACGATGCCGGGCGACGCTGACTCCACAGCTACTGTGGAGTAGAGATTGACTGCAGCAGCCAGTGCGGGTTGTCCATGGACGACAAAGTGTTCGCCTGTGACTATCACCTTGGCGGGGGCGCGCGCAACCGTCATCACTGAGTGTCCTGCCTCAGGGTGGCGAGATTAGACTGAGAAGGAGATCGCGGCGTAACCGACGACAGATGAATAGTCGCCGGATGCATCTCCACTGGTTCTGTATGAGAGGAGTCTGGCTGACTTGGAACCGCGTTTCTTCGCGTAGGCCATAGCAGCAATCACAGGTCCGACCCCGCAGATCGAGATCGATTCAGATGTCACAGCCTCATCCAGAGCCAGCTCATCCAACTTCTCGATCGCCTTGATGGCCTTCATGTCCTTCTTGCTTGCGATCTCATGCGGCTCATAGTGAGTCATATCGGATGATGCTATGACGAGACTTCCAGACTCGCCCGCGACCTTTGCTATCGCCCCACCGACTTCTCTGCCTGTCTGAAGATCTTGGATCATCATGCAGATCGGGACGAAGGTGAAGGTGTCTCCGTATAGATACTGGAGGAATGGCAGCTGAACCTCGATGGAGTGTTCATAGAGAT
>Ga0129297_10001035_pt1 | contig 13905 bp, 12 predicted proteins | sample I18A1metaG_FD_94708 | JGI IMG/M metagenome (GOLD analysis project Ga0129297, IMG submission 94708) | Lake sediment bacterial and archeal communities from Gulf of Boni, Indonesia to study Microbial Dark Matter (Phase II) - ​I18A1 metaG | ecosystem: Environmental > Aquatic > Freshwater > Lake >... | reverse complement strand
TGCTATTAGGAATGCAAACAATTTTTTTGGATTTGACTCCCATTTTTGTCAAGGCTATTCTGTCGGCTTGATTAAGCACTATTATTGTGTCAGAAAGTTTTAGGAGTAATTTGCCCACAGTGCGGTTGTAGAGATCCAATAAAAGATGACAGTAACGGGGCAAAGACTCCGCGATTTGTATATCATGCGTTGTTAAGATGACTTTGTTTTTATAATTTTTGATTTTTACCGCTAGGGCGCTTAATATGCTTGTAAATGGCTGATAGCCATGTATATGAAATATTTCAGCGTCTTCCTTAAACAAGTATAGCGGTAATTCGGGCACAATTAACAGGCTCCAAAATCTAAAAAGAGGTTGTAAACGTCTGACCAACAAACCATCATTTGCATCTTCTCTTGACAATTTTGCTGGTTTTTCCTTGCGATTCATGAAGGGCAGCTTCTTGGATAGTTGTGGGATGTCTCTTGACGTCAAGCTCGTCGTGGTGTATACTTTCACTTCATGTCCTCTACGTGCCAACTCTCTACTTAATGAATAAACATGCCTTTCGAGTCCACCTATGGCAGGATAAAATCTTGGGGACACCAGAATTATTTTCATTTACTTACACTCATCCCATATGGGTGAAAAATTTTTTTTCAGGTAGTCTGTTAATCCAAGGAAAACCGCAATGGATAAAATGAAACCGTATAATGACATATTAAGAAGTTTTCGCGCGCCTCCCATGAATAGAGATAAAAATCCTAAACATAACGTGAAAATGAGAATAGGTAGCAAAAGGGTAGGCACCTCAAGTAAAACTAAAGAGAAACTTGGAATGAGTAAAATAGTTAATAAGGGTATGAGGATAATCCTTATGATATAAAAAGGAAAGATTAGTAAGCCGAACGCGCCGAACCTTGGGTTAAAGAACATGGATTTAAATCTGGTTGCCTCAACTAATGTCCCCGCTACTACTCGTCGCGTGCGTGCTACTTGCCCCTTAATAGTTTGCGGTGGAGTCTCATTAACCACCGCCGTGGGTTCATATACACATCTGTATCCCCTTCTACGAACATCAAGCAAGATGTAATAATCATCGCATATACTATCTGTTGGTATACGATTTATGAGAGCTTTTCGAAATGCTAGAAGCTCACCGGGTGCATAGGAGCATGAGTCTAATCTGGCTTCGTAGCTTTTCAAAATCGCCTTGAACTTGTGGAAGAGAGTTTCATACAGCCCGATAGGACTACTATAAACCAATTCCCCTGATGTAGCTCCGACATGGTCATCAGCAAATGCTTGTACGAGACGTTGTAGCGAGCTCTTTCCGAGAAGGCTGTCGCTGTCAGTGATAACACAAATTTCACCTGTAGGCTTACTTAGCGCCAAGTTGATTGCATTTGACTTGCCGGTACGATGTTGCTCTACTATGAGCGATATCAAAGATTTCTTATAGAAAGACATCAAAGTATCCAACGTCTTATCTACCGGGTTAGAATATACCACAACAATCTGCATTTTACCCATTGGATACTGACATACTGTGTTTACAATTTTCTGCTTTATGAAGACGTCCTCGCTGTGCGAGGGTATAATCACTGTGATTTTTGGAAAGTGTTTTTCTTTTCTCCATGGTTTATTTATGCGTGTGCGTGTTAAAAAGAAGACGGTTACAGGATAACCAAAAATAAGAAGCGAGAGAGAAGTCAGCATTATTATGAGGATGAAAAGCAGAATATTCATGCCAAACGGCCTTTTAGGAAGGTCCTAAGCATTGTAAATCCATCTTTCCATACGCATAGTTTCGTCATGCCTATACTTGGTCTATCGATCATTGATATGTTGCCTATCTTGGATCTCTTTTTAACAAGTCTAATCAATTGCTTAGTTACGTATGGCACTACATAGTCACTATAAGTAAACCTGTCCAAAAATCGCTTCCATGTTGTCATCAAACCGCACTGTGTATCATAGATCCTTTCAGAAAAATACGCGGCCTTAGAAAATCTGCTTACCAACATTGTTTTGGTTATTTTCAGCCCGTCCTTCAAAGGTTTTAGCTTAGAGTTACCGTATAATCTCGGTCTATACGTGATTGGAACTTCGCATACTAGCGCGCCTCTTTTCAGGAGCTTTATAAGCTGCTCAGTTGCGTATGGCATTCCGCTTTCTCTGCATTTAAGACCCGCAAGGAAACTCGTCTTTATGGCCCTGAATCCAGTTTGAGTGTCATGAATCCTCTTTAGAAACAGAAAACTGAAGATTAAAGATATTACATTATTTCCTATCCTATTGAGGACGCTCATGGACCTTGAACATTTCTTATTTCTTAGTCTATTCCCTAGAACTACATTACATCTACCTTCGAAAATCGGCTTTACTAATATTCGAATTTCTTGAGGATCATAAGTGTAATCTCCATCCATGTACACAATAATATTCCCCATTGCAATATTAAGCCCTGCTTGGAGAGCGCTACCATATCCTTCAGGAGGTTCGTGGATGACTATCGCTCCATATCTCTTTGAAATATTAGCAGTGTTATCAACAGAACTGTCGACAACAATGACCTCATCAACTATCTCTCTAGGGACATTTTCAAGTACTTTCTCTATGGATTTCTCTTCATTGAGAGTAGGAATAATGAGGGATATCTTCAGAGTCTCCGTTTGTAAAGTTTCACCGTAATTTTGCTCAGTGGGCAACAAGAGTCTATCCATTGAAAATGTCATTTTTCTCCACGCATGACAATTAAACGCTTCTAGCAATTTTCACAATACACTCTGGCTAAATCTAAGGCTAATGTTACCGTTGGTCTCCTACATGCGGTTACAGCTAATGTTACGGATAGTTTCCCTTCCTTGGCATATAATCGCAATAACGGTCCTAGCCACTCATTCACTTTTTAGATGCCTTTTCAAACCTGATCATACTTGTCCATTCTTCCATATGTTCCAAGAATCTATGTTAGGTTACATCGTAATGAACACAGCTTCAGTTGGTATACAGAAAGAGATCGTCATCATACTGATGTTAGGAAAAATGTGGACTTAGAACTACGATGCAGAGGTTAGACCTTAAATTCTTGATGGTAGCCTATGTCCCTGAAACGATAACGTGAAAAAACTTTTATAGTGAAAACGCAATTGAATTTTGTTAAGTACTAGGCGGTAAACTTATGGAGCCCAGCAAGAAGCCTCTGAATGTCTTAACCAGACAATTGAATGTGCAAATCGCGATCATACTCAAGAACGGATTGGAATATAGAGGAACAATGATTCAGTATGACAACTTCATGAATATTATCCTAGACGGAGCCGAAGAATACTACGATGGACAACTCATTGCCAATTATGGACAGGTCCTCGTCAGGGGAAGCAATATACTTTACGTTGTACTTGATGCTCTCCGTAAGAGATGAAAACCAGAAACATCATTAACATGAGACCTAATTAGGATGTGCCGAAGACTTTTCTTTTAACTTTTTCATAGCCTCTATAAGCGCATCTTCTCTACCGAAGCCTCCTGCCTTTGTGATCGTTAATAAACCGTTGAAACTGCCGCCCAGAATCCTGCCCAATGGAATCCCGGGTAAAACTTCTTCCTCAATCCTGATTCCATGCGCACCCATAGCGTTTATTACGCTAATGGCAGTGTCTCCGCCAACAAGTATCAAGCCTGCAATCTTACAACTATCAATTATCTTCCTAGAAGTCTCGCCTAAAAATGAGAGAGTCTTCTCCACAGTCTCTAGATAATCCAACCCAAGTTCCCTACCGAATTGTTGAATCTTGAATGCCTTATCCTTCGATTCAGCCAGCCTAATTATAATGTCTCTTCTTCTAGCCACATCTTTTCTCGCCTCTTTTATCAGCCTCTCCGCCTCAGCGTTGCGCCTTTCGCCACCCATCAAAACCCCAGAGAGATCTGGCTCAAGCACTTGAACGTTCAACGTCTTCTCAGCTGCAGAAATCTGATCTAGCGTCACGGTATTTACACTACCTGAAACCACAAGCAATCGTACTTTAGAAGTGCTCCACGTCAACCAGTAGGATACTCCTTCTGCTAAACCGGCTGATCCACAGGGTAAAACCTCGGAATCTAGAGCGGCCTTAGCGATCGTTTTCAGATTGTTCTGAGTTTCGGCGTCTGCAACAAGGATCTCGTGTCCGCTTTTTACCAGGCTTTGAATCTCGTGTCTTAACGATTCAATTCCCTCTCTGACTTTAGAAAGATTTAGTGTTCCAACCATTCTTTGAGTTTGGCGTTGTATTAAGGTCGGTATGTGTGATTCCTTCACTGGATTTATGGGGTCGTAAGCGAACTCCGTCTTATCTATGGGTATTCCGTTGACTAACTGTCGTCCATCTACAGTTGTTCTGTTAGCCGCTGGAAATGCTGGCGCTATGATAGCAGCCTTTAAGTTGAGTTCATCCATAATCGCGTCCAATTCTGTTCCAACGTTACCCCGAAGCGTTGAATCGATCTTTTTGTACACAACCCTAATGCCCATCTTCTTTAAGGCTCTCGCAACATTTCTTGCTTTATTGTATGCAATATCAGCTGGATCATTTCTGCTCTCCGTGTCTACTACGATCACCTCAAAATCACTGATCCCCTTGAAGGCATCTGCACTAGCCGAGACAACAGTTTCTAAACCGAACTTCTTAAACTGAATGCCGACATCACACGCTCCGGTAAAATCGTCTGCAATCACACCAGTTTGGACCATTCTCAAATTCCTCTTTCGATCAATAAAATCTTTTAAGGAGATGCCTAAAAACTATTCTTAAGCATCTATATCTAAGAAAGGGATAGTGCAAGAACCACGAGTTAAGTTCATTAGACTTACTGCGTAAGAATTTAGGTTTTAAGCGTCTGACCTTGGTTATCGCCTCTTACATTATATTTTTAAAGATGCCTATCGATATAGATATTCGGTGAAGTCATACGTCTCGAGATGAAAAATGGCCTTATCGATCTCGATTTGACGTAAAAGAAGAACAGGAACCCTTAGTAGATATAGTGAGCACCAACGGCGAGGTTAAGATAATAGCTTTACTGCCCAGTGTTGATAAGAAGGACATAAAGATTCATGGCACGGAAGATACTCTAACAATATCCATTGATACGCCTCAATCTAAGTACTACAAGGAAGTTAATCTTCCAGGAAAAGTTGACCTTGAAAAAGCTGAAACCTCATACAGAAATGGCGTTCTGGAAGTCATCCTACCAAAGAAGAAGGAAATAAGCTGAACAATAAGAAATCTCCAAGTGAAAAAAGGAAGAGCCAAAGAGCATTATGTCAAAGGTTTTTGAATATTAAAATGAGTATGGCTTCTTCCACATTCTTAACGCGATATCTAGCGAGAGGGGTGAAAAAGATGTTGAAATGTCCGAATTGTGGAGGAGAAGTTGAGGAAGATTATAAATTCTGCAAATTCTGTGGATACAAGCTAACTCCAAAAAGTGAAGGATCAACTGAGGATGTGATAAAGAACATTGTGATTCAGCGAATAGAAGCGCTAAAAAACCGCGACGCAAAAGCCATAACGAGCTTGGTCTACGCCGAAAAATACACCAAGTTTGATGATTGGCCACCCTTCGACCTTCAAGACTCGAACGCCTTAAGAAGCGAGGCGGATGCGTTAAAGGTGCTTAAGGAATACGATTACGAGACAAGAGGCTGGCGAGTCGAAACCTTTGGAGACCTGGCTTTAGCAACCTTCATAATAAGATATAAGGGCAGAATCAGGGACTTGGATTTTAACGTCCAATCTCGGGTAACTGAAGTTCTCCTTAAGCACGGAGACGCTTGGAAGATCATACATGAACACTGGTCGAGGTTTCCAGCTCGGAAGTAAGGAGCACACCCATGTAAAATTTCTCTATAAAGAATATTTAGTTTTCATAAGTATCAAGAAGAGCATATTGACCCTACTTTGCTCGGCCGGTGGTTGCTTGGATGATGAGAAGACGGGAACGGTCTCAGCGCTTCTATGTTCTGTAGTCTCTGGGGTTAACATTTAATGGCGAGGTCTGGGACGACGTTCTTACCCTACATGTTCTACACGTCTATTTCCGTGTTTACAGCAGGTGTGTGTTTGAATTTCTTGGGTTTCCATACTATGTATTAAAGCAATGATCTCTAAGTTTTTATGCGATTAATGAAATACTACGAAAGATTAATAAACGTTAAAGGTTGAGAGACATTCACCAGATGAAGATGATGCTTATGGCGAAAAGTGGATTAAAACTTGCTATCGTTGGATGCGGAGGAATGGCACGAGCGCATCTTCGAGCTTACGGTTTGATCAAAGAGAAGGAGCCTACAAAGTTTGAGTTTTCAGCCATGTGCGACCCAGTAATCGAATCTGCAAAGCAATTTGCAGAGCAAGCTGCGAGCTATCAAGGCTTCAAGCCTAGGGTTTATACTAAGGTTCAAGACATGCTCGCGAATGAGCAACTTGACGCCGCTGATATATGCACACCACACTCAGACCATCACGTCGTAGGCATCGCATGCCTCAACGCCGGCGTCAACGTGATGATCGAGAAGCCCTTGGGAGTCACGATCAAGGCGAGCAAAGTCATCATCGCAGCTGCTGAGAGGAATAGGAAGATTGTTGCCACCGCTGAGAATATACGTCGAGGGCTCAGCCAGCGGACCTCATGTTGGCTCCTTAACGAGGCGAAGGTCCTAGGTACGCCTCGTCTATTCTACGCCCAGCATGCAAGCTGGCAAGACCCTTCGGTGGTGAGAAATTGGCATTGGAGAGTAGATAAATGGATGGGGGGAGGAGGAATGGTTATGGACAGCGGTGCCCACTTCTGCGACATCATCCGATACTTGTATGGAGACCCGGACACCATTTACGCGAAGGTTCACCGTCTTGAAAAGTGGCCTCACAGAAAGGGGGATGCGATCGTTACTGACGATCGAGAGGATACATGGGTTGCCAGTATAACCTTTAAGAGCGGCGTTGTAGGCGTCTGGAGCTGGACGATGGCGGCACCTGGATACACCTATACAAACGTCGTCCATTACGGTAGCAAGGGATGCATTCTGGATCACGGTGATGTGTTCCATGGACCTTTCGGCAATGCTGAAGTCATCATCCAAGACGGGGCGAAAAGGATCATTACACCGATGTCGGAGATGCAGCGGCAATTCCTCGACCAGTTAGATGAAGATGAGAAGAAGGCCGTGTTCCCGCATGGTTTCACAGAGGGCGTCGTCATCGAATGCTACGACTTCCTTGACGCCGTTGAGAAGAAGAGGAAGCCTGAAGTCGACGGTGAGACTGGAATGAAGGCCAAAGCCATCTGCGAAGCCATATATGAATCAGCATACATCGGCCAAGCCGTACGATACGAAGATGTCCTCAACGGGAAGGTTGAAGAATATCAAAAACCTATTAACGAGCACTGGGGTCTATAAGCACTTCAAATTGCGACTCTATTTAATCATCATGCCAATATTTGGCGCGCGTTGTGTTAGAACCCAAAATTTTTAAGTATATCCTTCAATTTTTTCCTATCATCTTCGTTTAAGTGGGCGACGGGGCTTTTAGCCGGTCCTGCTGGTTTTCCAATCAGGTTCATGGCTTCCTTGATGACTACTGGGAATGTTCCGAGATCGAAGGCTAACCTTAGCGGGAGGAGTTTGAACTGTAGATCTTTAGCTCTGTCTATGTCGCCCTTGATGAAAGACTCGTATATGCCCACTACAAGCTTCGGTACGACATTCGCTGTTGCAGCTATTGCTCCTTTCCCTCCGTACAGCAAAGTGGCGAGGATGAGCGAGTCCCTTCCAGCGATTACGGCGAAGTCATCAGGACAGGAGCGTATGTACTCGGCTGTAAGTGTCAAATCTCCGCTGCTATCCTTTATTCCCACTATGTTGTCTATCTGGGCCAGGCGCTTGACCGTTGACACATCTAGGTTTACGCCGGTTCTTCCAGGGTTGTTGTAAAGCAGTGTCGGTATGTCTACAGCTTTGGCTACAGCCTTGTAGTGCTTGTACAGTTCTTCTTGAGTCGGCTTAATGAAGAAAGGTGTGATAACGGAGACGGCGTCAACTCCGACGTCCCTTGCGTATCTGCTTAGCTCTATAACAGTTCTGGTTGTGATGTCGCCGGTTCCAGCGTAAACTGGGACACGTCCATTCGCTTCATCGACTGTTACTTTTATCGCCTGCTTCTTCTCGTCGTCTCTGAGTGCATAGTTCTCTCCTTGGCTGCCACAGACGAATACTCCATGCACACCAGAATCGATGAGGTAATTGACTATCTCCCTCAAACCATCTTCATCTAACTCTTCATTCTTGTCTAGCGGCGTCACCATAGCAGGTATTATTCCCTTAACTTCTAAAGGCAATCAAACCACCTCCAATTTTTACCATATATGATATGTTATCGTTTCCCCATGATTTTAGTATTTAATACAAACAAAATCCAAATATTTTTATGTGGTTAATAAAAATGAAGAGGGAAGTTGATGAAGAATAGTTATTTCATCGGGATTGATAATGGAACACAGAGCACAAAGACAATAATTGTGGACGGAGAAAGCGGTTCTGTTCTCGGTAAAGCAACGGAAAGTTACGGCTTGATAGAAGGGCTTCCTCCTGGACATAAGGAGCAAGACCCATCTGTTTGGATCGAGGCTTTACATAAAACCGTTAGAGAAGCCTTGAGAGAAGCAAAAATTGAACCGAGAGATGTTAAAGGCATCGGTGTTTCTGCGCAACAGCATGGTTTTGTCCCATTCGATGAGAAAGGTAACGTTATTAGGCCGGTTAAACTTTGGAATGACACCAGTACAATTCAGGAATGCAATTATTTAATGAGGAAACTTGGCGGTAAGAAGGCCGTTATAAACCTCATAGGAAACGCGATTTTACCAGGTTATACGGCTTCAAAGATACTCTGGCTGAAGAGAAATGAGACTGAAAATTACGCTAGACTTGAGACTGTTCTTCTGCCTCACGATTATCTGAATTTTTATCTGACCGGTAGGAAAGTGATGGAGTACGGTGATGCGTCAGGAACAGCCCTCATGAATGTCAAAACCAGAACTTGGTCAAAAAAGGTTGCTGAAGCTATCGACCCAGAACTTGAAGATAAGTTACCGCTCATTCAAAGTTCTGACAAGCCCATTGGTGCGATTAGAAGAGAGATAGCTGAGATATTCGGATTACGGGAAGATGTCATTGTCAGCGCCGGTGGAGGGGACAACATGATGGGCGCCATCGGGACGGGAAATACGAGAAGGGGAATCGTTACAGCTAGCCTCGGGACCTCCGGCACCATTTATGCCTATTCAGATGTCCCAGTCATAGATCCGCAGGGCGAAATAGCTGCCTTCTGCGACTCTACGAATGCTTGGCTTCCTCTCTTATGCACCATGAACGTGACTGTCGCAACGGAGTTTGTTAGGCACCTGTTTAACATGTCCTATGACGAGTTAACGCAGGCTATAGGTGAGGCTCCTGTAGGTTCAGATGGGCTGATACTTCTCCCGTATTTCGAAGGTGAGAGAACTCCGAATGTACCGGACGGAACGGGTGTATACTACGGTTTAAACAGCAGAACCTTTAATAAATCCCACATAGCCAGGGCTGCGATGGAAGGCGTCACGCTTGGAATGAATTACGGACTGAACAGAATGAGGGAACAGGGAATCAAACCCAAAGAGATCAGGTTAACCGGAGGAGGATCCAAGAACAAGGCTTGGCGACAGATAGCGGCCGACATCTTTAACACCGAGGTCGTATGTTTAAAAATCGATGAGGGCGCAGCTTACGGAGCAGTCCTACAGGCGATGTGGTCGTACCTGAATCATGTTGGAGAGAAAACGAGTATACAAGAGATCACGGATCGCTTCGTCAAAGTGGATGAGAATACTTCGGCTTCTCCTAAATCGTCTCATGTGGAAATATATCGGGAACTCCAGAAGATTCAAAACAGCATCAGCAGAAGCCTAAGAAGTTCGTTTAGGAAGCATCGAGAATATCTGAATAAATACGTTGCTCGGATATAAAACTTGACCAAATAGTTAACCAATATTCGGCGGTCGTTTCTGAGTATAAAAATATCTTCTGGGTTTTCCTTCTCTGGTTAATAAGCCGTCTCTAACCAGGTCTAGAAGTACATGCGCAACGGCTGTGCGGTCATAATGATAGCCGATTCTCGTCATCTCCTTGTGGACATCGTCTAACGATCTGGGCTCAGCGAACCAGCCTTCTCTCCAGAGTTTCTCTATGATTCCCCTGCAGGTTTCAGCCTTTATGGGTGACGGCGTTACGTCCAGAGGAGTTACCGGTTTGCTTGCGTACTCTGTTACGCTTGAGAGCACCTTTTCAACGATCTCCTTGACTTGATCGTCGCGGCATTCGATTTCGAATTCTATGCTTCCGACTTTCATCTTGATGTGGACAGGGGACTTCTCCGGTTTTTCTTCTTTTTCAGACATGAGTGTCACGCGTTTATCATATATCGCTCCATATATTGGAGCATATTGTTTATTGAATTGCACAACTTGTGCATGCGCAACATTTATATAGCAACTCCGCACTAATTGAATAATTGGTGAATGTTGGTGATTGAACACTTACACTATGCAACAACATCAAGATATAATTTTCCTCAACCCGTAGACAATTTTCAACTCCCTCAAAAGATCATCGCGTTAAGTATAGATTCCATGAAAAACCTTAAAGGAGATTTTTTCCAGCCCTATGAGGTGGACTGTCCAGAACTCACACTAGGTAAACAGGAAGAAAAATCAGCCACTTTAAATGGTAAAGTGTTCACAACGCAATTAACGCCTCTGAAGCCGATAATTGACGATACGCCGATAATAGCCATCGATGTCTCAAGCATCAAAATAGGGGAGACTGAGACTGGAATTCTCTGCGCTATAAGAGGAGCAGTTGTATGGAGTAGAAGAAGGCAATACAGTTACTTTAAATTAGGTCCGTTCCCATTTCACATAAACGAAGAGAACAAAAAAGAAGTCATCAATCTGCTCAGAGGATACCATTTTCCAGTTTCCGGCTCTACTGATTTAATTGACGTACAGGCTAAACTCTGCAATCTCATGGAAAAATGGATACAGATGAACATTTGCTGCTCTTCAAACAACAGCATAATCCTTTGGGACGGATCGTTAACTGCCGGAACGAGCAGCAATCCCCTGGATGTTATTTCACTGTTCTTAAAGATGGCGAGGGAACGATTTAACTCCGTGTTAGCCTTCTCCAAGATGAGTAAAATCAGGTTTTTAGGACATAAAATCACAGATCTATTTTTGAAGTACCCTCCACCTTGGCTATTCGAGGTTGAGGAGACGCCCTTTTCTCCAACCTTACATCTTCTCGGCAACGTTTACATAGCTAGATTCAGAAGTAATGGTTATTCCTTTCGGTTAGATATAGATAGAATTGTGCCTATTGAACAAAAGATAGATGCTGTCCAAAGACTTATCGGAAACGACCTGGTGTTTCAAAGCTATCCTGAATCCCTCAGATTAGCTCATATATACTCAACATTCACAGCTAACGAAGTGATAGGCATTCAACATTACATCGCTCACAAGTTTAGGCTGAAAGCCCTAACGCGGCGAAATGTTAGAAAGATGCTTTTCGGACCGTTCGGAACAAGATTCGATGATTGAGCCATGAAGCTGTATAAGAAAGCTGGCAACACGATTCAAATACTAAGTTTTCCAGGCGAGGATGTCAACAAAGGTTGTTACCTCCTCATCGAGGATAAAGGTTCCAACAAAAGCATGATTGTTCAAGTGGTCGATATTCAGTTTGCAAATGTTCCCGGAATCATGGAGGAGTTGCTTCGCGACTCATTCGATGACGAAACCGTTTATGGAGAAAACATTGATCCACTAGATATCACGTCTCATATACTTTATATTCAGGATGCACGTCTCCTCATCTGTAAAATTCACGGAACTGTTAACGACGGAAAACTGGTTTTAGATAATTCGTGGCTTCCCTCTCGAACCCATTCAAAGATCAGAAGGCTTTCGATACAATCCTTAATCAACCTTACAGGATTCAATGGAGGGCTTCCGATATTTTTAGGTGAGACTGATGAGTTGACGCGCTTCATGATAGATGCGCATGCACTTGACGGGAAATTAAACATAATTACTGGGAAGAAGGGGACGGGTAAATCTCATCTTTCCAAGATGCTTGTATTAGGCCTTATCGACCACAAGGCAACCGTTATAATCCTAGACTTAAACGGCGAGTATACTCATCTCGGCTTGACTTCGGATGGAAAAGAAAACCAGTATTATAAGAAAATACATGTTCTCACTCCAGGTTTTAACCTTAGGGTAACATTGCCTCAAATTGGTCTTTCAGTTATGCTAAAAGTTTTGATATATGCTCTCAACCTTCCCGGAACCTCTTCCCGAGAGTTTCGGCGTATATGGAGGGCTCTCGACGAGAAGAGATGCCTATCACTACACGAACTAGGTGAGGCGATAAGGAGTTGGAACTGCAACCAGAATGTTAAGGATGCGTTATTCTCCCGTTATTACACAATGCTGCATTCGAATTTCTTCACGGATAACGCTGTTGAGGCGGTAATATTGGAGGAGGTATTTCGGAAGACAGAAAACGGTGGGGCGATTGTTATTAATCTGAGTGATGCTTCACCAACCGATCGTCAAATAGTTGTCGAATACCTCTTGGGTAAGTTACAGGAACTCCTGTCTCAAGAAAAGATCCGACCCGTTTTCTTCTTCGCCGAGGAGGCTCATCTATATCTGAGGGAGACTTATTGGGACGACGTCGTTACAAGGATGCGGCATCTAGGCGTTTTCACAACCTTCATAACTAACCAGCCGAATACGATACAGGAGAACATTTACCGTCAAGCTGATAACGTCTTCTTGTTCAATTTCATTAATGAACACGACTTGGAGATCGTCTCAAGAGCGGCTAAAGTTGATGTTGAAACAGCCGTATCTATAGTGCGGGATCTCCCCCCGCGCCACTGTCTGGTTTTAGGATCCGTTGTAAAAGACTTTCCGATCGTGGTTAAGGTCAGAGAATTAGATGTGCAAACGAGAGGGGAGACGAGGCTGTTCTTTGCTGAGAGCCAGATACAACAGATGAGCATCACTTGATTAGATAGACGTGAAACTTTCAACAGTCTTCTTATCCAGTCTCTTAATTAACTCAATTACAAGTTTGACGGCGTTCTCAACATCATCTAGGCTAAGGAGTCCAACATGGCTGTGAATGTGTCGGGTTGGGACACTGATGACGACGCTTGGACAACCAGCTCTGTTAAGGTGAATTCTACCCGCATCCGTTCCTCCCCTCGCAACCTGCGAGAGCTGAAGCGGTATACCAACCTCCTCCGCAATTTCTATGACAAATTCTTTCAAAGGCTGATTCGGTATCATACTACTATCGTAAGTGAGTAAGGTCGGCCCCTTCCCCATCTTTGTCGGCGCCTCGAAGGGCTTTATGCCAGGCACATCACCGGATATATCGACCTCCAATACAAGCCCCACGTCAGGATCTACCAAATGAGACACTGTTTGAGCGCCTCTAGCTCCAACCTCCTCTTGAACAGTCGACGCGCCGAAAACAGTGTTTGGATGTTCTATGGCGTTTTCTTTGATTCGCCGGATTGTTTCCATTATGATGAAGGCTCCTATCCGATCGTCGAATGCTTTTCCCATGGCAACCTTCCCGTCGCGAATCAGAGAAAGAGGAGACCAAGGGACTACTGGATCGCCTATCTTTACGCCTGCTTCTTCAGCCTCCTTCTTTGACGTGGCGCCTATATCTATATACATATCCTTTCTTTCAAGAACCTTCTTTCTCTCCTCTTCCGTTAAGAGGTGAGGGGGTTTCGCTGAGATGACACCGTGTACAT